>Ga0194057_10001686_pt1 | contig 11007 bp, 7 predicted proteins | sample SepL4415m_MetaG_FD_155474 | JGI IMG/M metagenome (GOLD analysis project Ga0194057, IMG submission 155474) | Anoxic zone freshwater microbial communities from boreal shield lake in IISD Experimental Lakes Area, Ontario, Canada - Sep2016-L442-15m | ecosystem: Environmental > Aquatic > Freshwater >...
GTCTGTGCTATTTTTTTCATCAGTACTTCATCATAGCACCTTTTTTCACGGCTGTAAACAAAAAGAATTTGTCAAATACAAAGATTGTTTATTATCCGCAATGTACATTTCATTTTTTTGCACTTATCCTAGCATCCATTTCCAAACAGGCATAACTTCAATAATTTTATCCTCAATCCTGATGACATCCTGCTGGTCATAGGTCAAAATAATGCCTTTTTTGAGTTCACATTCCTCCATAGCTTCAAGCAAGCCAGCTATTTCCCTTTTTTTCGTTTGTTCTTCCTGAGCTGACCAGGCAACTTGAATCAGGGTTTTGACTTTCTGTTTTTCAAAAACAGCGAAATCAACCTCCAGATTATTTTTGGTTTTATAATAATAAATTTTTTCTTTTTTTCTTGTCAGTTCCAAGAAAACAGCATTTTCCAAATAACGCCCCTTATCCTGAGAAAAGCGAAATGACACCGCATTGGCCAAGCCCGTATCGATGGCATAGGTTTTTTTGAAAGCTTTGGCTTGCTTTTTGAGGGAAAAAGAAAACTGGGTCAAACCAAAAACCAAGAAGGCTTCCTGCAAATATGCCACATATTTAGACGCCAAAGCAAAGGAGATATCATAAGTTTTTTTCAAAACTTCAACCGAGACAGGTTTGCCGATATTACTCAACAAATAAATTGCAATTTTTTCCAGTGTTTCTCGCTCCCTGATTTGATAGCGCACCATGATATCCTTTTGCAAAATGTCATAAAAATATTCCTTGAGCAGTTGTTGGTCACTATGCAATACTGGCTCTGGGAAACCGCCCAGCATCAAAAAATCCAAGAACTGCTTACTGATTTTTTTCTCCTGCAGAATAATATCCTTGGGGGTGTTGATTTTTATTTTTTTAAAATGCAAAAATTCCGCAAAAGAAAGTGGCAAGATGTTGTAGGTTTTGTGCCTACCCGTGAGCAAGGTTGCCAATTCCTTGCTGAGAAGCTTGGAAGATGAGCCAGTCAAAAAAATCTTGAAATTTTCGCCATCTCGGAATTTTCGAACTGTTTTTTCCCAACCTTCAATCTCTTGCACTTCGTCCAAGAAAAGATATTCGAGTTTTGGATTGTAATATTCTCTGAAAATAGCGACAATCTCCTCGATCACCAGCGGGCTGTTATTTTCGATAAAAAACGGATCTTCAAAGTTGATATACAGAAAATCATTTTTTTTCAAACCAAGCTGAGCGGCAATTAATTGCATAATTGAAGATTTTCCACTTCGCCTTGGTCCAATCAGGTCAATCACTTCCTTGCCTGCATAATTAATGTTTTTGGTGATTTCTCGCTCGCATAAAACCTCCTTTTCAAGGCTTTTTTGCCAAAAATCAATCACTTTCAACAATTGCTCCTTATCTATTTTCATAATGTATACATTATTATATTTTACTATTATAATAAACTATAGGTTATGATAATATAAATGTCAAGCACACAAATACTGATATTTTACCACCAAAAAACTTGCAAAATGTGCTTTGAACAATAAATATCTCAGCCATTAAGAAATAATTTGAAACCTTATTGTCCCCTTGTTTTGCTCAACAAATCCCTGACTTCGTCAAGATTCACCACTGGGCGCTGGCGAGTGGAATTGAATTTCTTGGGCGCAATATATTGCATTTGCGAAAGACTCATAGGTTGCTCCTGAGGAGCATAGGCTTTTTGTTGCACTTTTCTTTCAGCTGGTTGAAAAGTTGACCGCTCAGCAGCTTGTTGAGTGGTGGCAGGTTGAAAAGTTTTTTGTGCCATTGGTCTTGGTTGAAAAGTTGGTTGCCCAGCTTGACGATCCTCAATTTCCCGCTGGCGTTTTTGCTCTTGCGCCAATTTTTCCTTGGCCGCCATCCTCTGATACTCTCGCAAACAATCCTTGCAAAAAGTTGGACGACTGCCATCTGGCTGAAAAGGCACCTGAATTTGGTCGTGGCACATATCACAAACTGCCTCAAATTTTGGTCGCTCATCAATGGGCTTGACGAAATAATCTGGATTTTCAGTTGGCGCTGGTGCTGTTGTCAAACTTGAAACAGCAACTTGCGATTGTGGCTCAGCAACAACTTGCGGAGCTTGTTGCCTTATTGGCTCAACTGGTTGAGTTTGCATTGGAGCAGATTGATGATTTGACATAGGTTTTGGTTGTTGCATTTGAGAAGTTTGCTGAAATTGAACTTGAGGTTGCGACTGCATTTGCGGACGCGGTTGCGCTTGAGGCTGAACCCTTGGAGCAATTGGCGCGCTTGCCTGCGGAGCTTGAATTGACTGATTGTTGGCAAATTGTGGTCTGGGAGCAACAGCCTGTTGCACTGGCCTAGGAGCAGTTGAATTGCCAGTCATTTGCGCCGTCGGCCTTGAATTTGGCCCTGGCTGGGTTTGAGTGGCAAAAGTTGATTGAGGGCGCGGTGCTTGCATTTGCGGTTGCGCGACTGCCTGAGCGCGATTTTGTTGAGCTTGTTGAGCCAAAATTGCCTTATTTTCGCTGAAAGAAGCCACTGGCGGCTTGTTGACGGTCTGAAAGCCACTAGCAGGCATAATCCCTGCCCAACGCGAAATATTGTCCTCAACTTCCGCTTTGCTAGAAGCATATCTTTCCCGCGAAGCAGCCACAATGGTTTCTTCATTTTCCATGGTATCTTCAATGTAAACCGGCGGCAAAACTTTGGCTGAAAAAGCATCCCCAGCAATGCCATCAATCATTAACTTCAGATACACATGATATTTTGGCAAATTGACAATATCATTTTGCATAAAAACTGGTTCAAATTCTTTTTCCAAAAATTCCGCGTCCATCGCGCCGACCCGAAAAGAAATGATAGTGCCCGTGTTGCCGAAAATTGCATCGCGAACTTTTTCATCAATCTGCGTGATATATTGATTGGCCAAAATCAAATTGAGGTGATACTTTCGAGCTTCAGACAAAATGTTGGCAAAAGATTCAGTGGCAAAATTTTGAAACTCATCCACATAAAGATAAAAATCATTGCGCGTGTCTTCAGGAATATCCACGCGCCCCATGGCGGCCAACTGAATCTTGGTAATCATCATCGCCCCCAACAATGCACTGTTATCTTCTCCAATGCGCCCCTTGGACAAATTCAAAATGAGAATTTTTCGTGAATCCATCACTTCGCGAATGTCAAAAGACGATTGGGTTTGACCCACAATGTTACGAATCAAAGAGCTGGAAAGAAATTGTCCAACTTTATTTTGAATCGGTGAAACCACTTCTTGCAAGACCTTGTCGCTCCATTTGGGAAATTCATCCACCCAAAATTGCCGAATCACGGGGTCAGTGACCTTGTCCACCACCCGCTCGCGATATTTTTTGTCCACCAAAATTCTTGTCACTCCAAGCAGGGTGCTTCCGGGATATTCCAAGAGTGCTAAGATGGCGTTGCGCAAGATATATTCCAAACGCGGCCCCCAAGAGTCTGCCCAGATTTTTTTGAAAACGCCAATTAAGCCCGAAGAAACCAAATGACGATAATCAGGATCCACTGATTCCATCACATTAAACGCCAAAGGAAAATTTTGATCCGCCGGGTTGAGATAAATCACATCATTAATCCGGTTGGCTGGCACCGCCTTGAGCAATTTTTCCGCGGTGTCGCCATGCGGATCAATATAGCAAACTCCGTGCCCATTGCGAATGTCCTGCACTACTAAATTTTCCAACAGGTTGGTTTTGCCCATACCTGTTTTCCCGATGATGTACATATGCCGACGGCGATCATCAGTTTTGATCCCGAAAATTCTCTCCTGATTACGGAAATTGGTTTTTGCAAAGAAGGCGATTTCACTATTCATACGAGCGTTGTCGTTTAGAAATTATAGAAAAAATATTTTTAAAAAATGTAGCAATACAACAATGTAACAATTTTGCATTTTACTCTATCGGCAAATTTGCAGGCGCCCCACTGCGCTTGGCTTCAACCCGAGTTAGCGCTGGTGACAGCACATTCATATCTGGGAAGTGATAAATCGTAGCCAATTCTTCACTACTTAAAACAGTTGAAAATCCGTCTCGATTGCGATTTTTGTAGCGCCGAAAAAGTTTATGTTTTTTGTAATTAAGTCGCGTCTTGGTAAAACGATAATAAGCTGAAGTTTTTGAATCTCCATCTGGCTTAAAACCATTCATATTATTGTCTCCGAACTGCTTCATAGCACCCCAAATCCCAGCCACGCCCAAGGCCTTGTCAAAAACTTCCCGTTTGCCAATATAAAGACAGCGACCCTTGGTATAAAATTGCACTTTGCCCAAATTAGTTTCCACGGCCTTCAAAACATCCCTTTCCACTGGCGAAAGACGCATGTCCAAGGGTTGCTCGTCTTTTTTCTTTTCCGCCTCAAATTCCACTGGGCTGGTCAGGAATTTTGGCACATTAGTAATTACATCAGTGATATCCCTCACAAGGCGCTCCAAAATTTTCTCTTTTTTCTTCTCCCTACCCTTCAGTTTGTCTGCCAACTCCTTGCCAGTTTTTTCACTCCAATCAGGCTTAGTCGGTTTAATTACCCACTGAAGCCAAATGAATTCCCCAGGACCAGCTTTTCCAAAAATTTCAATCAACCCCCCCAGCGGATCAATCATTTTGCCAGTCACGGATTCTTCAAAACTAGGATAAGTCCGAATTGGATAAGCATGATGTTTTTGAGTAGTAGCCACATCTGCCCCCCAAACATCCCATTGGGAATTGGGCACAAATTTCGGCACATTATTGATATAGTCTGGCACTTCATTGATTTCCACATCCGGATATTGCGCATAAAGATTGGCCTCAACCAAATGGCGATTACGCTTCATCGTGCGCATATAAAAATGCACCACTCCTTCTTCACTGGTCATTTCGATGCTCATATAATCCACCACTTCACCCCTAGCATAAATTTCATAGTTGGTAAAAGATTTTTCCAGGCCTCCAATTCCATTGAAAAAAGACTCCATCGGCTTCGGGGAGCGTTCAATATTTTTTGGTGGAATCACTTCTAAAAGCACCCAGTTATTTGAAGCCCAAAAAGCTTCCTTGATGTGATACATCCAAAGCACTTCAAAAAACCAATATAGCAATGGAGGCAAAGCAATAAACCAAAAATGACCAAAGGCCTGGCCAGCCATTTTGAAGGATGACACTGTCTCAGCTAAGGAATTTGCGAGGATATCCATTTTTTTATTTTCGTTAAAACTTTTTCTTTTTAAAATTCAAACAGTCTTGCTATTTTTTGATTGAATATAAACCATCCTTTGATTTGGAAAAATAGTTGTTCAAATTGATGACAATAGTGGATTTTTTGACTTGGCGAATTTCCAAAACTTTTTTCAAAATTTCTTCGCGATCCAAAGGCTTTGGGCTTTTGACAAGAATCTCCGTGATCACATCCCTGACTGTGCCTTTTTGATAGCCCCATTCAGAAAGCGCATAAATCCCACGACCCACCAACACAAAATTGCTATCTTTGATCAATTCATTATGCACAGTTTGCGGATGAGTTTTCTTTTTGTTGAGATGATGCTTGTCAATCCCGATGGCAATTTCTTTAAAATGAAGTGGCTTGCCAGCCTCTTTCAAAATCAAATAAGCTTTTTCGCGCGTACCTTTGGGAGAAATTTCTTTCCAGCTGATTGCGCCCCATTTGCCAAAACTGTTTTGTTTGATTTCTTGGGAGATTTCCAGATGATAAACAAAATGATCTTTGCTCAAATCACTTTCCAATTCGCCCACGGCAAATTTGAAAAGTTGCTCACCTGTCAAGGGCTTTTTCTCTTTTTTCAAAATTGCCAAAGTAGCCTCTTTGGTTTTGCGCCATTGCTCGAGGTCAAAATCAACCAAGGAGTATGAGTGCACCATTTCGTCTTTCACTTCATGACTCTTGATTTGACTAATACATTCCAGAAAAAAACGCACCGCAGCTTGCTCGGCCAAATTTTCTTGCCCCAAAATTTTCAAAAGCTTTTGCTTGCCAATTATACCACTATTTTTTTCAATTGCCAAAATCACAGTTTCTTTGACCTTCACAAATTCGGGATGTTGATGTTTTTCGCGAACTTTTTTGAGTGCCTCACGAATAACTTGACGCACGCGCTCGCGCGTGATGGTGTATTTGCCACCAATTTCTTCCAGCGTCAAAGCGCTATCGCCACCAATGCCATAGCGACTGAAAATAATCTCTTGAGATCTCGCCGGCAAATCACCAATAATTTGGCTCAAAGCTTGAGAATATGGCCCTTTTTCAATTTCAACTTTTGGAGCCTGTTTAACCGTATTCTTCATATAATTTCATGCTCAACAACTTAAAATTTTAGGTTTCATATTATACTAACACATTCTTATTTTTTGTCAACAGCAAGCCAAAAAACACCCCACTTTGGCAGGGTGATTTTGAGATTTGAGATTTTACGAAGACAGTTAACTTTTTATTTCCGAATCTGCGCTCCGAGTTCTTTTTCGAGGCTGGTGATGATTTTTTCCATCACGCTTTCAATTTCTGGATTGGTCAAAGTTCGCTCGGGCGCGTTGAAAGACAAGTGAAAAGCGTAGCTGAAATTCCCCTGCGCCATTTCGAAGATGTCAAACATTTCAATTTCAAGAAGTAACTCTCCGGCTTCTTTTTTCATAGTTGCCAAAATCTCTGCCACTGAAACTTTTTCAGTTGCAACTACCAAGGCCAAATCCCTAGTTACAATTGGATATTTCGGCAGAGTTTTAAATTGTCGTGTAGTCGTGGCTAGTGCTTGCAATGCTGACAATTCAAATTCAAAAAAAGCTACGCGGGTTTGAATGTCAAAAGCTACCAGCACCAAAGGGTCAACCTCTGCTAGTGTGCCCACAATCTCATTTGTGCCGGTGATTTTGATTTGACTGGCGCGTCCTTGATGAACAAATGACTGCGCAATTTGTTTTGACTGTTGCGACATTGGCGCAAATTCAAATTCGCTCACCCCAAGTTGCGCCAACAAATTTTCTGCCAAAGCTTTCGCCTGAAAAAAACAAGTTTCTTGTAAATTGCTCGCAGTGCCTTTTTTGCTGGCTTTTTTCTCAAGCACCACCAAACCGCAAAGCACATTTTTTTCATTTGGCAAAAGCACTTCACTCGGCAAAAAAACTTTGCCAATTTCAAAAAGTTGCAACTGCTTGGTATGCTTCAAATTTTCGCGCACATTTTTGAGCATATTTGGAAGCAAACTGACGCGCAAAATTGCTTGCTCGGGACTCATTGGCAACGCCAATTCCAAATGCTTGATGCTTTGCAGTCTGGCCGCTTGGCAATCTTTCTGCCCATAAAAAGCATAATTGTAGACTTCCGAAAAACCCAGTCCCGCCAAAATATTTTTTGCCTTGCGCACAAAAATTTTCTCCTTGTTTGGTGTTGGCGGTTTGACTAAAACCAGCTGCGCGCTGGCGGCAATTTTTTCGAAGCCATAAACTCGCCCAATTTCCTCGATCAAATCTTCTTGAGTTCGCACATCCAAGCGAAAAGTTGGCACGGTCACGGTCAAATTTTCCCCACTTTTTTTCACTTCAAAGCCAAGCGAAGTTAAAATTTTCTGACTAACGCTAACAGGCACCTTTTCACCCAACAAGGAGCTTACATAAGTCAACTCAAGCTTGACTGTCCAAGGTTTTACAGGAGCAGGATACTCATCCACAATCCCATCAAGTTTCGCATCCGTGATGTGCGTCAAAATTTCAAGCGCCCGCACCATGGCTTTTTCCGCCAAGTTCGGGTCAAGCCCTTTTTCAAAGCGCAGCGCCGCGTCAGTTTGAAGCGCAAATTTGTTTCTGGTTTTGCGAATGGCCGTTGCCTCAAACGAAGCGGCTTCCAAAACAATGCTAGTAGTTTCCTGATTGATGCCAGAATTTTTGCCGCCCATCACGCCTGCCAAAGCCAGCACGCCATCCTTGTTAGTAATCAAAATATCTTCTGGAGACATTTTTTTCACACTCTCGTCCAAGAGAGTGATTTCCTCGTCTTGCTGAGCCATGCGCACTGTTATTTCTGCCACTTCTTGCTGGGAAATTTGCGCAAAATCAAAAGCATGCATTGGTTGACCCAATTCCAACATCACATAATTGGTCACATCCACCACATTGTTGATTGAACGGATGCCGCATTTTTCCAAACGCGCACTCAACCATTGCGGTGATTTTTCAATTTTAAGTCCATCTAGCTTGGCTGCGATGTAACGACTGCATAGTCCTGAATCCTCAATCTTGATTTTAAGAGCTGAAGTTTTTTTCTTTGGTAGTTTCAAACCATCATAATCATAAGCAATTTTGGCATTTTCCAAGGCTGCCACTTCGCGCGCCAATCCCACATGGCTAACTGCGTCGTGAGCTCTGTCAGGCAAAACCTTGATTTCAAAAATTTGATCTTGCTCGCCAAGAATTTCTTGCAGGGGCGTGCCAATTTTCACTTCCTTATCCAAAAGTAAAATACCCGCATGGTCATTGCCCAAGCCAAGTTCATCTTGCGCACAAAGCATCCCAAAAGATTTTTCTCCGCGAATTTCTGCCTCCTTGATTTCCAAGCCATTTATCATCCTGGCTCCAACCAACGCCACGGGAACTTTGTCGCCCACCGAAATATTTTTGGCACCACAAACAATGTCCAGAATAATGTCCTGACCATTTCCCCTCTCGCCCTTTGAGAGAGAGGCTGGGAGTGAGGGTCCAATATTAACTTTTGTCAGTTGCAATTTGTCGGCATTGGGATGTTTGGCAATTTCCAAAATTTCACCCACCACAAAATTTTCAAAATCAGTGCCGACTTTTTCCACGCCTTCAATTTCCAGCGCATGCATCGTGATGCCCTCAATCACTTCCTGGGCAGTTAGTTTTGTGCCCGATATTTCCCTGAGCCAATTGTAAGAATATTTCATATGTCATTCTCTACGAATTACGAACTTGTACGAATGTACGAACTCGCATTCTATTTTATTTCTTTATCAGGCTAAATTTATCTCACATTAGTACATTCGTATTTATTCGTAATTCGTAGAGATTTTACTAAAATTGTTTAAGAAATCGCAAATCTCCGCCGTGAAAATGACGGATGTCATCAATTTTGTATTTCATCATCGCCAAGCGTTCAAGCCCAAATCCCCAAGCAAAACCTTGGTATTTGTTTCTTGGATAACCAGCTGCCACAAAAACATTTTGATTGACCATCCCTGCCCCACCGATTTCCAACCAGCCAGCCCCACGACAAGCACTGCAACCTTTGCCATCACAAACCAAACAACTGATGTCAAACTCAAAACTTGGTTCTGTGAAAGGAAAGAAACTTGGTCTCAAACGCACTGCCACATCTTTTTCAAAAAATTTTGAAAAAAATTCTTGCGCCACAAATTTGAAATTTCCCACGCTGATGTCATCGCCAACCACCAAAGCTTCAAACTGATGAAAAGTGTGTTCGTGAGTGGAGTCCGTCGATTCATTCCGAAAAATCCTGCCAGGGGCAATAATCCTAAATGGCGGCTGATGTGTTTCCATATAGCGAATTTGCACATTGGAAGTATGCGTCCGCATCAAAATCTGCTCATCAACATTGTCCGCCCCAGTCTGCGTCTCGTCTGTACAAGTCCGCTTTTTGTCCGCATTAGTCTGCGACTTGAGCCAGAAAGTGTCCTGCATATCTCGCGCGGGATGATTCTTGGGCATGTTGAGCGCATCAAAATTGTGAAATTCATCTTCCACCTCTGGTCCATCGGCAATTTCAAAACCCATGGAAATGAAAATGTCTTCAAGGTCATTTTGAATTTGCGTCAGAGGGTGCAAATGTCCCAAAGGAATTTCCCTAGCGGGGATGGTCACATCAATTTTTTCCGCCTGCGCATCAAAAGAAACCGCCATTTTTTGTTTGGCCTGTTCAAACTTTTCCTGCAATTGAATTTTGACGGCGTTGGCAAGCTTCCCAACTTCCCTCTTTTCCTCAGCTGAAACATCTTTCAATTGTCGCAGGATTCCCACAAAGTCGCTTTTGCGTCCCAGATACTCAATTTCCAACTGCAAAATTTCTTCCACAGTTTTGACTGCCTGAATCCTGCCCAAAGCCTCTTTTTCAATTTTTTCAATTTGTTCTTTTAGCATATTCTTTTCAACAAAAAATTACTTCCAAAAAATTGTCATCTTGAGCGTAACGGAGTGAAGTCGAAAGATCTGAGCCCTCTAGCACTCAGATTTCTCGATTCATCCGCCTGCTGACGGACTCACTCGAAATGACAAGGTTGTTCTTCTATATATCCTAATCCTACCAAACCAAGCCGATTATGGCAATATTTCTGCTAATTTATCTAAATCAAAGATTTCATTAATAGTAACCAAAATAGCACTTTTAACCTTATACCCATTGCTTTTTTGCATACACAACTCAAGATATTCTCCAGATGAAAAAATTTCCACCACACCCTTTATTCTAAAATGTCCTCCAATAATACAAAGCTTATTATTTTCTTGAAGATTCTTCATTGTCTTATTCATCTGACAATTTGAGACTAATAGCTTGCCGCCAATAAGACCCAAGCTAATCACAATATTAGCATTGGGAATGCCATCTTTCGAAGAAGTAGCCAACACTATTTCACAACTCTCTTTAAAATAATCTTTCCAGCTCATATTTTTTATTTAGATAGTTTAATTAAATGTTTTCAATCACCTCCAAAATTTCATCAAAACTTGAAACTATTTTGAAAGGCTCGCCTTTTTCGAGTCGGTCTCTTTTGTGAAAACCAAAATCAACCGCAATCACCTTGACGCCAGCTTTCTTGCCCTCCAAAATATCGCCCAAAGTGTCCGTCACAAAAATGCAATCCTGCGCTTTCAAGGCATATTTTTCAAACAGGTATTCAAATTTGGCAACTTTGGATCTGTGCGTTTCTGCGCCCAAAATTTCCTTGAAGATATGCGTGAAATTGTTGTTCTGAAAATAGGTATGCAAAATTTCTTCCTTATTGGAAGAAATAATAAACAAAGGATAC
>Ga0194057_10001687_pt1 | contig 10993 bp, 10 predicted proteins | sample SepL4415m_MetaG_FD_155474 | JGI IMG/M metagenome (GOLD analysis project Ga0194057, IMG submission 155474) | Anoxic zone freshwater microbial communities from boreal shield lake in IISD Experimental Lakes Area, Ontario, Canada - Sep2016-L442-15m | ecosystem: Environmental > Aquatic > Freshwater...
CGTCTACGGCTAGGTACTCCTGCGGCTAGGTACTCCTGCGGCTGGCATCGGGGGCTTTGCCCACCACTGATGCAGCAGGCGTCCCCGGAGCACGCCTTTCAAGGCTGCGGTGCTGAGCCGAGCGACACTCTCCAGAACATCCCACACCTAGGATGAACGAACACACGGTGACCTCGGTCGCCTCCCACTAGTTCCCCGGTCCCTTGGCTTCGGTGACAATCCGGCCAAGGAGGCCCCTCGTGAACGCTCCCACCCTCGACAAAGACGCCACCGGTTTGGCCAAGTGGCTCCCCATGCCTTTCGTGGCCCTCGGGGTGGCGATGATCATCGTCGACGCCACCATCGTCAACGTCGCCGTTCCCACCATCATCCGAGAGCTCGGCGTGAGCGCCAACACGGCGGAGTGGTTCAACTCCATCTACTCGCTGGTATTCGCCTCGCTGTTGATCACCCTCGGACATACCGGCGATGTCTGGGGCCGGCGAAAGCTCTTCGCTTGCGGGGTCATCGTCTTCGTGGCCGCCTCCTTGGTGGCGGCTACTGCACCCACCAGTGGGATCTTGATCCTGGGCCGGTTCCTGCAAGGCATCGGCGGCGCCATGATCCTGCCCGCCACCTTGTCGACGGTCAACACCATCTACACCGGCAAGGACCGGGCCATCGCCTTTGCCATCTGGGGCTCCACCATCGGCGGTATGGCCGCCGTAGGCCCGTTGCTCGGTGGATGGCTGACCACCGACTTCTCCTGGCGGTGGGCGTTCTTGATCAACGTCCCCGTAGGCCTCATCATTCTGGCTGGCATCCTCTTCGTTGTCCCCGAGACCAAGGACCCTCATGTCCGCAAGGGCATCGACTGGACCGGCAACCTTTTGGTGATCGTCGGGTTCGCCACCTTGGTATTCGGCCTCATCGAAGCCCCGCACTACGGCTGGTGGAGCCAGACCCAGTCGCTGTCGCTCGGGTCATGGACCTGGCCGGCCAACTGGCCCTCGCCGGTCCCGGCGGCCTTCGCTATTGCCGCGGTGGCGCTCATCGCCTTCACCTTCGTCGAGGCATCACGAGCCAAGCGGCGCAAGGTGGTGCTGGTGAACTTGGATCTGTTCAAGATCCGAAGCTTTGCGGCCGGCAATGTGGCCGTCACTGTGGTCGCCTTCGGAGAGTTCGGACTGCTCTTCGTACTGCCCTTGTTCCTCCAAGGCGTCCTCGGCTTCAGCGCCCTCGATACCGGTTGGCTCTTCTTGTCACTGGCCATCGGCTCGTTTGTCGCCGGCGGAGCCACCCCGCAGTTGGCCGCGCGGATCAGCCCTCGTGGCATCGCTCGATTGGGGCTGGCCTTCGAGATCATCGGCATCGCTGGGCTCGGCGCCACATTGAGTGCCACCGTGAGTGTCTGGGTGATGGCGGCCTGGCTGTTCGTCTACGGCATGGGTGTCGGCATGGCCACCGCACAGCTGACCGGGGTCATCTTGGTCGACGTGCCGGTAGAGGAGTCTGGTCAGGCCTCGGGCATCCAGTCGACTTCGCGACAGGTCGGCTCGGCACTCGGTGTGGCCATCCTCGGTTCTATCCTCTTGACCGTGTTGACGTCGAAGACGACAGCAGCATTGGCCGCGGTGCCCGGAATCCCCAAGTCCGTCTCCGATCAGGTCGTCCACGTCGTCAGCTCGTCTGGAGGCGCTGCCATCGGATCACTCGGCTCCATGCCAGACGGGACAGCCATCGTGGCGGCTGCCTCGAGTGCTGCCGTCGATGCGGCCCGGGCGGTCTCCTTTGCCGCCGCCGGCTTCATCTTCTTAGGGCTGCTCGCCACGCTGCTGCTGCCGCCAACGACCGACGAGTCATCTGACGCCTCGATGAAGATGCAGAACTCGGGATCCGCTAACGCCAACTGAGCTGGTTGCTCGTCCGATCAGCCCCGGGCGGTCCGATCAGCCCTCGAAGCCACCACCGTGGCTACCCACCACGGTGGCTGTAGATGGATATGGCCCGTCCTCCAACCGCTCGCCCAGGCCAGATTGGAAGGCGCCGAACGCGGGGGACGACTGCAGCGGGTTCTCCCCATCCTCGATGACGGCGATGTGCACGAAACTCACCCCGTCGTCGAGGCGGAGGGCGGTGTAGCGGATGCCGGCCGTCCCTTGGGCATCCATCTCGGCAAAGACATCCTCGATCAGTCGGGCGTTGTCATCGGCACTCTCGGGCGTAGTGCGGTAGCGGATCACGCGGATCTCGGCCATCAGATTCCTCTCATGGTGTTGTTACGGGCGTCGTGGGTCACTTCGGCGAGTCCCAGAGTTTCGAGCAATGGAGGCAGATACATCCCGAATCGTCCCCGGTATCCCTTCCGCAGCCCGTACCACCCGCCGACCGGGTTGTCGGAGGAGCGACCCCACGCCTCGACCGTGTCGGGTGCAGGGTCCTTCTTCTCGTCCGAGGCGCCCAGCGCCACCCAGTCACCCTGTGCGACCAGCCAGGTGTGCAGGTCGTCCACCGCCCGCCACAAGTAGGTCAACTTGGTGGTGCCGACCTGGCATACCAACTGCTCGGGGTCGGTGTCGGAGTCTCGGTATATCTCGTAGGCAGAGCTACCCGGTGGGGTGTGCAGCTGCCAGGGCTGGTCCTTGGTCCCGATGGTCATGGTTGATCCTTTTTGTCGTTGGTCTGCTGCTCGTGGTGGGTCGGGCGATCGTCGGCGGAGTCGGCTACTACCGCGGCCATGTAGTGAGGAAGCAAGGTCTGCCAGCCGAGCTCGTTTCGGTTGCGCCAGGTCTCCCCGTCGGCGCCTAGGTGCTCCCATCCCGTGTGTTCGATCTCCACCCGGGTCCCCTGCCCGCCTGAGGGCGTAAATCGGACCGACACCTCGGTGGCATCGGATCGGTCGCGGCGTAGGTGCCAGAGGTAGTCGAGCCGGTTCGGCGGCTCCCATACGGTGACTTCGCCCCACTCGTGCTCGACGCCATCAGGGGTGCGCTCGAAGATTCTGCCGCCGACGCCGGGCTCCAGGGTCACGGTCACCTCGTGGCTTGCGCTGACGGTGTGGTCCGTCGGCCACCAGGTATCGATCCGATCGGTCCACAAGGCGAAGGCGCGCGCTGGTGGACAGGAGACGTTGAAATCGAGCCGGAGAGGACTGGTCACTGTTGGGGTCCCTCCTCGTTGTTGTCGGCCAGCAGTCGGAACCGAGTGGCGGCATCACCCCACACCCGCTCGAGGTAGGTCTGGACCGCCTGGAGTCCCTGCTCGTGGAGGTGGTAGATCCGCCGGGTGCCCTCGGCCTGCTCGGTCACGAGGCCAGCATGGCGCAGGAGTCGGAGGTGGCGAGAGACAGCTGGCCGGCTGATAGGCATGGCGTCAGCCAACTCAGAGACGGCTTTGTCCCCCTCGCCCAGCAAGCGGAGGATCTCCCGGCGGTTGGGGTCGCCGAGCGCCTCGAACGGGTCGCCTGCGGGTACTGCTGCCGCCGGCACGGCGTCACCCACCTCGCCCAGCGTGCGCCGTGTGCGGTGTAACCGGTGCGGCCGTGGCTACCGCTTCGTTGATGAGTAACACAATGGTTACCGTAACTGTTCCGTTACGGATATACAACCGGTAGTTCCTACAGTTTCAGGACTACCCTCCGAGGCCGGCGAAGCCGATCCTTTGAGACAGCGCCACCTGGACCACTTCATCCACCAGATCCACCCCGCTCAACTCGCCGACGTACGCCAGATCCCGGGGCCAGCAATTGGCCTCCAGCACTACGGCGCGACCCTGGTGGCGGATCACATCGACCGCCCCGTACGTCAGCCCGAGCACAGCGATGCCCTTGATGGCTACCTGAGCCGCTATCCCACCTGGATCGGGGATGAGACGCATGCCGCCAGTGAGGCAGACGTCGTAGTCGGAAGAACTCCGTGCGTAGAAGGCTTTCTTGACCGTCACAACCTGGTCGAGGAGTTCACGGTCAGCGAGGGCCCGAGTGCCGATCTGTTGATCAGCCAGCATGGCGAGGTCGTACCAATGTCTGGAGATTCGCTCAGCAGCGCTGCGGTCCAGTTGATCACGGATGCACTCGTCGTGGGCCAACGTGGCCTTCTCCCAGAACGTGCGCTCGCCCGCCAACACGTCGACAGTCGGCGTTGGCAGCGCCACGTCGCGCCCCTCGAGCACCGTGCTCACGTAGGGCATGACGAGATACTTCGCACTCGGTGTGATCTGGTTGCGCGCACCGAACTCGATCTTGACGCTCTCGGCCAGATAGCCGCCGTCCTGTGGGTAGCAGCTCGGGTAGTTGAGGATGACGGTCTCCCCATCGGTCTGGACTACCAACGCTCCCGGGTCCGGGGCATAGTCGCCCAGTGCTCGAGCGAGGAGCGGGACGACGTTCGACTCGAGGTAGCTGCCCAGGTCAACAGCCACTTGTTTGCTCACCTTGTGACGCTGTGACCGAGTCTCCGGAATGCTGTCTGGGTCGTGGGACGGCAGCGTGACCGTGATGTCGATGTCCTCGGAGAAGCGATGGATGGCTCCGAACACTTTGGAGAGGGACGTTCCGCCCTTGAAGGCCATGGGGCAGTGATCTGTCTGCCCATAGAGGACGTCGAGGGCCCAACAGATCCACACGTCCTTCTCGAGGATCTTGGTCGGGAGACCTGTGTCCACGGAAGCAGCAACGTAGGCGTCGGTGCGGTCACCTTGTCCGAGGAGCAGGAATGGCTCAGACAAGAACTGGCTCCTCGATGTGTGATCCGACCCTGGTGCGTTCCTCAACGGGGTTCTCAAAATGAAAGAAAGCGTCGCTCAACCATGCGGGCATTGCTCCCGTCTCGTCACGCAGCACCCTGAACTCCTCTGCGGGCAGTGCGGAATGGATCCGCTCAATGACCTGAGAGTTGACCTTGCTCGGTCCGAGGTAGCGCAGTGCACTGAGCGCTGTCCCAGCCGGCCGGCCCGCCAGCGCCAGCTCCCTCGGCTGCACATGCTTGAGGCGCAAAGTGAGCTCACCCAGCTTGACCGTGCGGTTGGACCCAGATGTGAGGAAGACAGGGGAGAGTGGCGCTTGGGTGCTGAGGCCCAGTTGACGAGCTGCCTCGGCACCATGGATGGCGATCGACTCGGCGCGGCCCTCCGCCAAGGCCTCTACGACAGCTTCCGGCTCGGGAGGCACGGGGCCGACGAGTCGGCTGATCTTGGGGCGGTAGTAAACGCCCCTGGTCGCCCGCTTGAGCAGCCCGTTGCGGACCAAGCGACTGAGCGCTTGGTCCACTGCAGCACGTGGCCCATGACGGAGCAGCCGCGACGTGGGGATGGGCGTCCCGGCCGGCGCCTGCTCGAACTCCTCCCGGATAGCCATCATCGTTGACGTACTCATGTCAGATATAGTACCACTTTTTCTGACATTCTCAACCATGTTGCCGGAGTGGGTCGACCGACCACAGGCCCTCCACATGCCAGACGCCGCTCACTCCGGGGACCACCATCGAGCGGGCCGACCTTTCCCGGCGACCAAGAGACACCAACCCCGCTGCTCCGGTCTTCATCCCCCTCGGGACTGAGACCATCGACTCGATTGAGCAACAGGTACGCCAAACTGCCCAGCGAAGCCGAACACGTCGGCCCTAGTGCCTGCGGAAGCCAGAGAACTACCTGCCCGACCTCCGAAGCCAACGCAGCCCGAACCTGCGCTTGATGTGGTGCTGGAGGCCTGTGATGAACGACGCACACTCCTGAGCCGGTCCCCATGTGCCCAAGTTCATCTCGGCAGGCGCTACCACCGGGGGAAGCGTCCAGGCCTCATTGACGGCGCCGCCTAAGCGGATACTCACCTTGTTGCGGACCTCCGCGTACTTGCGCGCCGTCGCCGGTCTATCTGCAGCGATCCACGCCTGGTGGCAGGTGAGCCGTTCTTGGAGGTCGTGACCGCACTCGGCGAGGGCATGGAGCGTGGCCCCGTCTTCGGTGCGGCGCCGCACCCGGTAGGGAAACTCGATTCAGGCCGCCAGTGTCTGAACCGCCTCCACCCCGAGAGCGCCTCTACCCGGTCCTGCACAACCAGCACACAAGTGGAGTTGTGGAACCACGGGGAGGAACCGAGGGTATGCAGCCATGTGCAGCCATGTGCACAGCACAAGGAACCGCCCAGGAACCGCCGAGGAACTCGCCATTCCGGCACCCGCCCTGACCCCAAAATGCACAAAAGCCCAGGCCAAGGCCTGGACTTCTGTACTAGCCGAGATGAGTTCCTCGGCACTTGGTGGCGGGGGCAGGATTTGAACCTGCGACCTTCGGGTTATGAGCCCGACGAGCTACCAGACTGCTCCACCCCGCGTCGGTGGAAACCAGACGATAGCAGCGGCAGCCCCGAACCGCCAAGGCGGGCGCTTAAGAAATGACCGTCACAGGCACCACGCCGAACTCTTCACGGACCTCGTCGAGCGACCAGGCCACCATGGCCAGATGATCGGTGTGGCTGAAGTCACGCCGGCACTGCGCTCCCCGGTCGAACGCCTCGCCCAAGAGTTCGATGGCCCCTGGGCGCTGCAGCGACGCCGACACGGGAGAGAACCCCCCGGGGTCCAGCACCCCGGCCTCGTGGATCAACAAGTTCCCCAGGAACTGAATCAGGTTCTCCTCGGAGTCGTGCATCGCCATCTGGAACGCACCCAGGGCGATCTCGCCCTGCCCCGTGGGCTCGTATCCGGCGATCACGTGGTTCATGTCGTGACTCACTGACACGGCACTCATGACTGAGCCCTCTTTCGAGCCAGGTACATCGATTCCGTTGCGACGGTAGAACTCCAGGTATGCGTGGCCGAGTGAGCCGTCGGGCAGACCGTGGAACTCGCCCAGCCGAGCCTGCAGCACCGGGTCCACTTCCTGGTGTGCCCACACATCACCCTCGGTCCCGTCGCCGCTATCTGAAGCAGCCAGCAGCGATGGCTCGCTGTTGGTGGCCACCAACGAGCCGAAGCACCGCATCCAGTCCCCCATGGCCCGCTCCACTCCGCCATCGACCCAGTCCCGGAAGATCTCGAGGTCCGCCTCTTCAACACTGAGTGCGGCGGCGAACTCCTCGGCCCGAGCCACCTGTGCCTCCGAAAAGGGATGGCGACACGTCTCCAGGGTCACCATGATCAGATGGAATCGTCGGCGCTCCCCCTCGTCAATCAGTTCGCGGGCAGTGTCGGCTGAGTTGAGCGGGCGCAGACCGGCATCGCTCAGGTCTGGGCGCTTCCACAAGTGATCGGTGATCGACCACAAGACGGACAACTGCTCGTCGGTCGCACCTCCGTCCACATCAATCGCTCCGAGGAGCCCGCGAACGACCGATTCAACGTGATCTGGGTCGATGACGTACGGCATCTGCGAATCATACGCAGCGACCGCCGCCGGTCGGTGTCCCGGCGCTCAGTTCCCCAGCCCGGCGAGGGCCGCCGAGCCCGGGTTGGTGGTCGTGGTGGTTGGCGATGTGGCCACCGGGCCACCGGTCAGGGCCTGGACGGCTTGGAGACTCGTCTCCATGGCGCTGATACTGGTCTGATAGGCGCCCAGGTTCCCGGCCTTCAGGTCGGTCTGGGCTTGCTGATAGGAGGCCTGAGCCTGGGCCAGCAGCGCCTGGGCCTGGGGTGACAGCGCACCCGTCGACGTGCCGCCACCGCCACCGCCGGACGAAGAGGTCGAGACCGGCGCGGCGAACAGTGCCGTCAGCGCCGCGGACAGCGAGTTGCCGATAGCCGCCGGCTGATTGCCGTAGACGGCGATCACCCGCTGCAGCTCCGGGAAGGCGTTCCGAGACGACTCCACATAGAGCGGCTGAATGTAGAGCAGCGAGTTGGCCACCGGGATCATCAGCACATTGCCCAGCAGTACCGATGAACCGTTCTGGTTCAGCAAAGAGATCTGTCCAGACACCGACGGGGTGGCGTCGATCTTGGCGGCCACGATGGCCGGGCCGTTGACCGGGCTGTCCCGAGGGGTGACGAACATCTTCAGTTGGCCGTAGTGGCCAGGGTCGGATCCGGCGATCATGAACCCGGACAATGTCTGGATCTGACTGCCCGACGACACCGGCACGAACGCGTTGAGCAGGTTGAACGACTGCTCCGCCTCACCGGGAATGCGCATCATCTGATAAATCGGAGACATGCGGACCAACTGGCCGGTAGAGACCACCTGACCTTGGGCGTTGACCGTCTGGGTGGTGGCCAGGGCCTGGGCCGGCTGACCTGAGCCTGGGTCGGGGGAAAGGGTCCAGGCATCGGCTGCGCTGTAGAAACTCTGAGCCTTGACGATGTGGTACTTGCCGTATGCAGTGGCCTGCACGTTAAAGATGTCCTCGGGATAGCGGAGGTGACTGCGCAGCTCGCCGCTCATCTTGGTGGCCGAGGTGAACATCCCAGGGAACGCCTTTTCGTAGGTCTGGATGATCGGATCGTTGGGATCCATCACGTAGAAGGTCATCTTCCCGGTGTAAGCGTCGATGACCACCTTGACCGAGTTGCGCACGTAGTTGAACGAGCCGGACAATCCGCTACCCGGGTTCACTGCTCCGGTATCGGCGTTCTGCGCATAGGGATAGTTGGCGGAAGCCGTGTAAGCATCTTGGACCCAGTCAATGTGTCCGTTGAGAAGCACCGGGTACGGGTCAGCGTCCAGTTTGAGGAACGGAGCAGCCTTGGCCACCCGAGCTTGCACGCCCCGGTCATACATGAGCCTCGAGTTGTTGTCGATCTGACTGGAGATCAAGAGGTTGATGTCGTTGAACCGCACCGCGAACAGGAACTGGTTGAAGAACGAGGAGAGCTGCACTCCGCCGTCGCCCTTGTAGTGGGTCTCGATGTTGGTGCCGTTGGTGAGCTGATAGTCGATCTCGGGCTGCTTGGTGTTGGCCACTACGTAGCCAGCGTTGCTGAGCCCGAAGTAGACCGATGGCTGAGTCACGGTCGGCAGGCCATTGGTGGAGACCGGAGGCACACCGCCCACCGCGAACTGGGGGTCGCCGTTGCTGGTAGCCGCGTTGGACGGGGACACCACCATCCCGTAGCCGTGGGTGTACTGCAGCGTGGTGTTGACCCACGATGACGATGGCAGGTCCTGGTCGTTGACCTCACGGACGCCAACTACGGCGGGAGTCTCCACACCGTCGACCGGATAGCGATCGACGGCCAGGTTGTTGAACTGGTAGTACGACCGGATGTCCTGCAGCTTGTTGTAGGCGGGCTGCGTCAGCAGCGGGTCCCACAGCCGCACGTTGGCCAGAGTGTCGTTGTTGGCCGAAAGCTGGGCCGCCGACAGGGTGGCGGAGGCTTCATAGGGGGTGCTGGTCACTTGGGTGATCCCCATGGCAGCCCGGGTGGCCTCGATGTTGCGCTGGATATATGGGCGCTCCAACGTGTTCTGCGCCGGGTTCACTTTGAGGGCCTGGACGGCGGCCGGGTAGATCGTGCCCGCAGTCAGCGCCACCAAGAACCACAGCCCGACCCCCAGAATGGGCAGTGCCCAGCCCTGGCGACGGATGTTGTAGATCAGCAGGGCGGCGGCGGCCAGCGACACCAGGATCAGGAGTTGGAGGGCAGGGAGCCGGGCGTGCACGTCGGTGTAGCCGGCACCCTGCACGTAGCCGTTAGACGACAGATCGAGGTTGAAGCGGGCCAGGTAGTAGCCCACGGCCTTGGTCAGCGCGACCAGTCCAAGGATGACCGATAGGTGTGCCTTGACCGCTGGGCGCACCCTCGGGCGCGAGCCCTGCATGCGAATGCCGCCGTTCAGGTAGTGGCTCAGCGTGGTGACCAGCAGCACCATCACCAAGGCGACCAGCGTCCAGTGGATGAGGAACTGCTGGAACGGAAGGGTGAATACGAAGTAGGCGACGTTGCGATGGAACTCGGGGTCGGTGGCCTGGAAAGGCGTGCTGTTGCGGTAGAGCAGCCAGTTCTGCCATTGCCCCATGGCTTGCGATCCGACGATGAGTGAAAGCACCACGACTACACCGGCCCGCAGCCATCTGGCGTAGGGGCCGGTCACCTCGCGGTAGCGCTTGACGAACTCGTCTTCCGCGTCCATGGACGGACCCTTGGGAGCCAGACGCTCGGCCACCAGCAGACTGACCAGGAGCATGACAGCGAAGATGGCGCTGAACACCAGCATCAGACCGGCCTTCAACTCGAAGAGCTTCGTCCAGACCGAGTGGAGGGATACCGAGGAGAACCACAGCGCGTCGGTATAGAAGGTGGCGAACGTGTGCAACGAGGCAAAGACGACGACCAAGAGGACCGCTGCCGCGATCACCCACCGGTGGCGGCGATGACTCGCTGGCTTGGTTGCCGCGGGCAGATCACTGGGAGAGCGCACGGATGCAGCCTAGGGCGTGGCGGGTGCAAGTAAGCATCGACACCCGGGGTGGGCAGGAGGATGCAGATGTCCGGTCGGAAACTCCTCACCCGCTGGCTGCGCACCGTTGAGCCCGTTGTCCTCACAGTCGGGGCAAGGGGTCTCGTCGGGGAGGGCGACGGCCACCCACTCGAGACTCGTTCCCCCGGCGCCAGCCACGGCCAGGGACCCAAGCGAAAAGGCGGCCAAGACGTGATCCCCAGCCAGCCGCTCAATCCGCTCGCCCTTCCACTCGCGGAAGGCCGAGCCGACGTGTTCAGTGACGCTCGACTCCTCGGCCGACTCGAGACCGTCCCCAGCCAAGAGACGCTTGCGCAGCGGACCCACCACCGACTCAGCCAGGTCGTGGGCGATGGCTATCAGGGCGTCGCCGGAGGGGCGGCTCTTCGACTTGGCCGTGGGCTTACCCGTGGGCTTACCTGTGGGCTTGCCCGCGAACGAGGCTCCGGCTTCGGCGGCCTCCTCGAGCAGAGGGAGGGCCGCGGTCGTCACCGAGTCGAGGTGCTCTTTCTCGTCCGGCAGCAGCGCCGGTGACCACGAGGTCCCCTTAGCTCGGAGTTGGTCCAACAAGTCGTTCTGGTTGTCCTGGAGGATGCGCTTCATCCGACGAGCCAGCCCAGTAACC
>Ga0194057_10001688_pt1 | contig 10992 bp, 7 predicted proteins | sample SepL4415m_MetaG_FD_155474 | JGI IMG/M metagenome (GOLD analysis project Ga0194057, IMG submission 155474) | Anoxic zone freshwater microbial communities from boreal shield lake in IISD Experimental Lakes Area, Ontario, Canada - Sep2016-L442-15m | ecosystem: Environmental > Aquatic > Freshwater >...
CGCACCGGCCGCCGCCAGGAGCATCGACCCGGCGGCGCTCGAGATGCTGGCGCACGCCGACGAGTGTGGCATCGAGACGGCCTTCAGCCGCGCCGACAAGATGAAGCCCTGTCCCATCGGCGAGAGCGGCGCCTGCTGCCGCATCTGCTCCATGGGCCCCTGCCGCCTGGTCGGCAAGGACGCCGAGCAGAAGACCGGCATCTGCGGCGCCGACATGTCGACGATCGCCGCCCGCCACTTCGCGCGGCAGGTGGCGGGCGGAGTCGCGGCTCACTCGGACCACGGCCGCGACATGGCCATGACGCTGCGCGCCGTGGCCAAGGGCGAGGCCGCCGGCTACAGGGTCAGGGACGAGCAAAAGCTCGCGGCCGTGGCCGGCTACATGGGCATCGCCACCGCCGGCCGCGAGGTCAACGAGATCGCCCTCGACGTGGCCGACACGGCGCTCGCGCAGTTCGGCCAGCCCCACGGCGAGATCATCTACACGCGGCGCGCCACGCCCAAACGTCAGGCGCTGTGGCGCGAGCTGGGGCTCACGCCGCGCGCCGTCGACCGCGAGGTCACCGAGATCATGCACCGCACCCACGAGGGCGTGGACCTCGACGCCGAGAACATCCTGAAGAGCGCGTTGCGCTGCTCGCTGGCCGACGGCTGGGGCGGCGCCATGCTGAGCACCGACATCAGCGACATCCTCTTCGGCACGCCGTCGCCGCTCTCGTCGGAGGTCAACCTCGGCGTGCTCAAGGACGACCAGGTCAACGTCATCGTGCACGGCCACGAGCCGACGCTGTCGGCGATGCTGGTCGAAGCCGCCCGCGACCCGGAGCTCATCGCGGAGGCGCAGGCCGTCGGCGCCAAGGGCATCAACCTCGCCGGCATCTGCTGCACCAGCAACGAGATCCTCATGCGTTACGGCATCCCGGCGGCGGGCAACTTCCTGCACCAGGAGCTGGCCGTGCTCACCGGCGCCGTCGAGGTCATGGTCGTCGACGTGCAGTGCATCATGCAGGCCCTGGGCCCGCTCGCGCAGCGCTTTCACACGCAGCTCATCACGACCTCGCCGAAGGCCAAGATCCCGGGCGCGGTGCACGTGGAGTTCGACGAACACCGCGCCCCGCAGACCGCCGCCGAGATCATGCGCATGGCAATCGCCAACTACCCCAACCGCGGCCCCATCCACATCCCCGACTTCCACGAGCCGCTGGTCGCCGGCTTCAGCCACGAGTACCTCAACTACATGCAGGGCGGCTTCCACCGCGGCTCCTTCCGCCCGCTCAACGACGCCATCATCGCCGGCCGCGTGCGCGGCCTCGCCGGCGTCGTCGGCTGCAACAACGTGCGCGTCACGCAGGACGAGGGCATCGTCGAGATGATCAAGCGCTTCATCGCGCAGGACGTCATGGTGGTGGTCACCGGCTGCGCCGCCACGGCCGGCGCCAAGGCCGGGTACCTGAGTCCCGAGATCCTGGACTCGGCGGGCCCCGGCCTGCGCGAGGTCATGGAGGCCATCGGCATCCCGCCGGTGCTGCACCTGGGCTCGTGCGTCGACAACTCGCGCATCCTCACGGTGCTCACGCAGGTGGCCACCGAGGGCGGTCTCGGCGAAGACATCGACGATCTGCCCGCCGTGGGCCTCTGCCCCGAGTGGATGTGCGAGAAGGCGATCGCCATCGGCACCTACTTCGCCGCCTCCGGAGCCCACGTGATCTTCGGCGTGAGCAGCCCGGTGAAGGCCTCCACCGAGGCCACGCGGCTGATGACCACCGGCTGGGAAGAGCTTGTCGGCGGCGACCTCGAGTTCATCCCCGACTGGGACGAGATGTTCGCGCGCTCGCTCGAGCTCATCGACGCCAAGCGCGCGGCCCTCAAGCTGCCCGCCTACGACCCGTCGCAGTTCGGCGCCAGCGGCGACAGCCTGTACTTCGCCGCCATCCGCGACTATCTCGCGGCGCACGACGAGGTGGTGACGGTGGGCGCGCCCGTCTACCCGCTCGCCGAGGGCCACACGCACGACCGCGACGACGGACACGCGCACGGACACACGCACGACGAGGGAGACGCCTGATGTCGCGCTACATCGCCACGCGCGCCATCCGCGGCGCCAACGCCATTGTGGCCGAGGCCGAGGCGCTCGTCGAAGACGCCATCGCCGAGCTCGGGCCAGACACCCCGGTGGCGTTCACCAACACCGCCTACTTCCTGCCGGTCGTCTACGCCTTCACGGGGCGCAAGATCGAGAAGCTCGGCGACCTCCCCGAGGTGATCGCGCGCGCCAAGGCCCTGCTGCACCCGGTACCCGCCGAGTCGATGTGGCTGCCGTACCTCGGCGAGACCCTCGACAGCGGCGTCGCCACGCTCTTCGCCGAAGAGGCCATCGAGGGCGTGCGCTTCGCGCGCCACAAGGAACCGCAGATCATCAAGCTGAGTCACGCCCGCGAGGACGCCGAGCGCTTCACCGGCGGCGACCTCATGGTGCACGGCGACAAGATGAAGCTCAACGGGCCCATCGACGACATCCAGCTGCGCGCCTGGGGCATCCAGCTGGTCGACGGTCGCATGCCCGGCTTTTGCGCCATCGTCGGCTGCGCCAAGAGCAACGAGGTGGCCGTCAAGATCGTCCGCGAGCTGCAGAGCCGCGGCATCCTCATCTTCCTCAGCGGCAACGTCAACGGGCGCAGCATCATCCATCAGCTGCAGGAAGAGGGCATTCAGCTCGGCTACGACACCTTCACGGTGCCGTTCGGCCTGGACACCATCTCCGCGGTCTACGCGCTCGGTTTTGCGGCGCGCTCGGCGCTGACGTTCGGCGGCATGGAGGCCGGCCAGGCGCGGGACATCATGCTCTACAACAAGTACCGCGTGTTCGCCTGGGTGCTGGCCCTGGGTGAGGTCGACGACCTCAAGTACGCTACCGCCGCCGGCGCCATCAGCTTCGGCTTCCCGGTGATCGCCGACACGCGCATCCCGCAGATCCTGCCGACCGGCGTGACGCAGTACGAGCACGTCGTCAGCATGCCCTTCGATGAGATCCCCGGGGCCGACGACATGGAGCGCACCGAGAAGCTCATCCAGCGCTGCGTCGAGGTGCGCGGGGTCAAGGTCAAGATCGCCAAGGTGCCGATCCCCGTCTCCTACGGATCGGCCTTCGAGGGCGAGCGCATCCGCAAGGACATCATGTACGCCGAGTTCGGCGGCAAGCGCTCGCACGCCTTCGAGTTCCTGCGCATGCGGCCATCGGAAGAGGTCGAGGACGGCAAGATCACCATCCGCGGCATCGATCTGGACGACATGAACGAGGGCGACGCCCTGCCGCTGGGCATGATCGTCGATGTCTCGGGACGCAAGATGCAGACCGACTTCGAGCCCATCCTCGAGCGCCAGTTCCACTACTTCATCAACGGCGTCGAGGGCATCCAGCACAACGGCCAGCGCGACATCGCCTGGACGCGCGTCAGCAAGAACACGTTCGCCAAGGGCTTTCGCCTGGAGCACTTCGGCAAGGTGATCCACGCGCGCATCCATGAGGTGTTCGGCAACATCGTCGACAAGGTGCAGGTCACGCTGACCACCGACGCCGCGGAGGTCGACGAGCTCATCGAAGAGGCGCGGGTGGCGTATGCCGAGCGCAACGAACGCATCGCCAACCTCACCGACGAGTCGGTCGACACCTTCTACTCGTGCCTGCTCTGCCAGAGCTTCGCGCCCAACCATGTCTGCGTGGTCAACCCCGAACGCGTGGGGCTGTGCGGCGCCTACAACTGGCTGGACTGCAAGGCCTCCTTCGAGATCAACCCCACGGGCCCCAACCAGCCGGTGCCCAAAGGCATCGTGATCGACGCCGTCAAGGGCGAGTTCTCGGGGCCCAACGAGTACATCCGCGCGCACTCCAACCAGACCGTCGAGACCGTGACCTTCTACTCCATCATGGAGTCGCCGATGACCTCGTGCGGCTGTTTCGAGTGCATCATGGTGCTCGTCCCCGAGGCCAACGGCTTCATGATCGTCAGCCGCGAAGACCCCAGCATGACGCCCTGCGGCATGACCTTCAGCACGCTGGCCGGCACGGCCGGCGGGGGCATGCAGACGCCGGGCATGATGGGCATGGGCAAGTACTACCTCACGAGCAGGAAGTTCATCCCCGCCGACGGCGGCATGAAGCGCGTCGTGTGGATGAGCTCCAACCTGCGGGAGAGCATGCGTCCCGCCCTCGAAGAGGTCTGCGTGCGCGAGGGCGTCCCCGACCTGCTGGGCAAGATCATCGACGAGACGATGGCGACCACCGTGGAGGAGCTGCTCCCCCTCCTCGAAGAAAAGGGGCATCCTGCCCTGACCATGGATCCGCTCTTCTGAACCCGCGAACGCCTGGAGGGCGCTGATGACTGCAGTAGAGATCCCCGTCGAGAAATGGCCGGGGGCGGTGCGCGAGGTCACGCTGGGCGGCAGCTACGGCGGCGGCACGCGCACCTCCACAGTGACCGTGGGCGGCGAGAAGACCCTGCCGTTCCTGGGGTTCGAAGGAGCGCTGCCCCACCGGCCGGCGCTCGCCGTCGAGGTCGTCGACATGGAGCCGGCCGACTGGTCGCCGGAGCTCGTCGCGGTCTGGGGCGCCGACCTGCGCGACCCGGCCCGGTGGGCGGCGCGCGCCGTCGCCGAAGGGGCGGAGCTCATCGCCCTCAAGCTGCGCAGCTGCCACCCGGACTTCGGCGACCGCGGCGCCACCGACGCACGGGCCACGGTCGACCGCGTGCTGGCCGCCGTCGGCGTGCCGCTCATCGTCTATGGCCCGGGCGCCGCCGACAAGGACAACGAGGTGCTCGTGGCGGTCGCCGAGGCGACCAAGGGCGAGCAGCTCGCGCTCGGCCTCTGTGAGGAGAAGAACTACCGCACGATCGTCGCGGCGGCGCTCGGCAACGGGCATGTGGTGATCGCCCAGACGCCGATCGACGTCAACCTGGCCAAGCAGCTCAACATCCTCATCAGCGACATGCGTCTGCCGCTCGAACGCGTGCTCATGGACCCCAACACCGGCGCCCTGGGCTACGGCCTCGAGTACACGTACTCGGTGATGGAGCGCCTGCGCCTCGCCGCCCTCATGGGCGACGCCATGACGCAGCAGCCCATGATCTGCACGGCCGGCGAGGAGGCGTGGCGCCAGAAGGAGGGCCGCGCCGCCGCCGACGTGCCCGCGGCGTGGGGCGCGCTCGCCGAGCGCGGCGTGGCCTGGGAGGTCACCACGGCGCTGACCATGCTCGAGGGCGGCGCCGACATCGTCGTGCTCCGCCATCCGGGCTCTGTGGGCGTGCTGCGCGAAGCCCTGGACGACCTCACGAAGGGAGCCTGACCGATGGCCCTCACCGGACTCGCGATCTACAAGCTCCTGCCCAAGACCAACTGCAAGGAGTGCGGCTTCCCCACCTGCCTGGCCTTCGCCATGAAGCTGGCGCAGAAGGGCGCCGAGCTCGACAAGTGCCCGTATGTGAGCGACGAGGCCAGGACGGCGCTCGACGCCGCCTCGGCGCCGCCCATCAAGCTCGTCGCGATCGGCGCCGGCGAACGCGCCTTCGAGATCGGCAACGAGGTCGTCCTCTTCCGCCACGAGAAGACCTTCTACCACCAGCCCGGGCTCGTGGTGCGCGTCAAGAGCGACGACCCGCAGCTCGCCGAGACGGCCGCGCGCGTGGCCGGCTACGAGGTGGAGCGCGTGGGCATGAAGCTGCGTCTCGACGGCCTCGCCGTGGAGCACGCCGGCGGTGACGCGGCCGCCTACGCCGCGGCCGTAGCCGCGGCCCGCGCGGCCGCCCCCGGGCTGCCTCTCGTCCTCATGAGCGGCGACGCGGCGGCCATCGCGGCGGCCCTCAGCGGCGGCGCCGCCGCCGAGAAGCCGCTGGTCCACGCCGCCGCCGGCAGCGCCTGGCAGGCGATGGCCGAGGTCGCCGCCAAGTACGGCTGCCCGCTGGCCGTCCGCGCCGAGGCCGGCGACCTCGCGGGGCTCGCCGAGCTCTCCGCAAAGGTCCGCGGCGCCGGAGTCGAAGACATCGTTCTCGACCCCGGCACGACCGGCCTCGCCGGCGACCTGGCCGCCTTCACGCAACTGCGCCGCCTGGCCCTCAAGAAGGGCGCCCGCGCCCTCGGCTTCCCGATCTTCGCGCTCGCCACGGCTCCCACGTGGCAGGCGGAGCTCGCGCGCGCCACGCAGGCGGTCGTCAAGTACGCCGGCGTCGTCGTCGTCGACCACCTCGAGCCGGCGGCGGTGTACGCCCTGCTCACGCTGCGCCAGAACATCTACACCGACCCCCAGAAGCCGATCCAGATGGAGCCCAAGCTGTACGAGATCGGCAGCGCCGGGCCGGCGAGCCCGCTGCTCATCACGACCAACTTCTCGCTGACCTACTTCTCGGTGGCCGGCGAGGTGGAGAGCGCGGGCGTGCCCGCCTGGCTGCTCGTCGCCGACAGCGACGGCCAGTCGGTGCTCACCGCCTGGGCGGCCGGCAAGTTCGACGCCGAGAAGATCGCCAGGACGGTCAAGGACTCCGGCATCGAGAGCCGCATCAGCCACAAGAAGCTGGTGATCCCCGGGCACGTCGCCGGCCTGTCCGGCGAGGTCGAAGAGGAGCTGCCCGGCTGGCAGATCATGGTCGGTCCGCGCGACGCCGTGGACATCCCCAACTACCTCAAGAACGTATGGAGCGCGTGACGCGGCGATGAGCCACGCGCCCGCGAGAGGATCGCGATGAGCGACGCGCCCGCGACGAAGGCCCGCGCGGCGATGGCCGCGGTCACCTTCTCCCCGTCGGGGGAGACGATCGAGGTGCCGGCCGGCACGAGCCTGCTCGACGCGGCCATCCTCTGCGAGCTCGACGTGCCGGCGCCGTGCGCGGGGCAGGGCCGCTGCGGCCGCTGCCGCGTGCGCGTGACGGCCGGCGAGGTCGAGCGGCGCAGCAACGCCGGCCTGGCCACCGCCGAGATCCTCGACGGGTGGGCGGTGGCCTGCCAGACCTACGTCGGCGGCGCCGTCGCGATCGAGGTGCCCGAGCGGCGCCGAGAGACGGTGCGGCCGCACGGCCACGCCGTCGCCGAGCCGGAATCGCTGCCGATAAGCTGCGACTGGCGGCAGAACCCGGCGGTGCGCACCTTCGAGCTCGACATCGAGCCGCCCTCCCTGGCCGACAACACCAGCGACTTCGACCGCCTGCGGCGGGCGCTGGCCCAGCAGCACGGCATCGGGGAGGTCCGCGCCGAGCTGCCCATGCTGCGGCGTCTCGGCAAGGATCTGCGCATGGCCAACTGGAAGGTCAGCGTCACCCTCGAGATGCGCGACTGGGTCTACGGTACCTATCTGCCGCCGCGCCTGATCCGCATCTACCCAGGCGCCTTCCACCACGCCAGCATGGGCGTCGCCGTCGACCTCGGCACGACCTCGGTCGTGGCCTACCTCCTCGACTTCGCGACCGGGCGCGTCATCGACACCGCGAGCGCCTACAACAAGCAGATCGCCTGCGGCGAGGACGTGATCAGCCGCATCATCTACGCCAGGCGCAAGGGCGGCCTCGATCGTCTCCAGCGCCTCGCCGTCGAGACCATCAACGACCTGCTGGTCGAGCTGAAGCAGCGCAACCGCATCGAGTCCTACGAGATCCACGAGATCACGGTGGCCGGCAACACCACGATGACGCATCTGCTGCTCGGCCTCGACCCGCGGTACCTGCGCGCCGAGCCGTACATCCCGACGCTCTCGGCGCCGCCCAAGCTGGTCGCCGGCGAGCTCGGCCTGCGCGCCAACATGCTGGCGCGCGTGCACATCATGCCGTCGGTGGGCAGCTACGTGGGCGGCGACATCACCGCCGGCGTCATCTCCTCGGGGATGTTCGCCACCGACAAGCTGACGCTCTTCATCGACATCGGCACCAACGGCGAGATGGTGCTGGGCAACAAGGACTGGCTGCTCTCGTGCGCCTGTTCCGCCGGACCCGCTTTCGAGGGCGGCGGCGTGGGCGACGGCATGCGCGCCTCCCCCGGCGCCATCGAGGACGTCTACGTCTCGGACGCCACGTGGGAGCCCACCTTTCGCACTGTCGACGACGCCCCGGCCGTGGGCATCTGCGGCAGCGGCCTCATCGACCTTCTCGGCGAGCTCTTCGTGAGCGGCCTTCTCGACAAGTCGGGGCACCTTGATCTTGAGGCGCCGACGGCCCGCATACGCGTGCGCAACGGCGTGCCCGAGTACGTCGTGTGCCGCGCCGGCGAAGGCGGCGCCGAGCGCGACATCGCCCTCACCGAGTCGGACATCAGCGGCTTGATCCGCGCCAAGGCGGCGATCTACGCCGGCTTCGCGGTGCTGTGCCGCAGTGTCGGCGTCGACCTCGCCGACGTCGAGGAGATCCTCATCGGCGGCGCCTTCGGCCAGTACATCAACATCGAGAAGGCCATCCGCATCGGCCTGCTCCCCGACCAGCCGGTGGAGCGCTTCAAGTTCCTCGGCAACACCAGCGCTCAGGGCGCCTACGCGGCGCTCCTGTGCGTGAGCATCCGCCAGGACGTCCTCGACGTGGCCGCCAGGATGACCTACCTCGAGCTGAGCGCCGACAACACCTTCATGGACGAGTACATGTCGGCGCTCTTTCTGCCGCACACCGACCTCAGCGACTTTCCCAGCGTCGTGGCGGCGCTCCAGAAGCGCGGCGGCGGCGCGGCGGACGCCCGGCCGGCGACCACATGATACGGAGGCACACACGATGACCACCACCATCGCCATCGCCGGCAAAGGGGGCACCGGCAAGACGACCCTGGCCGGGCTGCTCATCCGCCGTTTGGCGGAGAATCAGGCCGGCCCCATTCTGGCCATCGACGCCGACCCGGCCAGCAACCTCAACACGGTGCTCGACCTGCCCCTCGAGAAGACCGTCGGCGACGTCCGCGAGGAGACCAGCGAGAAGGCGCGCGCCAACCTGCTCGAGGCGGGCATCGCCAAGCGCGACCTGCTCGACTACGAGATCAACTCGAGCGTCGTCGAGGGCGTCGGCGTCGATCTGCTGGCCATGGGCCGCCCCGAGGGCCCCGGCTGCTACTGCGCCGCCAACAACATGCTGCGCGCCATCATCGACGCCATCGCCGACAGCTACCCGTGGGTGGTCATCGACAACGAAGCCGGCCTCGAGCACCTCTCGCGACGCACCACCCGGGACGTGGACGTGCTGCTCATCGTCAGCGACGCCACGGTGCGGGGCATCACCACGGCGGGGCGCATCGCCGACCTTCTGACGGAGCTCAACACCAAGGTGGGCAAGCACTACCTGATCGTCAACCGCGCCGCCGGGGGCCTCACGCCGGAGATCCGCGAGGCTATCGCGGAGCACGGCCTGGACCTCCTGGCCGTGCTGCCCGACGACCCGCTGGTCGCGGCGTTCGACGCCGCCGGCCGGCCTATCCTCCAGCTTCCCGACGACAGCCGCCTCAGCGTCGCCATGGCTCCCGTCGTCGACACGGTGCTGGACCAGACCGAGGGGAAGGAGGCCACCGGTGCTCATCATCGGTGAGAACATCCACATCATCGCGCCGCCGGTGAAGGCGGCCATCGAGGCCCGCGACGCGCAGGCCATCCAGGCCATGGCTCTGGCGCAGGTCGAGGCCGGCGCCGGCGTCCTCGACCTCAACATCGGCCCGCAGAAGAAGCTCGGTCACGAGGTGATGCCGTGGATCGTCGAGGCGGTGCAGGAGGTCACCGACACACCGCTTTCGCTCGACACCACCAACCTGGCGGCGATGGAGGCCGGGCTCAAGGTGTGCAAGCGCCAGGCCATGCTCAACTCGGCCTCCGCCGACCCCGCCCGCCTCGACAGCGTGATGCGCCTGGCGGCGAAGTACGGCGCCCGCGTGATCGCCCTGACGATGGGCGTCGATGGCATCCCCACCACCGCCGACGGCCGCGCCGGCATCGCCATGGAGGCGCTGCTGCCGGCGGCCGCGGCCGCCGGCGTGCCCATCGCCGACGTCTTCCTCGACCCGCTGGTGCTCACCGTGACCTGCAACCAGGACGTCGTCCGCGAGTCGGTCGAGGCGATCCGCATGTTCAAGATGATGGCCGACCCGCCGCCGACCACGGTGGTCGGCCTCAGCAACATCAGCAACGGCTGCCCGCCCGAGACGCGGCCGCTGATCAACCGCACGCTGCTCGTGATGCTCATGGGCGCCGGGCTCGACAGCGCCATCGCCGACCCGTTCGACGCGCGGCAGAACGAGTTCATCCGCATCGTGGAGCAGCGCGACGGGAGTTCGCCGCTGGGCAAGCTCGTCGTGGCCCTGTACGACGCGAGCGCGGCCATGGAGGAGCTCGAGCCGGGCCGCGTCGACGAGGGCGACCCGCGGCAGGTGGAACTGTTCAAGACCTACCGCATGCTGCAGAATCAGGTGATCTACGCCGACTCGTACCTGCGCATCTGAGCCGCGCCCGCCGGCGTGAAGACGCCGAGGGGCGCCGGGCCTTGCGGCCCGGCGCCCCTTGCGACGTACGCACTTGTTGGAGCGGTCAGGCGGCCGCGTCGGCGTCGGCGACGACGTCGTCGGCCGGCGGCGTGTAGCTGCTCCACGGATCGGTCTTGTCGCCGCCCCAGCCGCAGCAGCCATCGCCCTTCAGCATCTTCCAGGCGAAGTAGCCGCCGACGCCGGCAAGGACGATCAACACAAGGAACACGAGCTTCTTCATCCGAGCCCTCCTTCGGTTCGCTTTGTGCATCTTACCCCGTGTGGGCGTCTTTATGCGTACGCCGGCGCCGGCGGGCGCCGCGGAGGCCGGCGGAACGCCCGCCGGCGGGCGGCGGGCGGCGGGCGGCCCCGCGGGGGCCGCCGGGGCTGGCCGCGCGCGGCCGGCGGGCGGCGGGCGCCCCCGGCATAGTCGCTGTGCAACCGTTCTCCGTTGGCGATTCCGTGGGGTGTACTTCCAACGGTATCGTTGGCGGTACCCTCAACGAATCCGGCCGTCATCACCATCCCCTTCCG
>Ga0194057_10001690_pt1 | contig 10988 bp, 12 predicted proteins | sample SepL4415m_MetaG_FD_155474 | JGI IMG/M metagenome (GOLD analysis project Ga0194057, IMG submission 155474) | Anoxic zone freshwater microbial communities from boreal shield lake in IISD Experimental Lakes Area, Ontario, Canada - Sep2016-L442-15m | ecosystem: Environmental > Aquatic > Freshwater...
GCTTGTCTTCTGCCGTGAATTGAATCGAGAGCATCCCTTGTCTCCCTGCAACCAAAACGTCCTTGGTGGTCCGAGGGGAGTATGCGAAAAATCTTCAGATGGGACAATCCCAATCACGGGCAGTATATATATGGGACTCTATGGGACTCTATGGGATTCTTTAGTCTTATGGGGGGTATGTCCGAAGAGTCCCAATCGTCCCATAGAGTCCCGAGCGTCCTAAGAGTCCTAAGCGTTGAAAAACCATTCCCATTTTCCTGTAAACCCGGTTTTTCGCGCAAACGCACCAATCTCGTCTTTCGCCTTGAACAGTCGATTGCGAGAAATACCAACGGCTTTTCCGTTCGCGATTAGTTCGTCGGTGAAAACGGCACCATTGGCTAGCTGTGCCGATAGCCATTCCCCGTCACTCTTCACATTCCCACGCGACTGCTGCGGATTGTGCGATAGAGCTTCGTCAGCCGTTGTACAAACCGGCTGGCTGTCCCACTCCACGCGCGGTTGTTCGTTCTCATCAGCAACCACGGTGAAGCTTAATCCGCCAATGTTCGGCGCGAGATTATTCTTCACTGGAAGGAACAATCGAGTATTCGGGTCGTCTTGTGATTCCGCGATTACATAGGCGACACGCGCGGCGGCGACAAAAGCCATGCTGCCAGCCGCCTTAAACATAGCGGGACCGTTCATGGACTTATTCAAGTGTCCGAGAAAGATGCACGTTACGCCTAGCCTAGCGCACATCTCGGCAACAGGCCCGAGTATCCCACGCACTTCCGCGTTCTTATGGCTGTCGCATTTTCCGAGATAGCAGTTAATCGGATCGAGAATAAACAGCTTGCAATTCGGCGTTGCGAGAATAGCTTTCTCGATTGAAGCAAGGTCGCTTTGCAGATTGACGAGTCGTTCGGCGGTCTTCTTGGTTTTAGCGTCCGTCAGCGTAACCGACGCAACCAACGAGATGAGCGAACAATCGGCACCAGCGGCATCCAGCCTGGGGCGCAAGGTGTCTTCTGGGTCGTCTTCACCAGACAGGATTACAACACCGCCAGGAGAACCGCCAGGAGCACCATCCGGCCAATCTGCGCCTACGGTAGTTCGTGCGGCAAAGTCCAATAGCACCATAGACTTCCCGAGTCCCGGCATCCCGAAGAGAGAGACGAGCTTGCCGGTGGGTATCCGATTGAGCCATAGCCAGTCCACTTTACGCGGTTGCACGGTATCCATGCGGATAATGCGCAGTTCCCACTCTGCTATCGCGGCGGTCGGTATACTGCCAATCGGCACACTACTGGACGACTTACAATTCGGCGGCGCGTTCGGTCCGCTTGTGTCTTGCGCGAGTAGCCATCCCCACGGCTTTTGTTTCAATGCTTCCGATAGCTTGCGCCTGTATTCTTGATCTGGATACCGTCCACATGGATTACCAGCATCCCACTCGGCAAGCAGTCGCAATGCGTCCGCTTCGTCGATGCAGAGTCCGTTCATAGCCGAAGCGGCTTTTAGCAACTGCGTGCTGGCATCCATCGCGGCAGTTTCGCGCGGGTCGCATACATCCACTGACGCGAGATAGCGGCGCGCTCGTTCGATATAGATCAAACCACTGGCAATCCCACACGGCGCGTACGGTGCCGGTGCCGGTGGTTCATCCGGTAGGTGATGTTCAAAGTCTTCCAAAGAGTTGCGGCGGTGTGGTTCAAACACCAGCGCGGAAACAGTGCTGCCGTACTTCTTATTCTTCGTGCCGATAGGACGAAAAACATGTTCCAGGCTGAATGTCGAATCAAGGTCATACGGTGCCAACTTCTCCTTCAGGAGCGCGTGCCATCGCTTCGATATGTTCTTAACACGCTGGAAGTCTTCGTCGCTGCCGATGATGAACGGCTTGTCGAATAGCCAGTAGGGATGAAGTCCCGCGTTGGCTTTCCCACTGACGACGATGATTGATGGTGCTAACGGCATATCCGCCAGCGCGTCGATAATCTGCCGTTGCGTTGGATAGTTGTGCTTCGGCTTCTTGGCGTCCACGTCGAACACGATAGCCACCACGGCGGCGAGTTCCGCTTCCGTGCCACGGGTATATTCGCCACGACTGCGGACACTATCGCCGTCGAGAGTATTCGTTGTCAGGTAGACATCGTGCTTGGCGTCGAGTTCTTCAATCTGACGCGCAAAGTCTTCCAGGTTGTCTGGACTACCAAACTGACGGATAGACTCACTCTTGACGTACGCTAGGCACTCTCCCGGCGTGCCAGCGGGATAGAGCGCGTGCAGGTGGTCGAGTAGGGTGGGCGGCGTTGGTGCCGGTAGACTTATTGAACTTCCAATGGTAAAATACATTGCGTTGATTCTCCTGCCCGTGCCGTCGAACTTCCAGCCGACGGCACGGGCGTTTCTTGGGTTATTCGGGACTAGAAACGGCAGGAACCGCACCGACTGTGCGAGACTGTAGCCAGCGGTCCAAGTCGGTTTTCCGATACATGCACCGGCTACCGACTTTGACCAATGGGATTCCGTAGCGATGGACGCAGTGCCAAACCGCGAGAGTTCGGCTTTTGACGCCTAAGAGTTCGGCGGCCTGCTGCCGGGTGAGAAGTTCAGACGATACTGAAGTAACCATGAAAAAAACTCCGTAAAATAGGGTTGCGGTGAATGAACACGCGTAATCCTAACCGGAGTTTTTTACAGCAATATCGTAGGTGCTGGACAAACCGTACGGTCTGTCTAATTTTGTTTCATGGCACGTTCCACGGTCTTGGCGGAAACCTTGAATTCCCGTGCTGTGGCGTTGATCTGCGCCTTATCGCTGCAATGCGGAAAAACTCTCAGCCGTTCGGCATACTTACACCGAATAGCTTCTTTCTGCAAATCGGCTTTGGTGGTTTTAGCCTGTCCACCAGCCACGGCGGCAAGCTTTCTGGTTTTTATTTTGAGCGTGTTCTTGAAGCTTCCCCATGCGTTCAGTCCGTTCACCACGGCAAAAGACTGCTTTTCGGCAACAACCCCGACGGCATAGGCACAGATAATCGCACCGTTGGTATCGCCAGAGTCCAATGCCTTGAGTAAAGCATCAATAAGCGGTTCCAGCTTTTGTCCCTTCGCCCAGGATAGATCGGTGCCGCATCGCATGATGTCCAAAATCTCTCCGGGTTCGACGCGAGCCACCGGCCAGGGTAAACCATCGGGTCGCATGGCGTCAAAGAAGGCTCTTAGACCGCCGTAGTCTGCTTTCTTAGCCATTGCTGCCCCCTTCCGTGCTGGTCGCATCCAACACCATGCCAGCGGTGCCGACACTGGCTTTCCCAGCGGTAAGCAGTGCTTGGCTTGCACCGGCAACGGCGGCGCGAACTGGATCGAGTTGGAGTCTCGCGTAGACCTGGGTGGACTTCAAGTCGCTGTGACCGAGACTCTTGCCGACGATTGCCAACGACACACCCATAGAAGCTTGCCAACTGCCTTGCGTGCGGCGTAAATCATGCTGGTGTAGGTCCGGCAACCCTGCAATCGCTACAAGACGCTTCCAGCGAACTGTTGGATACTTTAGGCAGCCAGAGCCGCGAAGAGCAGGAAACACGTAGGGGGTGCCATTGCGCTCGTTGTAGCGGGTGTTTAGGATTGCCAGTGCCGGTTCGCATAAAACAATGGCGATTGACTTCCCCGACTTGGCTTTCCCACTAGGAACGTGCCAAACGCCGTTCCCTAAGTCGAGTTCATCCCATTGCATTGTCTGTACATTCCCACGCCTTGCACCAGTGAAGAGCAACAACAGGAAGAATCCCTGCCAGTAGGGTGGCTCATTCGCCAGGGCGTTGAAGAACTGCTCTACTTCGTTCGGCATTAGAAATCGTTCTCTGGATTGTTCTGGATTCGATGCCACGCCTTTACAGGGATTCGCGCCGGTGTAGCCCACGGCGGCCGATGCCTTGGCAAACATCGTCGTAAGCAATTTCTTACACCGGTTCGCCATGACAAGCCCATGTTCTTTCCCAACGGCGCCATGCCACTTGGCCACGATAGGCGTTGTGATCGACGATAGCCGCTTGTTGTGAAGTTCCACCATGTACTTACTTCCCGAACTGCCGTTCGTCTTCCGCCCATGACCGCTTCTGCGGTTTCGCATGAAGTTCCAAGTAGGACGCAAACAACTCTTTCAACGTCGCTTCCGCACGATCCGCCTGCCGTGCTGCCTGGACATCAATACCATCCGCCAGCTTCCCAACGATGCCACGACACGCCTTACGTGCTTGTTCCACGGACAGGGTGGGAAACTTACCCAGCGGGATACGGACTTTCTCGCCACGAAAGAACCGAACAAGGTAGAACGTCCTGCTGCCAGCGGCAGTAATGCAGATCGAGAGAGACTCGCCACCCGCATCCTGGTAGTAAGTCCTGCCCTTCGCCGGTGGAACGAGTGCTTCAAGCTTTGTCTTCGTGAACTGGAATTTCATGCTATGCTTTCTTGTGGTGGTTCTGGTGGTTGGTTTCGGTGCCATGCGCGGCGGAAATTCGCCGTAACTGCCATAAACACCGGTGCCATGTAATAGTATCGGGAAAATGCGGGAAAAGCAATAGTGGTAGACTTAAAACGTCAAATAGAAACTAACGTAAACACCCCCTTTTTTTGTCCCGGCGGCAAATAGATAATATGAAATCTATATGGTCAATTCCGGGCAAGAGACCGACGCCACATTTTTCAACTTGATGCATCATTTCTTGGCCGTTTCGCACAAGGGCGAAGGCGACGTGGTGCGGGACGAACCGGAAGCCGAGCAACGGTATGAATCGCGGCGGGCCTTTCGGCTTATCCAGCGGATTGCAACCGGCTATTGCTGGGAGGTGCCGCCGGAATCGGCCTGGATCGATGTCCGCTGCCATGACTTGACGAAAGGCGGTTTCTCCTTCTTTCTTGACGAGAGGCCGACCTTCGAGCGGCTGGTGGCAAAGTTCCGTTCGGCTGAACCGATCTTTGTCGCGGCGAGGGTACACTACTGGCGGCCGGTTTTGGTGGACGGCTGGGGGGGCATTATCGAACCCAACACGTCCTCGGTCGGCACGATTTCGACCGGCCGCCGGACAGAGTCGAAATTCCTCATCGGCTGCCAGTTCCTGCGGCGGTTTTAGCCACTGAATGGTGCGTTACGCGAACTGATCTGGAACAGCGGTAAGTGCTTCCAACGTCTCAACTTCGTGCGCAACCCACCATTTGCCGGGCAGTTCGCTCCACGCACCCTACAACCCGCCCTGCATCTTCTGCTGCTGGCACGACGGTGTATAATGAAGTCTACTGGTAGGGGTTTTGAAAGTATCCGTGGGGGTTTGTTTTGTGGACCGTTCCATGTGGCGCATCGTATTCTTGATTCCAGTTTGGGCAAGTCTTAGCAGTCTGGCGGCCAGACCGGTCCGTGCCGCCGGCCCCGGCGAGCCAGCGGAAGATTCCTGTTCGCGTTACGAGCAGGTTGAACTGCTCGACCATTCCCGCCATGCCGGCCTGATCGAATCCGAAGATGGCGACTGGCTCACGTTGATCCGCATTCAGTCTCCTCGCGGCCAGCAAATGCACCTGGTAATCCAGCCGCTGGACCGCCGCCAGATCCTTTCCGTTTCACGTTTGGATGCCGGCAAGCGGGCGGTGTTAGAGCAGCAAATCGAGGAGTTCCGCAACCGTGCGACGATCGAAGCCATCCGCATGGAGGCCCTCCAACTTAAACCGCGAGAGGCCGAAGGCAACACCTATCGGCACTATCGCAGTAAGTGGTTCACCCTGGACAGCACGGCCGATGAGCAGAACACCCGTCGCGTGGTCGTCCGTGTCGAGCAGATCTTCGCCGCCTATCGCCAGATTGTGCCACCACGGAGCGAGCCTTCTCAGCCTCCTCGACTGGTCGTACTCGGGTCGATGGACCAATACCAGTCACTACTGACCAAACTTGGGCTGAAGTCGAAGATCGAAAATCCGGCCTGCTTCCTCGAAGACCAGAACGTGGTCGTCGTCGGTAGCGACCTTGCCCGGCTGACCGCCGTCAATTGTCAGATTTCCACGGACAATGCTCAATTGCGCCGAGACCTCCGCGATCTGGAATGCCGACTTGCCGAACGTCTCCGCGTCGTCGCCGAGAGCCTTCACAAGAGCGGCCTTTCCAGCGGCCAGGTCGCACGTGAGTTAACTCGGGAACGCGAGAAATTCAAGAAACAGCTCGATAAGAAGCGCGACGAACTGCGGAAGTCCGATCAGCAGATTGACCGCCTCTTCAAGCAAAGTGCCAGTCAAACACTCGTGAGGCTCTATCACGAAGCGTTTCACGCCTACCTGCGAAACAACGTCTATTCGCAGCAGAAATACGACGTGCCCCCTTGGCTCAACGAGGGCCTAGCCGTGATCTTTGAAGGGGGCCTGCTGGAAGGCAACACCTTGCGGGTTGACGCTCCCAACCCGGTCGCCTTAAAAAAACTCAAGGCCGATTTGACCCGTCCGAAGCCGCTGGAGTTGGAGAATTTGCTCGCCGCCAACGAGGTTCAATTCCTTTTGGCGACCGGCGTGCGACCGGCCGCCGTTGATCGCCATTACGTCCACGCCTGGGGATTGGCCCACTATTTGACTTTTGAAAAACATTTGCTAGGCAGCCCCGCGCTGGAGAAATACCTACAGCCCGGCAATGCTGCTCCCAAGCAAAGGTTTCAACAGTTGATCGGCATGCCGCTCGATCAGTTTGAACACGAGTGGCGAGATTATATCCGCTCGCTTTGAGTTTAAGTACGTCAGGCTTTCCAGTCTGACCTTGTCCGGCTCGCTGTCAGGCTGGAAAGCCTGACGTACGACAGTTCCAACACCTTGGCGGGTGGTTGAACCAGTTTCACTTCCTTCGTTGCCCGAACAGGCTCTGCATCCCCAACGAGAAGATGATCCGCAGGGCGTTGACCGCCTCTTTCAGATTGATCTTCGATTGGCCTCGCTGGCGTTCAACAAAGACGATCGGTGTCTCACTGAACCGCGCCCCGACTCGCTTCAGGTGCCAGAGAATCTCTTCCTGCAGCGAGTATCCCCGGCTGCGGATCCGGTCGAAGTCCAGCTTGGCGAGGGTCTCGGTGCGGTAACAGCGATAGTTGCCGCTACAATCCTTCGGCTTCAGGCCAAGAAACCAGCGGGCATAGAAGTTCACGCTACGGCTCATGAAGTGCCGCTTCAAGGGCCAACCCTCGACGCCACCCCCCGGGACGTAACGCGAGCCAATCATCACATCGACGCTCGAACCATTCTCGGGACTCATGCCGGCAATCATCGCCGGCAGGCACTTGGGCGGATGGCTGAAGTCGGCATCCATCGTCAGCGCATAACTGTAACCGTTGGCCAATGCGTACTTCATTGCCGCAAGGATCGCCGTTCCCAGACCTAGCTTGCCTGCGCGATGCATACAATGGAGGCGAGGATCTTCGGCCGCGCGGGCATCGCACCACCGGCCGGTGCCGTCGGGCGAATTGTCGTCTACCACCAACAGATTGGCCGCAGGCAGATAGCGGAAAATCTCATCCACGAGAGAGGGTAGATTCTCGATTTCGTTATAGGTGGCGACGACAACAAGTGTTTTGCCGGTATTGATCCCTGGTTTGGACATGGTAAACAAGCCTCACTCGTAGAGCGCGGGATCGGTGCTTTTCCTGGGCCTGCACCAATTTCCAGCACGGCTGCGGTAGCTTCTCGCCTCGGCAATCCGTCGCCATGGCCCAACGCTGGCCAACCGCTGCGGGTATGTTACCGAACCTAGCTCAATAAAATCCAGACCGTTTTGTAAGTAGTTGGAACGAGTGAAACGAGCCACGCTCCATTGAACCTGTGAATATAAGCAAGACAGGTGGTTTAAGAAGCCGCAACTGCGGAACATATCGCATTGACACCCCTGGCCGACCTTGGCATAATCCGCACTACTTTTCCCGGTGTTTTTCCACTGCTTGTCCTAAGTTTGGGGATTTGCCCTTGCCTGGCATACGCAAACTCGTGCTTCTGCTGGTCGCCGTGACGATCGAACTGACACGGATGTCGCTGGGGCAGGTTGCGCACACGCAGGCCGGACCGACGGAATTTTCGGCGGCGAAGATCGATCCGTGCTGTCCTTGCCCCATGGAGTCCTGCGACGAGGAACCCCAGTTCGACTGGAAGTGCAGCCGTCCACTTTGCGCGCTGTTTAACCGGTTGAAAGCGGAGTGCAGGCCGGTGCCCTGGGCCAATTGGAGCGAGCATCCCCTGAGCATCGGCTGTTTTGCCGGCATGATCCATGGCGGGCCGTTGATCGAAGACTGGGTCGGAACCACGACCGGATTCGACGGTGGCTGGCGATTGGGCTGGGACGTCAGTCCGAGTTGGGGCACCGAAATGCGATTTGCCTTCGGCTCACTACAGCTCTACGACAGTTTTCGCGCCGACCAGGCCCTGACGGCGCACGATAACGCAAGTGGCCTGCTTCCGAACGATCCCCAGCGCAGCCGTTTTGATCACCGCAATGCCGATCTGTTCCAGTGGGACGTCGACATCCTCTACTACCCTTGGGGAGAGACTCGCTTGCGGCCTTATTTCCTCGCTGGCATGGGCCTAACGAACATCCGTTTCACGGACCGCCTGGACAAAGGCTATCACAGCACGTGCCTCTCCCTGCCGCTGGGACTGGGCGTGAAGTATCTCTGCAATGAGCGTCTCGCCTTGCGATTGGACCTTCTCGACGATATTGCGATGAGCAGCAACCATTTGCAAACACAACACAACCTCTCGTTGACCGCCGGCGCGGAACTTCGCTTCGGCGGCAGCCGCAAGGTCTATTGGCCCTGGGATCTGGGCCGATCATTCTGGTGAAATGTCGTGCTTGATCGTAAGGTGGCGGCCTCGATCCGATATACGCTTCGGAAAGTGCGGATCACCAAGTTGTCGCGGGCCAGGGCCGGACTGGCCAGTGTCACCTCGTTGAGCGGATTCCGTTGCAGGATCTTGAATTCCCGACCCGCCTGGACCACAAAGGTTTCGCCATCTTCGCTCAGGCAGTAAACCTTGCCGTCGCAGGCCCAGGGCGAAGTGGAAAAGGTAGCACGATCGGGAGAAAGCCGTTGCCGTCCGTAGATCTCCTTGCCCGTATGGGCATCATGGCACGCCAGCGATCCCCGATCGTACAGTAGATACAGGTAATCACCATGGACCAGTGGCGACGGAATATAGGAGCCTGCCAGAGGCAGGCAGAATGCCACGTACTTGCTGCTGGTTTGATCGCCAGGCAGTGAAATATCGCCTGCCGCACCCGGGCGAATAGCATAGACCGGGCGAAACTGATCGATCACGTAACCCGAGGACACGTAGAGCAGTTCCTTGGTGGCGACAGGGGTGGGAATGTGGATCGATGACATGCCGCTGAGTTCCCACAGGAGCCGGCCATCGAGGTCGTAGGACCGCACTTTATTGCTGCCCGTGGTGACGATTTCCGTTCGTAACCCGTTTTTCCAGACTATGGGCGAGGACCAATTGCTCTTTTCATCGCGTGCGACCGTCCATATCTGCTTGCCGGTCACCTTGTCCAGGGCCAGCAAGAAGGAGCCTGTTTCGTTGTCGTTGACCGCGTACACCCGACCTTCGTGGATGACCGGCGAAGAAGCCGGCCCCCAACCGGACCGCATGCGAAACCCTTCCCACCTGTGTGCCCAGATCTCGTTACTGTCCCGTCCGTAGCAAAATAGTCCCGCAGTGCCGAAACAGGCCACGACTTGCTCGCCATCGGCCACGGGCGTCGCAGTGGCATAACTGTTCTTCGCGTGGATTGGCACCTGGGGCCGTCCCTGGTAGGCGACCTTTTCCCAAAGGATCTTGCCTGTCTGCCAGTCCAGGCAGTAGACCACGAACCGGAATTCTCCTTCCCCCAGCCGTCCCCGCATGTTCTGGATATACAGGCCGGTACGCGGAACTGCGGCTTCCGATTCACCCACCGCGGAGGTGACGATAATCCGTCCGTTCCACACGATGGGCGAAGACCAGCCCATGCCGGGAATTTCCGTCTTCCAGACCACGTTTTCGGTGGCGTTCCAGCGGCGTGGAAGTTTAGCCCCTTGGGCCACTCCCGCGGAATCCGGGCCTCGGAACTGACTCCAATTGTCCTGGCCCATGGCCAGCCCGGTAATGAGCGTGCTGGCAGCAGCAAGTAAAGTTGCAGTTTTTGCTCGCATAACGGTCCCTATCCGTGCCTAAAAAAGCGAAAGCCGCCGGATTTCCGCCAGCGGCTTCCTTGAATCACACGACTTTCCCACGGTCTGCCAAACGGGGGCGCAAACCGGTGGGGAGAACGGCCTTGGCTTTACTACTCGGCCTTCTTCTCATCCTTTTTCTCGCCATGATGCTTTCCGCCCTTATCCTTCCACTCCTTCCGCATCTTCTCCCGAGCGTCATTGTACTCTTTTTCCTTCAGGGATTCGGCCTTGCCGGCCAGTGTATCCCACATCTTGCCAATGTACTCCTTGGCCTTCTCCTTGCGGTCCTCCGGAACGCCCTTCATCCGAGCGGCGACAAACTCGTCTTTGGTAAGGTTGCCATCGTGGTTCGCGTCCATGTCGGTAAAGCTCATCCGCGGCCGATCACCTTTTTTGTGGCCGTGTCCCTTGTCCGGCTTGCCGTCTTGGGCAAACGCACTGGTTGCAATCACTCCGGCCATCGCCAAACTCAACACCATCGTCCAAAATCTCATGTCCGATTCTCCATACACTTGGGGGTGGTTGCCGCTTCCCGGCGCCTACCGGGCCCGCGACGAACCGATTCTCTCCATTAAACCCCGTAGGGTCGAGAAAGTTCCGCACGGAAATGCCGTTTTGGAAAAATTATGGCTCTCCGACGGGTTTGCGGATAAATGGGGTATCCCCTTGGCTGGCGTGACCACTATATGTTGTGGTCGTGCGGCTTTCGGCCTCGGGTATGGGTAATCAATTGCTTGTATGGCAGCGGCTCCACTGCCACTGCCTGTTGTACGAGGCGG
>Ga0194057_10001691_pt1 | contig 10986 bp, 8 predicted proteins | sample SepL4415m_MetaG_FD_155474 | JGI IMG/M metagenome (GOLD analysis project Ga0194057, IMG submission 155474) | Anoxic zone freshwater microbial communities from boreal shield lake in IISD Experimental Lakes Area, Ontario, Canada - Sep2016-L442-15m | ecosystem: Environmental > Aquatic > Freshwater >...
ACAGGCCCGCATCGATGAGGCGCGACTGTTGGCGGGTTCTCTCGGTGAGGCGAAGGAGGCCTTGGTTGCCGGTGACATCTCCCCGCGGCATGTGGGGGTGCTGGTGGAGGCCGCGCGACGGCTGCCGGGGGCCAATGACCGGTTCCGGCGCGGGGCTGATGACCGCCCTGATGCCCGGGCGCTCGCGGCGCAGGCGGAGTTCACGGCGGCCTGCACCGAGCTGCAGCGTCGGGTGCTGCCGGTGGCGCGACGCTCGACGGTGGCGCGGACGCGGCAGGCGGCCCGCAGGGTGGTGCTGGCGATCGACGCGGAGGGGGAGCGGCGACGTCGGGAGCGGGCGCGGTGCACGCGGGACGTATACGTCGCCGACGGCCTCGATGGGCTGTCCACTCTGGTCGCGCGGATGGCGACCGAGGATGCGCACGCGATCTTGGCGCTGGTCGACGAGGTTGCCCGCGTCAGCGCGGTAGACCACGAAGGCGATGGCTGCGACGGACCGCGATTGACCATGGGTGAACGTCGGGCGGAGGCCCTCGCCGCAGTGGTCCTGGCCCGTGACGTGAGCGGCCCGGGGGTGCAGGCACGGATCGATGTCGTCATCGACCTGCCGACCCTCCTCGGCCTGGCCGACCACCCCGCCGAGATCGCCGGTGGTCGTGCGGCCACGGTGCCGGTGCACGCGGACGCGATGCGCGACCTGCTCGCCGACCCGCGCGTGGCCGTGACGCTGTGCCGACTGGTCGCGGAGCCCGTCACCGGGCACCTGCTCGACGCCGGCCGCCGCACCTACCAAGCACCGGCCGCCCTGCGCGCGTTCATCGCCGCCCGGGACGGGACCTGCCGCTTCCCCGGCTGCGCCCGCCGCGCCGACACGTGCCAGGTCGACCATGCGGTTGCCTGGGATGACGGCGGCCGCACCGACCTCGCCAACCTTGGTGCCCTATGCACGCGGCACCACCAGCTCAAAACCCACGCGGGCTGGGACGTTCTCGCCAGCCGCCCCGACGGCTCCTGCAGCTGGCGCTCACCGGGCGGGCGACCATACGAACACGCGGCCCGGCCGGTCCTGCCTGCCGAATCGCCGCCTCCACCCATGCCCGCGACCCCAGCACGTGATCCCGACCCTCCACCCTTCTGACTCGCGTCGGCAGGGCCGATTCGTGGTGAACATTTGCAGCCCCTTACCCTGCGGAGCACGAGCCCGTAGCCTGCTCGGAACGGTGTTTCCCCCTAGGAGCCAGCCATGTCGTACACCCCAGATCCCGCCGAGGGTCAGCGCATCCACGCCCTCGATCGCGCCCATGTCTTCCACTCGTGGAGTGCACAGGGCGCCCTCAACCCGATGAACATCGCAGCCGCGGAGGGCTGCTACGTCTGGGACTACGACGGCAACCGCTACCTCGACCTGTCGTCGCAGCTGGTCAACGTCAACATCGGCCATCAGCACCCCAAGGTCGTCAAGGCGATCCAGGAGCAGGCCGCCCTGCTGTCGACCATCGCGCCGCAGCATGCCAACGCCGCCCGCGGCGAGGCCGCGCACCGCATCGCCGAGCTGTCACCGGACGGCTTCAACAAGGTCTTCTTCACCAACGGTGGCGCGGACGCCAACGAGAACGCCATCCGCATGGCCCGTCTTCACACGGGCAAGGAGAAGGTGCTCGCCTTCTATCGCTCGTACCACGGCAACACCGGCACGGCCATCCAGGCGACGGGCGACCCGCGTCGTTGGCCGAATGAGTACGCCGACCACGTCGTGCACTTCTTCGGCCCCTACCCGTATCGCTCCTCGTTCTGGTCGACGTCACCCGAGCAGGAGACCGAGCGGGCGCTGCAGCACCTCGAGCAGGTCATCGCGTTCGAGGGTCCCGGCACGATCGCCTGCATCCTTATCGAGTCCGTGGTCGGCACTGCCGGTGTGATCATCCCGCCGCCGGGCTATATGGAGGGCGTTCGCGCCCTGTGCGACAAGCACGCAATCGTCCTCATCGCCGACGAGGTCATGTCTGGCTTCGGCCGCACGGGCAAGTGGTTCGCCTTCGAGCACTTCAACATCGTGCCGGACCTGATCACCTTCGCGAAGGGCTCCAACTCCGGCTACGTGCCGGTCGGCGGCGTCATCATCAAGGACGACATCGCGCACACATTCGACGAGCGGGTGTTCCCCGGTGGCCTGACGTACTCCGGGCATCCGCTCGCGGCCGCCTCGATTGTCGCGTCCATCGACGCGATGAAGGAGGAGGGCATCGTCGACAACGCAGCGCACATCGGCGAGGACGTGCTCGGTCCCGGCCTTCGTGAGCTCGCCGAGCGTCACCCGGTGATCGGCGAGGTGCGCGGCCTGGGTGTCTTCTGGGCCCTCGACCTGGTGAGCAACCGCGTCACCCGTGAGCCGCTTGCTCCCTACGGCGGCACGTCGCCGGCGATGGGCGAGCTCATGGTTGCGATCAAGAAGGGCGGCGCCCTGCCGTTCACCAACTTCAACCGGCTCCACGTCGTGCCGCCGTGCACGATCAGCGACGCCGAGGCGAAGGAAGGCCTGGCCATTCTTGACGACGCGTTCTCAGCGATCGACAAGCATTACGTCGGCTAGGACGTGGATGTTCACGAAGCCCCGGGCCACGTGACCGGGGCTTCGTCATGTGGCCTCTCCACTTAGTCACGGTACTCATGCGGGAATATCGCCAGTCGAAGCTCATCGCGACATGCGGGGCGGTGTACCTGGGATGCGAGGGCCGGCTGCGTTTCCGAGGCCGTGTGGAACGATACCGAGCATGTCGATGGGCGGGGACTTCGAGTTCGGTCGGCTGCACCATGTCCAGTTGGCGATCCCTTCGGGGGGTGAGGATGCCTGCCGCGCCTTCTGGGGCGACACGCTGGGGATGACAGAACTGATGAAGCCGCCGGTGCTCGCTTCGCGTGGCGGTTGCTGGTTTCGAGGCGGTGGTTTCGAGGTTCATCTGGGAGTGGAGCAGGACTTCGCCCCCGCGGTGAAGGCCCACCCCGGCATCTTGGTGCGCGACTTGACCGGACTGGCCGCCCGTTTCGAGGCTCACCGACTTCCGGTTAGGTGGGATAGCGACTTTCCGGGGTTCTCCCGCTTTTATGCCGATGACCCGTTCGGCAATCGGTTGGAATTCTTGGAGCCTCTGCCCGCCTAAAACCAGCCGACTCAGCTGAGTGGTTCGATTGCGGGGGCCAGATGGAGAGGTCGTTAGCTTCGTTCGGTCGCTCACTAGGCTTATGCCGTGAAGGTCCTCGTCATCGGCTCGGGTGCTCGCGAGCATGCACTTGTCACCTCCCTGTTGGCGGACGACGAGGTCACCGAGGTGGTCGTCGCACCGGGCAACGCTGGCATCGCACAGATCGCCCGAGTGCAGCCGATCGACGTGCAGGACTCGGAGGCCATCGCCGGACTCGCTGCATCCGAGGCCGTGGACCTCGTGGTCGTGGGCCCAGAGGTGCCGCTGGTCGCCGGAGCCGCGGATGCGGTCCGTTCGCGCGGCATTGCCTGCTTCGGCCCGTCGGCTGAGGCCGCGCAGCTCGAAGGAAGCAAGGCCTTCGCCAAGCAGGTGATGGCCGAGGCCGGCATCCCCACGGCGATGGCGCATGTCTGCACGACGGTTGACGAGGTCGCCTCCGCGCTCGACCAGTTCGGTGCGCCGTACGTCGTCAAGGACGATGGACTGGCCGCGGGCAAGGGCGTCGTCGTCACGGGCGATCGTGAAGAGGCGCTGGCACACGGCAGGGCCTGCCTGGCTCGCGGCAATGACGCGCAGATCGTGGTCGAGGAGTTCCTCGACGGACCTGAGGTATCGCTGTTCGCCATCACCGATGGCGAGACAGTCCTCCCCCTCCACCCCGCGCAGGACTTCAAGCGGGTGGGCGACAACGACGAAGGCCCGAACACGGGCGGAATGGGCGCCTATTCCCCGCTGCCGTGGGCGCCGGCGGGAATGGTCGACGACGTCACCGAGCGCGTCCTGCAGCCGATGGTCGATGCCATGCGCCATCGCGGTACGCCCTTCGCCGGATTGCTCTACGCGGGCCTGGCGATGACGTCGCGTGGGATTCGCGTCATCGAGTTCAACGCGCGCTTCGGTGACCCGGAGACGCAGGTCGTGCTGGCCAACCTGCGCAGTCCCCTGGGGCAACTGCTGATGGCGGCGGCGACCGGCCGCCTCGACGCGTTCCCGCCTCTCGCGTGGCAGTCAGGGTTTGCCGTGACCGTGGTCATTGCCGCGTCCGGCTATCCCGCCGCACCGCGCACGGGCGACGTCATCTCGGGCCTTGAGGATGCGGCTGACCTCGTCGGCGTCGATGTCTTCCACGCCGGTACGACGGTGAACGACGATGGTCAGGTCGTATCCGCGGGCGGCAGGGTCTTGTCCGTCACCGCGCACGGTGAGTCGCTCACCGCCGCGCGCGAGAACGCCTATGCCGCCGTCGACCTCATCACCCTGGAGGGATCGCACCACCGCAGCGACATCGCCCAGCGGGCGGCCGTGGAAGGATGACCACGTGAGCGCGAAGCCCCGGATTCCCAACGTCCTGGCGGGCCGGTACGCGTCCCCGGCCATGACCTCCGTGTGGTCGCCTGAGGCGAAGATAGTCATGGAGCGACGCCTCTGGCTCGCGGTGGCCTCGGCTCAGGTCGACCTCGGCGTCGACATTCCCGCGTCAGCCCTTGACGACTACCGAGCCGTCATCAACGACGTGAACCTCGATTCGATCGCCGAACGCGAGCGCGTCACCAAGCACGACGTGAAGGCGCGGATCGAGGAGTTCAACGCGCTTGCGGGACATGAATACGTACACATCGGCATGACCTCGCGTGATCTCACCGAGAACGTCGAGCAGCTGCAGGTGCGAGATGCACTGCTGATCGTCCGCGACCGTGTGGTCGCCTCGCTGGATCGACTGTCCGCGCTCGCCATCGCGTATTCCGACACGGCGTTGACTGGCCGTTCGCACAACGTCCCGGCGCAGACCACGACCTTGGGCAAACGGTTCGCATCAGCGGCCGACGAGCTGCTCGTCGCTTTCGAACGGCTGGAGAATCTCATCGCCCGCTACCCCCTCCGTGGGATCAAGGGCCCGGTCGGCACCGCGCAGGACATGCTCGACCTCGTCGATGGCGATGAGGAGCGCCTGCGCCGCCTGGAGTCCGCGGTCGCGTCGCATCTCGGATTCGCGAAGGTGCTCGACAGCGTCGGCCAGGTGTACCCGCGCTCGCTGGACTTCGACGTCGTCACCGCACTCAGCCAGGTGGCTGCGGCCCCTTCCAGCCTGGCTACGACGATCCGGTTGATGGCCGGGCATGACCTCGTCACCGAGGGCTTCCGGCCGGGACAGGTCGGCTCATCGGCCATGCCGCACAAGATGAACACACGCTCATGCGAGCGGGTCAATGGCTTCGCGGTGCTGCTGCGCGGCTACGTGACGATGGTCTCGGATCTCTCCGGATCCCAGTGGAACGAAGGCGACGTCTTCTGCTCGGTCGTGCGTCGCGTTGCATTGCCCGACTCGTTCTTCGCAACCGACGGGATGTTCGAGACCTTCCTCACCGTTCTTGACGACTTCGGCGCCTTCCCCGCAGTGATCGACCGCGAACTCGAGCGCTACCTGCCGTTCCTGTCGACGACGAAGGTGCTCATCGCTGCAGTGCGCAAGGGCGTCGGCCGTGAGACCGCGCACGAGGCAATCAAGGAGCATGCGGTTGCAGTGGCACTGGCGATGCGCGAGGGCGGCCAACCAGACAACGACCTCTTCGATCGACTGGCCGCTGACGAGCGGCTTGGCCTCTCGCGCGCGGAACTCGATGCGCTCATCGCTCACCCGCTCGCCTTCACCGGCGCGGCGGCCTCGCAGGTGCGCGCCGTGGCAGATCGGGTGGCCGTCATCGTCGATCGATACCCCGACGCCGCGTCCTACCGACCGGGAGACATCCTCTGATGAGTGGTCCTGACTACGGCCTCGGCCCGGAGTACGAGCATGTCTACTCAGGCAAGGTGCGCGATCTGTATCGCACGCCCGACGGTCGGCTGCTCTTTGTCGCCAGTGACCGCATCTCGGCGTACGACTGGATCCTGCCGACGCCGATCCCCGACAAGGGCCGCATCCTCACGTCGCTTTCGAAGTGGTGGTTCAAGCAGCTCGAGGGTGCCGTGCCCAACCACGTCGCGTCAGGGAGGATCCCCAAGGCAGTGGCCGGTCGCGCGATGGTGTGCGAGCCGCTGGAGATGCTTCCGGTCGAGTGCGTCGTGCGCGGCTACCTCGCCGGTTCCGGACTGACCGACTACCTGGCCACGGGACGCATCTGCGGCAACGGGCTGCCTCCCGGCCTGAAGGACGGGTCGGAGCTGCCCAAGCCGCTCTTCACCCCCGCCACCAAGGCCGAGCTCGGCGAGCACGACCAGAACGTCACCTACGACGAGGTCATCGTTGCGATCGGGCAGGAGGAGGCCCAGGAGCTGAAGCGGATGTCGATGGACATCTATCTGCGGGCCCTGGAGATCGCGCTCGAGCGGGGGCTGATCCTCGCTGACACGAAGTTCGAGTTCGGGTTCGCCAAGTCCGGCAAGAACGCCGGTCGCATCGTGCTGGGCGACGAGGTGCTCACACCTGACTCGTCGCGCTACTGGGACGCTGCCACGTGGCAGCCGGGCGGACCGCAGCCGTCCTTCGACAAGCAGTTCGTCCGCGACTGGCTGACGTCACCGGCATCCGGGTGGGACCGCTCGGCGAACACTCCGCCACCGCCGCTTCCGGACGAAATCGTCGAGAAGACGCGAGCCAAGTACGTCGAGGCATATGAGCGCATCACAGGGGAGACATTCGCGTGACGACCTGGTTGATCACCGGCGGGGCCGGCTACATCGGCGGTCACGTCGCCGAGGCGTTGATCGCAGCGGGCCGTGACGTTGTGATCTACGACGACTTCTCCTCGGGCCTGATGAGCCGGGTCCCCGCGAAGGTTCCCGTGGTGCGCGGCTCCGTGCAAGATCCGCATTCGGTGGCGATCGCTCTGCGCGACTACGAGGTCGGCGGCGTGGTGCACCTCGCCGCGAAGAAGGCTGCCGGCGAGTCCGTGGACCTGCCCCTGTACTACTACCGCGAGAACGTCGACGGCGTGCTCGCCGTCCTGGAGGCGATGCAGCAGGAGGGCGTCGGCCGATTGGTGTACTCGTCGTCGGCTTCCGTCTACGGCACTCCGGTCGAGAATCCCATCACCGAGGCCGCACCGCTGCGTCCTGAGTCGCCGTACGGCGAGACTAAGGTCGTCGGCGAGTGGCTCGCCGGCGCTTCGGAGACGGCGTGGGACCTCGTCTGGGCGGGCATGCGCTACTTCAACGTCGCGGGGGCTGGCTCCGATGCGCTCGGCGACACGAGCGTCAACAACCTCATTCCCATGGTCTTCCGCGCCCTCGAACAGGGTCGGCGCCCGCAGATCTTCGGCGACGACTACCCCACTCCCGATGGCACCTGCGTTCGCGACTACATCCACGTCGTCGACCTTGCGGACGCGCATGTGGCTGCGGCCCTGGCCTTGGAGGAGGGGCACAGCATCGGCCCGGTCAACGTGGGCCGGGGCGTCGGCTCGTCCGTACGCGAGGTGATGGACATGGTCGCCGACGTGCTGGGGCGCGACATCGATCCTGAGGTGGCCGGCCGCCGGGCCGGCGATCCGGCGGCATCGTTCGCCGCGACGGGCAAGATCGAACGAGACTTCGGGTGGTTCGCCGGCCACGACCTGCGCGACATGGTCGAGTCGGCCTGGTCTGCATGGTCCGCCCGGTCCGACACCACCGACTGACCCCGAGCCCCACCCCCTCCGCTCTCGACGGGGGAACTGGCCGGGCTTGTACCGGGAACCTCCCGGACCGGGCCGATAGGCTGGCGTTCTTCCCCAGCCTTCTGCCTGCGACTAGCAACTGGAGTGCCCGTGGCCCGCGTCGTCGTCGACGTCATGCTCAAGCCGGAGATCCTCGACCCCCAGGGCCGGGCTGTGCAAGGAGCCCTCGGGCGCCTGGGCCTCACCGGCGTTCAGGACGTCCGCCAGGGCAAGCAGTTCGTCATCGACATCGACGGAACCCTTGAGGGTGACCGCTACGACCTGATGCACAAGCTCGCCGAGGAGCTCCTCAGCAACCCGGTCATCGAGAACTACTCGATGCGCGTCGAGGACGACGCCAAGTGATCCCTCGGGTCGGCGTTGTCACCTTCCCCGGCTCGCTCGACGATCGCGACGCAGCGCGTGCCGTGCGCATCGCCGGTGGTGAGGCCGTTGCGCTGTGGCACGGTGACGACGATCTGAAGAAGGTCGACGCCGTCGTCCTGCCGGGCGGCTTCTCGTACGGGGACTACCTGCGCTGCGGTGCAATCGCCCGCTTCGCACCCGTCATGCACGCGTTGGTCGACGCGGCCAAGGGCGGCCTTCCGGTGCTCGGCATCTGCAACGGCTTCCAGATCCTGTGCGAGTCACACCTGCTGCCCGGTGCACTCACGCGCAACGACTCACTGCACTTCATCTGTCGCGACCAGCGCCTGCGCATCGAGAGCACCGACTCGATGTGGACCTCGGACTTCGAGTTCGATCAGGAGATCGTCATCCCGCTGAAGAACGGTGAGGGCGGCTTCGTCGCCGACGAGAAGACGCTCGACATGCTCGAGGGTGAAGGGCGCGTGATCGCGCGCTACCTCGAACTGAACCCGAACGGCAGCCGACGCGACATTGCCGGCATCCGCAACGAGCGCGGCAACGTCGTCGGTCTGATGCCGCATCCCGAGCATGCGGTCGAGACCCTCTGCGGACCGACCGAGGACGGCCTGCCGTTCTTCACCAGCGTCCTGAACTCCCTGGTCGGTGCGGCGTGAGCACCGACACCGTCCAGCACGCGATCGACGATCCCGACCACGCCCAGCCGTTCGCCGAGCTGGGCCTGAAGCCCGATGAGTACCAGCGGATCAAGGGCATCCTCGGCCGTCGCCCCACCAGTTCCGAACTGGCGATGTACTCGGTCATGTGGAGCGAGCACTGCTCCTACAAGTCGAGCAAGGTGCACCTGCGCCAGTTCGGCGAGAAGGCTCCCAAGACCGACATCCTCATGGTGGGCATCGGTGAGAACGCCGGCGTCGTCGACATCGGTGACGGCTGGGCCGTGACGTTCAAGGTCGAGAGCCACAACCACCCGTCATACGTCGAGCCGTATCAGGGTGCGGCCACGGGAGTCGGCGGCATCGTGCGCGACATCCTGTCGATGGGTGCGCGCCCGCTCGCCGTGATGGACCCGCTGCGCTTCGGCCCGCTCGACGCACCGGACACCCGCCGCGTCCTGCCGGGAATCGTCGCGGGAGTGGGCGGCTACGGAAACTGCCTGGGGCTGCCCAACATCGGCGGCGAGGTCGTCTTCGACCCCAGCTACCTTGGCAACCCGTTGGTCAATGCACTCTGCGTGGGCGCGATGCGGCACGAGGACATCCACCTTGCCAGTGCCAAGGGCGTCGGGAACCTCGTCGTCCTGTACGGCGCGCGCACGGGCGGGGATGGCATCGGCGGCGTTTCGGTGCTGGCATCGGAGACGTTCAGCGAGGGCGGCCCCACCAAGCGACCGAGCGTCCAGGTGGGCGACCCCTTCATGGAGAAGCTGCTGATCGAGGCGACGCTCGAGGTGCTGCACGCCGGGCTCGTCGAGGGCATCCAGGACCTTGGTGGTGCGGGCATCTCCTGCGCGACCAGCGAACTCGCGTCCAACGGCGAGGGCGGCATGCACGTCTGGCTCGACCGCGTGCTCCTGCGCGACCCCACGCTCTCGCCTGAGGAGATCCTCATGAGCGAGTCGCAGGAGCGCATGTGCGCGATCGTCACGCCGGCGAACCTCGAGGCGTTCCTCGAGCGCTGCCGCAAGTGGGACGTCGAAGCCGTCGTGATCGGCGAGGTCAACGACTCCGGTCGCCTGACCGTCGACTGGTACGGCGAGCGCATCGTCGACGTGCCGCCGCGCACGGTCGCCCACGAGGGTCCGATCTACGAGCGCCCGTTCGCTCGCCCGGACTGGCAGGACTTGCTGCAGGCCGACGTGCCCGACGCCCTCGAACGGCCGACGACCCCTGACGCCCTGCGTGCAACGCTGCTCACGATGGTCGCCGCACCGAACCTCGCGTCCAAGACCTGGGTCACCTCGCAGTACGACCGCTACGTGCTCGGCAACACCGTGCTCGCGCAGCCGGAGGACTCCGGCATGGTGCGCATCGACGAGGAGACCGGCCGCGGCATCGCGATATCGACGGACTGCAACGGCCGATTTGCCAAGCTCGACCCCTACGCGGGCGCGCAACTCGCACTCGCGGAGAGCTACCGCAACGTGGCCGCGACCGGCGCAGTGCCGCTCGCCGTCACGAACTGCCTCAACTTCGGCTCACCTGAAGACCCGGCAGTGATGTGGCAGTTCGCACAGGCCACGACGGGTCTGGCCGACGGCTGCCTCGAACTGGGTATCCCCGTCACCGGTGGGAACGTCTCGTTCTACAACCAGACCGGCGACACGGCGATCCTCCCGACTCCCGTCGTGGGCGTGCTCGGCGTGATCGACGACGTCGAGCGGCGCACTCCCATGGGGTGGGGGCCGGACGGCGAACTGATCTACCTGCTGGGCGATACGCGCGACGAGTTCGCCGGCAGCGAGTGGGCGCACCACGTGCACGGCCACCTCGGCGGCCTTCCCCCCAAGGTCGACCTCGGCCGCGAGCGCCTGCTCGGCGAGATCCTCGTGGCAGGCTCGCGCGACGGCATGCTCACGGCAGCGCACGACGTCTCCGATGGCGGCGTCGTGCAGTCGCTCGTCGAGATGGCGCTGCGCTCGGGCGTCGGTGCCCGTTGCTGGGTGCCCGACGGCATCGACGCGTTCACGTTCTTGTTCTCGGAGTCCACTGCGCGCGCGGTCGTCGTCGTGCCGCGCAGCGAGGAGCTCCGGTTCACCGAGATGTGCG
>Ga0194057_10001696_pt1 | contig 10969 bp, 8 predicted proteins | sample SepL4415m_MetaG_FD_155474 | JGI IMG/M metagenome (GOLD analysis project Ga0194057, IMG submission 155474) | Anoxic zone freshwater microbial communities from boreal shield lake in IISD Experimental Lakes Area, Ontario, Canada - Sep2016-L442-15m | ecosystem: Environmental > Aquatic > Freshwater >...
CAGCCAGACGGTTCGCTCAAAGCTGGTTTCAAAGACCGGTGCCAAGGTCCGAAACAGCTTGCCGCCTGGATCCAGGTCTGACCACGGTGTAGCTTGCAAACTCTTGAGCGACAAGTTGGCACTGCGCAGCGGAGTCTCCCATTCGCCACGTTGACTCAGCGCCGAGTCGGATCGGCCGGTGGTCTTGAGCGTCTGCAGCCACTTCGGCTTTTCCGTATCACCCACGCGCCGCAGTCTCAGCGCAACCCGTTGTTGCCGCAACGCAGAATCGGGTGTGTCGAAATAGATGTTGTGCAAGTGCAGGCGGGCGCTCTTGCGCCTTGCCAGGATGGGAATTTGGGTCAGCCGCCTGGCCAGCGTTAAAGGATCAGCGCCCGGCAGAGCCAGTTTGAGTTCTATTTCCTGCGGACTTTGAATTCCGGGAGCTGTTTTCATCAAATCATTGATGCACTGACGTCCGAGGACCAGCTTGCGTGGCCGCCGGACGGCTGGCGACAAGCTTGATGAATTCCCGGTATGGAACCGACCACTGTTTGCGATCCTGGTTCAAGGCCTCGCGTGCATCGAGTTCCTTCTTCAACTGCGTGACCAGTTCATCATCATCGCCATAGCGGAGCTGTAGCTTGGCGAACAATCGCCTGATGTTATTCAAGTCTCTTGACATCGTGTTTTCCTTAGCGAGCGGAGAAGTATCAACCATTCCATGCGGGTTGAACAGGCCGAAATGTCAACGACCGTTGATTTGGCGCAACTCTCTGATGAGAAATTTTCATGTCATCGGTGTGACACATTCATGTATGACATTAGCGCTTTTGTAATCAACTTTCATTCAACCATGTCAACCATGTCAACCATGTCAACCACCTCCTACGTTGCGCGCAAACCGTGCGTCCAGATTGCCTTCACCCTGAGCACTTTGGCCCTCTGCATTCAAACGGCTTACGCCCAGCAAGTGGCGATGGTAGAACTGGCGCCGGTCAGCGTCACGGTGCAATCCGGTGCTTATGGCACGGCCGCCAAGGGAACCGCCTCGTCTATTGCGCCGTCACAGGCCAGTCTGGATGCGACGCAGCCCCAGTCCATCATCACGCGTGACTTCATGGACCTGTCGGTCGCCCCTACGACCGAATACAGCCGCATTGTCAACATCGCCCCGAGCATGTCGGGCGAGGCAGCCAACGGACCGGGCCTGGGTGAAACCAAGGTAACCCTGCGCGGCTTCAGCGATGACCAATACAACATCACCTTCGATGGCATACCGTGGGGCGACACCAACAACCCGGCCCATCATTCCACGTCGTTCTTCCCTGGCACCATCATCGGTGGTGCCACGGTGGAGCGGGGTCCGGGCAACGCCAGTAACTTCGGCTACGCGACCTTTGGCGGCTCCATCAATCTGTTCTCGAAGCAGGCTTCGAAAGAGCAGTCAGCCAGCGTTTTCGCCACGATGGGAAGCTGGAACACGCGCCTGCTGGGCGTTGGCTATGAAAGCGGTCGTTTTGGCGATGCAGCTGATGCCACCTTGCAGTTGAACTACCAGAACCTGCGTTCCGACGGCTATCTGAGCTTCAGCCCGATCCAGGCCCAAAACGTGACCGTCAAATTTGAGCGCAAGGTGGGTGACAGCTCGGTCTTGACGCTATTCACATCCGTCAACAATACAAAGTACTGGCAACCCGACAGCAACAAGGGTGCCACACAGACTCAAATCGCTGCCTACGGGAAAAACTTCCAGTTGAACGACGATCGCAGCAGCCTGAACTACTGGGGTTACAACTACACCAACAAGGATACCGACTTCGACTACCTGCGCTTGCGCAGCAACCTCGGCAACGGCTGGAAGACAGACAATGCCTTGTACACCTACGCTTACAACAACCAGACCATCTCGACCAACGACCCTACCTGGACCGGTACCGTTGGAACCACCAAAGACCCGCGTACCGCGGTTGCTGGTGTGGTGACCGTCATTCCAGGCATTGACAAGCAGAACAAATACCGCGTCTGGGGCGACATCTTCAAGGCGACCAAGCAGGGTGATTTCGGACAGTTCCGCACCGGCGTGTGGCTTGAGTATTCGACGACCGACCGCCACCAGTACGACATCAACGTGCTCAACATGGCGTACAACACCGGTTTTGAAAAGGCCATTGCCGGTGTACCGGCCACCGCTACCTTGCCCAACAGTGACCGTCCAATCAACAGCGTGAAATTTGACCAGCAGTCGCATATCCGCACCGCACAGCCGTTTGTGGAATACGCATGGGATGTGACGGCGGATATGCAGGTCACGCCGGGCCTGAAGTACGTCAACATCACCCGTTCGCAGACTTCACCGGTTGGCCAGACCACGCGTATCGTGAACGATGCTGGCAGTTTGACTTACGCTGCCACGCTGCCCTTCCTGACCATCAATCAGAAGATCAATGACGGTATGTCGGCGTACGCCCAATATGCCAAGGGCTTCCAGATTCCTGACCTCAACACGTTCTACGTTGCCAATCCGAGCCTCAACAGCACGGATCCGCAAAAGACCACGAACTATCAAGTCGGCATTGTTGGCAAGTCGGACCGCATGACCTGGGATGCGGACGTCTATCGTATCGAGTTCACCAACAAGCTGCAGTCGGTGACCTCAGGCACCGACACCTATTTCACCAATATCGGTGGCGCCACTTACCAGGGCGTGGAAGCCCAGATGGCCTACGTATTGGGTGGCGGTCTGTCTGCCTATCTGAATGGATCACTCAACACAGCGAAAGCGACCGATACCGGCTTGCAACTCGCCAATGCGCCGGAATTCACGGCGGCACTGGGGGCCCTGTACAACGAAGGCGCATGGTCCGGTTCGCTGATCTACAAGGTGAACGGTCCGGTCCGTCAGAAGGATTTCAGCGCGAGCAAGGCGCCGATCAACGGCGTGGCTTACTATGACTATTACCAGACCCCCAGTTATGGCACGCTGGACTTCGCCCTGGCCTATCAACTGAGCGCCAACAGCGTGTTTGGCAAGAAGCTGAAACTTCAGCTCAACGTGTTCAACGTCTTGAACAACAATGCCAATACGGCAATCAGCACAGGTTCCAGCCTGGCTTACGACACCTATGTGTATCAGACGCCGCGCAGCTTCCAGGTTTCGCTGAAGGCTGACTTCTGATCGTCGGCAATCACTGTCCCAGCAGACCCTTCTTGAGCATCGAATCGACCGGCCTGTCGCCGGCGAAGATGCCAAGCAAGGCATCAAAAAAGTCAGCTCCCGCAATCGCTTGACCCTGGCTGACCCCGTTCACGGCCAGCCGTGTACCGAACTCGGGCAGGTAGTCAAGCGTGATGTTGTCGCCTTTGACTGTCCTGCCTATGCGTTCGATCGTGCGCTGCAACTGAGCGATGCGATCACCGAGCCGGACCAGTTCGGCATCGCTGGTGTTTTTTCGAATGCCGGTGACCAAGGCACTGGTGAAATCGTCCGGGCCGGCATTTTGAAGCATCCGTAGCTGCAAGCGCTTGGGTCCTGGCATCAGCGCGACTTCGAGTGAACTGCCCACCCTCTCGCCGAGATAGAGAGCTGCCACGTAGGCCTTGATGAAGAATATCTTGCGCACACCCAGACCATTCAGGCGCAGTTCGCGATTGGACAGACGGATCGAATCGTCAAATTCCTGACCTTCCAGCGTTGCAGCTGCAGTCTGCCAACTGAGCGACAGGCAGAGCAGTGCAACAGTGAGGATTCTTGGGGTGTTCTTGATGGCGCGGCACGGCTAACCGTTGGGGCTGCCGAGAGTCCCGCATTCTGCCGGTGAAACATGTCAGGCAAGTGACAGATCGATTGCTTGCTGCGTAATCAATGTGACATCTGTTTGACATATTTCGCTGTTAACGTGGGCCAACGAATACGCGTTTTCAAGCAGCAGCCATACGCGCTGTTGGAATGGCAGACGCCGACGTCGGTGCAACCTGAAAGCGAAGCAATGAAGACCCCCAAACAACGCCCCGTCGTTGACACTTGGGATGAGGCCGAATGCAAGGGCATCATCGAGCAGCTGTGGACGCTGCGCCAAAGCATGCTGGCCAGTGAGGCTGGCCTGGCCACACATCTACAAAGCGTCGATCCGACCTACCGAGCCAGTGCGCGCAACCTGGTGCATTACCTGGCCTTGCGACGCCATGACCGGCGCGATCTGCAGGAATGGCTGTCCAGGGTCGGACTGTCGTCGCTTGGCAGGGCCGAGTCGCACGTGATGGCGAATCTCGACAAGGTGCTCGGCATCCTGCACCGCTTGACCGGGCAACCGTGGCAGCCTCATTCCAAGGATGAGCCGGTTGGTATCAAGACCAGTCAAAAGCTGCTTGAGCGGCATACCGCCGAACTGCTTGGAGCGGCACCAGCGGACCGGGTCGTGCGCATCATGGTCACGCTGCCTTCAGAGGCGGCCAAGGATTTCGGACTGGTCAGACGCCTGGTCGTATCCGGAATGGACATCGCCCGGATCAACTGTGCGCATGACGGGCCAGCCGAGTGGAAGGCGATGGCGGCGCACGTTCGCAGGGCGGCCAAAACCATAGACCGGCCAGTCCGGATTCTGATGGACCTGGGCGGGCCGAAGCTGCGCACCGGCCACATTCCGTCGGACGCGGCGGTACTCAAGCTTCGACCCGAGCGTGACGATTTGGGGCGCGTGTTGTCTGCGGCGTGCGTCGGCATCCGGGCGACTGGCGCTATCGCGACGGTGGCTGGCGCCATGGATCACATCGGGGTTGAATCCCATTGGCTGGCGCAACTGCAGCTTGGTGATCGGATCGAGTTTACAGATGCCCGCGACGCTGATCGCCATCTGCGCTTGGTGCAGCAGGACGAAGCAGGTTTTCTGGCAGAGTGCGTCCAGACGGCCTACCTGGTGCCGCAGACGAAGCTCAAGCTTTGTCGCTCTGGAGTCGAGCATGCTGTGACCCGTGTCACGGATCTGCCTTGCAAAGACGGCTTGCTGCATCTGGTGCGTGGTGGCTCGCTGCGCCTGACCGGGCCGACCGTTGATGCACTGCCCCGCAAGGCCAAGGGAAGGGCGCTGCGTCCCATGCCGACCGTGGTCTGCACCTTGCCCGAGGTCTTTGCGCAGGTCTGCGTTGGTGAACGCATCTGGTTTGATGATGGCCGCATTGGTGGCGTGATCAAGCGCGTCGAACCGGCGTGGCTGGAAGTTCAGATCACGCACGCACGAGACAGCGGCGAAAAGCTCGCGGGCGACAAGGGCATCAACCTGCCCGACAGTCAGCTCCGACTGCCAGCGCTGACCGAGAAAGACATCGAGGATCTGGCGGTGGTGGCGCAGCTTGCAGACATGGTGGGTCTGTCTTTCGTGCAGCAGGCCTCCGACGTCCAGGCCTTGCGCGAGCGTCTGACTGAACTTGGAAAGCCGGAGCTTGGCATCGTGCTCAAGATCGAGACGCGCCGCGCATTTGAAAACCTCCCTGAGTTGCTGTTTTCTGCCATGGCCAGCAAGAGCGCGGGCATCATGATCGCGCGTGGCGATCTGGCGGTGGAGTGCGGCTATGAACGGCTGGCCGAAGTCCAGGAAGAGATACTCTGGGCGGCCGAAGCCACACACATGCCGGTGATCTGGGCGACCCAAGTGCTGGAAACACTGGCCAAGACCGGATTGCCGTCGCGTGCGGAAATCACCGATGCAGCGATGGGTGAGCGGGCCGAATGCGTGATGCTGAACAAGGGTCCGCACATCACCGAAGCGATGCGAACGCTCGATGACATTCTGCGCCGCATGCAGGATCATCAAACCAAGAAGCGACCTTTGTTGCGGGCACTGCGGGCCTGGAGAACATTGGGCGGAGCACCGATCTGATAGCAGATCGGATGTGGGCGGGTATGTCACAAATTCTTCACACGGGGGCCCTAGACTGCAGTTCTTGCACCATCTAGCGACCTCTGTCATGCGTTTCAAAACAGCTTCTTTAACCGTGGCCCTTTGCGCTGCGGTGTTCTCGGCGACCTGCGCCGCCCAGACCATCTTCCCCTTGACCCGTGCCGACATCCTGGCGGGCTCGAAGTTTGACTTTAAGGTCGAGTTCGACAGCGTGCTTGATCCGGCGCAAGTCAAGGTCACCGTCAATGGGCAGGACTACAGCAAGGCGCTGGGCAAGTCGGCTGAACTGATTGCCAGGGAAGACGGCAAAGAGGTTTCCAGCCTGTTGCTGCGCGACGCCAGCATCAGCAAACCTGGCCAATACGTCGTCGCAGCAAGCGACGGCAAGAGCAGTGCTACCGTCACCTGGACCGTTTACGCGACGCCTGCCAAGCGGGTGGCGAAGAACGTGATTCTGTTCGTTGGCGACGGCTTTTCGATTGGCCACCGCACGGCGGCGCGCATTCTGTCCAGGAGCATTGAAGGCGGCAAGTACACGGGCAAGCTGGCGCTCGACGACATGCCTTACATGGCGCTGCTGTCCACCCAGGGCACAGACTCCATCATCACCGACTCGGCCAATGCCGCCCATGCCTATACCACCGGGCACAAGTCCTGTGTCAATGCGCTGGGTGTCTATTGCTCGCGTGCCGCCAATACGCTGGATCACCCCAAAGTTGAAACCATCACCTCGCTGGCCAAGCGCCGTGGCATGGCGGTCGGTGCTGTCACCAACTCCGAGATTGAAGACGCAACCCCGGCTGCGATGGTGGCGCACACGCGCCGGCGTTCCGACTTCAACGACATCGTGAAAATGTTTTACGACAGCAAGATCGACGTCATCATGGGCGGCGGCTCGCCCAACTTTCTGCCCAAGTCAACACCGGGCTCCAAGCGTGGGGATGAGATCGATTTCATCGACCGCTTCAAGCAGGCCGATTACAAACTGGCCATCACCAAAACAGAAATGCTGGCGGCTGCAGACGATGTCAAGACGACCCGGCTGCTGGGGCTGTACAACACGGGCAATGTCGATGGCGCGCTGGATCTGAAGTTTCTGAAAAAGGGTTCGGTTGCCAAATTCCCGGACCAACCCGATGTGCCGGAAGAAATGGCTGCCGCCCTGAAAGTGTTGTCACGCAACAAGAATGGTTTCGTGCTGATGGTGGAGAGCGCTCGCATCGACAAGTACTCGCACTCGCTGGATCCGGAACGCTCGATTTACGACGCCATCATGCTCGACAGCGCGGTCAAACAGGCCAAGGAATGGGCCAAGGCCAATGGCAATAACACGCTGATCCTGGTCACTGCCGATCACTCGCATGCTGTCAGTGTGGTGGGTACAGTCAACGACGACGAGCCTGGTGCTGACATGCGCAACAAGATTGGCACCTACGATCAGGCCGGCTTTCCCAATTACCCGGCACCTGACGCAGAAGGCTATCCGAACAAGGTCGATGTGTCACGTCGCTTGCGCCTGACCTTTGGTGCCTACCCGGATCACTACGACACTTTCCGTCCCTTCATGGACGGTGAATTTGTGCCGACCATCCGCAATGCCGACGGCGTCATGGTTGCGAACGAAAAATACAAGAGCGTGCCGGGCGCGGTGTGGCGTGAAGGCAATCTGCCCAACAAGGGCGCCCGCGGTGCCAACAGCGGTGTTCACACGGGCGACGACGTGATCCTGACGGCCATCGGTCCGGGCGCAGAAAAAGTGCACGGCCAGATGGAAAATACAGAGGTGTTCAGAGTTATAGCGGAGGCACTGGCGCTGGCACCACAACAAGGCAGGGTAGCCAAAGCCGACAAGAAGCAGTAATGTCCTTGATCGGTCTTCAGTCCGGCGAATGTCTTCGCCGGACTTTTTTTATTTCTCCTTTGCTGGTCTGGGCGGCTGCGGCCGCCGCTGCGGACAACATCAGTCTGGATACGCTGCTCAGTTTCGACTCGCTCTACAAATCGGTCGGCGTCCTCGGTACCCAGTATTCGGAGCGTGCCAAACTGCTCAAGGGCAAAGAGGTCCGCATGCGCGGTTACATGGCGCCGCCGCTGAAACCCGAGAGCAAGTTTTTTGTGCTGACGCGCGAGCCGGTCGCGGTTTGTCCGTTTTGTTCGTCCGACGCGCAGTGGCCGTCGGACATTGTTGTCATCTACCTCAGCTCAACGCTGACTCCGCTCAATCTCTCGCAACGCATTGAAGTGACTGGCAAGTTGGAGATGGGTTCCTGGACCGATCCCGAGAGTGGCTTTGTCAGCCAGGTTCGCATCGTCAATGCGGAGGTGCGCAAGCTGTGAGTGGCAAGGGCGAACTGCTGGTGCGCGACCTGCGCGTCCGCTTTGCCGGACAAGAGCATCTTCTGTTCACCGTTTCTTCGCTGGAAATTGCAGCCGGCAGCAGTCTGGGTATCAGCGGCATTTCAGGCGCCGGCAAGACCACCTTGTTTCATTGCCTGGCGGGCATCGCGAAGCCCAACAACGGAGAAATTCTTTGGGATGGCACCGATATCTGCACCCTGCGCGACGACGCCCTGGGGCGCTGGCGTCATCAGAACCTGGGGCTGGTGTTTCAGGACTTCCATTTGATCGATGGTCTCTCGGCGCTGGACAACGTGCTCCTGCCGGCCTGTTTCGATAGCTGGCGGCCGCCAGCTGCTGTGCGCAAGCGCGCGGGCGAACTGCTCGATGCCGTAGGTGTTGCTACCGGTGGGCGGCTGGCCGCCTTGCTGTCACGCGGCGAGCGGCAACGGGTTGCCTTGGCGCGCGCCTTGCTGCTGCAGCCAGGCATCGTGATGGCCGATGAGCCCACGGCCAGCCTTGACCCTGAGCACAGACGTCAGATCGGAGACTTGCTGATCGGGTTGGTTCGGTCGCAAGGCGCAACCCTGATCGTGATCTCTCACGAGCACGACTTGCTGGCGCGCCTGGACCGCCGCATGAGTCTGGCAGGCGGCACCTTGCAACTGGATACGGATCAGACCTGATGCGCTGCTTCAATCCGTTTCCCGTGATTCGTGCTGACCTGCGGCGTAACCAATTGCTGGCGTGGGTCACTGTGTTGTTGGTGGCGCTGTCGGTTGCCAGCGGCATCGCCGTGATTTCGCAGGAGCGCGCCCTGCGACAAGGCAGCGCTCGCGCTGCCGACGACTTTGATGTGCTGGTGGGAGCGCCCGGCAGCGGCACGCAACTGGTGCTCAGCACGGTCTATTTGCAGTCGCAAGCGATCCCCCTGCTTGATGGTGATGTGCTGCTTCAAGCCAGCGCTGCGGCTGGCGTCAACTATGCCGCGCCGATTGCCTTTGGCGACAACTGGCAGGGTCATCCCATCGTAGGCACCAGTGCCGACTTCGCCAGTCGCGGCGGCAAGCTGGCGCCGGCACAGGGACGGGTCTTTCAAAAGCGCGGTGAAGCGGTGATCGGTGCCGCAGTGCCTCTGGCCATCGGTGCTGTCTTCAGTCCGGCGCACGGCTCACAACGCGCTCCTGAGGACGAGCCCGGGCACGCGGACGCTGCCCACGGCGGATTGACTTACACGGTGGTCGGACGTTTGCCGGCGCGCAACACGATTTGGGACAAGGCCATTCTGGTGCCTGTGGAAGATGTCTGGTCGGTTCATGGTCTGTCCGGCAGTCACGCAGGCGAGACGACCCCGCATATTGGCCCGCCTTGGTCTACCCGCCAACTGCCCGGCGTGCCGGCAATTGCCATCAAGCCCGACTCGGTGGCCGCTGCCTACCAGTTGCGCGGACAGTTTCGCAGCACGCGCAGCCTGGCCCTGTTCCCGGCCGAAGTGCTGAACGATTTGTATCTGACGCTGGGCAATATTCGTGATGTGATGTCGGTGCTGGTCATCACAACGCAGCTGCTGGTGCTGGCTGCCGTGCTGATGGCCTTGCTGGTGGGGTTTCTGGCGCGGCGTCGTCAGTTCGCCGTGCTGCGCGCTATCGGCGCGAGTCGCCTCTATGTCTTTTGCGTGGTCTGGATCGAAGTGCTCTTGCTGATCGTGAGCGGTGCAGTGATGGGTTGCCTGCTGGGCTGGTTCAGCTCGACTGCGCTGTCGCACTGGATGCAGTCGCAAGTCGGGTTTGCGATGCCAGTGCGCCTGGGAGCAACAGAAGCGCTGCTGGTTGCTGCGCTGCTATTGCTTGGTGCCCTGGTAGCCACGCTGCCAGCCTGGCTGGTTTTCCGACGCCCGATCGCTGAGGGCTTGGTGTCTGGTTGAACGTGGCAGTCATGCCCAGGCGGGCGAGTCACGAAAACTTCATTGAGGCGACCTCAAGTTGTCACGGGATCTTCCTACAGTGGACGTCTTTCACCTACCGGAGTCGCTATGTCCACACAAGTTATCAATGCACAGACCACAATTTCAGAATCGTCCACGCTGCAGCTGCAACGTCGCCAGCTACTCAAGGGAGCCTTGGGTGGTGCCACGGTGCTGGGACTGGGTGGTTTGGGCTTGACCGCTTGCGGCGGTAGCTCCGACCCTGTCATCAGCTCGGTTGAATTCATTGGCATGGCAGCGCCCGCCACCGATGCGCAGCGCGCCACCACGTTCACCTCAGCCAGCGTCAAGATCATCTACTCTGACAGCAGCACGAAGACGCAGACACTCGCCTACAACACGCTTTACAAGACCGGTGACAGTCTGAAAAATGGCAGCGCCAGTGTCGTGGCCGGTGGCTATTTCGACAAGAGCGGCGCACCAATCATGGACACTTCGGGTGCCAGCGCCATGCAATACTTTAGCGACAGTCCGGACGGTAACTCGCTCTTGAGTTTGAGCAACCCGACGGTTCCCGGTGTCAAGGGCAATACGGTATTCCTGGTGACCCAGTTTGAATACCTGACTGCCAACAACGCCTCTGCTGGCGTGCGCCCGACCCCTGCCGCCTCCGATATGTATGGCAAATTGCCGTCACAGATCGCCGTGGCCGCGCTGGATCAGGACAAGACAACGGGCGCACTCTCGGTGGTTCGCTATTTTCCGGTTGACGCCAGCAGCGTGAACGGCCTGTGGATCAACTGTGCGGCCAGCCTGTCACCCTGGAACACGC
>Ga0194057_10001698_pt1 | contig 10963 bp, 2 predicted proteins | sample SepL4415m_MetaG_FD_155474 | JGI IMG/M metagenome (GOLD analysis project Ga0194057, IMG submission 155474) | Anoxic zone freshwater microbial communities from boreal shield lake in IISD Experimental Lakes Area, Ontario, Canada - Sep2016-L442-15m | ecosystem: Environmental > Aquatic > Freshwater >...
GAGCTTGGAAGCGGCACCGGTGATGACCGACACGGCGGAGGTGGTGGTCGAGGTGAGGATGCCATCGGTGGCAGACAGCACGTAGGAGCCAGCACCGGCCGTTCCAGTGATGTTGCAGCCGGCAAACGTGGCCACACCGGACGCGGCGGCCTTGGTGAGGCCTCCGGTACAGGCCAGCGTGCCCTGGGTGGTGCCGCCATTGCTAGCCGAGTAGCTCGAGATGGCCAGGGTGACGTTGGAGGTATCCGAAGTGACGACGTTACCGTTGGCGTCTGTCACTGACACGGACGGTTGGGTGGCGAAGGCGGTGCCCTCGATGACCCCGCCCACCGGCTGAGTGGTCACGATCAGCTTGGAAGCCGTGCCAGAGGTGATCGTCTCGGCCTGGCTCCCTGAGGTCAGTCCGGTGGCTGCCGCCGTGATTGTCGGGCTGCCCGACTTGGTGTCGCCATAGTAGAAGGTGGCGGTCGAGAATCCGGTGGCGATCGACACTGTGGTGATGGCCGTGCCACCCGATGTGGCGGCAAACTTGGTGGTGCCCGACGAGTTGGAGGTCAGGGTGACCGTTGCGGCCGCGGTGGTCGGATTGCCGTAGCTGTCCTGCTCTTGGACGGTCATGGGCCCGATATTGGCCGTGGTACCCGCGACACCCGAGACCGCAGTCGAGGTGATGACCAGCTTGTTGGCGGAAGCAGCCGTCACCGTGGTACCGACTGCCGCCGAGGCTTTTCCAGCGGAGGCTGCCGTCACTGCATACGGGCTGGCACTGGCCGTGGTGAAAGAACAGCCCGAGTAGGTAGCTACACCGCTGGTAAATGTGGTGGGCGCGGTCGTGCAGGAGAACCCACCGCTCGAGGTCAGACTCACCGTGCTCGTCGAGTCGGAAGTCAGCGTATTGGAGTAGGTGTCCTGTAGTGCCGCCGTGGCGGTGAAAGTAGAGCCGGCAACGATGGTGGACGGAGGCGAGGATGTGTAGGCGACCTTGCTGGCGTTACCAGCAGTGATGGTCTCGGTCGGGCTGCCCGCGGTCAAACTGGTGAGCGTCCCACCTGTTCCGTTCTTGGACTGAGCTGTAAACGTGGCCGAACCAGCGGTGGTTGGGGCGGTGACCGTACTACCGGTCTTGCCATAGTTGATGGTGAAGCTGGTGCCATATGCGCAGGTCTGAGGAACGGTGATGACCTGACCGCTGGTTGCCAACGTTCCCGGTGTGCAGGTTCCTGTGGTCGTCGTCGTATTGGTCGTGGTGGGCGCTGTCCATCCGGTGGGCACCGTCAGGGTGATCGACGAGCCCGAGGCGAAGGTGTTGGCCGCGGGTGCGGTGAAGGTGTACTGGAGGATGTTGGTGGTCGAACCTGCCACCACGGATGCCGTCGTGGCCGTCATGGTGCCCTGGCCACTCGAGGCGGCCGTGGCGGTGAGGGTTTGCCCCGAGGAAGGGTTGACTGCGGTTGTGTCGTCCTGAGTGGCCACGCTGAACGATGAGGCGGCAATCGCACCCGGGGTGCTGGAGTTGGTGATGCCATTGACTACAAATGACTGCGCGGTCCCTTGCGAGTAACACGTTCTGTTGAATGGATTCTCCGTGATGGTCACCGTCGTTCCGGTGGCCGATGCACTGGTAGTACATCCACTGCCGAGGCCGCTGAACGTACCAACCGTCGGAGTAGCTGGCACGGTGAATGTGGAGGGGAACACCACCGTGACGGTTCTGTTGTTGAATGAACTCCCGCTGGTCGCCGGAGTGAAGGAGACCGTCCAGTTGGAACTCGCCCCGGCCACCAGCGACGAACCGGAGAACCCCACGCTGGACACACTCGAGGCCGATGCCGCCGTGACACCGACGACCGTCACGCCGGTGATCGCCGCCAGCGTGGCCGCCAGCGCCACCACTACACGACGAGACCATCCCTTGCGAGGTGTCACTGATTCGTTCGTCGCAGCTGCATCGCGGGGAGTTCTCATCACTGGAATCCGTTCACGATCGGCTTGGACACGGTCGGAGCACCACTGTCCACGTTGATCGGTGTTGAGGAGGAGGTCGTGGAGTTGGTGACGTTGTCAGAGGCGACGGCCTGGATCCGATAGGCGCCATCAGCCGGAAGCGGAGCGGCCCAGGTAACGGAGTAGTTGCCGCTGGCCGTCGTCGAAGTCCCGATCAATGTGGCCGAGCAGGCACCCGATGCGCCGGCGCAGTAGTAGTAGGACACCGACTTGACGCCCGATCCCGTGTCACTCACTGATGTATCCGTCAGCGTGAGGTCCTCGTTGCTGACGGTGAGCGGGCTGCTGCCCGAAGTGTGAGCAGCAGCCACCGAAGGCGCTGCCACGGTCGGCCCGTTCGAATCGATCCCAATCTGGACGGCGGACGATGGGGCACTCACGGTTGCGTTGGCACCGGTGGCCACAGCCACCACTCGATAGGTCCCGTCGGCTGGCAGGCTGGTCCAGGAGACCGACCAGTCAGGTCCGGTCGAGGACGAACCGATCAGGCTCCACGGCGTATTCGACGTGCACGAGCCAGCCGAAGCCGGGCACGAGTAGTAGGCCACAGATGCCACCCCGGCGTTGTCGAGCGAGTCAGTGAGGGTCACTGTCTCTCTATCGACCCAAATAGGGGAAGAACCTGAGGACACAGCGGCAGAAATCCCAGGTGTTCCTGGGGCGGCGGCTGTGAGCGAGAAGCTCGAAGTCGTGGCGCTGGTCAGGCTGCCGCTCGATGCGACCAGGGTGAAGTTGCCGACCGTGCCGCTCAGCGAGCAGCCGATGAAGGTGGCGATGCCGTTGGATGCTGTAGCGGTCAGGCCACCTGTGTTCGTGCAGTCCATGCTGCCGGTGCCCGAGGCCACGGCCAGGGTGACCTGGGCATTTGAGTCGGTGACGATGTTGTTGGCCGAGTCGAGGACGGTGACAACGGGCTGGGTGGTGAAGGCTTCACCGTTGACCGCACCAGAAGGCTGAACGGTGACCATCAGTTTGGCAGCGGCCCCATAGGTGAGGGTGATCGAGTTGGTGGTGGCGCCGGTAAGACCGCCGCTGGTGGCGGTCAGCGTGTAGAGGCCGATGATCCCAGTGAGCGAACATCCTCTGAAGGTGGCGACGCCGTTGGTGGCATTGACTGGATTGCCGGTGCAGGCCAAGGTGCCGGCCGAGGAGGCCAGGGAGACACTTGCGCTCGAGCCCGTGACGGTATTGCCACTGGCGTCCTGGACAGTGACCACCGGCTGAGTAGTGAAGGCCACCCCGTTGGCGGCACCACCGGGCTGGGTGGTGAAGGCCATCTTGGTGGCCGAACCGTGGGCGAGAGTGAACGAGTCGGTAGTGGCACTAGCCAGGCTGCCGCTGGTGGCGGTCAGCGTGTAGCTACCGACGGTGCCAGTTATCTTGCAGCCAGCAAAGGTGGCGATGCCGTTGGTGGCATTCACTGGATTGCCGGTGCAGGCAAGCGTGCCGGCCGAGGAGGCCAGGGTGACCGAGTCACTCAAGTCGGTGACAACGTTGCCGGACGAGTCGAGCACGGTGATGACCGGCTGGGTGGTGAAGGCAACGCCGTTGACGGCCCCAGAAGGCTGAGTGGTGACGGCCAACTTGGCGGCGGCACCGTAGGTGAGGTTGAAGCTCGAGGTAGTGGCGCTGGTGAGATCAGTAGCCGAAGCAGTCAGCGTGTAGTTACCGATGGTGCCGGTGATGGCACAGCCAGCAAAGGTGGCGATGCCATTGGTGGCGGTGACCGAGCCATCGGTGCAGGCCAGGGTGCCGTCACCGGAGTCCACAGCCAGAGTGACGCTTGCGCTCGAGTCGGTGACAGTGTTTCCACTGGCATCTTGGACAGTGACGACCGGCTGGGTGGTCAGGGCCACACCGTTGGCGGCCCCAGAAGGCTGGGTGGTGACGGCCAGCTTGGTGGCGGCACCGAAGCCGAGCGTGAACGAGTCGGTAGTGGCACTAGCCAGGCTGCCGCTGGTGGCGGTCAGCGTGTAGCTACCGACAGTGCCGGTGATCTTGCAGCCAGCAAAGGTGGCGATGCCGTTGGTGGGGGTGACCGAGGCATCGGTGCAGGCCAACGTGCCTGATCCGGTAGCCACGGCCAGGGTGACGTTGGCGCTCGAGTCGGTGACGGTGTTACCGGCCGAGTCGAGCACGGTGATGACCGGCTGGGTGGTCAGGGCCACACCATTGGCGGCACCATTGGGCTGAGTGGTGACGGCCAGGTGAGTGGCGGCACCGAAGCCGAGGGAGAACGAGTCGGTAGTGGCACCGTTGAGGCTGCTGGCGGTGGCAAGCAGCGTGTAGTCACCGACGGTGCCGGTGATCTTGCAGCCAGCAAAGGTGGCGATGCCGTTGGTGGCGTTCACTGGGTTGCTAGTGCAGGCAAACGTGCCAGCCGAGGACGCCAGGGTGACCGAGTCACTCGAGTCGGTGACGACGTTGCCGGATGAGTCGAGGACGGTGATGACCGGCTGAGTGGTGAAGGCGGCTGCGTTTGCGGCCCCAGAAGGCTGGGTGGTGACGGCCAGGTGAGTGGCGGCACCGAAGCCAAGGATGAACGAGTCAGTAGTGGCGCTGGTGAGATCGGCGGCCGACGCAGTCAGCGTGTAGTTACCGATGGTGCCGGTGATGGCACAGCCGTCGAAGGTGGCGATGCCATTGGTGGCGATGACGGAGCCATCGGTGCAGGCCATCGTGCCGTCACCGGAGACCACGGCCAGAGTGACGTTGGCGCTCGAGTCGGTGACGGTGTTGCCGCTGGCGTCCTGGACGGTGACGACCGGCTGGGTGGTGAAGGCAGCACCGTTGGCGGCACCGTTGGGCTGGGTGGTGACGGCCAGCTTGGTGGCGGCACCGAAGCCGAGGGTAAACGAGTCGGTAGTGGCACTAGCCAGGCTGCCGCTGGTGGCGGTCAGTGTGTAGCTACCGACAGTGCCGGTGATCTTGCAGCCAGCAAAGGTGGCGATGCCGTTGGTGGCGGTGACCGAGATGTCAGTGCAGGCCAACGTGCCGGATCCGGTAGCCACGGCCAGGGAGACGTTGGCGCTCGAGTCGGTGACGGTGTTGCCGGCCGAGTCGAGCACGGTGATCGCCGGCTGGGTCGTGAAGGCAGCTGCGTTGGCGGCACCACCGGGCTGAGTGGTGACGGCCAGGTGACTGGCGGCACCGAAGCCGAGGGTGAACGAGTCAGTGGTGGCACTGGTGAGATCGAAAGCCGAAGCAGTCAGCGTGTAGTCGCCGATCGTTCCGGTGATCTTGCAGCCAGCAAAGGTGGCGACTCCGTTGGTGGCATTGACCGAGGTATTGGTGCAGGCCAGGGTGCCTGATCCGGTAGCCAGGGCCAGAGTGACCGAGTCACTCGAGTCGGTGACAGTGTTGCTGGCCGAGTCGAGCACGGTGATCGCCGGCTGGGTGGTGAAGGCAGCTGCGTTGGCGGCACCACCGGGCTGAGTGGTGACGGCCAGGTGACTGGCGGCACCGAAACCGAGAGTGAACGAGTCAGTGGTGGCACTGGTGAGGCTGCCACTGGTGGCAGTCAGCGTGTAGTTACCGATGGTGCCGGTGATGGCACAGCCGTCGAAGGAAGCGATGCCGTTGGTGGCGGTGACCGAGATGTCGGTGCAGGCCATCGTGCCCGAACCGGAGTCCACGGCCAGGCTGACGCTTGCGCTCGAGTCGGTGATGGTGTTGCCACTGACATCTTGGACAGTGACGACCGGCTGGGTGGTGAAGGCGGCTGCGTTGGCGGCACCGTTGGGCTGAACGGACACTGCGAGCTTGGCGGCCGCACCGTGGGCGAGGACGAACGAGTCGGTGGTGGCACTGGTCAGATCGGTGGCTGATGCGGTCAGCGTGTACTCGCCGATGATCCCGGTGAGCGAGCAGCCGTCGAACGAAGCGATTCCATTGGATGCGATCACGGGGTTGTCGGTGCAGGCCAGGGAGCCGGCCGAGGATGCCAGAGTGACACTTGCGCTCGAGTCGGTGACGGTGTTGCCGCCCACATCCTCGATGGTGATGACGGGCTGGGTGGTGAAGGCCGCGCCATTTGCTGCACCATCAGGCTGGGTGGTGACAGCCAACTGAGTGGCCGGTCCGGTCATGAGGACGAAGCTGTTGGAGTCTCCGGCCGGTAGACCTTCGACGCTGGCCGACAGGGTGTGCGCGCCGGTCTGGCCGGTGAGCGAACAACCAGCGAACGTCGCCACACCGGCGACTGCGTCCACCGGGTTCTGGTCACACGAGAGGGTGCCTGACGACGCATGCAGCGTCACAGCGTCGGTGGCGGAGGTCACGGTGTTTCCACCGATGTCCTCGATCGTGGCGACTGGCTGGGTCGCCAATGTCGCACCGTCGGTGGAGTCAACCATGGTGTTCACGACCACCTGAGCTGCCACACCAATCGCCAGCGCAATGTTGGAGGTGTCGGCATCGGTGAGATCGGTGGCCGACGCAGTCAGCGTGTAGTCGCCAAGGGTGCCGGTGAGGGCACAGCCGTCAAAGGTGGCGACACCGATTGCTGCCTGCACCGGGTTGGAGGTGCAGGCGAGTGTGCCCGATCCGGAGGCCACGGCCAAGGTGACACTTGCGTTCGAGTCGGTGACCGTATTCCCGTTGGCATCTTGGATGGTCACGACCGGCTGGGTGGTGAAGGCGACGCCGTCAACAGCACTGGTCGGCTGGGTGGTGACAGCCATCTTGGTGGCTGCACCAGGGTTCAGAGTCAAGGGGGCTGAGCCGGTGGCCGACGAGAACGATGCGTCGGTGGCGCCCAGAGTGGTCGGGCCAGCTGAGAACGTGGTGAAGCTGCCTGGCGTGGCCACACCGTCGACGAAGGTCACCGACGAGGACGGGTACGACGGGCTCTGGCCGGACGGTCCGTCACCGAGCCCGGTCCAGTTGATGGTCTTGGTACCGCTGTAGCCGATGTCGGTGGAGCCGCCGAATACGGCGGTCAATGACGTCACCGTCACCGGGGCACCAGCGACGTACGGTCCTGCTTCGAGCGCGAGGGAGAAGGTCGGAACTGTCGAGGCCGATGCGGTGCCGGCGGCCGAGTGCCAGTTGGCTCCCAGGGACGCGACCACCGTGTAGGTGTAGTCGGTCAGTGCCACCAGGCCGGTGTCGGCGCACGATGCGACCGAGGATTCCACGGTGCAGACCACAACTGGGCTGTCCGGACCGTTGGTGCGGGTCACCACGTACTGTGCGCCCACCAACTGTGCGGCCGGCAACGTCCACCCGACGGTGATCGACGTACCCGAGGTGGCCGTCGCCGTGGTGTCGACCGGTGCGGACAGCGATGCCGCCCTGGTCTGGGCCGGAGCGGCACCATCGGTGGCCACCCATGCACCAAAGGCAGCACCGGCGCTCAGGAGCCCGATACCGAAGATGACGGCGAAGACGGCCAGCAGCGCCTGGGCGGGGCGGACCACGATGCCCCGATACGACTGCTTCATCGAGTGCCTTCCCCTCATGACTGCACCGCCACGCTGACCGGGACATCGAATGTGGCGCCCTGGCATCCATCAGCCGAGGACGAGGCCATGGACACCGAGCCCGGCAGGTGAACCAGCTGCGTGGACGATGCGGCCACCGAGACGCTCAGCCCGGCCTGGGCCGTAAAGGTGATGCCGGAATTGGACTCGGTGCAGCCATTACCGCCCGATACTGAGATCGCCCCGGCCTGGGCCACATCGGTCACGGTGACCGGGTAGTTGTTGGGGTTGTGGATACTGACGATGGCCTCGCCCGAGTCGCCGGGCTGCAGCAAGGTGTCAGGAGTCTGCGTGGTGATGGCGTCACCGGACACGACCTGGAGTGTTCCGACAGTGGCGGTGTTGCCTCCGGTCCCGGTGGAGACGTAGTAGGCGTAGGCCGCCCCGCTCGAGATCCCGAGGGCGAGCAGGATCGACGCTGCGATCAGTGCGATTCGACGGGTCATCCTGCAGCCACCCCCGTGAAGGCAAAGGTGAGCTTGGCACCCTTGCAACCGTCTTGGTTCGCATTGGTCTCGAGCATCGACACCGTCGGCCAGTTGGCCTTGGCCATGCCCAACTCCGACAACGACTTGGTGGAGTTGGCCGGAATGGTGGCGTTAGTGATCAACCCATGGACGATGGCGAAGTTGGTGGCGACAGGGCAGGATCCTGCATCCGTGGTCATCGTCACCGTGACGGACGACACCGTGATCGGTGATGGGTTGGGGTTGGTGATCGACACATCGATCCCCTGTGACGTTCCGGGCTCGAGAAGACCGTTAGTCGCTCCGGACATGGTGAAGTTGGCACTGCCGATCAACGCAAAGGTGGCCGGCGTGGCCACGCCATCGACCGTCGCCTTCACCGAGAAGGATCCGGGGATCGAGTTGGCAGTCAGGGCGGATGCCGTGGCGTTACCCCCTGCCGTGGACGTCACGATGCACGTGTTCGGCGTCGGATTGCCGCCAGCACACGTGGCGAACGTTCCTGACGGTCCAGAGGATGGAGCGGTGAAGGTCACCTTTACGCTGCCCACCCCGGCACCACTAGTGCCGGTGACCTTGGCCGCCAGCGCCTTGGCGAAGGTGCTGCCGATCACCACGTACTGCGGAGTGCCTGCCGAGGTCGCGATAGCGGTGGCCAGCGTGTAGATCGTCCACGAGTAGGTGGCCGCAAGACCGAAGCCCGATGTCTTGTAGGAGGACTTGACGGCGAAGGTGTGGGCTCCGAGAGCGAGGGCGGTGTAGCTCTGGGCCTTGGCTCCGCATGCGATGAAGTCCGCTCCATCGATCGAGCAGAAGTTGGCGACGCCGGACATCGTGCTCGAGTACTTGAACGATGCCGTCGTCGATGTAGTCGGATCAGTCGGTGACGAGGTGATCGTGAGTGTCGGAGGAACGGCCACCGTGAACGATGCCGAGGTGGCCGTGGTCAGACCGGAGGCCACCGCACTCAGGGTGATGTCACCGGCCGGACCGGTGACGGCACAGGCGGCAAAAGTTGCCACACCGCTGACCGGGGTCACCGGGTTCGCCGTGCACAGCGACAGCGTGCCGGTGCCGCTGGCCACAGCCAAGGTGATCGGTCCGGTTGCGGTAGTCACCGTGTTGCCGCTGACGTCCTGGACCGTGAACTTGGGCTGGGTGGTAAGTGCGATACCGGTGAAGGCACCGGCGGGCTGGGTAGTGACGGCGATCTTGGACGGAGCGCCTGGGCTGACAACGAATGCCGTCGTCGTCGCACCAGTGAGCGAACCCGAGGACGCGCTGAGCGTGTAACTGCCCGTCGTGCCGGTGATGGTGCAGTCGGTGAAAGTGGCGATGCCCAATGCTGCGGATGCCGGGTTTGTGGTGCAGGCCAGCGTGCCGGTGCCGCTGGCCACAGCCAGGGTGACCGACGCCGCCGAGGTCGTGGCCGTGTTGCCTGCTGAGTCCTGGACCGTGACACTCGGCTGCGAGGTCAGGGCCGTACCGTTGATCGCCCCAGATGGCTGGGCGGTGACGACGAGCTTGGTAGCAACCCCTGCCGACAGCACGAAGCTCGTCGAGGTTGCCGGGGTGAGTCCGGTGGCATTGGCCGTCAGCGAGTAGGAGCCGATGATTCCGGTCACCGTGCAGCCGCTGAAGGCGACGATCCCATTGACCGCAGCCCGGGGGTTGGTGGCGCAGGTGAGCGTGCCGGCCGAGGCCGTCAGGGTGATCGAGGCCACCGAGGTCGTGGCGGTGTTGCCGCTGGCGTCCTGGACGGTGACGACCGGCTGGGTGGTGAAGGGAGCAGCACTTGCGGCTCCCGCCGGCTGGGTGGCGAAGGCCAACTTGGTGCCGGCCCCGGCGGACAGTACGAGGCTGGCCGGGGCGTTAGTGGCGCCGGCGATCCCAGGGCTCGAGACAGCCAAGGTATAACTACCGGCCAGGCCGGTGATCTTGCAGCCCGAGAACCGGGCCGTGCCACTGACGGCGGCGACCGGGTTGGTGGTGCAGGTGAGCGTGCCCGATCCGCTGGCGATGGCCAGGGTGATCGCGGCTGTGGAAGTGGTTACCCGGTTGCCGTTGGCATCAACCACATCCACCACTGGCTGCGGCGAAAAGGCGATTCCGTTGGTTGCGGCGGTGGGCTGACTAGTGAAGATCAGACCGGCAACTGGGCCAGCAGCCAGGGTGATCGAACTCGTGGTCGCCGAGGTGAGCCCAGCAGCCGAGGCGATCAGCGTGAATGTGCCCGCTGTTCCGGTGATCGAGCAGTTGGCAAAGGTGGCGATGCCCGATGCGGCGGTGACCGGGTTGGTCGTGCATGCCAGCGTTCCCGTGCCGCTGGCGATGGCCAGGGTGACATGGGCCGAAGAAGCCACCGTGTTCCCACCGACGTCCTGAACCGAGACGGTCGGCTGCGTGGTCAAGGCGACACCGTTAACGGCTCCCGCCGGCTGCGTGGTGACGACCAGCTTGGTGGCGGCTCCCGAGGCCAGTGTGATCCCAGAGGTGGTGGCACTGGTCAGACCGGTCGATGTGGCCACCAGGGTGAAGGCACCCACGGTTCCGGTGATGGAGCACCCGGCAAACGTGGCGATGCCCGATGCGGCGGTGACCGGGTTGGTCGTGCACGCCAGCGTTCCGGTGCCACTGGAGATGGCCAGCGTGACAGCCGGTCCGGAACCGGTGATGGTGTTTCCGTTGGCGTCCTGGACGGCGACCACCGGCTGGGTGGCCAGGGCCACACCGTCGGTGGCGGTCGAACTCGGCTGGGTGGAGATGATCAGTTGGGCGGCCGGGCCGGGGGTGATGGTCCACGAGGTGGTGGTGGGGGTGCTGTAGGCGGAGGTAGCGGTCTTGGCCTCGACGCCGAAGGTGTGTGTCCCGAGCGCGAGGCCGGTGTAGCTGACTCCTGTGGCTGCACAGGTGGCATAGGCGGCACCGTCGAGGGAGCAGGCATACGTCACGCCGGACTGGGTGTCGGAGTATTTAAAGGAGGCCGTGGTGGCTGAGGTGGGATTGGCC
>Ga0194057_10001701_pt1 | contig 10957 bp, 9 predicted proteins | sample SepL4415m_MetaG_FD_155474 | JGI IMG/M metagenome (GOLD analysis project Ga0194057, IMG submission 155474) | Anoxic zone freshwater microbial communities from boreal shield lake in IISD Experimental Lakes Area, Ontario, Canada - Sep2016-L442-15m | ecosystem: Environmental > Aquatic > Freshwater >...
GCTATAGCCCAGCAGGATATTCTATGGAGTCTAGGCCGTTCGGCGTTCGGCATTGCCCCGGCGCGCCCCTTGAAGATCGTAACCATTCAGGCAGAGAATGACCGTGGCGACCTTATCCACATGGCGCGGGGTATCATGGCTGCCCTGCACTTATCACCAGAAGACCGGGCAAGGGTTGATACGGGGACAGTATATGTCTCACACAATGCCAGCACGGGGGCAGACTTCCTGGCCTTCATTGATCGCGTTATAAGGCGACACCGGCCCGACCTGATAAGGATTGATCCTTTAATGGCGTATGCAGGAGGCGACCTGACGAAGCCGGAAACCATTGCCAATTTTTGCCGCAATGGTTTGAACCGGATAGCGACAAGGCACGGTATAGGGATTGTAGTCTGTCACCACACCCCGAAACAGAACGGCACCAATGCAAACGTCCAAGCCCGAAAGCAATGGGGTGCGTTTGATTGGCAGTACGCCGCCGCTGGTGGGGCTGACCTTGCTAACTGGGCACGCGCAATGATGGTAATTGAATCCCTTTCCCGTGATGTGTTCGCCTTCCGTGCCGCTAAACGGTGGCCGGGATGGAAGAATGCAGAGGGCGAGGCCGAACACGTTCGCTATTTCATACGCGAAAAGGAACACGGCAAAGTGTTCTGGCATGATGCAACACCGGAAGACGTCGCAACGGCGGGGAGTCAAACCCCTACAGGGCGGGACAACGGGCCAGACTTGGATGTTCTAGCGGCATCGGCGATTTCGCTAGTGAAGACTCCAATGTCACCAAAGGTTTTCAAGGAAATGCTTATGAGTCCCAAAGGCTTGAAGCTGGGCAAAGGGAAGGCAGAGGCTTTAATTGCCAAGGTTACGGAAGACGGCGGCCCGCTAGTACGTTGGAAGGGAAATCAGTTTCCCTGCTCGCATTATATCGGGACGCCAGCCCAGCGCAAACAATGGGAAAGCCCAGCACTATGAATGCCTGTCTTCCTAGTCTTCCTAGTCCTCCTAATATGACAACTGGGAAGACTGTCTCCCTGTCTAGTCTTCCCGCCTCCTATATAATAGGGGCGGTAGGAAGACTGGACTGTAAGGGCCAGAAGGACTTTAACACCTCGCTGAACTTCCACTACTCCCGACAGCTATATTCTTCAATTACCAGCAGCCAGGCGTCACCGGATTCAATACAGCCATTTACATGGCTAGAGAAAGTGATCTCATGAAAAAAACACTCCCTCCCGCGACATGGGCAATGGTCAAAGCAGACTATCTCACCGGTCGATACAGTTGCCAGGATCTTGCGGACATGCATAAGGTATCCCATGACGCCGTTGTAAAGCGTTGCGGACGTGAGAAATGGGCGGCAACCATAGCCAGCCACAATACGGCCATCGAGCAAACGGTGTCCGAGCGTGTCCGTAAATTGTCCGAAGAGTTAGCACATCGGCGAGTTGACCACATTCGTAAGGCGGTGGATGTTGGAGCTCGCTTGCTGGGGAAAATTGAAAAGCGGGTTGAAACACTTCGGAATGACGCCCCGGTTCAAGAACTCCGCTCATTGGTTGGTTCATTCCATCAACTCCTGGATGCTTCACAGACCCCTCTAGGCATAACCAAGGAACGGCGCGAACCGGCGGAGCGGGTCACTGTCAGCATCATCATGGCCGACCGACGCCGGGACGTGGATGACTCAATACCCATTGATGTTACCTCAGCAGAAGGAGAGCCATGAACAAAAACGCACAAAACCGTACAGATTGCGCTGGACTGACTACGCGCCAATTCACGGCAATTACCGCGTTGCTGTCAAACACAACCGTGGAAGCCGCCGCACGTAGCGCCAGGGTGAGTCGAACCCAGCTTTATGCATGGCTTGCTGAACCGGGATTTAAGGCCGAACTGGTCCGCCGCCGGGCAGAAGTATTCGATTCCGCCCTTGACCGCCTAAAAACGCTTTCGGGCCAAGCCGTTGATGCTCTGACGGACCTAATCAACGCCACAGACGACCCCCGGACACGTCTGGGGGCTGTGCGTATTGCTCTGGATAGTGCATTCATGGCGCATGAAAAACAGGAGTTTGAAGAGCGTCTCGCCGCCTTAGAGCGACTGGCTGCAAAGTAAAGAGAGGTAAACACCATGAGTAAATCAGCACGACTGGACCGAATCGAAAAGCGCTTAGCCCTTCAACAACCAAAGCAGGCGTATATCATCCTGATGGCGCCGGGGCAATTCTGTGAGGGGTGGCTCGTTACAAGCGCCAGAAATGATGAACGGCTTCTCAACGGCCAGTGGGTCACTGTCGCCGACCCAGAGGTCTATGCCACCAGGGAAGAGACGTATGCCACAAAGGAGCAGGCTCTTGATGCGATTGATCAGGCTACGACTCCAGGTAAGCCCTTGATTCTCATTACAGACGAGCAAGTTCAGAAGTGCCTGTGAATTGCCGCCGAACCATCCCTCGCCATCTAGGGTTGCAATTTACATACATAAACCGCCCCAAGAGGCGGCATGTAGCCATGACCCATGCCGCACCGCCCGCGTGCCGCTCAGCGCCGCTTAACGAGGCTTGGCAATAGGTCAATACCCGGCGGGATTAACCGTTGACACCCCATTCGCCCCAGATGTACTTTTGAACTGTGTCCGGTCGCCATTCAATGCTGACTTGGCGCAAAGGAGATTAAACGACGACAGAAAACTGACTTGAATACAATTTAATGCGTTAACGCGCAGTATCGTTTCGTCTGAAAACCTGCAAGTTTTGACGTTTAGAAACGACACTGGCGAGAACGCGCTCCATGTGGGGCGCGGCTCTTTGCCTTGTGTTTCTAAACAGGTGCTTGCAGGTACCTCAGACGAGACCCGAGCTTGGATGTCCGCGTCCCTTCTTTTTTTGCGGACTCCGTTTTTTGAAATAAGGTTATCTTACACCGAATGGAGAACGTCAAATGCATGTGTTGTCGAAACTAGCCCGACTCGTCTTGTTCATCACCATTTTCACCGGTATTTGCCACGGGCAACAAACCAACGTATTTGGCGACCTCGTTCTCACAGACACGGAAATACAACAGTTGAATCTTGCTGAACAGGGGAATGCTCAGGCGCAATACTACGTTGGCTGGATGTATGAAAATGTGGAAGGCCTGTCTAAGTCCGACTTTGAAGCGATTAAGTGGTACCAGAAAGTTGCGATTAAGTGGTACCAAAAAGCAGCGGATCAGGGAAATGATGACGCCAAGAAAAGGCTCGCAGCGATTGCTGAAGAAAAGATTGTTAATGATCGAGCACATGAGGCATTCCTCGAAAAGGTCGCCAGAGAGACAGAGCACAAGGATGTTGTTGAGATTGAAAAGAGTAAAGAGTTCGTCAAATGGTATGGCGAGCAGAGCCCCCAAATGAAGGCATTAGCGCAGAGTGCCGATGTCCGGGACATTGATTTACTGCTTTTGAAATTCAAAAAGGAGACGGGATATAAGTCCGATCCAAATTTAAATGCTTTCAGGATTGATGCATCTGCCCCTGACGCCAAAACACCACCTGCCGGATTATCAAACAAGGCAATTCAACAATGGAAACTTGCTAATCAGGGAGATGTCGGTTCTCAAACCTATTTAGGTTATGCGTATGTAACCGGTCAAGGTGCGCCTAAGGATTATGCAGAGGCATTAAAATGGTATCAAAAAGCGGCGACTCAAGGAGATGCCGATGCGCAGTACAATCTTGGCGTAATGAGTGAAAACGGGTGGGGTGTGACCAAAGACGATAACATTGCAGTCCAGTGGTACCAGATATCGGCGGCTCAAGGAAATGCCGATGCACAGAAAAGAATTGATACTTTAAAATCAAAAGCAAATTCTGACTTATTGGTTGGCTCTATCGCCATAGGTCTAATAGTCGGCATTCCTCTTCTCGTGATGTTCTTTCGCAAGAAACGCAACAACGACCCACTGACGGCGTATTCAACCTCACCGCCGTCACCGCACATCGCAACAACTAAGCGCAAATACAATAATGTGGCTAGCGGGTTGCTGACGGCGGTATGGGCGATCATTCCGTGCGGCGTGTTGGTTGCGACTGGAATAATGAAGCAAGAGTACATTGTATGGGTTTTGGGAGTTTGCGTAGTAATCGGCTGGGGAATATCAAAATACAGTCAACACAAAGAAACAATGCCTTCGCCAGTACAGAAAAGCGAACCTTCAAAGCAGGTTTTGCCCCCGGAGCCATTGCCTGGTATTCCGATTAATATTACAGATCAAAACGCCCCGGCACTTACTGTGCCGATAACTAATCCCGGCACACCTGATGATTCAGGAGTGAAGTCTGAATACACGGAAAAAGAAAACAAAAAGGAGTCCCCCGCAATAAAGTATTGGTACTATGTCGAGGATGGAACGCAGGTCGGCCCGGTATCTGAGCAGGAACTTATCAACCTGATTACGAGCGATAAACTGCATGAGTATGAAAAACTGGGACCAAACGTGCTTGTCTGGACGCAAGAACTCAAAGAGTGGACGCGCGCATGTGACGTTGAAAACCTCATTCCAACTCATTTCAATCCGCCGTCTATACCTGCGCCGCCACCTGTGCCGAGTAAAACAACACCTCCCCCGCCACCCATTCCCGCCTCAGAAATATCGTACACCACATCTGTTGCTGAAGAAACACAAACAAGGCTTGAACGCCTGTATGTGGCCGTCATTGGTGACAAGAATCGCAATTATTACCTAGCAAAGTTCAAACGATTTGACCAGCAAGGTACAGGATTAAAGGCTAGCTGGAATTGGCCCGCTTTTCTTTGCGGTGTCTGGCCGCTCTATCGCAAAATGTATGGATGGTTTTTTGCGTTATGGGTGGTCATGTTCACTTCTAAGATCTTTGATGATGCAGGAATGCTTTGGCTGGGCGTGTTGATCCCTTTAATCAGTTGGGTGCTTTTTACTGTTTTTGCTGACTCGCTTTATCATAAGCGCGTAAAAAAGAAAATCGCTATCGCGCAATTCGCTATTAAAGATGAATCCAAACTAGAAGAATTTCTTAAGCGAAATGGCGGAGTCAATACATGGGTTGTTTGGGTATTTTGCCTGATTCCTGTGGTGGGAATTATTTTGGCAATTGTAATACCTGCGCTGATGAAACCTTAACCTTTTGCATTCCAATCCAACAAACGGAGTATCCTATGGGCGTTGTAAATTGGTTGATGCATCGGAATATGAAGAGCGAGGCTGAAACACCAGTGCGGCCTCGGCCGGAAAATAGTAGTGCCGACGCCAAGACCGAGGCCGAGCAACGCCTGATAAACCTCTTGGGGATCGCCACCGATAACCGGGAGATGGGGCGTATGGAGGCTGCGGCGGAGGCAATAGGCAAATTGGCCGCACTCAGGACCAAGCTACTGGCGCAGAAGTCGGAAAGCCTCAAGAGTGCTCAGGTAAAGGCCAATGAACGGCTGGCGGCGCTTAGGGACCGGCTCAAGGACAAGAAGGTTGAAGCCGTACAGGAGGCCAAGGACGCCCCCAATATACCGCCAGCGATTCAACCTAACGTGATGTCCCAAGGATCTCCGGCACCATTGCCACTATTAACAACCAGCAAAGTAATAAATAAGCCTAGCAGGAAGGAAAATTCGACGGGCATATTTAGCTTCTTCAGTTATCGAGGTTTGGCAAAGGCATATTCTAATGATCTTTCGGGGTTGATTGCGCGTGTTGATGCCCTTCGGCTTACAGATATGAAGGATCAGTTACCTCAGATGAAGGCTCAAGGGCGCAGAAGTCTTGGCGTTCTTCAACTACCACGGGGAACACCATTAAACATTTGTCCCCGCTGTGGAAGTTCATTGCGTGCCGCTCGGGGTGGAACAAAAATATCATGCACAAATCAGCGATGTTTCTTTGTGCATGATTTACCTCTGAAGCATCTAAATATTTCAGAGTTGAGGCTTGCGTGAACAACAAAGAATTCAAAGCAAAACTTCAGAAACTGCAAAACCAACTCGAAGATGCAGAACGTTTACGAAAGGAGTTTGATGAACTCAGATCATCCATTGCAGGTGGTGCTGTCGCGCATGTAGAAAGCACGAAAGGAGTGATTGATGCATACCTGGAACAGGCCCAGTCACAATATGCGGCGGATATGGAGCAGATAAAAGGAGATCGTGCAATATGTGAGCAAGTGCGCGGGCAAGATCGATTAATTCTGGAGAAGTTTCTTCATGAGCGGTCACAAGGCTTCCCCACACTTTCGAAAGTAGCCGCCGATTATCTTGCTCTCCGGGATGAACAATTGGCTGGATATCTGGAAACAAAATCACATCCGGCACTGAATGCTGCAATCGCCGTCCGACAAATCAAGGATGATAAGCGAACGTTGGATGAACGTTGTCGTATTCTTCAATACCAACTTTTGTATTACGAGGAACTTTTCCCCGCACTCGCAGACTATCGCGAAATTGACAATATTGATGAAATTACAGAAACGCCGGCAGACCAAGATGACGATCCTGTCAAGGATTGGTTGACGAAGGAAGAATATACGCGACTTCCTCGCGTTCAGAGATTCCAACTTGCCCTTGATCACTACTGGACAAAACGTAAGACCTCATGGCGTCTTGGAAGGGATTACGAAAGATATATCGGATATCTGTATGAGGAGGATGGGTACAGCGTCCATTACAAAGGAATTATCGACGGGTTAGATGACTGTGGGAGAGACCTGATATGTCGTAGGGATGGTGCGGTTGTTATTGTGCAGTGCAAATATTGGTCTCAAAAGAAAGTCATTCATGAGAAGCATATAAACCAACTTTTCGGGACATGTGTTGAGTTTTGGATTGATGAGAAGAATGTTCGACCAGCGCAGATCGAGTTATTTCCTGACTTAATGAAAACGCATCAGATTGTTGCGTGCATTACTACTTCAACAAAACTCTCTGACAGAGCAAAACAGTTTGCGTCAACTCTCGGCGTTCAGGTTCACGAAGACGTTCATCTAAAGCCGTATCCATGCATAAAGTGCAATGTATCGCAAGCGACAGGTGAACGGATCTATCATCTCCCTTTCGATCAGCAATATGACCGCACTACTGTGGATAAGGGACGGAATGAATGTTACGTCCAGACAGTTGTAGAAGCTGAGGCGCTCGGATTCCGGCGGGCATTCAGATGGCAGGGTGAAACATAAGTTCAGAAAACGTCTTGGCGTTCGCCTGATTTCGCTGTACAGAGGTAGTGAACCGTTACAATTCCTAACTGAAAGAAGTTAGTAAACGAATAGAATAAGAATGAACTGTTAATGGGATGCAGTAATTTGCCATGAGGCTTCACGGATTGAACAAGGAGGCAATATGATCATGGGAATACACGAGGAAGAAAACGACCGTAAACCTAAATGGTTTAATTCGCCCATCAAGATTCATAAAGGCCTGTTGTCCGATATTCACAAGCATATACCCACCTTTGAACGACACGGCTTCGGTTTGAGCCAACCCGGCAACGAGCATACCACCCGCCTAAATGAACGCCTCGATACGATCGTCAGGCAACCTTTCGGCGAGGACAAGACCTTTATTCCGGTCGGTGTTGTTTCCAAGGATTACGCCTTAGTTTCCCATACATCCGTTCTGGACGTTGCAATTCAAGCAATTGAGGCCGTAAATATCGCTCCTGCTGATGTGAAGGCGGAACTCAAGATCACGGAATATGGCGAGCGCATGGCCCTCAGTCTCTACTTACCCGACAAGTACCAGTATGACCCCGGCGACGGCCACCCTATGGCCCTCCGCCTGGAGTGCATTAACTCTGTTGACGGCAGTACGCGTTTCCGTGCTTTGATGGGTTGGTTCCGTTTTGTGTGTAGCAATGGCTTGATCATTGGCGTGACCCGGACCGATATGCGCCGCCGGCACGTGGGGGATTTCAAATTACAGGATGTAGGCAAGGTGCTTGCCTCGGGCCTAACGGAGTCCGTGAAGGAGAAAAAGCGCTTTGAGAAATGGGGCAAGACCTCTGTCACATTGGACCAGTTGGCGCCCTGGGCTGAAAACGCATTGCTGAAACACTGGGGATTTAAGGCCGCGACCCGTGCCTACCACATTGCCCGCATAGGTTCAGACGTGAAAATCAATGGTCAATTTAAAGACAACACCCCCACGACTATCGCCGTCCACGTGACCGAGAAGGTGCCTGGTGCACCGGAGAAAGCACGCAACCTCTACGACGTGAGCCAGATTCTGGCCTGGCTGGCAAAGGAACGCAGGGATTTGCAGGAGCAAACAGAGTGGCGGGAGCAGATTCCTGAACTCATGGCGGCACTTAACTAGGCGATACAAGCCACGGCAACCCACCCCGGTGCCCGCGTAGAGGCCGACCGGCACCGGGCGCGGGCCGAAGGAACGGGCGGAATATGGCGGGCTTGTGGGGATTGGACAGGCATTCCCTTCTAGGGCGGATTCAGTAACGGCATAACTCTTTCGTTTTGCAAGGGATGCAGAATTATGCTGGACATTCACCCTGCACTTTTTTACCCTGTTTTGCATGAGAACAGGAAAAAAGCCAGATTTGACATTCGCTGAGCAGGCCCTACTCGACGGGGTGACCGTGCGTCCGATCATAAAAGCCGAACGGAAGCGGTTTGATGAATTAATCATCAGCCAGCATTATCTACATAGCGTAGACTTGGTAGGCGAGCAGATGCGTTTTGTAGCGGAATATCAAGGGGAATGGGTGGCTTTGCTGACGTGGAGTGCCGGTTCATTCAACTTGAAGGATCGAGAGAAGTGGATTGGGTGGGATGCTAAACAGAAGGCGCGGCGGCTGAGTCTGGTGGTTAATAACAGTCGTTTTTTGATTTTGGAGACGGGGCGATCACCGAACTTGGCGAGCCGCGTTATGAAGCTATGCTTAACCCGGCTGCCGGATGATTGGAAGAGCGCTTACGGGCACGAGGTGTTAGTGGCTGAGAGTTTTGTGGACAGTCAACTATTCCGGGGAACGTGTTACAAGGCCAGCGGCTGGACATTGTTGGGACAGACGCAAGGGTATGGCCGAAGCCGGCAGGACTACTATGTAGAACATGAGAGGCCAAAGCAGTTATGGGTGAAAGAATTGCGGGCAGGCGCCCGAACGATGCTGCGAGGGCGTAATCTTCCCGAGAGTTTAAAATCCCTGGATGAGGGGTTGATACCGGAGTGTCCATTCTCTCCGGATGAAGTGAGCGGGATGATGCGGTTTTTTGAAGGATTACCAGAATGGAGAAGTCGGCAAAACCTCTATCGTTCATCGAGTTTGGTGACCATTGCGGTATGCGCTTCTTTATGTGGAGTCCATCACGGGCAACGTGATTTGGCGTCTTTCGCAGCCGATATGACGCCGGCACAGTGGGCGGCATTACGCCTTCCTCGCCGAGGCAAACCTGGCAAATATCAGATACCCAGTGAGACGACATTTTTCAGAATGCTGACAGCTCTGGACAGTCGGGCGCTGGAGAAAGCACTGTTGGCCTGGCAGGATCATGTGCTGGGATCCCGCCACCCAGATGATGATCAGGTGGCCGTTGATGGCAAGGAGTTGCTGAGCAGTCAAGGCGCCAACATTGTCAGTGCTTATGCCGTGAAAAGCGGGCGTTGGCTTGGCTCGGAGTGTGTTGCAGAAAAATCAAATGAAATTCCCGCCGCGCAAACGCTCTTAAGTAGAGTCCCAATCGAAGGAATGTTAGTCTCTCTGGATGCCCTGCACACCCAGACGGAGACGGCGCGGATCATCGTGAAAGAGCGTGGCGCCGACTATCTCCTGACGGTCAAAGGCAACCAGCCGACCATTAAGGAAAGCGTGCGGCAACTTCACACAGGGTTACAGCACGCATTTTCCCCCTCTACTGGCAACCGACACCATTCAGGCAGTGGAGTTGAATCGCAGTCGTGTTGAAGCTAGATGCCTCCAGCGATTCGATGTCACCGCCGAGCAAATTGGGTTCCCCTTCGCTCAACAGGCTGGCCGTTTAACACGGTTTGTTGATCGCAAAAAATGCAAGAATGAGATCGAGACAGATTGGCTGATCACTTCCCGCCCGCATGAAGAAATGTCTGGCCTCCAAATACTGGGGGCTGATCGTCTTCATTGGGGTATCGAAAATGGACTGCATCTCAGACTCGATGTCACCGCCGGTGAAGATCGAAGCCGGGTCAGAAATCCGAGGGCTGTTTTGAATTTAGCCATGATTCGCCGTGCCACAATCAGTTTAGGCATCCACTGGATTCAACGCCATCCATGCCCTGTGTCGCTTCAGGACTTCTATGATTTTATGGCCGCCAGAAACACCAGAAAAGCCTTCTCGCTCGTAACTGTCTGCAAATCCACATGGTTAGCCAAATTATGAATCCGCGCTAGAATTGCTGAGTCCGGTTATTTTCGTGGTGTACTTTAGAGCAGGACCCATAGTAGAGTCTGATAAGTATATCAGGTCAGGAAACAGGGTAACTATTCAGGTGCTCCGGATCGGTTAACGAGAACGGCGACCTGCCTTCGCGTAAACGCTACGGCAAGGCATGCGAGAACGGATAACGAGTAGTGAACTCTCAACGAAACAAAGAGATGCAATGAACAATAAAGATGTCTTTCAATTGAACGAGAAACAGAACCGCTGGGTCGATCGCACCCTCGGGGGCATGACGCTTGAAGAGAAGGTCGGGCAGGTCATCTCCATCGTCCTCCTCTGCATGCTGTCAGGGATCTCGTCCGGCCAGCTCTTCGCCGCCGAAGGCCAGGCAGCCCCAAAGGAAGAGGCAAAGAAGCCCGAGGCGACGGCTCCGGCGCTCAAGGAGGCCGTTTTCAATCTGCCCTTCACGTTCCATAAGCCCATTCCCTCCCTGATGCAAAAATACACGATGGAGGATTTTTCCTGGATCGAGCGGACCCTCAAAAAAGAGCCTAAATATGTATCCAAGGCCCGATACACACTTTGGGTC
>Ga0194057_10001704_pt1 | contig 10936 bp, 10 predicted proteins | sample SepL4415m_MetaG_FD_155474 | JGI IMG/M metagenome (GOLD analysis project Ga0194057, IMG submission 155474) | Anoxic zone freshwater microbial communities from boreal shield lake in IISD Experimental Lakes Area, Ontario, Canada - Sep2016-L442-15m | ecosystem: Environmental > Aquatic > Freshwater...
CACGCTGGCCATCACGTGCTTGGCCACGGCCGCATCGACGAAGCTGCGGTACATGTTGATGTTGCGATACAGGACGTTGTACTGCGGGTCCTGGTGAGCGCCGTTGACGCCCTCCTCGGCGAACATCACGGCCATCTCGGCGCCGGCGACGCCACTCACGTAGGAGTGGAAGTTGATGGGCCGGCCCACCTCGTCCTCGATGAGGTCGAGCGCCTTGCGCGTGGCGCGCACCTGCTTACGCGTGACGGCGATGCCGCCGACGCCCTCGGGCGTGCCCTCGAGGAGGCCGGCCATGTGGCTCTGCCCGGCGGTGCGGATGACCATGATGTGGTCGGCGCCGTGCCAGGCCGCCATGCGCATGCGGCGGATGTCGTCTTCAAAGCGCCCCGAGGCGATCTCGCTGGTCACCACGCAGTCGGGCTGCGGGTCGATGTCGCCGAAGTAGTGGGCGGCCGGCAGCGGGATGCTGTTCGTGAGGCCCTTCGAGGTCTCCTTGTAGACGAACTTGTGCAGCTTCTGGTCGGGCAGCTGCTCGCGCCAGTGCCAGCCTCTGCGCCGCGGGCGGTAGTCGGCGATGCCTTCAAGGAGCCTGGCGATGTCGATCTTCTCGTCGGGGTCGAGGGGTGCGAGGCCGGCGTCGGCGCCCGCGACACCGCCGGCCGGGCGGGGCGTCTGCTCGCTCATGCCTCCCCTCCCCACTTCTGCGCGACCATGTCCCAGCCCTCGCCGGCGGCGAGGCGCCGCGCGGCTTCGGGCGCGGGGCAGCCCCACGTCGTGCTGCAGTGCAGCAGGATGTGCCCGGCCCCGTGCCCCAGCAGGCCGCGCTTGGCGCAGGCGCCGACTACCGCCATGCAGGTCGGCGAGTCGACGCCCATGCGCATCAGCACCGAGCGCTCGATGCTCGACGAGGTGTGCGTACGGGCGAGCTCGACGAGCGGGTCGACGACCTGCTGGGCGAGCTCCCAGAAGTGCGCCTCGAGCTGCTCGTCGCCGAGCTCGGCGAGGTGCCCGCGGATCTGCAGATACGTGTCCTCGCGGGCCATCTCAGGCCTCCTTGAGCGCGGCGATGATCGCTTCGACGGCGGCCGCGTCGCTGTTGGTGTCGGCGGCCAGAAAGACGATGTCGGCGGCCGTCGGCGCGTACCCATCGGGCGCGTTCTTGAGGGCGTTGCGCACGTAGCTCGTGCGCATGCGCGCCACGTCGAAGTCCTTCGCCTGGATCTGCTCGGGGCGCTCGGGGATGACGATGACCTTGCCCGGGGCGTTGTCCTTCGGGTCGCCGCGGCGCACCTCGACGCCCATCTCTCTGGCGAAGTTGAGCTGCGCCCAGTGGTGCTTGCCGGCGCCGGTGTACTCGGTCTCCTGCACCACCACTGTGTTGTCGCGCGGGAGGTCGCGGGCCAGGCTCACCGCCGCGGTCATGGCGGTGTTGCCCGCCGGGCCGCGCTCGAGGCCCTCGATCTTGCTCATCGCCTCGGTGATGTAGAACACCTCGCCCTGAGTGACCGTGAGGTAGCGGTCGATGTAGCGCAGCGAGCGCGCCGCGTTGCGTGGCACGTCGGCGCGGTCGGGCCAGGTGGCGAAGGGCACGCCGAAGCCGGTGTGCCCGGTGGTGAAGCTCTTGCGGTTGAAGTCGTTGTCGCTGGCCATGTGCAGGCCGCTCAGGTCGACCGAGGCGCTGATGATCTGCGTGTCGCCGGCGCCCGCCCGCTTGAGGCCGCGGGCGGTGCCCGTGGTGTTGCCGCCGCCGGCGTGGGTGATCACGCAGTGCGTCGGCGGCGCCCCGGTGAGCGCCGTCATCTCCTTGGCGATCTCGAGGCCGAGCGTCTCGATGCCGCTGACCCCGAACGAGCTGTACAGCGAGGCGGCGAAGTAGCCGGTCTGGTCGAGCAGTTCCACCATGTGGAAGAACAGCTCGGGGCCGACGGTCAGCTGAATGACCTCGGCGCCGAAGGCCTCGCAGATGCGGCTCTTCTCGACGATCTCAGGCTGGCCGATGTGGCGGCTGTCGAAGGTCTCCTGGACGATGATGCACTTGAGACCGTAGCGCGCCGCCTGGCTGCTGACGGCGGCGCCGTAGTTGCCCGACGTGGCCGCGATGACGCCCTCGTAGCCCTTCTCCTTGGCCACGTGAATGCTGACGCTGGCGCGACGGTCCTTGAAGGCGCCGGCCATGTTGGCGGCCTCGTCCTTGACGAAGATGCGGGCGCCCTTGCCGGGCGCGCTCATCGACCTGACCACGTCGGTGAGGTTCCTGAGCTCGAGGAGGGGCGTGTTGCCCACGCCGGCCCTGGTCTGGATGGCGACGATGTCGTCGAGGCTGTAACCGTGCGCCGCCATCATGCCCTCGTAGTCGAAGGCGATGGGGCTCTGTTCGAACACGCTGTAGTCCATGCCCAGCGCGTTCAGCATGATCTCGCCGCGGCGCGCCATGATGGCGTCGAATCTGGTGGCCATCAGGCACCGCCTTTCGGCGCGGAGCCGGCGGCCGGCGTGCCGGCATCCGCCTCCGAGGCGTGGTAGTCGGCGAGCCGCGCGCGCAGGTCAACGCCCACGTGGGCGAGCTCGGGGATGGGGTTGCCGAAGGTGTGGAAGTAGCCCGGGTTGATGGCCGAAAGCGCGCCCTCGACCAGGCGCCCCGTCATGGTCTCGATGGTCATGGCGTCGCCCAGTGCGCCTGCGGCCTGGGCGAAGCCCTTGATCCACATACGCAGCGGCTTCTCCGCCGTCTCCGGCGGCAGGTTCGTCGAGCGGTCGGCCGGCTCGAGGAGCACGCGCTCCACCTCGACCCAGTCGCCGGCCTGGCAGTGAGTGGCGTCTGTCAAAGCGGTCACCCCTCTCAGACCGTGGGAGCCCAGAAGCGCGGGATCGGCAGGTCGACGACGGTCTGCATGCCGGCGGGCGCGCCGGGGAGCAGCGGGATGTAGTTGCCGGCGCTCGCGTAGGTGCCCTTGCCGCCGGGGATCTCGGGGGTGTTGGCCATGTTGACGTTGGGGTCGCCGACGATCCTGATGTAGTCGCCGGTGCCCTGGTCGGCCATCTGCGGGTGGATCTGCTGCGGGTGGATGAGGTGGATCTTGAGCTCACCCTTGCTGTAGCCCTTGCCCACCTGCCGGCAGCCGGCCACGTCGCCGGCGGCCACGTGTACGCAAGCAGTGGAACGCTCGACCTTGGTGACGATGGGCTCGCGGGTCTCGACGATCTCGTCGATGTCCCAGCCCATGGCCCTGGCGATCAGCATGATGCTCTCGGGGAAGCCGATGTGGCCGACGATGGAGCCGTCGGCGACGCCCTTCTCGAACTGCGCGACGGTGGTGCCCACGCCCTGGCCGGTCATGACGGTGGGGCCGAACGGCGAGAGGTCGTTGACGCGCGAGGCCTCGATGGAGTCGATGCGCAGACAGATGCTGGTCCACATGACGATGAGGGCGTCGAGCACGAAGCCCGGATTGATGCCGGTGCCGAGGATGGTGACGTCGTGCTCCCTGGCGAGCTTGTCGAACAGCTCGGCGCGCGCGGGGTCGCTGGCCCACGGGTAGGCGAGCTTCTCGGCGATGCAGACGACGTTGCAGCCGGCCTTCACGGCGGGCACGATCTGCGGCTCGATCTCGTCGAGGTTGCTCTGCGTGTTGATGCAGACCACGTCTGGCTTCTGCGCAAGCACGGCTTCGAAGTCGGTGGTCATCTTGACGTCGCAGGGGCGGCCGAGGAGCTCGCCGACGGTCTTCCCCTCCTTGGCGGGGTTGGTGACGATGACGCCGCACAGGTCGATGTCCTTCGGGCGGTCGAGGATATATCCCAGCAGGCCCTGGCCCATCATGCCGGTGCCCCACTCAGCTACCTTGATCATCTTTTGCTCCTTGTCACGGGGTTGCAGTCATGCATATAATATATGCAAGGAGAGACAGAGTTCTCCCGTCTTGTCAACAGTGGAGGTGGCCGCGTGACGACAGAAGGAGGCGACACGCGAAACGCCGCGGCAGTCCGCGGGTGGATGCGGTGGCGCCGGCCGCGAGGCGGGCGCCGGCGCGATCAGGAGAGAGGAGCTGGGGGAGGTTGGTCGACCGTGTCGGGCGAGAGGATGGAGAGTTCTTTGCCCATCATCGCTCCCTGGTCGAGGTGATGCCGGTCAACGAACGCCGAGCGGCGCCCCGCATGCTATGTGGGCGGCGCGCGGCGGTCAACCGCGACATGCGCATCCGCGCTCGCCGGTCGAGGACGAGACGATGCGACGTGATGAGGAGGCTCTTCTTGCCGCCGTGGAATGGAGCAGACTCGACCGGTCTTGGGCTCCAGCGTGACGAAGAGCGTATAGACTGCAGTGACGGGTCGGCAGCGAGACAAGATGTGGCTCGCTGCTCATGCCCAGAGGGGTGACCGTCCCGGAAGCACGCGCCGACTGCGCCACTGCGAACGGGAGGGGGCCGAGAGACCCAAGAGAAGGGGAAGCGCATGGAATCGAGCCTACACACTGACGGAACGCGGCACGAGCGCAGAGGGCATCGGCTGGCGCCGCTTGTCACCGTCCTGCTGCTGGGGACGGTGGCGCTCCTCGCCGCCCTCGCCCTCGGCGGGTGCGGCAGCTCCACCGACGGAGGCGACACCGGCGGCGGCGGAGCGACGGCCACAGAGCAGACGTTCGAAATAGGGGCGCCCGACACCGAGAAGGCCACCCTCACGATCAAGACAGATCCCGCGCTCCACGACATGCTGCCCGACAGCGTGAAGTCGGCCGGCAAGATGAAGGCTGCCAGCAACGTACCCTACCCGCCGTGGGAGTACTACGAGTCGCCCGGTAGCCCCACGTTCGTCGGTATCGAACCCGACCTCGCCAAGGCGCTCGGCGCCAAGCTTGGCGTCGAGATCGTCCTTCAGCAGACCCCGTTCGACAGCATCATTCCCTCGATACTGTCCGGCAAGGCCGAGCTCGGCATATCGACGTTCTACGACACTCCCGATCGCCAGAAGGTCGTGGACATCGTCGACTACGCCAAGGACGGCTCGGGCATCATGGTCTTGAAGGGCAATCCGGATGGCATCGTCGGGCTGGACAGCCTCGCCGGCAAGATCGTGTCGGTGCAGAAGGGGACGACGCAGTACGATTTCCTCGTCAAGACCAACGAGGAGCTCGCCGCTGCCGGCAAGGCGGAGATCAAGATCCTCTCGCTGCCCTCCGACACCGACGCACAGCTCGCGCTCAAGAGCGGCAAGGCCGACGCGCAGATGACCGATGGCCCGGGCGGCGCCTATGTCGCGAAGACCAGCGGCGGCGGCAACACTTTCGAAGCGCTCGTCGACCCGGCGTTCCCCGGAGGCTACGACCCGGCGACCATCGCCATCCTGATCAAGAAGGGCATCCCCAATCTGCCCGAGGCGTTCCAGCAGGCGTTTCAGCAGCTCGTCGACGAGGGAGTGATGAAGCAGATCCTCGACCTCTACGGCGCCGGCGAAAGCATGCTCGATCCCATCACCATCAACCTGGGTTCGTGATCCCATGGCAACGACCGCAGATTCCGGCAAGCCTCCGGTAGTACAGCGCGGCCAACGCCCGCCGGACATCAAGTCAGTCCCGGTCCGCCACTACGGCACGTGGGTGTTCGCGGCGATCGTCATCTTCCTCGCGGCGGCGGTACTCGTCTCTCTGGCCAAGAACCCCAATATGGAGTGGAACGTCGTCGGAGAGTACCTGTTCAAGCCCCTGACTCTGCGCGGCGTGGTGGTGACCATCGAGTTGACGGTCATCGCGATGCTCATCGGCGGCGTCGGCGGCGTCGTGCTCGCCGTCATGAGGCTGTCGAAGAACCCGGTGCTTGGCGTGATCGCGTCGTTCTACATCTGGTTCTTCCGCGGCACCCCGGTGCTGGTGCAGATCCTCATCTGGGGCTTCCTCGGAGCTCTCTACCCGACCATCTTCATGGGCATCCCCTTCGTGGGCCTCGTCGTCGGCAGCTGGGAGACGTCGGCCGTGATCGGCGCCTTCACCGCCGCCATCCTCGGCCTCGGCCTCAACGAGGCCGCCTACGATGCGGAGCTCGTCCGCGCCGGCATCATCTCGGTCAGTCCGGGGCAGTCCGAGGCGGCCCTCTCGCTCGGCATGCCGTGGGGCATGACCATGACTCGCGTCGTGCTGCCGCAGGCGATGCGCATCATCATCCCGCCCTTTGGCAACAACACCATCTCGATGCTCAAGACCACGTCGCTGGTCTCGGTGATCGGCGGCAACGAGCTCCTGACGAGGTTGCAGACAGTCTGGGGGCAGACGTTCCAGATCATCCCCCTGCTCGTCGTGGCCTGCATCTGGTACCTCGCCCTTACCACGGTCTTCAGCGTCGGGCAGTACTACCTCGAGAAGCACTACGGAAAGGGCCACTCCCGCAAGTCGGAGGCGCCTAAGAAGAGGCAGAAGAAGCCCGCCGGCCTGGCAACCAGGCTCGAGAACGAGGTAACCAAGCTCGAGAACGGGGCCTCGGCGATCCCGGAGGAGCACCGATGAGCGAACCCATGGTTCTCGCCGAGAACGTCTGGAAGTCATTCGGCAGCAACATAGTCCTGAAGGGCGTCGACCTGCGTGTCGAGAAGGGTCAGGTCGTCGTGCTCCTGGGGCCCAGCGGCGGCGGCAAGTCCACGATCCTCCGTTGCATCAACCACCTCGAGAAGATCCAGGGCGGACGCCTTTCCGTCGATGGCACGCTGGTCGGCTACCACGAGCGGAACGGCAAGCTGTATGAGATGACGACCAGGAAGGTCGCCAAGCAACGCTCGGCCATCGGCATGGTGTTCCAGGCGTTCAACCTCTTCCCGCACATGACGACGCTCCAGAACGTCACCGTGGCGCCGATCCGCGTGAAGAAGCAGTCCCGCCAGGAGGCTCTCGAGCTCGGCACGAAGATGCTGACTCGAGTCGGTCTTGCAGATCGCGCCGACTACTACCCGAGTCAGCTCTCGGGCGGTCAGCAACAACGCGTCGCGATCGCCCGCGCGCTGTGCATGCAGCCGAAGCTCATGCTCTTCGACGAGCCCACGTCGGCACTCGACCCCGAGCTCGTCGGCGAGGTTCTCGACGTCATGAAGGAGCTCGCCGAGAGCGGCATGACAATGGTCTGCGTCACCCACGAGATCGGCTTCGCGCGCGAAGTCGCCGATCTCGTGGCGGTCCTGGACGGCGGAGTGGTCATCGAATTCGGACCGCCCTCGCAGGTCTTCGACAACCCGCACGACCCCCGCACCGCCGAGTTCCTCTCGGCAGTCCTCTAGCAAAGCGGCGGAACAGGGCACAACAAAAAGGCCGCCGGCGTGTCGAACGACACGCCGGCGGCCTTTGCGCTGCTCTTCTGCTTCGGCCGCGACAGTGCGGGAGGAGCAGCTCTTATCCTAGCGGCGGGGACCCGTGAAGCGCTGCAGCTCGAGCTCTCCCGAAACCTCTGAGGTACCCAGCACGACGCTCGAGACACCAGAGAACACCGTGCCGATGGCGGTAATGGTCCTATCGAACATGACGTTCCTCCTTGGATTGAAAAACAACTATGTTGTGTAACGCTGCACAAACTATATACCTATTGCCGTCTTTTGTCAAACGGGCGTGCCCAACCCCGGCGTGAGCACGGGGGCTCACGCCGGCGGACGCTAGGCGCCGAGCGTCGCCACCATGACGGCTTTGATGGTGTGCATGCGGTTCTCGGCCTGATCGAAGACGACCGAGCGCGGCGACTCGAACACCTCTTCGCTCACTTCCATGCAGTCGACGCCGTACTCCTGGAAGATCTGCTCGCCGACGGTCGTGTCACGGTTGTGGAAGGCCGGCAGACAGTGCATGAAGCACACCGCCGGGTTGCCGGTCTTGTCCATGGCGTCCATCGTGACCCGGTATGGGGTGAGGAGCTCGATGCGCTCCTTCCAGACCTCTTTGGCTTCGCCCATGGACACCCACACGTCGGTGTGGAGGAAGTCGGCGCCGGCCACGCCCTCGTCAACGTCTTCGGTCAGCGTCAGGCGGGCGCCGGTCTCCTCGGCGATCGCGCGGCACTGGGCGACCAGATCCGCGTTCGGCATGAGGGACCTGGGGGAGCAGAGGCGCACGTCCATCCCGAGCTTGCAGCCGCCGACCATGAGTGAGTTACCCATGTTGTAGCGGGCATCCCCCAGGAAGCAGTAGGCGACGTCGCCCAGCGGCTTGTCGCTGTGCTCGGCCATGGTGAGCAGATCGCAGAGCACCTGCGTCGGGTGGAACTCGTTGGTGAGGCCGTTGTAGACGGGTACGCCGGCATACGTGGCGAGCTCCTCCACAGTGGTCTGCGCGAAGCCGCGGTATTCGATGGCGTCGTACATGCGCCCCAGAACCCGCGCCGTGTCCTTCATCGTCTCCTTGTTCCCGATCTGCGACCCCGTGGGACCAAGGTAGGTGACGTGCGCGCCCTGGTCGAAAGCCGCTACTTCGAAGGCACAGCGCGTGCGCGTGGAGGCTTTTTCGAAGATGAGGGCGATGTTCTTGCCGGTAAGGCGCGGAACCTCGTACCCGCCGTACCTGGCGGCCTTCAGGTCGGCCGAAAGCTTCAAAAGGAAACGGATCTCGTGCGGGGTGAAGTCGAGTAGCTTGACGAAACTCCTGTTGCGCAGATTCACTGCCATCTCTGGACCCTCCTTGATTGGTGACCGGCCAGCACTATGCAGGCGTGCATATCTTTTATCCGATGCCCGCCCCCAATACAAGTGACACGCGGGCGCGGCGCGTGCGGAAGCGGGGCAGTGGAGGAGGCTGGTCGAGCGTCCGTGCGAGAGGAAGGGAGGAGCTCTTTACCCATCATCGCTCCCTGATCGAGGCGGCGCCGGCGCGCGAGGATGCCCGAGCGCGGCCCGCGCGGCCGCGAGCCTCTCGCCGACCTCCATCACCGCCCTGGCGACGTCGAGATCCGACGATGCCCGCGCGGTAGCACCGGGCTCGTCGCCGGGCGCCGGGAACAGCAGCTCCCGAGGTATCCGCGCGAGGGTCCGGGTCTCCTCGGGCCCGAGATGGACGAAGTGAGAGGTCGTGCAGCAGGCGCTGCACTCACCGCACGGCACGTCGGCCTCGCCCTCTTCCGTCAGCGCGACCAGTGTGCGACGCAGCCAGCATGAGAACCCCCCGGCAGGAAGATCGCGCCGTGCGCTCATTCTCTGGTCGCTGATCGGCATGGCGATCGTCGACCCGGGCGCGCCGGTCAATCCCGGCTGATGAGGCGGCGCAGCTCGGTGAGGCGCGCGCGCACGGGGCTCGGCGGCATGCCCAGCAGATCCAGCGGCGGATCGAGCCGGATCAGCAGGCGGCGCTCGAGGCTCTCGAGGATGCCCGCGTCGGCGACGGGATGGACAGCCACAGCGAGGTGCCGCTTCATCCACGCGCTGAGCGCCGCCTCCGAGGCGGGCGTCACGAGCATGGCCGCCTGCACCTGCAGAGTCAGCTCGCGGAGGAGCGCCGCGGCCAGCGAGAACCTCAGGTCGGACCGCCTGACGCGCCCGCCCAGGTGGGTCGCGGCGATCTGCTCGGCGAGCGTGGTGGTCACGGGCTTGCCGGCCGGCCATCTGGTCGCTCCCGCCTGGCCGAGGTAGACGCGGCCCGGCGGCAGCGTGAGGCCGAGGCCCCGGCTGAGCTGCGCGGCGCCGTCTTTGTCGACCCACCACGAGTGGAGGCCGGGGCCGTCGAGGCCCGGGGCCTCGAGCACGACGCCGTCGAGGTCGCCGAGTCGCGGCGGCCACTCGCCGGCGGGCGCCGCCTGTGCGGCCGTGGCGAGCGCCTCGAGAGCGGCATCGACGTCGGCCGCCGTACACGGCGGCGCGCCCGCCGCGACGGCCGCGGCCTCGGCGGCCTGCAGGGCGGCGCGGGCGGCCTGTGCCGCCTCCGCGTCCTCGGCCGACACGTTCGCGGCGTCCGCGGAGCCGGCCGCGGCCCCGCCCGACGCCACGCTGTTGGCCTCTCGGTAGAAGGCCAGCTCCTGCGCCTCGCCGAGCCCCGCCGTAGGGATCTCCACGGCGGCGCCGCGAGCGTGCAGGCCGCGCACGAGGCCTTCGTTGGTGTAGCTCGGCCCGGCGTGGATCTGGAACGTGAATCCGTCCAGGCCGCCGAGCTCGGCCTCGAGCTGCGTGAGGACGCGCTCGCCCCAGGCGCGCCGCTGCGCCTGCAAGAGCGACTTGAGCTTGAGATCGTAAGGCGCCAGCGATTCTTCGGGCGCCACCAGGCCGTGCAACGCCGAGAGCACGTACCAGCTTCCGCAGGTGCGCTCGACGTAGGCGCGGCGCGCCCGGAACAGCGGCGCGACGAAGAGATCCCGCGCCGCCGCCCTGCGGGCCGCCTGCTGCCTGACGCAGCCGACGAGACCGACGCGACCCTTCAAGTCCTGAGCCATGACCACCCGCTTCCGTGCTCGCAGCCCCGACCTCGGGGCAGACCCTGCTCCGCTACCGGCGCCAACCTATCACGAGACGGCGGGGCGAGGGCGTACGCCCGGCCCCGCGCGGCCCCGCCGCGGCGGAGCACGTCCGGCCGCCGGCCGCTCAATCGCGCTTCGCCGCTCAGTCTCCTTCACCTGCGACGTCGTCCAAGGCGCGCGCCCGCCTGCGGGCCTCGCGCGCCGTCTCATCTCCGTCGCGCGCCGTCTCAGCGGCTTCGGGCGCCACCCGCGCAGCCTCGCGCGCCGCGACGGCCCGCGCGATGCGCGTGTCGGGGATGATCCACATGAGCGCGACCAGCGCGTAGACGCCGTAGGCGACCCACGGCTGCACGAAAGCCATCGGGATGGCAAGCGCGTACAGGATCGGCGACGACTTGCCCTTGAGGTCGCGGCCGATGGCCTTGGCCAGCAGCGACCCCTCCCCCTGACTGCGGACGATAGTGCGTTGCAGAATGTAGAAGGCGATGGCCGCCATCAGCATCACCACGCCGTACACGGCCGTCGGCGTCAGGGCG
>Ga0194057_10001705_pt1 | contig 10935 bp, 5 predicted proteins | sample SepL4415m_MetaG_FD_155474 | JGI IMG/M metagenome (GOLD analysis project Ga0194057, IMG submission 155474) | Anoxic zone freshwater microbial communities from boreal shield lake in IISD Experimental Lakes Area, Ontario, Canada - Sep2016-L442-15m | ecosystem: Environmental > Aquatic > Freshwater >...
CTTACATCATCCCGCCGCCCATGCCCATGCCGCCAAGGTTCGGCGACTGCATGCCACCCATCGGACCCTCAGAGTCCGGCTTGTGCACAACGATGCACTCAGTGGTGATGATGTTCTTCGCGATCGACGCTGCGTTCTGCAGCGCCGAGCGCGTCACCATTGCCGGGTCGATGATGCCCTTGGCGACCAGGTCGATGTACTCACCCGTGTCGACGTTCAGACCCATGCCATCCGCGAGCTCCCGCACCTTGCCGACGACGATCGAGCCCTCAAGCCCGGCGTTGTTGGCGAGCTGACGGAGCGGCTCCTCGAGCGCGCGACGCACGATCTCGATGCCCGTTGCCTCGTCACCCTTGGCCTTGAGCTTCGCAAGCGAAGGCTCGGCGTTGATGAGCGCGACACCGCCACCCGGCACGATGCCCTCCTCGAGGGCGGCGCGGGTTGCCTGGAGTGCGTCCTCCACGCGGTGCTTCTTCTCCTTCATCTCGGTCTCGGTGGCGGCGCCAACCTTCACGACTGCCACACCACCGGCGAGCTTGGCCAGGCGCTCCTGGAGCTTCTCCCGGTCGAAGTCCGAGTCGGAGCTCTCGATCTCGGTACGGATCTGCTTGATCCGGCCCTTGATGTCCTCCGACTTACCGGCACCGTCGATGATCGTGGTCATGTCCTTACCGACCACGACCTTGCGGGCGCGACCCAGCTGCGAGAGCTCGGTCTGGTCCAGCTTCAGACCCATCTCCTCGGAGATCTGCTCGCCACCGGTGAGGATGGCGATGTCCTCAAGCATGCGCTTGCGACGGTCGCCGAAGCCCGGTGCCTTGACGGCAATACCCGTAAAGGTGCCGCGCAGCTTGTTGACGATAAGCGTGGCCAGAGCCTCGCCCTCGACGTCCTCGCAGAGAATGAGGAGGGGCTTGCCGGTCTGGATGACCTTCTCCAGAAGCGGAAGCATCTCCTTGACCTGCTGGATCTTGCCACCGTGGGCGAGGATGTAGCAGTCCTCGAGCACGGCCTCCATGCGGTCCTGATCAGTGACCATGTACGGCGACATGTAGCCGCGGTCGAACTGCATGCCCTCAGTGAACTCGAGCTCCATCCCGAAGGTCTGGCCCTCTTCCACGTTGACCACGCCGTCCTTGCCCACCTTCTCGATAGCGTCCGAGATGATGTCGCCGACCTCGCGGTCACGGGCGGAAATGGTCGCCACGCGGGCGATCTCTTCCTTACCCTTGACTGCACGGCTCTGAGCGTGAATGGAGGCGACGACGGCGTCGACAGCTGCCTCGATACCGCGCTTCAGGCCCATGGGGTTTGCACCTGCAGCCACGTTCTTGAGGCCCTCGCGCACGATGGCCTGGGCAAGAAGGGTTGCGGTGGTGGTTCCGTCACCGGCGACGTCGTTGGTGGCCGTGGCCACCTCGCGCACCAGCTGGGCACCCTGGTTCTCGAAGGGGTCCTCGAGCTCGATCTCACGGGCGATGGTCACACCATCGTTGGTGATCGTGGGGGCACCGAACATCTTGTCGATCACGACGTAACGACCCTTGGGGCCGAGCGTAATCTTGACGGCGTCGGCGAGGGTGTTCACGCCGCGCTCGAGGGCGCGACGAGCGTCCTCGTTGAACTTAATCTCCTTGGCCATATCTCTCTTCCTCAGTCCTTTCGCGATTCCGTGTGGGCTGTTACTTCTTGCCCTTGGCGGCGGTCTTGGCGACCTTGGCCAGGATGTCGTGCTCGTTCAGGACGAGGAGGTCCTCGCCATCTACGTTCAACTCGGTCCCGCCGTACTTGCTGTAAAGGACCTCGTCGCCAACGACGACGTCCAGGGGCTGACGGGTGCCGTCGACATACCGGCCCGGCCCAACAGCAACAACCTTGCCGCGCTGCGGCTTCTCCTGCGCTGTATCGGGAAGCACGATTCCACTAGCCGTGACCTCCTCGGCGCCAAGGGCGCTGATGATTACGCGGTCTCCAAGCGGCTCGAGACTCATCTGTCCTCCAAATTTCTGTCTTCGTCTGCGGGGACCATCCCACCGGATGGTCCCGGCGGGGCGTGGCACTCGCCCCGCCTGAGTGCCAGCGGGGAAGGTAGTCGTCTGGCGTCAGCGTGTCCAGCGATATCGGAACTATGTGTGAATCTCCTGCTCAGGGATTCTTTATCTGAGTGATTGGCACTCAAATCGCTCTGTGCCGTACCCAATCGGTGCGCAGAGCGTGCAGGAGTCGTGATGAGAGACGGGAACTCTGGACAATGCGTGGTGGTGGCGTATAGTGAGTTCCGATGGTCCCCCTGCCCCCCCTGAAACGCGGCGCGCGTGCCGCCCGCACCGTCGTCGCACTCGGCGCGCTCGCCGGTGCCATTGGCTTCTCGAGTCAGGTTGCGCTCGCAGCGACAACACCCAGCGCAGCGATCACCACCAACTACCTCGGTCCCAAGGCCGGTGGCGATGCCCCGAGCACGCTGGCGCTCGTGAATGGCGGCACCTCCGTGCTGTCGCTTGGCATGTCGTACACCGGCACCACCATTACCGGGCCGATGACGATTGCGGTCACGCTGCCTCCCGGCATGGCCCTCCAGCGCATCACGACGGTGCAGCCCACCGCGACCTCGCCAAAGCCCAGTTGGAACTGCACCGGCACCGTCCCCACGCTCACGTGCCAGCTCAATAATGCTGGCACCAGCACGCCATACGCGCTTGCACCAGACACCACCGTCGAGATCCTCATCACCATGAAGGGCGGGTCCGAGGTTGCCACCGTTGCCCCCGGTGGTGCCCCGATTGATGCCGGGCAGGCCACTGCAACGGTGACTGTGCCCACCGATGCCGGCACCCTCACTGGCGATGTCACACAGGCGGCCCAAGCGGTGGACGGCCCGCTCGCCCCGCGCATTGTGCTGGGCGAGATCGCACGCCCCGGGATCGTGCCGACCGGATCATCCAGCATGGATGGCTACGACATCCTGCCGATGAATGTTGGCGGCACCGCCGCCACCAAGAATGGGTCCCAGCCCGCGATCCAACTGACCAAGGTGCTTCCGGCAAATCGGTTCGCCGGCACCACGATCACGGGCTCGGGGTGGAAGTGCAGCCTCTCGGGGCAGGGCACCTGCACCAAGATGGGTTCGCTTGCACCCGGTACCACCGGTGACGCCATCAAGGTGCGCTGGCCGTCGCGACTTGATGCCAAGGAGCTGTCCGAGGACTGGGACGTGAGCGGCACCGCGGGCGTGACCACGGCAATGGGTACGGCAATCGCCGCCAGTCTCAATGCCCTCCCCGGCGCTGACCCCCAGCCGAACACATTCCCCATTACCGAGCACTTCCGACTGCATGGCCTGCGCACCATCACCCACATGGCGCTGCACGTGTCGGCCCAGAAGGGCGTGAACGTGCTGGCCGGGAGGGCGGGCCGCACGTTTGTGGGCACCCTCCACAACACGGGCAAGTCGCTCGCGGCCTACCCCGCGATTCGTGTGGGTGTGGAGAAGGGCGTGACGGCGACGATTCCTGCCAAGGGCTGGAAGTGCTCGGGATCGGCACCGTCAATCACCTGCGATCACTCCGGTGTGATCTCACCGAGCGACAGCGTGAGGTTTCCCATCAGCATCTCGGCACTGGCGTCGCGTCAGCCCGGCCAGAGCAAGGTGACGTTCGCGCCGCTTGGCAAGGGGCATGCCCTGCGCGGTGACACGCGCACGATCCCCATCACGGTCGTCGACCCCGGCGACCCGCAGGCAACGCCGGAACTGTGGTTTCAGCACAAGGGCGTGTGGGAGCAGTGGCGCTCCGGGGGCACGGAGCGCATTCCGTCGCGCGACGCCTTCACGTACCGCATCAATCTCGTAAACAAGGGTGGCGACGCAGTTGCGCCCGGCGCGACCGTGACGGTGTCTCAGACTGTGGGCAAGGCAATGGCCCTGCAGTCGATCACTCCAAGCACCGGGATGACCTGCGCCCAGACCGGCAGCGTGTCGTGCACCATGGGCGTGACTCAGGCGGTTGCACCGGGGGGCACCATCGCCCAGATCCTGGTCACCGTGAAGCCGCCCCAACCGATCAAGGTGGCACCGCTCGGCGTGATCAACGGCAGCATCTCGGGCGGAAGTGCCCCGGAGACGCTGCCCATGCGCGTTGAGGTAACCGACAACCCCAACTCGCTGCGGCCATCGATGAAGGTCACCCGAATCCCGTCTGCCGGCGGCGTCGGGTCGATCAGCATGGTGGTGGGCAATGGCGCGGTCGCAGGCGTCACGGGACTCACCGCGCACACCACCATCCCCGCCGGCATCACGGTGTCGTCGGTCGCGGGCCCCGGATGGTCGTGCGGCGTGAGGGGCACGCGCCTGACCTGTTCGTACCCGGCCACGCTCAAGGCAAATCGTCGCACTCCGGGCGTGGTCATAAAGATCCGCGCAGGGCCAACCCACCGCCCCACCACCGATACCCTTCAGTGGGATGCAGAGGGCGTGATGGTGGGCGTGGGCACGCATCAGCACGGCATGCGCAAGGGGCCCCTTCCAGTGCGCGGCGCCATCACCGTTGCCGCAACGGCATCGCCCGCGGTCATCACCGCCAAGCGCCACATGACCGCCGTGGCACGGCGCGTGGCACTTGACGGCACCCAGAGCACGGGCAACGGCGTGTCGCTCGACTACACATGGCGCCAGCGATGCACCACGGCCGCTGACACCGCCGCGCTCCCCGACTGCAAGGGTCAGGTTGACCCGGTCGCACCAATCCAGCGACCGCACGTGGGGTCCACGCATGCGGTGCTGCCGGTACGGACGACGCGTACCGAGTTCCTGTTCGATCTCACCATCACCGATGGCAGCGCAACTGCCAGCCAGCGGGTGCGCGTCAGCGAGGCAATCCCGGCCAAGGTGTCAAAGGCCACATCGCGCACCAGCGGCGCATCGGCCAAGGACGCCGCAGCCCGGTCGGCCGTAGTCAACGCGCAAAAGGCCGCGGCGCGCTCGCGAAACCAGAACAAGAGCAGTGCCACCGCATCGCGGCGCTCGAATGCTCAGACCAACATCTTTAGTGCCAAGACCGCCAACAGCAAGGCACCGCACCTTGCGGTAACCGGCGGGCCCATCATCACGTCGAAGCCCGGTGAGACGGTTGATCTGCGTGCCACCGCAGAGGGCCGCTGGTCGGGTGCCGTTGAGTACACCTGGACTCAGGTGACCGGCCCGGCCACCGAGATCGTCGAGGCCAAGCGCGCAGATGCATCCGTGCGCATGCCCGACGAGGCCACACTGCTCGCCTACCGCGTGAGCGGGCGCGACGAGAGAGGCCAGACCTCATCCGGCATCGTGATGGTGAGCACCGGCGTGCACCCGTCGGGTGCGTCGGAGAGCACCATGAACAAGGCGGCCTCGGTGGCTGCCCGCGGCGGCACCATGCCGGTGGCATTCGGCACCGGTGTGTCGGGCACCATCTCGCATGTCAAGGCGTCGTCAGGCGCCAATGCCGTGGAACAGCAGGATGACTCGAGCTACTCGTTCTCGGGCAGCAAGTTCACTGTGGGCAGCGTCACCATCGGTAACTCGTCGGGCACCCTCTCCCTCGCCGGCGTCACGCTGACATCCGGCAGCGTCACCCTGCCGTCGGGGTGGAACATCGGCCCCATCAGCATCAGCGGGTCGTCCCCGCTCATCATCACGTTCGCCGAGGGCGACACCCCGGCCTCGCTGGTGGGTCAGTTGATCGCCGCCAACTCATTTGCGCTTCTGCCGCTGCCCAGCGGATGGGCGGGCAATACCACCCTCACGTTCGGCAGCACGTCGTCCACCCTTGATGCAACTGCCACCGGTGATGGCGACGGCAGCGTGTCGGCCACCGGCACCATCGGTACCAATGGCACCTACAACGTGGCGGTGACCGCCGACAACGTGCTGCACATCGGATCGGCGCCCATCAACCTGAGCGGCTCGGTGACCAACCAGGGTGGCTCGGTGCAGTCGACTATCACCGGCACGCTCGCCAGCCCGACTGAACTTGCGAGCGGCGTCTCGGTGCAGTCCCTTACGGCCACCTGGACCCCGCAGGCAGCAACGGGTCCCGTATTCGTCGGGTCGGGATCGATCAACGTCGCCAGCGGATCGTCCACCCCCCTCACCCTCAACGCCAATCTGTCGTACACCAGCACCACCACGTGGAACCTCACCCTCACCGGATCGGGCGGGCCCACCTGGACCCCGCTGCCCGGCCTGAACCTGAGCGCATCCAACTTCTCGGGCGCCGTTGGTCAGACCAAGGGCGCGTGGGCCTGGAACATCATCGGCACGGTCCCCACGTGGAAGGTGTCGAGCGTGCTCACACTCAACAACACCACAATCGACCTGACCGACCAGTGCACCGCCACCGGCAATTCGGCACCCTGCCCCGGCGGATCCATGTTCCTGGAGCTGGGTACCGACGCTGTGCTCGATCCGCCCCTCATCAGCCCCATCAACCTGAAGGCCGACGCCATTATCGGGCTGGGCGATGGCGGCGGGTTCTCGTTGGCCGCGTCGATGGGCAACGTGGACATCGCGCCGGGTATCTCGCTGTCGAGCCCCGCGCTCAATGTGACGTACGACATGCCGGCTGGCTCCGTGGCGGGCAGCATCGGCGCACCCACCTTTACGTCGTCGTCCGAGAACGGATTCTCGATCACCGCCCTCGGTGGTCTGAGCGTGCCTGGCATCGGGTCATTCTCGTCAATCGCCGCCAACATCTCGTCGACCGGCTGGAGCCTGGGCGGGTTCGACCCCGACGGTGTGTCGATGGGATCGTCGAGCAACGGCAACCAGTCGGGCACATACTTCGGCTGGTCGTCATTTGCCGCCACCATGACGGCCGACCTGCCCGTGTTCGGCACGCAAGTGCAGCAGCTGACCCCCGGCACGATCTCCGTACTCGGCGGCTTCGCAGTGCCCTCATGGTTTGGGAAGATCACGGGCAAGAGCGTGCCGCTGGCATTGGGTCAGATCCAGTTCAACCCGTCGACCGGCTTCTTTAACGCGGGTATCTCTATTCCGGGCGCCTTCGACCTGCCGGGTGGCGGATCGAGCGTCAACGCCACCTCGCTCTCCTTTGACATCGAGAACGACACGTCCGGCCTGACGGTGTCGGTTGGCGCGAGCACGGAACTCACCGTCAAGGGGATGAGCGGCGCTTCGCAGGCGCCCACGCTGGATCTCAGCCTCGCATTCGACGTCACCACGCAGAACGTGGAGGCGTCGATGTCGTTTGTCGACCCGGCCGGGTGGCAGAACGCCTTCGGCGTTGACGGCCTGGTGGTGAACGACGCCTCATTCACGCTCATGATCAACATCGACACCATGACGCCGGGGCTCAAGCTCATCGCGTCGGGCTCGCTGCCCAGCAGCGTCGCCGGGCCGTTCCAGGTGCCGGGTCAGGGAATTCCCATCACCGTCGGCGCCGAGCTCGCGCTCACCAACCCATGCGTTGACTTCCAGGTGGGCGACAGCACCGGTACGCAGCCTGTGCTGCAGATGGATGGCGGGGCCATCACCGCCAACTACTTCGAGTTCATCCTCGCGCCGGACGGCTGCCAGCTGTCACCGCAGTCGGCACCCATTACCCCGGGCTTCCAGATGGCGTTCGACGGCAGCGTGCTGGGCACCACCGTGGATGTGTCGGCGTCGCTGCAAGTGGCCCCCACCACCAGGTTCACCGCGTCCATCGCAATCGGCGCCTTCCACCTGGGCGGCATGCAGTTTGAGCAGACCACCATCGGTGTGAGCCTCGATGAAGAGGCCGGCATCAACGATGTGTCGTTCTCCGGAGGGTTCAGCATCTTCGGCAACGGCATCTCGGTGGCCGGATCGCTCGACCAGAACGGCCCGACAACCACCGCGACCCTCAGCATGGCTCAGGAGGGAACGTTCGAGGTGGCCGGGTTCAGCCTCACCAATATGAACGTGCAGACCTCGGTGACCTTCGGGCCGGGCGTGGAGAACTTGAGCATCGCCGCGTCGGGCAAGGTGAGCATCCTCGGCCAGATGGTTGACGTGCAGCAGTTCGACGCCACGATTGATAACGGCGTGGTGGAGGACGTGCAGTTCAACATCTCCACGGCGATCAACGTGCAGGACGTGGCCACCGCCACGGGCGACTTTGCGATGAACTACCAGGCGTCGAGCGGCATCTTCGACCTCAACGCCCAGGTGGTACTCAGCACATCTGCGGGCTTCTCAATCGGCACGCCGGCCAACCCTGCCACGCTCAATATCTCGCCCCAGTGCTCAGCATTCGAGGGCGAACTGGCAATCGGCAGCGTGTTTGACGCAACACTGGCCGGCACCATCGCCTACCAGGACGGTTGCCAAGACCAGGTGCAGAACGCCCAGGGCCAGATGGTGACGCCCCACGCCGGCGACTTCTCCTTTGCCGCCGACAACGTGGCCATCAACATCGGCCCGTTCTCTGCTGGCGGCTCGGTGTCGGTGGGCAATATCAGCGGCGTGGCCTACGCGCAGCTGGCCACCACCCTCAAGCTCTCGCCGCAAAGCTCCAGCGACGAAGTGTCGATCGCCGGTGAGTTCCAGAGCAACGGCAACTTCGCCTTCACCGGCAACGGCCAGCTCGACCTTGCGGGCTTCAACCTGCAGATGGCAGTGAACGCCTCCAACCAGAACGGCAACGTGTCGGTGGGCGGCAGTACCCAGCTGTCGATTGCGGGCACATCGGTGTCGATCGCCGGTGAGTTCAGCGAGGTAGGCGGTGTGCCCTCAACCACCCTGACCGGCTCGATCAACGCGCTGTCGCTGGGCGGGTACGACGTGGGCAATGCCAGCGTTACCCTTTCGCAGACCCCGCAGGAAATCAGCGTGCAGGCAGCCGTGAACATGTCGGTGGGCTCGGCCAGCACCGGGGAGATCGCGGCCGACGGCGCCATCACGTTTGTCCAGCCCCTTGGCGGCGGCGATCCCCTCTTCTACGCCTCGCTCAATGCGACCCTCGGTATCCCATCGTTCGCAACCATGACGGGCGCGGTCACCTTCACCGACTGCGTGAACAACTGCACACAACTTGGGCCCGTCGACTTCACGATGAACGGCACGCTCGGTGAGAGCGGCTTCCAGTTCACGACGGACGTGAACATGTCGTCCACCGGCGACTTCACGGCCTCGGCCAACTTCGGCGACAACCTGTGCACCGGCACGATCAACTTGTTGCTGATCCGGGCGGAGGGTTGCTTCGACTACAACATCGGCCTGTGGATTGGCAGCAGCGCGCCCTACGGCAGCCTCACGGCAACGGCAGGGGCCAGCGTGGATATCCAGACCTGGGACGCAAGCCCCTGGTACGAGCCGTGGAAGTGGAGTTGGGGCAGTTGGCACAGCTTCGGGGTGAGCATCAGCGCTGACGTGCAACTTGACCCATTCAGGATGTGCGTAGGAGTGATGGGCTCGAACCTCTGCACCTAGGGGACACGTAAGCATTACGTTCCCCTAAGGACTTCCATACCTCCCCAGCAAGCAGACGCCATGGGCCTCTGCTTGCATCGGTACCGCATGGCCTCCCCAGATCGCAATTCCGAAATGCCCAAGCGGCATGTCATCGGCCTGAGCCTCATCGCGGCAATCGCGGTGGTGCTCGCCGGCTTCATCGCCGTGCGCGCAAGCCCGCTTGGCCCCGAGGCGCCCGTGGCCACGCCAAGGGTTGCCCAGGTGGCCGTGCCCACCTCCGAGCCGCCCCGAGATGCCCCGATGCAGAGGCCGGCCCCGGAGATGCGAGCAGCAGCAGCGCCTGCAGCTGACGCTCCCTCGCAGATGCCCGCTCCGCCGCCGCCCACAGGCGACCCCAACCCACCACGCCGGATCGCAGGGGTTGAGAGTCGCCCCCACCCGGCACCGCCGCCGTCCATGCACCGCCTCAACCCACCGCACCGGATCGCAGGCGTTCAGGATCGTCCCCACCCGGCACCGCAGCGTGCCGGCGGCGCGCGCCCGGATTCACCGCGCAAGCAGGCAGACGGGGGGTCGGGGGCGAACCCCCACGAACACCCCCCGCACTCCCCATCATGAGCCGACACCAGACGACCCGCCGCACCATCCGGCTCTACGCCATCTTTGCCTCCGTGGCCGCGGCGCTTGGCATCGGTATCGCGCTGGGTGCTGACCCTTGGCCCGGTCACGACCCGGCCAGCGCCGCAGCACCAGCCGTGGCCGCGGCATCACCACAGGTGAACGCCGTGGATGCTGGAAACGGGTACGACGAGCCGGACATCCGCACGGGGCAGTCGTGAGGGATATCCCGATCTGGTGGCTCACGTCTCGGGCAACCGGCATCGTCGGGTACCTGGCACTGGCCGGCAGCATCGTGGCCGGGCTGGCATCAAAGGCACGGCTGGGGCAGCGTGCGGCGTCACCCCTGGCCCGGCTTGAGTGGCACAAGGTGCTGGCGATCACCGGTCTGGTGATGACCGCCGCCCACGCGCTGACCCTGCTCGGATCGGCCCGCAACTTCTCGGTGGCCGACGTGCTGCTGCCCGGAGCCATGGCGTACAAGTCCATCTGGATGACGCTGGGTGTGATCGCCTTCTGGCTCATGATCGCCGTGGCCATCTCCGGGTCGATGCGCGCGCGTCTCGGACCCCGGGCCTGGAAGACCATCCACCTGTCCTCATATGGGGTATTTGTGGGGGCGACGCTGCACGGCCTGTTTGGAGGAACCGACAGCGGCCGCGTGGTGATGATGCTCATGTACCTGGGCTCGGCAGGACTCGTGGCGGCGCTGCTGACCCGGCGCCTGGTCGCTCCGCCCGCACCGGTGCGCCGCCCCGCGCGCAAAGTGCCGGGCGCGACGTCAGTCAATGACGCCAACGGTGCGGACACCATCACCTCGTAGGAGTCTCCCCGCGCCATGGGGGTCAGTCCCCGGGTGGGGTCAGTCCCCGGGTGGGGTCAGTCCCCGGGTG
>Ga0194057_10001714_pt1 | contig 10912 bp, 9 predicted proteins | sample SepL4415m_MetaG_FD_155474 | JGI IMG/M metagenome (GOLD analysis project Ga0194057, IMG submission 155474) | Anoxic zone freshwater microbial communities from boreal shield lake in IISD Experimental Lakes Area, Ontario, Canada - Sep2016-L442-15m | ecosystem: Environmental > Aquatic > Freshwater >...
GATTGTACGACGCCGTTTCTTTAGACACCGCGCTGCGGTATTTTCACTAGGTACAATTCTTTTTATTGCGGTCTTTGTTTTTACTGCCTTGGACTTTAAATTATTTGGAATTTGGCGCATTCATGGTTGGTGGAAATGGACTATCGCAGATATTCCAGATTTACGCGTTGGCGATTGCCCAGGTGGAACTGTTGGTTGTCCAACGATGTCACTTCGACCTAAGTTTTTAGGTGGAGCTGGCATCGGTCTGGGTGATCATCCATTTGGTCAAGACGACATCGGCCGTGACTTTTTTGCTCTCGTTATGAAAGGAACGCAGCGCTCCCTTTCAGTAATGGTTGTAATCGGATCTATCGGTGGAACTTTAGGAACGGTTATTGGTTCCATCTCTGGTTTCTATCGCGGCAAAGTCGATGCAATCTTGATGCGCTTTACTGATTTTATTATCACGATTCCAGCGATCATTATTGGTTCAGTAGTTGGTTACCACTACGGAAACCTAGGCGCGATTTTCTTAGCTTTCTACTTAGGTCTTTTTGCTTGGACCGGACTTTCTCGTCTGGTACGCGGAGAGTTTTTAACCCTTCGCGAGCGTGAATTCGTGGATGCTGCGCGCGTTGCTGGTGCATCCAATCGACGCATCATTTTCAAGCACATCCTGCCCAATGCAGTCGGTGTAATTATCGTCTCCGTGACCTTGTTGATGTCAGGTGCAATTTTGCTAGAAACTGCCTTGAGCTACATTGGTTTTGGTGTTGTTGAACCCGATGTCTCACTTGGCTTGCTCATCAGCAAATATCAGGATGCTTTCACTACACGTCCTTGGCTCTTCTGGTTCCCGGGCTTATTTATTATCTCGATTGCATTAAGTATTAACTTTATTGGTGATGGTTTGCGTGATGCGTTCGATCCGCGCCAACGCCGTCGTATCTCTAAAAAAGAGCGTCAAGATTCCGCAATAGCTAGAAAGTTAGCTCAAGCCAATGATTAATTTAGAGGATAAAACTCAATACGCTAATAACGGCGCAACCGATAATGGCGTACACGTACAAGTAACTTCGCTCAACAGTGAAAGTACTGTCGCCATTGGGAACAAACGCTTTGAGTCGCAAACGGGCAATGTAGGCACACACTCCCGAGTCACTACCCGGAGAGTCAGCAAGACGTCGCGCGTTAACGTGCAGACCGGGACCAAAGTCGCTCTTGTGCATTCGACGACTGTGACTACGTCCCGGAGCTGGAGCAGCCCACGCGTAGAAAACTTGACCGCGGATCAGAACGGACATACTGAACTTAGTTTCGATCTCTTCAACCAGATCCCAACTAGCAGTGATGTTTTTGGTTGGGTTAATAATCTTGATTCCTTCATCAAAGATAAAAACGTAAGGCTTGATGAAAAGCAGGTAGGAACTAAGTATTCCAGTTGCACATGTGGCGCTGACGGCGAGAAGATTTCCACCGTAGATTCCTGTTTCGATGATGAAGCCGGTCAAAAAGGCTATGAGCGTCCAGCCCGAGACAAGTGCACTTGTGGGTCGGAACTTCTCGAGGTTAGTCATTCAATAATTTTCTCACACTCGGAGGCATCGCAATGAGTAATCCAATTTTAGATATCAAGGATTTCAATGTCGATTTTTGGGTGGATGGTGTCTGGTACCCAGCAGTTATTGGGATGAATCTTGAACTTGAGCCAGGGAAAGTAACGGCCATTGTCGGTGAATCTGGTTCTGGAAAATCAACGACTGCACTTGGGCTTATGTCACTTTTGGCATCAAATGCTCGCATGAGTGGATCGGTAAAAGTTAAAGATCAAGAGATGCTCAATGCTAAAGCGGTAACTTTACGTAAATTCCGCGGTAAAGAAGTTGCGTACATTTTCCAGGAGCCAATGACGGCATTGAATCCGGTCTACACAATTGGTTTCCAGATTGTTGAAACTTTGCGTAACCACTTTGATATGGGCCCTAAGCAGGCACATGCCCGCGCCCTTGAACTCATCACCTTGGTAGATATTCCAGATCCTGAAAAATCTATTAACAAGTATCCCCACCAACTTTCTGGCGGACAGCGCCAGCGCGCGATGATCGCCCAAGCTCTGGCATGTGATCCGGGTTTGCTAGTTGCCGATGAACCAACAACTGCGTTGGATGTAACTGTTCAAGCCGAAATTCTAGATTTAATGCGCGGACTTAAAGACAAACTTAACTCAGCGATTTTGTTGATTACTCACGATATGGGTGTAGTTGCCGATATGGCCGATGAAATCTTGGTTATGAAAGATGGCATCACCGTTGAAAAAGGAACTGCGGATCAAATTTTCAATAAGCCACAGCATCCGTACACAATTCAGTTGCTGGGCGCAGTTCCAAAGCTGGGTTCAAGTAAAAAGCGTGCTTTGCCTTATTCTGAAAAAGCTAAGCCTGCGCCAGTCTTGAAATTAACTGATGTCACTATCGAGTATCCAAAGCGTGGACGTATTCCAGCATTTACTGCCGTAAAGAATTTCAACCTAGAAATTTACCCAGGTGAAATCGTTGGCCTTGTAGGTGAATCTGGTTCAGGTAAAACAACGGTTGGCCGTGCCTCCATTGGTTTATTGCCAATCAAGGCCGGAACAATTGAAATTGTTGGCAAAGATATTAGCCATGCCAGCCAAAAAGATCTGCGATCGATTCGCCGTCACACCGGAATTGTTTTCCAAGATCCAGCTAGCTCGCTCAATCCACGTTTGCCCATTGGTGAATCAATTGGCGAGCCAATTTTCCTAGCCGGCATAGCTAAAGGCGAAGCGCTAGCTCACATGATTGAAGATCTATTGGATCAAGTGGAACTGCCGCGCAGTTATCGCAACCGTTATCCGCATGAACTTTCAGGCGGACAGCGCCAGCGCGTGGGTATTGCCCGTGCCCTTGCGCTGACTCCAGATTTGTTGATTGCCGATGAACCAACATCTGCGCTGGATGTTTCAGTACAGGCCCGTTTCCTTGACTTGCTTCAAGAGCTACAAGAGAAGTTGAAGTTTGCCTGCCTATTCATCAGCCACGATTTAGCGGTCGTAGATATCTTGTCTCACCGAATTGCCGTGATGCAAAATGGTTTGCTCGTTGAAGAGGGCGATCGCGATGCCATCTTGCTCAACCCACAAAACGATTACACACGTCGCTTGATTTCAGCGGTTCCAGTGCCAGATCCAAAGGAACAACGCAAGCGTCGTGAGGCTCGTCTAGCTGCTAAAAATTAGTTATAGATGGATCTAGAGCTACTGGTTTATGGCTTAGATCTTGTATCTACTTTTGCCTTTGCTTTAGTCGGTGCCAGAGTTGCAGCAAATAAAGGGTTGGACTACGGCGGAATTTTATTTATCGCAGCCATCGCATCGGTATCCGGTGGAACATTGCGCAATCTCTTTATGGGACAACGCCCGCCGTGGATTTTGCACCCGTGGTTATTTTTCCCCGTCATTGCGGCAGTCCTAATAACAATTGCCATTGGGCAAAAACAGCAGGTCGGTCGCTTTGCACTATCGCTAGATACATTGGGATTAGGTGTTGCAACAGTTTCCAGCGCCCAGTTTGCCTTGACCGAAAAAGCCCCAGTTCTTGCCGCCCTTGTATTAGCCATTGTTGGCGCCGTGGCAGGGGGTCTTTTTAGAGATATTTTGTGCCAAGTGCAGCCAGTTTTACTTCACCGCGAAACTGTGGGAACGAGTGCCTTAGCTGGTGCTCTGGTTTATTTAGTGATGTCTGAGTTGAATCTGAGTGAAGTGGCCACCGCGATAATTGCTGGCCTGACCGTAGTTTTAGTCCGTGAAATATCGATTAAATATAATTGGAATTTGCCGAAAGTGGTTTCCTAGTTTTAGTCTCTGGATTGGCCACTGCGGTGCAGATATCGGCCGAGAAAATCCGCTTTCATATCGGCAAAATTTCCATCCAGTAAAGCTTGGCGCATCTGATCAACTAGGCGCACGATAAATCGCTCGTTATGAATGGTTGCAAGGGTTGCAGCAATGATTTCCTTACCGCGGAATACATGGTGCATATAAGCCCGTGTGTAGTGCGTACACGTGTAACAGTCACATTCATCGTCTATGGCCGTGAAATCGCGCTTATAACCGCTATTAGAGAGGTTAAAACGCCCTTCCATCGTGTACACCGCACTTGTGCGTGCAATTCGTGAGGCTAAAACGCAATCGAATGTATCGATTCCATTTTCAACCCCCACAAAGAGATCTTCAGGGGCGCCGATCCCCAACAAATGTTTAGGTTTATTTTCAGGCAGCACGCCATTGACCCAGGAAACGATTGTGCCCAGTGATTGCTTATCTAAGGCACCGCCAATTCCAAAACCATCAAAGCTCTGACCTGATGATTCAAGGCCACCTAAATCACCGGCCGCTTTCTTGCGCAGATCTTCATATTGCGCCCCTTGGATTACCCCGAAAAGGGCTTGGTAGGGCTTAGTAATTCGCTCCTCAGTAAGTCGCTTGTGCTCATCCAAACAACGCACGGCCCAGGCCAACGTGCGATCCATTGCCAGCTCTTGATAAGGACGGGTGTTGTGCAAGGTCGTGCACTCATCAAAGGCGAACATGATGTCAGCGCCAATGTTGTGCTGCACCTGCATTGAAATTTCGGGAGTAAAGCGATGCATGGATCCATCTAGGTGAGATTTAAAAGTGACACCCTCATCATCGACATGGGCTAGGCGTTCTTTATTTCCGGCAATCACATCATCGCGGCGAAAAGTTTGGGCATCCATGGCTAAGACTTTTTTAAAACCCACCCCAAGAGATAAAACTTGAAAGCCGCCTGAGTCAGTAAAAGTTGGTCCGGGCCAATTCATGAACTGGCCTAGCCCACCGGCTTCATCTAAAACATCGGAGCCCGGTTGCAGATATAGGTGGTAGGCATTGGCTAATAAAGCTTGGGCACCAAGGTCGGCCATTGTTTCGGGCAAGACGGATTTAACGGTGGCTTTAGTTCCCACCGGAATAAAAGCTGGGGTTTGAATCTGACCATGGGGAGTAGTGATAGTTCCAACGCGGGCTAATGAGTTTTCTGCAGCGCATTTGATTTCAAAGGAAAAACCAGTACTCAATGGTTCACCTTTCATCGATCAAAGTAGTTGAAAGTTCAACGGTTAGCGTAGACTTATATGTATGTCAGGCCAAAACGCTACCGCACCTAGATGGCTCAACACTGCCGAAATGAGCGCTTGGCGCCGCTACATAATTGCCAGTCGCCGTTTATTAGAGGCGTTGGATACTGATTTAGCGGGCCACGATTTATCGATGGCTGATTATGAAATATTGGCTCAACTCAGCGATGCCCCAGAGCGCAAAATGCGAATGAGTGATTTAGCGACCCAGGCTTTGTTATCGCGCTCGCGGTTATCGCATCGAATGAAAGTTATGGAAAAAGCGGGCTGGGTAAAGCGCGAAGCCTGCCCTTCAGATAAACGTGGATATTTTGCCGTTATGACAGCCAAGGGTTGGAAGGCAATTGTTGCTGCAGCCCCAGATCACGTGGAAAGCGTGCGGACTCGATTTGTCGATCACTTAACTAAAGCTGATCAAGAAGTAATAGCTGCAATATTTAATCGCATTGAAGATTCATTGCGTAAAGAGGTTGTTGACGAGTAATTAAAACTACTTATTTTTAGCATAAAAAAACCCGCCACATAAAGTGGCGGGTTTTTTTAATTGCTAATTACTTAGCAGCTGCCTTCTTGCGACGGCGCTTCTTTGGAGCAGCTGTAGCAGCTGCTGCCTTCTTCTTACGACGCTTTGGAGCAGCCTTCTTTGCTGCTGCCTTCTTGCGCTTCTTTGGAGCAGCCTTCTTAGCAGCTGCCTTCTTGCGCTTCTTTGGAGCAGCCTTCTTAGCTGCTGCCTTCTTACGACGCTTTGGAGCAGCCTTCTTTGCTGCTGCCTTCTTACGACGCTTTGGAGCAGCCTTCTTTGCTGCTGCCTTCTTGCGGCGCTTCTTTGGAGCTGCTACTGCAGCTGCCTTCTTGCGGCGCTTCTTTGGAGCTGCTGGAGCAGCTGCCTTCTTGCGCTTCTTTGGTGCTGCTTTCTTCTTTGCTGCGGCCACGTACTTCTCCTATCGGAATGGTTCGGATCCGTCACCCAAACCTTTTCGTGGATAAGCGTGACATCATTTAGTCAAAAATGCCAACATTTTGTGATAATTATTTCGGTGCGTGTCGCAAATTCTTTTTATTTATTTTTTATGCATCTATGGAAAATCTACGAAAATATTTCAAACAAATCGGAAAAATATTGAAAAAATATAAAAAAATGCGTCACTCACTCAAATTTATTAAATCTCGTCCTCTGATTGAGGGTTTACGCGTGAATTTTGCTTTTCAGCGGCCTTTTTGAGGGCAAATTCATCGGTTTTGATGTCAAATTTCCTAAATTTTGGCAAAAAACCGGCCAGTAGGGCCACTGAAATCATGCAAATAATTCCGCCAGCAGTGACGGAAAAAGTTAAAGAAAAAGCTGCCGCCATAGCGGCCGCGCGCATTTGTCCGGCAAGTGGACCTAAGGAATATGACAATAATTCGATTCCAGCAAGTCGTCCGCGGAAATTATCGGGGATTGTTTGATTCCACATCGAGGATCTGAAGAGGGCACTAATCATGTCCGAAGCCCCGGCAGCGGCGAGAAAAAATAAAACTAAGGGTAAGTAATGTGTGGCTCCGGCTAATGCAATTGCTGCCCCCCAACCAATGGCGGCCCACATTATGGCCCGACCATAGAAGCGAACATTTTTAGTCCAGCCACTTGTCAGTGTTATTGCAATGGAGCCAACGGTGCCGGCGGCATATAACAAACCAAGGGCCCAACGTGCATGCAATTGATCGGCCCAGAATGGAATCAAAGCCGTGGGCATGGCGAAAAACATTGCCGCTAAGTCGATCAAATAAGTTCCTAGTAAATCCTTACGAGCAAAAGCATATTTAATACCCTCAAATAAGCCTGCCAGAGATGGCTTTTCAGCCTCTTGCGATGGAGGAATATTTCGCATCATTGCTAATAAAATGAGCGAGATTACAAAGGTAGCAATGTCGGCGGCATAGCCCACCGTTACAGAAAAAGTTGAAATGATGATGCCACCAATTGTTGGCCCCACGATTACACCGACTTGCCATCGAAGACTCATGAGTGCGGCAGCGGCAGTCATATCTTCTTGGTCAACTAATCGAGGAAGCGCGGCTTGCATGGCCGGTTGTCGCAGCCCACTGGTGGCGGCAAATAATCCAGAGACTAAATAAATCACGATAATGCTGGGGGAGCCAAGGAGAGAGTTGACTAATAAAATCCCAGTAAATAAAAGGGAGAGAAACTCGGTCGTCCAGATCAGTTTCTTGCGATCAATGGCATCGGCCAAGACCCCGCCATAGAGACCAAAGATTACGAGGGGCAGAATTTCAATCAGCCCACTGATTGCCACGGCAACGTAAGAGTTAGTGAGCTCTTTTATTTGAAAAGGAACGGCAACATAGGTGATCATCGAGCCGAAATAGGAGATTAATCCAGCCGCCCAGAGATTTCGGAAATCACGGGATTTCGTAAGCGGGGATAGGTCTATTGCGTACTTGGCCACCGGTGCAGGTTAGTTGAAAGTGTGTTCCGGCGCAGGAAAACGAGCGGCTGCGACATCACTGGCAAATTCGCCAGCCGCGGCCAACATCTCACTGCGCATATTGCGATAAGCCTTAGCTAACTTTGGTGGATTCTTAGTCAGACCCATCAAGTCGGTCCAGACTAAAACTTGGGCATCGCAATGAACTCCGGCGCCGATTCCGATAGTAGGAATCTTTAGCGCGGCAGTTATTTTTGCCGCAAGTTCACTGGGAACCAACTCCAGAACTATGGCAAAAACCCCGGCCTTTTCTAGGGCTAATGCCGCATCTAGAATCGCATCTCCATCAGTGCGACCTTGCACTTTATAACCGCTGAGTAAATGCACCGATTGCGGAGTTAAACCAACATGGCCCATCACGGGAATCCCTGAGGCGGTTAATTTTTCTACCGTTGCAATATGAGGGCCTTCGATTTTTACACCCATGGCGCCAGCCTCTTTGAAAAATCGTGTGGAGGTGGCCAAGGCTTGTTCAGGTGAACTTTCATATGAACCAAAAGGAAGATCGGCAATTACTAAGGCGCGTTGTGAGGCTCTAACAACGGCGCGGGTCAATGGAATTAGCTCATCGACAGTGACAGGGATGGTGTTGATTTCACCTAAAAAATTATTGCCGGCACTATCACCGACGAGCAAAACTGGGATACCGGCTTCATCAAAGATCTCGGCAGTCATCTGTTCATAGGAAGTGAGCATCGGCCATTTTTCGCCACGGGCTTTTGCGGCCAGCAAATCAGCAATCGTTACGCGTCGGTGCAGCGCGCCGCCATATAAGGCTTCCATTATTTGTCCTCTCCTCGACGCTGCATTGCGCAGTCCCCGGGTACAGGCATAAGGGTACCCCCGTTACACTTGAAAAATGAAGTTGTCTGTAGCCCTTGCTCAGATCAACCCAACCGTGGGTGAGCTTGCGGGCAACACTGCGCTGATTTCTAGCTGCGTGAATGAGGCTAAAAAAGCTGGCGCCAATTTAATTATTTTTCCAGAGATGATCGTGACTGGATATCCCGTTGAAGATTTAGCTCTGCGTCCATCGTTTCAAGCCGCCAGCATCGCGGCCATTAACTCCATCGCCGCCACAATTACTGGCGACATCGTGGCCGTCATTGGCTATTTAGATAAAGGTCCACAAAATGCAGTGGCGGTGATCCATGAGGGAAAAATCAAAGCCCGCTATGCAAAACGACACCTGCCAAACTATGGCGTATTTGATGAGTTTAGAAATTTCACCGCAGGTACCAGTGATTTAATCGTGCGAATTCATAACGTCGATGTTGCCGTTGCGATCTGTGAAGACATCTGGCATTCAATGGCACATGTTGCCGCCAGAACGCCGGGCTTAGTTGTTGTGCCCAACGGCTCGCCCTTTGAGCGAAACAAAGATGATGTGCGATTGGCCTTAGTTCAAAAGCGGGCACGTGAAGTGAAAGCACCACTTGCTTACGTGAATATGACGGGCGGGCAAGATGATTTGGTTTTTGATGGTGACACAATTGTTGTTGCCAAAGATGGCGCCTTGCTTGCGCGCGGCCCACAGTTTGATGATCACTTAGTCATCGTTGAGATTGATTGCGCCGAAGCAAGCTCAACCCCAGATGTAATTATTTCGCAAGACCCCGCACGAGTCGGCACAAGTGCTGCTGCTTTCATTGCACCGCGCTTAAGTGATGAAGCTGAAATGTGGCAGGGCTTAGTAATTGGTCTGCGCGATTACATTAAAAAGAATGGTTTTAAATCAGCCCTGGTTGGTTTATCGGGGGGAATTGATTCGGCTTTAGTGGCCGCGATTGCAATAGATGCGCTCGGTGCCAACAACGTTTATGGCGTTGCCATGCCAAGTAAATATTCTTCGGATCACTCAATCGAAGATGCTCACGCTTTAGCCACAGCCACGGGCATCGCTTTGCGGACCGTAGCTATCGCACCGATGGTCGAGGCGTATATGAGCAATCTGAGCCTTACGGGCATCGCTGAAGAAAATCTGCAGGCCCGCGTGCGCGGAACCACGTTGATGGGCATTTCTAATCAAGAGGGCCACATAGTTTTAGCTACTGGAAATAAGAGCGAATTAGCCGTGGGTTATTCCACGCTATATGGCGATGCCGTGGGTGGCTTTGCCCCAATAAAAGATATTTATAAAACCGATGTATGGGCGTTAGCTAAGTGGCGAAATGCGCAAGCTATTGCGGCAGGTGCGACACCTCCAATTCCAGAACGCTCTATTACTAAAGAACCCAGTGCCGAACTTCGCCCAGATCAAAAAGACTCGGACTCATTACCAGACTACCCATTGCTGGATAAAGTTTTGCGCTTATATGTAGATGAAGATCAAGGTTTTGCCGCTTTGCTCAACGATGGTTTTGATGAGGCATTAATCCGTCGAGTTATTTCACTTGTAGATAAAGCTGAATACAAACGCCGCCAATATCCACCAGGCACCAAAGTTTCCAGCCGCGCGTTCGGTAAAGATCGTCGACTACCAATGACTTCACGCTGGAACGAGGACTAGAACCCTGCAAGTAGTTGCTTCATGCAAACGATTGGCAACTCGCACTATTTTTGCAACTCAGTAGAATTGCGGTATGAAATCAATTATTACTTGGTTATTTACGCGCAATCGCGTAGTTGATTTCTGCCTCTCTACATCCTGCAGCTGCTGATTTTTAGCCGGCTTAATGTGCAGAATTAAAAATAATCCATTGAAAATTATTTAGGGAGAATTATGTCAACGTTTAATAGCATCACCGAAGCTTTTGGAAATACACCACTTGTCCGTTTAAACAAGATTACCGATGGTGCGGCTGGAAATGTCTATGCTAAATTGGAGTTCTATAACCCAACGTCCTCAATCAAGGATCGCTTAGGAATCGCAATGATTGATGCCGCTGAAGCCAGTGGTGCATTAAAGCCTGGCGGAACAATCGTTGAGGCCACCTCGGGAAATACTGGCATTGCTGTGGCTATGGTTGCCGCAGCCCGGGGATACAAATCTATTTTCACCATGCCTGAATCAGTATCAAAAGAGCGCCGCAAATTAATTTTAGCTTTCGGTGCCGAATTAGTTTTAACCCCGGCAGCAGATGGCATGAAAGGCGCAGTTGCCGCGGCAGAAAAACTGGGCGAATCTGGCGCAGTCTTAGTGCGCCAATTTGAAAACGAAGCTGGTCCAGCAATTCACTACAAAACTACTGGCCCAGAAATTTGGCGCGATCTAGACGGAAAAGTTGATGCCTTTGTTTCAGGTATTGGTACTGGTGGAACTA
>Ga0194057_10001720_pt1 | contig 10887 bp, 9 predicted proteins | sample SepL4415m_MetaG_FD_155474 | JGI IMG/M metagenome (GOLD analysis project Ga0194057, IMG submission 155474) | Anoxic zone freshwater microbial communities from boreal shield lake in IISD Experimental Lakes Area, Ontario, Canada - Sep2016-L442-15m | ecosystem: Environmental > Aquatic > Freshwater >...
CGAACCCGAACCTCGCAAACGCTGCGACCGCGCGGCTGGTCATCAGCCAGACTGAACCGCAGAGCAATCACAACGGCGGCCACCTCGTCTTTGGGCCTCGCGACCGAATGCTTTATATCGGGCTCGGCGACGGTGGGTCAGGCAATGACCCTCACGGACTGCTTGGCAATGGCCAAAATCTCTCAACTCTGCTCGGCAAGATTCTGCGGATTGACCCTCGCCGCAAGGGTTCAAGGCCTTATACGGTTCCTGCTTCCAATCCGTTTGTCGGCCTAGCAGGAGCGCGTAGCGAGATCTGGGCATACGGTTTGCGTAACCCGTGGCGCTTTAGCTTTGATTCGGCGACCGGTGGTCTTGTGATTGGGGATGTTGGACAGGACGCAATCGAGGAGATTGACTGGGCTCCAGCACCCGGTTACGGGCGGGGAGTCAACTACGGCTGGCGGCCATGGGAGGGGACGCGGGCAAACTATCCCGGTGAGACTGCCGCTGGCGCGGTAATGCCCGTTGCCCAGTTCACTCATGCGTCTGGCCGCTGTTCAGTAACCGGTGGTTACGTGCTGCATGATCGCCGCATCCCGAGCCTCGATGGCAAGTACATCTACGGCGACTTCTGCACCGGGACGCTCTGGACGGCGACGCTACGCACAGGGCGCTTAGCAGCAACTGTTTCGGCTCCGCTGGGAATCAAGCTCGCCGGGCTATCGACATTCGGCGAGGACAACGCGGGGCGCATCTACCTCGCCTCGCTGTTTAACAACAATGTCTATCGGCTCGACCCGCGATAGTCATTGCGGTGAGAGTCGAATTTAACGGCGGCGAAGTAGTTGGACTTACAGCTGATAATCCCGGCCCGTTAACGCTTGCTGGAACGAACAGCTGGATCGTCGGCCGCGAAGGGGCCTGGGTTATTGATCCAGGGCCGGATCAGTCGCTTCACATCGAGCAAATTGCAGCCGAGGTCGCCGGTCGAGGTGGACTTGCCGGCATTGCCTTGACCCACGGGCATGGAGATCACAGCGATGGGGTTGAGCGACTGCTCGCCAGTAGTGGTCGCACTGTCACGGTAGTTGGGCCAGTACCGCACGGCGAAGGGAGTCCATCCCACGGAAGTCAGCACGGACCGCTAGAGGTGCACCGGCTGCCCGGCCATACGGCTGATCACGTCGCCTACATCTACGGAGGAATCGCCTTTACCGGGGATGCAATCTTTGCTGAAAGCAGCGTTTTCGTATCACCGGGAAGCGGCTCGCTTGCCGGCTACCTTCAGGCACTTGAACAGCTGGCCAGTCGTCAGCCAATCGTTCTGGCGCCAGGCCATGGGCCAGTGATCAATGACCCAGAGACTCGAATCAACCAGCAGATCGCCCACCGACTCGACCGCGAACGCAGGCTGCTTGAGGCGCTTGCCAGTGGCAGTCGAACGGTTGATCAACTGCTCGCCGAGGTCTGGGACGATGTCCCTGAGGCACTGCTGCCAGCAGCTGCTGTCACGCTTGCCGCGCACCTTGACAAGCTCGACGATGAAGCAAGCCTTCCCGAGGGTGTTGAGCGCCCGGTCGTGCCCGACTGGATCATCTAGAAACTCCGCAGTTGGTTGTGTAGTGTCATAAAGGTGACTGAGGAGAGAGTCACGTTCTGTCGAATCTGCGAAGCGCTCTGCGGAATGGTCGCAAGCGTCGAAGATCGGCAGGTCGTAAAATTGAGGCCAGATCGCGATCACCCGCTTTCGCAGGGCTACGCATGCCCGAAGGGCATAGCGATGCTGGATCTACAAAATGACCCTGATCGCGTTCTACACCCACTGCGCAGGACTGCCGACGGTGAGTTTGAGCAGGTCAGTTGGGAGCAGGCGATTAGTGATATTGGCTCACGCCTGCGGAAGCTTCGCGCCGAACGCGGACCCGACTCAATCGGCTGGTACATGGGGAATCCTGGCGCGTTCAGCTATTCGCACACGCTCTGGGTAAAGGGCTTTCTTGATGCGATTGGGTCACGCCACTACTACTCGGCGGGATCGCAGGATGTCAACAACCGGTTTGCGGCGAGCGCGCTGCTGTTTGGATCGCCACTGGTCGTACCAATCCCTGACCTAAAGCGCACCGATCACCTTCTGATCGTCGGCGCGAACCCGCTAGTCAGCCACGGCAGCATTTTGACAGCGCCGAGGATCCGCGATCAACTGCTTGCGATCACTGCACGCGGCGGTCGCGTGCAGGTTGTTGACCCGCGGCGCACAGAGACGGCAAAGGCATTTGAGCACATTGCAATTCGTCCTGATGGCGATGCTTGGATGCTGCTCTCAATGCTGAATGTGATCTTTTCTGAGGGCCTTGATGACAGTGCTGCGATCGCGGAGCAGTCGACCGGCGTTGAGTTGTTGCGATCAGCAGCCGTCAACTATCCACCTGAACAGACGACCGATCGCACCGGAATTCCAGCCGAGACTCTTCGCGAGATGGCCCGTTCGCTTGCCACTGCCAAGTCCGCGGCGGTTTACGGGCGTACGGGCTCCTGTCTCGGCCGCCGGGGCACACTTGTCTCCTTCCTGCTCGATTCCCTCAACCTTGTCACGGGCAACCTGGACCGACCAGGTGGCGCCGTAATCGGGAGTCCACCGGTTGCGCTTGACGAGGTAGCCGAACGTTTTGGTCTCGCGAGCTACGCTGGGATCCGCTCGAGGATCGGTGGATTCCCTGATGTGCTCGGGAACCTGCCCGCAACCCTTATTCCACAGGAGATAATGACTCCTGGCCCACAGCAGATCAGAGCCCTTTTCGTCAGTGCTGGCAACCCGGTGATGTCGGTGCCAAACGGCAATGCCTTTGAGTCTGCGCTCGATGATCTTGACCTATGCGTCTCACTCGACTTCTATGTCAATGAGACGAATCGCCATGCCGACTATGTGCTGCCGGCGACTACCTTCCTTGAGCGCGACGATCTGCCGATTGCCTTTCTCGGCCTCCAAGCGACACCGTTTGTTCAGTACACGGAGCGCGTTGTAGAGCCAGCCGGTGAGGCCCGTGAGGAATGGGAAATTGTTGAAGCGCTCGCCTCGGAGCTCGGCATTACGCCAAGTAGCGTTCCTCCGGTCAGGTGGCTCGGGCGGCTTGGGGTGAAGATCACTCCGAAGCGGCTTGCCGACCTGTTGGTTCGAACAAGTCGCGACGGAGATCTATTTGGCTTGCGACCACGAGGGCTGAACCTCAAGCGGATTGCCGCGAAGCCTCATGGTCAGGTCCTGTCAGAGTTCATTGCTACAGGTCAGCTAGGTAAAAAGCTCCGTCACTCGGATCGCAAAGTTCACCTCGCTCCACCAGAGATCGCAGGTGAACTGCGTCGCTTGGAGGATGCTGCTCCAGCCGTGGATCGCAACCATCCGCTCCAGCTAATTGGCCTGCGTGAGCTCCGTTCGCATAACTCGTGGATGCACAATTCGCCCTTGCTAACTCGTGGGGGACGTAGTCAACCTCTCAAGATGAATCCTGCCGACGCGGAGCGGGTTGGCTTAGAGGATGGCGATCTTGCGCAGATCAGTTCCAAGGATGGCTCCGTTGAGGCGCCAGTTCAGTTGACCGATGAACTCGCAGAGGGTGTCGTAGCGCTAGCCCACGGATGGGGGCACAAGGGTGGATGGCAGATCGCTAATGCGCTGGGTGGAGTGAATGTGAACCTTCTGGCTGGATCTGAACCCGAGGACCTTGAACCACTCGCTGGGATGGCATTCCTAAACGGTATTCCAGTGCGGGTTGAGCGCGTTGCAGCGGTTGGCCGCTCCGCGGCTTCGGTCGGTGTGCAGACGCTCGCCAAGCCCTCCAGTGACTGATCGCGGCAGGTTAAGGATCAACACGGGGTAATCTGAACCTCCGATGGCGGGTTCCCCAACAGTTGGTCTGCCAATTGCGTTTCTCGCAGGATTGGTGAGTTTCCTATCCCCGTGCGTGTTGCCGCTCGTACCCGGCTACCTGAGCGTGATCGGTGGCGTCAGCCCGGCCGACATGAAGCACGGCGACACGCGGCGTGTTGTTGTCCCAGCGCTGATATTCGTAATCAGCTTCTCGACAATCTTCATTTTGCTTGGCCTGACGGCAACCGGGCTTGGAAGTTGGCTCTTTTCGAATCAGCGCACTCTCGAAAAGATCTCGGGTGGTCTGATCATCGCGATGGGGTTGGTCTTCCTGCTCAGCCCGTTCATACCGGCGCTATCTCGCGAATGGCACCCCGGCGGTTTGATCGAGAAGGCGGGCCGTGGCGGCCCGGTTGTTGCCGGTGCTGCCTTCGCGATCGCTTGGACGCCCTGCATTGGCCCAACGCTTAGCGCGATTCTCGCTACTGCAGCCCTGTCGCATTCCGCCGGTCGCGGCGCGCTGCTGCTGGGCTTCTACTCGCTTGGTTTAGCGGTTCCGTTCATGCTCACGGCACTTGCCTTCGGACGGATGACCAGTGCCTTTGCAGTTGTCAAGCGTCACTACGCAGTCGTTGTCGCCGTTGGCGGCGTGGTTCTCGTTGTGCTTGGCGTTCTGATCTGGACCGGCGAGTTCTTCCGGCTAAACAGCGAAGCCCAGAATCTTCTCCAGAACATTGGCATTGGTGACCCCGGCAGTTACTGAACAGTGATCCCTCTGCCAGCAAAGCGCCGTATTCAGGAGCAAATGAACCCTCATCTATCTCCGACCGGTACGCTAGGACATAGAATTATTCTAGGTGCTAGGCTGACGAAGGAAGCGCCACTCACGGCGTCAACCGCCCCGAAACTAAACATGGATCAAGTCGCCCGATGACCTTTACCCAGACCGCCCTGATGGGTGCAATTGCCGGACTTACGATCTTCATCGGCCTGCCGTTAGGCAGAATGCGTGGACTCAGTTCGCGAGTACGGCTTTCGCTTGCGATGTTTTCGGTTGGCGTTCTCGCCTTTCTGTTTGTTGATGTTTCGGCTCACGGCTTTGCGATCGTCGAGACTGCGGTCGAGAAACTGCGTGACGGGTCTGGAGGACTCGGTTACACGCTGCTACTCGTTCTGCTGATTGCAGTCGGATTCATTCTTGGTAGCGCTGGACTCGCCGCAGTTGACCGCAAGATGCGGAGCTCGGGACCATCAGCAGTGGCACCGATCGCCGGCGGCGAAGCTGCCACCGTGCTTTCGCCAACGGAAACACAGAGTTATGTGAATGAGGCTGATGTTGCGAGGCGTCGCACACTTAGAACCGGCCTGATGATTGCGACAGCAATTGGGATTCACAACCTTGGCGAGGGACTCGCAATCGGCGTTTCGGCGCGCAGCGGCGCCATTTCGCTGGCTACGGTTCTCGTTGTTGGCTTCGCCCTGCACAACGCAACTGAAGGATTTGGGATCGTTGGGCCACTCGGGTCAGTTCGGCCAACATGGCGCTGGCTTGGGCTTGCCGGACTGATCGCCGGAGCGCCAGTATTTGTCGGCACGATTATTGGATGGAACGTCCAAAGCGATCCACTTGAGCTTGCCTGCTACGCACTTGCTTCTGGCGCAATCCTCTACGTGATCGGTGAGATCTGGCACGCGATGCGGCGCCTTGGCCATCGCGAACTCGGCCTGCTGATGCTTGGCGCGGGGTTCATCATCGGTGTTGTCACCGACCTCGTAGTTGTCTACGGCGGCGGTTGACGCTCAGCTGCCAGCTTCGGCGCTACGGATTGCATCCGCGCCGCGCCTGCCGATAAGTCGCTCAATCAGTGGTTGGGCGACTCCATGGCTGGCAATAAGTGGCTTGACCCAACCTGGGTAAGCAACGATCCGCGAGCGTGTCTCAATGCCCTTGATTAGCGCGTCAATTGCGCCTTCAAGCGGATAAACCTTGGCAACTGGTCCCGGCAACTGATCTCGCATTGCTACAGCGACGGGCCGATCAAATGCATTGCGGACAAGGTCAGTGTCGAGGAAGCTGAAGTATCCACAGCCAACGGTTGTACCCGTACCGGCGAGCTCCTGGCGTAGGACATTGGCGAGTGCCTCAACAGCGGCCTTCGACGCTGCGTAAGGGCCCATTGTCGGCGCATGGCTTACGGCTGCGACCGATGCGATCGGCAGTAGATGGCCGCGGCGCTCAACAACATGCGGCAAAACAGCCTGGATTGTGCTGAAAACACCGGTTAGGTTGATGTCGATCACGCGCTGAAACTCCTCTGGCGCGATTTCCGCGAGCGATCCGGCGGTCTCAACGCCAGCGTTTGCGACGGCTACATCAATTCCGCCGAGAGCACTGACTGTCTCAGCGACTGCGCGGTCAAGAGCGGGTCGGTCACGAACATCCGCTTCGGCAACGACAACATCAACGCCGTACTCGCGGCGAATCCGCTCAGCGAGAGTCTCCATCCGTTCAGGTTCAAGTCCAACTAGTGCCAGTCGTGCGCCACGTTTGGCAACTGCAAGTGCCAAGCCTTCGCCGATTCCGCGGGCTGGGCCGGTGATTAGGACTGTTCGTCCGCCGAGTGAATAGTTAGCTGCCATTGATCGGCAGGCTATCGCTCAGAGGACAACTACTGAGTCACCCTCTGCGAGCGGGTAGCGATCAGCAGAGATGGGAGCGAGGTCGTTAACGGTGCACGGCGCCTCAGGGTCGGCGCCAGCAGTTGCTAGCGCCTCAGTCAGCGTCCAACTCCGCTGAACGCTTCTCCGCCCACTGACGTTAACTCGGACCCGTGGTGCAGCGCCCGTTAGCTGGCCAAGCCTCTCTCGAGTATCTGCATCACTAAGCGATGCCAGCTGCGGGTCGAGTTCGGCAAGTCGGTCGTCAGCAAGTAGGTCGGCCTCAGTGAGACTCAGCATCCTTGTCCCTGCCGCGACAAACCAAGGTCGGCGCTCACCAGCTTTGAGCGCGTTCGAGACTTGGCTGGCTAGCGAGACTCGCCATCCGCCTGGGAATGGTCGCGGACGGCCATCCGGGCCATCCAGCAGGGCAGTCTCTGCATCAGATTCAGCGAGCAAGAAGGCAAGGGCACTGACAAATGCCGGATGGAGCAGCGGCGTATCGCAGGGGACGACAATCGCGATGTCAGCAACTCCCTCAAGGGCCAACAGGCCGGCGGCAAGACCGGCGAGAGGACCTGCATCAGGCTCACTATCGACAGCCAGCATTGCGCTGCGAGGCAGGTCGTTCGGGGTATCGCCTCCAGAACCAGCAGCGACAATCAGTGGCCCGCCGCCAATACCGCGTGAAACTAGCTTCGCCGTGCGTGCGGCGAGCGACATTCCGCCAACTTCCGCGAACGCCTTTGCGCTACCGAACCTTTCTCCGAGCCCACCGGCAAGGACGATCCCAGCAACACGCGTTGGCGTCATCCGATCAGAGCGAGTCGTAGCCAGGGTCGCCCGGCAGCAGGACGCGCGCTATCTCGCCGAGAATCTCGATGCGAGGTTCAACTGGCTCAACGGTCGTTCCCCTTGCGTGTTCAAGCAGCGCATGGGCATTGTCAAACTGCGAAATCTGCTCGAGGCTGCGAATTGTTGGGAAGACCAGCAGCAGCTCGTCGCGCCCGTGTGCCTCGAGTGCCGATTGCGGGGTCTCCCAGCGCAGGTCAACGCACTCATGTCCATCGACGCGGGGGACTGCACCATCTGGGAGTTCGGCGAGGTAGAACCAAGTGTCAAAGCGGATCTTTACCTCACGCGGGGTGATCCAGCGGGAGAAGGTGACAAGGCTCTCAGGGGAATCGAGCTCGATCCCAGCCTCCTCAGTTACCTCTCGAACGGCCGCAGCTCTGAGCGCGTCTTCGCCAGTCCCATCTGACTTATCAACAGCACCGCCGGGGAATACCCATGCGCCACCCATAAAACGAGACTCAATATTGCGCTGGACGAGCAGCACTTCGAGTGACTCGTTGCCGCCTCTGAGCACGATCACAGTTGATGCTTCGCGAGGGACGGTCTCAGGACCGTCGTTGAGTGTCTCTCCGGGAGCCCGTGGCGGTAGGTCACTCATTCAACGCAGGCTATCGCGATGGCCTACGATTGACCAATGAGCGAAGCAGAAACAACTCGGTGGATTTGTGAGTCGTGCGGGTTCATCTATGAACCTGAGCTTGGTGACCCGGACGGTGGTATTCCGCCAGGCACTAAGTTCGAGGATATTCCAGACACTTGGTACTGCCCGGTCTGCGGTGCAAAGAAGTCTGAATTTGTCCCGTACGAAGACTGATTGACGCGCTTCGGGCGGAGCAGCGAATCTGTTCGGCGCTCCGCCTAGCGTGCTGGCAGTAAAAAGGCAGTAGTAGCAGTCGATTTTGCATGCCAATGCAACAGATTTCGAAACTGCGCAACTTTTTGACTACCGACGGGTTATGGAGTGTGGGTCGGTCTCCGTTCTATCCATGACCCCGGTTCCGGTGGCCGGCCCCCTATTTTCTTCTTACCCCGTTTCCAGTGACAGATGGAAACCTAAGCGCTCAGCAGGATCAATGCGCCGGTTGATCAGCTGGCGGCTGCCAGAGCTTTAACCAGCGTCTGTTCAGCATCTGGCTTAGCAGCTGCCTCAATCGACGCAGCAACCGTTGATACAAGCTCACGCAGCTCCGTTTCGCTGATTGAAAGTGGTGGCATCAGCACAACCACGTCGCCAAGCGGGCGGACAATAACCCCGCGGAGGCGGGCCGCGAGCGTGACTAGGTGCCCGCTGCGCCGCTCCGGTTCGAAGCCGTGCAGTTCGATTCCGCACATCAGCCCAACCCGCCGGATCTCACCAACGCTGGCAATTGGTTCGATCTCTGCCGCCAGCAGCTCACCGAGCAGCTCTGCGCTGGCCTTGACCCGATCGAGTGTCTGCTCGGTTTCAAATACATCAAGCGTCGCCAGGGCTGCAGCACAGGCAAGTGGATTGCCAGTGTAGGTGTGGCCGTGGAAGAAGGTTCGGTACTCGGGGTGCGCACCGAGGAACCCCTGGTGGATGCGCTCGCTGGAAAGCGTCGCTGCCAGCGGTAGATAGCCGCCAGTCAGTCCTTTGGCAACGCACATTAGGTCCGGTTCGACAGCTTCGTGTTCGCAGGCAAACATCATTCCCGTGCGGCCGAATCCGGTGGCAACCTCATCAGCGATCATCAGGATCCCGTGCTCGTCGCAGAGGCGGCGGACCTCGGTCAGGTAGCCGGCCGGTTGCAGCAGCATGCCGGCGGCACCTTGAACGAGCGGTTCAACGATCACTGCGGCTACCTCACCGCCATGCTCGTCCAGAACTCTTGCGAGGTCTCTCGCATCGCCTGGCTCTGCCTCAAGCGTCTCAAACAGCAGCGGTCTGTAAATCGAATGGAACAGCTCCATACCGCCGACCGAAACCGATCCAAGTGTGTCGCCGTGGTAGGCCTCGCGCAGCCGGACGAAGCGCTTGCGCTGCGGTTCACCATTCTGGGCGTGGTACTGGAATGCCATCTTGATCGCGATCTCAACCGCAGTCGAACCGCTGTCTGAGTAGAAGACGCGGTTTAAGTCGCCCGGAGCGAGATCAGCAAGCCGCTCAGCGAGCCTGATTGCCGATGGATGGCTGAGGCCGAGCATCGTCGTGTGCGCGACGCGGTCGAGCTGATCACGGACCGCTTGGTCAATAGCTGGGTGACGATGGCCGTGGACATTGCACCAAAGCGATGAAACGCCGTCGATGTAGCTGTTGCCATCTGTGTCAGTCAGTCTGCAGCCACTTGCCGACTCAATGATCAGCGGCGGCTCGTCGTCAACCCAACCCTGCTGCTGGGTAAACGGGTGCCAGAGGTGGAGGCGGTCAGCGGCAATCAGCTCGTCGGTATTCACGGACGGATCAAGCTATCGACTTGGCAGGAGGGAGTCGATCGGCAGACCGCTTCCAGCTTCGGCAAAGGCTGCTTGGCTGGGCTCACTGATTTCCGGAATTGTTGCGACCTCAATGCCACTAATCCGGGCAACCGTTGCTCGGTTGTCAAGCTCGAGAGCGGTTGGTGAGTCTGACCACGGTCCGAAGACGATTAGCTTTACCTCGAGCCCGACGGCGCGTGCTGATTCGACGGTCAGCAGCGTGTGAGAGATTGTCCCGAGGCCCGGGCGGGCAGCGACTACGACCGCGAGTCCGAGCGCCGTGGCAAGGTCGCGGACCGATTCGGTTTGCGAGATCGGCACGAGTAACCCACCGACCCCTTCGACAAGCAGCGATCCGCCAGCCTTCGTTTCGGCAAGCAGTTCAGCGGCAATTTCTGCGGCATCAAGCTGAACGCCGGCTTCGGCAGCAGCAAGGTGCGGGGACACGGCTGGACCGAACTTTCGTTTGCTGATGCCAGCCGTCGAACTTGATCCGATTGCAAGCGCAAGCAGTTCGTCGTCGCGCAGACCTTCACTTGGGTCGTCCATTCCAGTCAGGAGTGGTTTGCGCACGAGCAGTGGTTCGCCTCTGGCTGTTAGCGCTGCAGCAATTGAAGCTGTGACATAGGACTTTCCCGCCCCGGTGTCGGTTCCGGTTACAAACAGTCCGCGCATCGACGGTCAGGCCGCGCGGTTGATGTCCGTCGGTCCCTGCGCCTCAATGTCGAACAGCTCCTGCCCGCCCTTGCGGGTCGCACGAATTGGCAGTGGCCCGTCACCTGGTACGGGTTCCGGTCGGCGTTCGGCTGGAGCAGTTGCTCGCAGACCAGCTGCAGCGCAGGCATTAGCGATCGTTTTCGCAGCTGCTTTCAACTCGTCTGTGCGATGTGTTGCCATCACAGTCAGCCGCAGCCGTGAGGATCCTTCGGGAACGGTTGGCGGCCGGATCGCCTGTGCGAATACGCCGTCGGCGAGTGCTCCTTCGCAGACCGCGACTGTGTCCGATGCGTCACCGATCACGAGTGGAATGATTGGCGTCGGCTGTTGTTCAATGTCGAAGCCTTCAGACCTCAGTGCTGCCCTGAGTGTCTCTG
>Ga0194057_10001724_pt1 | contig 10873 bp, 8 predicted proteins | sample SepL4415m_MetaG_FD_155474 | JGI IMG/M metagenome (GOLD analysis project Ga0194057, IMG submission 155474) | Anoxic zone freshwater microbial communities from boreal shield lake in IISD Experimental Lakes Area, Ontario, Canada - Sep2016-L442-15m | ecosystem: Environmental > Aquatic > Freshwater >...
GCACGGAACTCCGACCTGGTCGAGTGCTCGTCGGATCACCGAGAGCTGATCGTGAGTCCGTGCCAGCACGGCCTGGTCGGACCAGGCCATCCCGGCCTCGGCTCGGGCCAGGATCTGCGAGGCCACGGCCTCGGCTTCGGCCCGGTCGTCTTCGTAAGCGGTCAGAGTGGGGATCGGTCCGCTTAAGGCTGCCGACTGGGGTGGAGCCACCTCGGCTGGGCCAAGTGCGGCGGTGGCCGCACCCACCACCTCGGGAGTGCAGCGGTGGTTGGTATCGAGGTGCACTATCTCTAGGCCGGCCACGGTGTCGGCCAGCGAGCCGAGCAGGCCAGGGTCGGCTCCGTTCCACCCATAGATGGCCTGGTTGGGGTCGCCGACGGCACACAGGTCACTGCGGGTGCCCATGAGTGCTGCGACCAGCCGGAACTGCGCTGGGTTCACGTCCTGAAACTCGTCGACGGCCAGGTGGCGGTAGCGCCAGCGGGCCTGCTCCGCGAAGGTGGCGTCGTCCAACAACAGGTCGCCAGCCCGCAGGAGCACGTCGTCAAGGTCGTGCAGACTCCGCCGGCCGAGGAGCGCCTGGTAGGAGGTGAACAGCTCGACCACTCGATCGGGGGCGATCGACGGCGACCGGCCCGAGGCGTGTGCGGCGTCTACGTACTCGAGGGGTGACAGACAGCGGGCCTTGGCCCAGCCGATCTCGGTGTCGGCCGCCGAGGCTGCATTGCGGTCGCCCGCCAGATCAGCCAAGGCGCGCCATCGGTGCTCCACCAGATTGGGCGGAGCCTGTCCGGTGTCGGTGGCTCGGCGCCGCATCAGGGTAAGGGCTAGTTGATGAAGGGTGCCGGCTCGGACCCCTGGCGAGGGAGGGCTGCCCCGACCTGCGGGCACCGAGACCGGGACGCGGTAGTAGCTGAGCCGGTTCTGCAGCTCGACGGCCGCCTTGCGGGTGAAGGTGCAGACCACGGTGTGATCGGCATCGACCGATCCGTCTCGGATCCGGCGGGCCACACGGAGAGTGAGGACACGGGTCTTGCCCGATCCGGCACCAGCCACGATGCACAAGGCGGCTGACGTGGAGTCCACGGCTCGGCGCTGGGCCGGGGTGAGCCCGTCGACGGCCTGGGCAAAGCGGTCGTCGCGATCTGGCGACGGGGACGGCGGCGCGATCGGTTCCACGAGGGCCGAGGCTATAGCGAGGGTGTCACACGCGGTCCCATCGGTCCCTCGGTAGATTGATCCGGTGCCACCGACCGAGCCTCCTCCTTTGTCAGCGTCGGGCTGACGGTTGTCGGCACGCCGCCCGCCGCTCTTGCCTTCCGAGCAGGTTCTGGTCGACATCCGACCCCACTGGACGTTCCTGGCCGGTCCGTTGGTGGCTGCCCTGGTGACGATCGTCATCGGAATCGCCCTCGATGTGGGGATCCCGCACACCTCGGTGACACTCCACTGGATCGAAGGGGCCGTGGTGGCCATCCCCTGTGCATGGCTGGCCGTCCGGGTGGTCCGCTGGAGGAGGGCGTGGCTGATGGTGACCTCGCTCCGGATCGTCGATCAGTGGGGGGCCGCCAGCGGAAACCAGATCGATATCCCGCTGGACTCGATCGAGCGGGTAGTGGTCGTCCAGAGCCTGGTGCGCCGCACGTTTGGGACCGGCAGCATCGATGTAGCCGTGTGGGAGCAGGGAATGCTCCACCGTGTCGAGGACGTGCGTCGTCCCGACGTCCTCGCTCGGATCGTGACCCGGCGGCTCGTACCGCCCGGCGACTGGGGAAGCGCCTAGGGCATCGAGCGGTCGGCTCGGCGGGCCGCAACGATCCCGTCGACGGCCTCCACTCTCCACGCCGCAGTGGCGAGCGCGTCTGGGTCGATGGCGCCGGGCGAGCCCAGCACTACGACACAGCCACCGAAGCCGGCCCCGGTCATGCGGACACCGTGGACCCCGGGCCGCGACCGCAGCTCAGCTACCAGTGCGTCAAGCTCGGGCGTGGACACCTCGAACTGCTCGGTCAGGCTCCGGTGACTTTCGTCCATCTGGCCGCCCGCACCGACGAGGTCACCGGCGAAGAGTGCCTCGGCGCACGCATCCACTCGGGCACACTCATCCACTACGTGGCGGGCCCGTCGCCGCAGCAGAGGATCGCGCAGCCCAACCAGGTCATCATCGCCAGCCAGCCCCAAGGGGCCGATCACCGAGGCTGCCGCATCGCACTCGGCTACCCGTTCGGCGTACGCCGACAGTCGCAGATCGCGGCGCTGGCCAGAGTCGACGATGAGGATCTCGGCGGAGGGAGGAATCGCCACATCGGTAGTTCCACCGGTAGCGAAGTCGATCCGGAGGGCGGAGCCGGCCCTCGCCCCGGCACACACGAGAGGGTCCATGAGGCCTACGGGCACGCCGATGCGATGCTCGGCCTCTCGGCAAAGTACGGCGACGGTCGAGGCGTCACCGTCTACGCCGAAGAGATCGGCCAAGGCCACCGATAGGGCGGCACTCGACGACAGACCCGCACCTCGGGGGAGCGTGGAGGTGATGTGAAGGGCGCCCCCTCGCTCGGGCCGAGCCAACGACACGACGGCCATGATCAGGCGGGCCCACGCTGGCTCCAGGGTCCCGATGGCATCCACGTCGGGATGGAGCGGAACGATGGCCTGAATGTCAGGGTAGGCATCGGAGGTGACGGTAAAGTTCAGGGAATCCGTTGGGGTGTACTCCACCGTCACCCCGAGGCCGATGGCCATGGGGAGCGCCAGTCCCTGGTTGTAGTCGGTGTGGTCCCCGATCAGGTTGACCCGCCCGGGGCCGGTGCGCGGTGCGAACTGCTGGGCTAAGGACGTCTCTCTGGAAACGGATGGTGGCACCACTTGGCTCCTCCACGGGCGGGCTCCCGGGAGGCAGCCTCGATGATGCAACACGCTACCGTCCGACGTGCCGTGGCCGTCGCCGGAGTGGTGCCGCTCGGCCTACGATGCGGGCAACATGTTCTACGATCTGCTGCAGGCCAACTCGACATATTCCGGGGCGTTCACCCTCCGGGGCATCCCCCCGGTAGCTGCTCGTGAGTTCGCTCTCGTCACCTGCATGGACAGCCGCATCGAGCCGCTGACCATGTTGGGTCTGCTGCCGGGCGACGCCAAGATCCTCCGCAATGCCGGCGGCCGGGTGACCCCCGACGTAATTCGCTCGCTGGTCCTGGCCACTCGGTTCCTGGGTGTGCGCGAAATAGCGGTCATGCAGCACACCAACTGCGCGCTGGCCATGCAGAACGACGACGAAGTCCGTGCCCGCTTGGCCGACGATGGTGTCGAAGGGATCGACGGCTGGGAGTTCCTGGCCATGCCCGATCCGGACCGAGCCCTGGCCGACGACGTGGCCCTGTTGCGTGCCTGCGACCAGCTGCCCGTCGGGGTGCATATCGAGGGCTGGCGTTACGACGTGGAGACCGGCCTGATCAATCGGGTCATCGCTTCTTCGCTCTGAGGACTTTGTCTGCATTTGACCCACGAGCCTTGGTGGGACACCATCCCGCTATGTCGTATTCCGCCCGTACCCATCCGACAGCGGTGACCACCATGCGTGGTATCACCCCTCTGGCGTCGTTCACGGGAGGTGGGCGATGAGCGGGCCGCTCGAGGGAGTGCGCATCATCGAGCTGGCCGGACTGGGTCCAGCGCCATTTGCCGGGATGATGCTGGCCGATGCCGGGGCCGACATCATCCGCATCGACCGTGCCGACCGCGCCACCTATCCGCCTCGCCAAGAGGCCCACGTCGACCTGTTGAACCGTGGGCGGCGCTCGGTGGCCGTCGACCTCAAGCATCCGGAAGGAGTCGATCTCGTCCTCCGTCTGCTGGATGGCGCCGATGGGCTCATGGAGGGCTTCCGCCCCGGTGTGGCCGAGCGCCTCGGTCTGGGTCCCGAGGTCTGTCTGGCTCGTAACCCCAAGTTGGCCTACGGCCGGATGACCGGGTATGGACAGGATGGCCCGATGGCTCTGGCTGCCGGTCACGATATTGACTACATCGCCATGTCCGGTGCTCTGGAGGCCATAGGCCGGGCGGGCGAGCGCCCGGTGCCACCGATGAACCTGGTCGGTGACTTCGGTGGCGGAGGGATGTTGCTGGCCTACGGCATGTTGGCAGCCATCTTGAGTGCCCGCACCACGGGTAAGGGACAGGTCATCGATGCCGCCATGGTGGATGGCGCCGCCTCGCTGATGACGATGACCTACACGTTGCGCAGCGCGGGGATCTGGCAGGATGCGCGAGGGACCAACATGCTGGACACCGGAGCGCACTTCTACGAGGTGTACGAAGCTTCGGATGGTGGCTACCTGAGCGTGGGGGCCATCGAGCCTCAGTTCTACGCCGAGCTCATGCAGCTGCTCGGCCTAGGCGACGAGGACCTCTCCACGCAGATGGACCGGACCATGTGGCCGGCCATGAAGGAGCGGTTCGCCGCTATCTTCGCCACCAAGACTCGCGACGAGTGGGAGGCCATCTTTGCTGGGTCCGACGCCTGCGTCGCACCTGTGCTGTCAGCCACCGAAGCCGCTGATCATCCGCACAACAAGGCCCGGGGAACCTTTACCGAGGTGGCTGGTGTGCTCCAGCCTTCTCCGTCCCCTCGGTTCCTGGGCACTCCCGGGTCCATCCGCCGACCTCCGCCCAACCCCGGCCAACTGGCCGATGAGGCACTGGCCGACTGGGGTCTGTCCACCGACGACGTGGAGAGTCTCCGCACGTCTGGCGCCATTCGTTAGGGCCCAGGGATGCCAGTCTGACTTCGACCTCTACAGGTTCACCACCGGGCAGGTGACGGTGCGGATGATCCCCTCGATGCCCTGGATCCGTCCGACCACCATCTGTCCGAGTTCGTCCATGGTGGCGGCCTCGGCCTGGGCGATCACGTCGTAGGGGCCGGTTACGCCTTCAGCAGACACCACTCCAGCAATGGCCTGGACGGACCGGGCCACAGTGGCTGCTTTGGCGACCTCGGTCTGGATGAGGATGTAGGCGCTGACGGACATGTCCATCTCCTGGGGTGGTGAATTTGCGGGTTGTTGGGCTCGACGGCGGGTCCCTCAATCGGGCAACTGCAGCCTCCCACGTGATTGAGGGAAAGAACATCCGGCTCCGCCCGGGTCTCCAAGAACGGCGCCCGTAACGGGTGGCCCGTCGGGTTCCCCCGGTGCAAGCCGAGAGACCGGTGCAAGCCGTCGGTCACCTTGACCGAGTCCACCCGTTCTGCCGCCTACCATGCCGACATGGGCGTTCGGGAGCGTGGTGAACAGTTCCGTCGCCTGATCCGTTCAGCGGTCGACGACCTGTTCGACCAGCGGAGCCCGATCGGCCGACTGGCTCTGACTCATGTGCTCATGACGGCGGGTGACACCCTGTTCGCCATCTCGTTGGCCGGATCGCTCTTCTTTTCCATTTCACCCACAGCAGCTAAGGACAAGGTCCTCCTCTACCTGTTGCTGACCATGGGCCCTTTCGCCATCGTGGCTCCCGCCCTCGGGCCGCTGGTGGACCGGAGCCGTGGAGCCCGACGAGCCATGGTGGTGGCGTCTGCCCTGGGCCGGGTCGTGCTGTGTCCGTTCATCGCCCGCGACATGCACTCGCTTCTCTTGTTCCCCGAGGCGTTCCTTATGCTGGTGCTGTCGAAGGTCTACCTGGTGACCAAGGGTGCATTGGTGCCGGAGATGGCCGCCCTCGAGATGGCTGGCACCGGAATGTCGCCGACTGTCGCACATGACAGCACCAGTGACCCGGGCGAGTTCCTCGCGTCCGGTGACTTCGGCCCCGAGGAGCCCTACGACACCCCTCCCTACGACACCCCTCCCTACGGCATGCCGCCGACGGTCCACGTGAACGACCCAGTTACGGGCGAGGACGAGGTGGAGCCGGACCTGGCCACCCTCAACGCCCGCCTGGGCCTGCTGGCCTCGCTGTCGGGGTTCGCCTTCGCCATCCCTGCCGTGATCATCCTGAAGCTGGCCGGGGCCCCGGCCGTGCTGTGGTCGTGTGCCGCCGTATTTTCGGCCGCCGTGGTGGCCGGCTCACGGCTCCCTGTCCCCCGACCGTCGAGAGAGGCACGCCGCCGCAGGGGGTCCGCACCCGGTTCGGTACCGGGCATGGCAGCGCCGTCGATGGCTTTGGCGCCCGTGTCGGACGCCGACGAGTGGCAACTCGACGAGGAGCGCGACATCGCCATCTATCGGCCCATCGCCGGCACCCAGGTGATCCTGGCCCTTACGCCCATGTCGGTACTCAAGGGCCTGCTGGGCTTCCTCACGTTCCTATTCGCCTTCGGGCTCCGACGCCAGGGCGCGGCCACCTGGTGGTTCGGGCTGCTGGTGGGCGCGCTGACCATCGGGGCGGTCATCGGGGTGCTCTTGGTCGGCCGGCTCCGTCGGGTGCTGACCGAGCAGCAGATGCTGACGGCTGCCCTGTGGCTGGTATCGGCAGCTGGACTGTTGGGCTGGCTGGTCCACAGCCAGGCACTCCAGGCGTTGGTGGCCATGGCCGTGGGGGCTGCTGGCGCAGTAGCCAAACCATCGTTCGATGCCCTGGTGCAGCGCCACGTCCGAGAGTCGGACCAGGGACGGGCCTTTGCTCGGTTCGAAACGAGGCTGCAGTTGGTGTGGGTACTCGGGTCGCTGGTGGGTGTGGTGCTGTCGCTGTCGATCCCGGCCGGCAACCTGGTCCTGGCCATTGTGGCCATGGTCGGGGCCCTGTCGTACATGAGCGCCCTGCATGGCGCCTCGGGACGGTCCGGGGCTCCTGGCCCCGCCTGAGGCCGTGTGAGTCAGGGCCTGGTGGGCCCCGGTGACCGCGGCGAGCGCATGCTGGATCCGGAGGTAGGTGATCAATTCGCGCAGTAGCGGGTGGAGTGGCTGTGGCGGGTGCCTCCCATGAGCTCGAAGGACGGGGCGAGTCGCGGTGCTCCTCGTCGCTTCCTGCGTCTGCAAACAAGGTGACATAGGGTCTGCTTCGGTGCAGCCTGTCGTGTCCGCTACATCTGGGTGATCTGGGAATCCGCTGATTTCTGAAGAGCCGTTGCCCTAGCCCGTTCCTCCCCAAAGGTGGATTCCATGATCCCTCCTACTCACGCATTGATCAAAGAGCTGGGTCAGCGTGCCGCCCTCGAGGCTCTTGGATCCTTCATCTATCTGAAGGATCGCCAAGGGCTGTACGTTTTTGCCAGCCGGGGGTACACGGACCATCTCGGAGTTCCCCTCGAGGAAATCATCGGCCGAGGCGACGGTGCGATTCTGCCCGGTACTGCATCCGATGAACGAACCGCTGTCGATGCGCGAGTGATGGACACCGCCCAGACCATCGAGCGAGAAGATCGCAAGAACGACAGAACCGGAGGTGGGGAACTTGTCTACCGGACTATCAAGACTCCGATCGTTGATGCCGCAGGATCCGTGATCGGGGTCAGCAGCGTCAGCACGAACATCACCGACATGAGGCGGGTGGAGGCCGAGCTGGGCTATCTGAACGTCATCGTCGAGGAGAGTTCGACGATCATGTATCTGGCGCTGGCCGTTGACGGTGCGCCGCGGGTCTACACCTCGGCAAATGTCATCCGGTTCGGCTTCACAGTCGAGGACTGCAAAGAGGGTCGCTTCCGGTTCCCCGACTTCATCCACCAGGAAGATCGTGCTCAGGTACTCGAAGGGGTCGAGTTGATGGTGGGACAGGGGCAGGATGTGCTCGAGAGCGAGTACCGGTTGATCGCTGCAGACGGCAGCGTGCACCACGTTCTGGATCGCACATCGGCGATTCGAGACGAAACCGGAGCGGTGACGCACTGGCAGGGCGCCATCACCGACGTGACTGAACGCTGGGAAGCGGAACAGGCCATGAAGCGCTCTCAGGCGCTAATTGCCGAGCAACGGGAATCGCTTGCTGTGGCACGCGCCGAAGTGTCGAGACTCAAAGTAGAGATAGACCTTGTCAGGCGAAAGAGCGCAGTGGCCGAGATCACTGAATCTGATGAATTCGCGTCACTGGCTGAGCGGGGAGCGGCGTTGCGGGCAAGGAACGCCGAGGATTCCTGACGCCGAGGATTCCTGACGCCGGGGATGTGTCGCTTGCGCTACCCGAGGACTCGCCCTTGCGCCACCACGGGGCCAGACCTTGACAGTGCGAGACGCGTCGAAGGGGCCCCACCGGGACCCCTTCGCACGAAAGACTTTTACTGACTGCAGGGGCTCCCCTGGGGAAACCCAGCCGACTCAGCCGAGCTGCTGCTCCAACTTGTCGACCTCGGCGTTGAGAGCAGCCGGGAGCTTGTCGCCGAAGGTAGCGAAGTGCTCGCGGATGGAGGGCACTTCGGCCCGCCACTCGTCGGCGTTGACGCTGAGCAGGGTCTCCATGTCGGCATCCGACACGCCGAGGCCATCGATGTTGATGGCACCCTTGGTGGGGATGTACCCAATGGGGGTCTCGGTGGCGTCGCCGTTGCCGCTCACCCGGTTGAACACCCACTCGAGGACACGGGAGTTGTCGCCGTATCCCGGCCACAGCCATTTGCCTTCGTCGTCCTTGCGGAACCAGTTGACGTAGAAGATCTTCGGAAGCTTGTCCTGGTCTGCTCCGGAACCGATCTCCAACCAGTGGGCGAAGTAGTCAGCCATGTTGTATCCGCAGAAGGGCAGCATGGCGAACGGGTCACGGCGCAGGTTGCCGACGGCACCGGCGGCAGCCGCCGTCGTCTCAGAGGCCATGATGGAGCCCAGGAACACGCCGTGCTGCCAGTCTCGGGACTGAAACACCAACGGCACCACCGAAGCCCGGCGGCCACCGAACAAGATGGCGTCGATCGGCACACCGGCCGGGTCTTCCCATTCCGAGGCGATGGCCGGGTCCTGGGACGCCGGCACGGTGAACCGAGCGTTGGGGTGGGCCGCCGGGGTGCCGGACTCGGGGGTCCAGTCCTCGCCTTTCCACGACGTCAGGTGGGCCGGTGCCTCCTCCGACATCGACTCCCACCACACGTCGCCGTCATCAGTGAGGGCGGTGTTGGTGAAGATCGAGTTGGCGTCCATGGTCAGCATGGCGTTCGGGTTGGTGTGGTCGTTGGTGCCAGGAGCCACCCCGAAGAAGCCGGCCTCGGGATTGATGGCGTACAGACGGCCGTCTGGGCCGAACTTCATCCAGCAGATGTCGTCGCCCACCGTCTCGACCTTCCAGCCGGGTAGGGACGGGATGAGCATGGCCAGGTTGGTCTTGCCGCAGGCCGACGGGAAGGCGCCGGTGACGTAGCGGGTCTCACCGGCGGGCGAGGTCAGCTTCAAGATGAGCATGTGCTCGGCCAGCCAGTTGTCGTCCCGGGCCATCACCGATGCGATGCGTAGGGCGAAGCACTTCTTGCCCAGGAGGGCATTGCCGCCGTATCCCGAGCCGTACGACCAGATCTCCCGAGTCTCGGGGAAGTGCACGATGTACTTGTTGTCAGCGTCGCACGGCCATGGCACGTCGGACTCGCCGGCGTCCAGGGGGGCGCCCACCGAGTGCAGGCACGGGACGAACTCGCCGTCGGTGCCGAGCACCTCGAGTGCGCCACGGCCCATACGGGTCATGATCCGCATCGACACGGCCACGTAGGCCGAGTCGGTGATCTCCACGCCGATGTGAGCGATGGACGAGCCGAGCGGACCCATGGAGAAGGGGACCACGTACATGGTCCGACCCTTCATGGATCCCTCGAACAGACCAGTCAGCACACCGCGCATCTCGGACGGATCGCGCCAGTTGTTGGTCGGGCCGGCATCAGCCTCGTCCGTCGAACAGATGTACGTCCTGTCCTCGACCCGGGCAACATCACCCGGGTCGGAGTGAGCCCAGTAGCTGTTGGGGCGCTTGGCCTCGGACAACTTGGTGAACGTGCCGTTGTCGACCAAGAGCTGACACAGCCGGTCGTACTCCTCGGCGGATCCGTCACACCAGACCACTTCGGCGGGCTGCGTGAGGGCGGCGACCTCGTCGACCCATGCGATCAACTTCTTGTGCTCGGTGGGGGGCATGGGGTGTGTTGTTCCTCCTCGGTTGACCGGCGACCCATCGGGTCGTCGTCCACGCTGCAGTGGTGCATCGTGGTAGCTCTCGGTACGGCTCGCTAATAGTAGTGGGATTGGACTGAGGACAATGCTAGGCAAGTCAGGTGCAAACACCCAATTCGGAGGAATCGCCAGAACCGGGCGGACGCGCTGACGAGTTCGCCCTGATCGAACGCCTCCGGGAGGGCTTCGAATCGGCCCGAGGCCCCTCGATTCGCCCCGGTGATCTTTGGATCGGCGACGACGCCGCCGCTGTGACCCTGCCCCACCCTGGCCGGGTGGTGCTCGCTACCGACTTAGTGGTCGATGGGGTCCACGTCGATGCCGCGCTCTGCACCCCCGAGGACATCGGGTGGAAGGCGCTGATGGTGACGGTCTCCGACCTGGGCGCCATGGGTGCCGACGTATCGTTCGCCCTTCTGTCGGTGGCGGCCCCGGTTGGGTTCGCTATCGAGCGACTGGGGGCTGGGGTGGCAGAGGCTGCAGCCTGCATGGGCTGTGCGGTGGTCGGGGGCGACCTTTCCACGTCACCGGTGCTGGTCGTCTCGGTGACCGCGGTCGGCTCGGTGCCTGATGACGGGCACGCCTTGCTGCGTCGTGATGGCGCCCGAGCGGGAGACCATCTGTTCGTGACCGGACCACTCGGGGGATCTTCGGCCGGGTTGCGGTTACTACGTGGCGGAGATCCGGGAGATTCTGGAGTGCTCCCGTCCGAGCTGGCTGCGGCCTACCGGCGTCCGGTGGCCCGGATGGTCGAGGGCTCGGTGGCCCGACGGGCTGGTGCTACCGCATGCATCGAC
>Ga0194057_10001735_pt1 | contig 10832 bp, 4 predicted proteins | sample SepL4415m_MetaG_FD_155474 | JGI IMG/M metagenome (GOLD analysis project Ga0194057, IMG submission 155474) | Anoxic zone freshwater microbial communities from boreal shield lake in IISD Experimental Lakes Area, Ontario, Canada - Sep2016-L442-15m | ecosystem: Environmental > Aquatic > Freshwater >...
ACCGGTCATTACGGTGGGTAGTACCGATACGGTTACAGCAACAGCCAACTCCGGCCTTGCCGCCAGCTTTAGTTCAAATACGCCGACTGTCTGTACGGTCAGTGGCAGTAATGTGACCGGTATTGCTGCGGGTAACTGTACCATTGTCGCCAATCAGTCCGGCAATGATAATTACCTGGCTGCCGATCCGGTAGCGAAGAACATTAGTATTGGCAAAGGCGTACAAACTTTAACCTTTGGTGAGGTGCCGGCAATTACGGTGGGCAGTACCGGTGCTGTTACGGCAACCGGCAATGCCGCTGGTACAGAGGTGAGCTTTGGTTCTGACACAACCAATATCTGTACGGTCAGTGGCAGTAATGTGACCGGCATTGCGGTGGGCAACTGTACCATTGTCGCCAATCAGTCCGGCAATGATAATTACCTGGCTGCCGATCCGGTAGCGAAAAGCGTTACTATTGGCGTTGGCAGTCAAGTCATAAATTTTGATCCGGTACCCAACATCGTTGTGGGCAAAACCAGTGGCATTTTAGCGAGTGCCACTTCAGGGCTTCCGTTGATCTTCAGTTCCACTACAACCGATATTTGCACCGTCACGGGCAACACTATTGCCGGCATTAAGGTGGGTACTTGCAGTATCACAGCGAGTCAGGCGGGCAGCGACAATTACACGGCAGCTACTCCGGTGACACAGTCCTTCGAAATTACCAGCAATATGAGCAGCCAAACAATAAACTTTGGCCCAATGCCAAATATAACCGTAGGTGACAGCGTTGTTGTCGCGGTTAGCGCTGATTCCAAGCTTGCGGTGAGTTTAAACTCTTCTACGTTGGACACTTGCACAGTCAGTGGTGACACGGTGACTGGCATTGCTGTCGGCACCTGCACCCTTGTTGCCGACCAAGTCGGCAACGACAGTTACACAGCGGCTGTCCAGGTGAAGCAGTCTGTCACGGTCGGCAAGGGTTCACAAGTCCTGATCTTTGGTACACCGCCAGCAATTACGGTGGGCAATGCCGGTGTTGTTTCGGTTACCGGCAATGCCATCGGTACAGAGGTGAGCTTCAGTTCTGACACAACCGATATCTGCACTGTCAGTGGCAGTACCGTGACAGGTATTACTGCGGGTATCTGCACTATTGCCGCCACTCAGGCCGGCAATGCCAATTACAATCCAGCGGCTCAGGTAACGCAGACAGTCACTATCGGCAAAGGCGCACAAGCTTTGATCTTTGGGACTGCGCCAGCGATTACCGTGGGTAAAATCGGTACGGTTACAGCAACAGCCAACTCCGGGCTTGTTGCCAGCTTCAGCTCAAGTACGGCAGATGTCTGTACGGTTAGCGGTGCTACCGTCACCGGCAAAGCAACCGGCACCTGCACCATTGCCGCAAACCAAGACGGGGACATAAATTACAACGCCGCTACTGCAATAACGCAGGACATCACTATTAGCAAAGGCGCACAAGCTTTGATCTTTGGGGCTGCACCGGCGATTACCGTAGGTAAAACCGGTACGATTACAGCAACAGCCAACTCCGGACTTGTCGCCATATTTAGTTCAAGCACGACGGATGTCTGTACTGTCAGTGGTAATACCGTCACCGGCAAAGCAACCGGCACCTGCACCATTGCCGCAAACCAAGACGGGGACATAAATTACAACGCCGCTACTGCAATAACGCAGGACATCACTATTGGCAAAGGCGCACAAGCTTTGACCTTTGGGGCTGCACCGGCGATTACCGTGGGTAAAACCGGTACGGTTACAGCAACAGCCAACTCCGGGCTTGCCGCCAGCTTCAGCTCAAGTACGGCAGATGTCTGTACGGTTAGCGGTGCTACCGTCACCGGTAAAGCAACCGGCACCTGCATCATTGCCGCCAATCAGGCAGGAAATGCGAATTACAATGCCGCTACTGCAATAACGCAGGACATCACTATCGGCAAAGGCGCACAAGCTTTGACCTTTGGGACTGTACCGGCGATTACCGTGGGTAAAACCGGTACGGTTACAGCAACAGCCAATTCCGGTCTTGTCGCCATATTTAGTTCAAGCACGGCGGATGTCTGTACGGTTAGCGGTGCTACCGTCACCGGTAAAGCAACCGGCACCTGCACCATTGCCGCAAACCAAGACGGTGACAGCAATTACAACGCCGCTACTGCAATAACGCAGGACCTCACTATCGGCAAAGGCGCACAAGCTTTGGCCTTTGGGACTGTACCGGCGATTACCGTGGGTAAAACCGGTACGGTTACAGCAACAGCCAACTCCGGGCTTGTCGCCAGCTTCACTTCAACTACGCCGACTGTTTGTACGGTTAGTGGCAGTGTTGTCACCGGTAAAGCAACCGGAACCTGTATTATTGCCGCCAATCAGGCGGGTAACGCCAATTACAATCCGGCGCTTCAAAAAACACAGTCCTTCATTATCGGCAAGGGCGCACAAGTCTTGACCTTTGGTGCCATACCCGCAGTGACTGTCGGTAAAACCGGTCTTGTTTCCGCTACCGGCAATGCCGCAGGTGTAGTCAGTTTTAGCACTACCACTGCCGGTATTTGTTCGGTTAGCGGCGCTACCGTCACCGGTAAAGCAACCGGAACCTGTATTATTGCCGTCAATCAGGCGGGTAACGCCAATTACAATCCGGCTATTCAGATGACTCAGAACATCCCGGTCGGTAAAGGCGCACAAGTCTTGACCTTTGGTGCCATACCCGCAGTGACTGTCGGTAAAACCGGTCTTGTTTCGGCAATTGCCACATCAAAACTTGCGGTGAGCTTCAGCTCTGCCACCACCGGTATTTGTTCGGTTAACGGCGCTATCGTAATCGGCAAAGAAATCGGAACCTGTATTATTGCCGCCAATCAGGCGGGTAACGCCAATTACAATCCGGCTATTCAGATGACTCAAAACATCCCGGTCGGCAAAGGCTCACAAGTTTTAACCATGGGTGCAGCCCCTGTGATTACCGTGGGCAAAGCCGGTCTTGTTTCGGCAATTGCCACATCAAAACTTGCGGTGAGCTTCAGCTCTGCCACCATCGGTATTTGTTCGGTTAACGGCGCTATCGTCATTGGTAAAGCAATCGGAACCTGTATTATTGCCGCCAATCAGGCGGGTAACGCCAATTACAATCCGGCTATTCAGATGACTCAGAACATTCCGATCGGCAAAGGCGCACAAGTCTTAACCTTTGGTGCCGTCCCTGTTATTACCGTGGGTAAAACCGGTCTTGTTTCGGCAATTGCCACATCAAAACTTGCGGTGAGCTTCAGCTCTGCCACCACCGGTATTTGTTCGGTTAACGGCGCTATCGTCATTGGCAAAGCAGTCGGAACTTGTATTATTACCGCCAATCAGGCGGGTAACGCCAATTACAATCCGGCGCTTCAAAAAATACAGTCTTTCACTATCGGCAAGGGCGCACAAGTATTGACTTTTGGTGCCACACCAGTGGTTACCGTGGGTAAAACCGGTTTCGTTTTAGCAACCGCCTCGTCCAGACTTGTAGTGGCATTCACTTCCAAAACGCCTGGCGTGTGTTCCGTTACCGGCAATATTATTACCGGTAAGGCAGTCGGCACCTGCATTATTGCCGCCAATCAGGCAGGTAATGCCAATTACAGCCAAGCTATTTCAGTGACAAAATCATTTAAAATTGGTACACAATTAAGGTAAGTATATAAAGACCATGCCTAATTAAACGACATAACAAACGTATGAGCTAAAAACCGGCATTGATTGGCAGTCGGTCTATGTTGCTTAATTATCGAAGGCATCTATAATTTATATAAAATACCTTGTTACTTAAAGTACCGGTTCGAGCATCAATTTATTCGCTCTATCCGGTTAAAAAAATGACTCATCGGGAGTCATCATTTACTTACTCCAGCTTTGCTGGCTAATAATTAAGGTAGTGGTTCTTATGGTTAAAATTTTTGCTTTCAATTATTCTTGTATCTTTGTGCCCTTTAAAGATCAAGCTCCCGTTTTTGCAACTACAAACCTCGGTATAAAGAAAAAGCTGGCGCTTGGTGTTTCTACTGCATTACTGTGTCTTAGCCAGCAGGCGCAGGCGCATGTTGAGTATTATGATCTTAACCAAGGTGCGCAGATTGGAGATTTGACGGCTGTTGGTAAAGCTGCGTCTACTACGCAATACGGTTCAACACCAACGACAGTGCTGTCCTTAAATGCAAGTCCTGCATCAAATGGTATCAGTGCCGGTAAAATTTCAGGGCAACAGGATCTGGCGTTAAAAAATGCCAGTGACTGGAACGCAACCAACCAAGCCTACACAGGCGTAGGTAGTTTTACCGGCGTCACTTACACGCCGACTTCCAGTAGCGCAACCGTCAACGTTAATGACGTCACCGACTTTGGCTGGGGTGCTGGCACCAAGGCCCTTTTAGGCGATAGTCACAAGGTGGATATGTTCAACTTCCGCCTGTCTCAGGCGTCCACTGTTACTATCAGTTGGAATGTTGATGATGGTGCTGGAAACTATTACGACAGTGCCTTTACGCTCTATAGAGGGTTTTTGCCCTACCAGGGTCATGACGATGCCAATGAAAAACTGAATCCAAAAGCGTCCGCTCCACCGTTTGCAAAAGTACAAGATACTTTGGACGGACTAACTGCGCCGATGGATGTGCAGGGTATTGCTTCTTCGTATCGCCAAACTGCAGGAGCCGGAAACCCCGGTACTTATGTCGGCCAGTTCAATGCGTTGGCTAACTGGGGTCAAGCCAACGTCTCCGGGAATTGGAGCAACGTGTTTTATCTTGCCTCCGTTAATAAAAATACAGCTTCTTTAGCCGGGTATGGCTCCATTGCCAATAATTATAAGGAAACACTGACCCTTACATTGGAGCCCGGAAATTACACCATCGCTGCCTCAGGGGCTCTGGGCGCAATAGCTAACGCAAGCGCAGGTACTTTAGGTTCGGTAGATTCTTTTGGCGCAACCAATCTCCACGGCCAATTAATCTTTACCGCTAAAGCGGCAAAGAAGAATCAAACCATTAGCGCAATCAGCCTTTTACCCGCCACATTAACCGCTGGTAAAACCACGGTTGTAAGCGCTACTGCCACTTCCGGTCTTGCTGTGACTTTTACTTCAAGCACACCCACTATATGTACTATCAGTGGCGCTACCGTCACCGGCAAAGTGGTCGGCACCTGCACCATTGCCGCCAATCAGGCAGGCAACGCCAGTTATAACAAAGCGCCTCAGGTAACAAAAACCATCACTATCGGTAAGAGTGGGCAAGTTATAACATTCGGTACTATGCCGGCAAATCTGGCTATAGGAGGAGTCAGCAATATTCCTGCAACCTCCACTTCAGGCCTTCTGTTGAGTTTTAGCTCTGCCACAACCGGTATCTGTACCGTTACCGGCAGCACTGTCAAAGGTATTGCCGCTGGCACCTGTACTATTAATGCCAATCAAGCAGGCAACGCCCGTTATAACAAAGCGCTCCAGGCAACAAAAACCATCACTATCGGCAAGATCCAAACCATAACTTTTGGTGCCGCACCGAAAATTACCGTAGGCAAAACCGGTGTTGTCACTGCGACCGCAACATCAGCCTTGGCGGTGACTTTTGCTTCAAGAACCCCCACTGTTTGTACAATTACCGGCAGAACAGTCAAAGGTATTATCGCAGGTGCCTGCACTATTAAGGCCAGTCAAGCCGGTAATGCGACTTACAATGCCGCCGCTGTGAAAACGCAAAGTTTTACGATTCGCTAAGGGCTTACAACGGGTTCCCACGCGTCCGCACCACTGCCATAGTTAAGCGTCTCTTGGGAAGATAAACCGTTGGCTGAGCGGAGCCCAAGCCGGCAAAATCGCTTCGACTCCGCTCAGCGAACGGCTTAACTTAATGACATTGGAGTGCAACCGCTTCAGCTGTTGCCTGTAAACAGCTAAACCTGTTTTACTCCTGTCGCAGAATTATATTGTTACGATGCTTAACTGTGGGCAGTGATGCAATCGCGTGGGAACGATAGGAATTTAAGAAATTCGGGCAGCTTCTTTCAAGGCTCCGGAAAAATTAGGTCATATCACCTATTAAATGTGTTAAATAACATAGTTTAATTAAATTAAAAGAGCCCTGTAATCAAATAAGCCTTTAATTACAAGGGCTTTAATGGTTGGCTTGGTAATTGCTTTAGTATTAAACAGTTGCTTTATTGCCTTGTTCAGCAAGCGGGATAAGTCGTGTTGAGCACTTGCCGTTTTAGCAATGAGTTAATTTAAGTATTTGCCTTTTTGTGGGAGCGGCTTTAGCTGCACTATTCGCGGCTAAAGCCGCTCCCACAAATTAAGCAAGTGTTGGTTTTACTGTGTTTAATTTATAGAGGTTGCCCTGTTAAAAGGGCTGTGACTTTTTTACTATTTTAAGGTATCTACATGACTTATAAACATCAAACGGCTGTTTCTGCACGCGCAGGACATGGCTTTAAGAAAAAAGCGGCACTCGGCGTCACCGTTGCCTTGTTAGGCTTAAGCCAACAAGCACTGGCGCATGTTGAGTATTACGATCTTAACCAAGGCGCTCAAATCAATGATTTGACGGCTGCGGGTAAAACGGCTTCTACCGCACAATATGGCTCCACGCCTGCCGGTGTTGTGGCTTTGGGTGGTATTACGGCCAATGGTCTTGGTGCTATATCGTCACAACAAGATTTGGCTTTAAGTAACCAAAGCCAATGGAATACAACCAACCAATCCTATACCGGCGTGGGCAGTTTCACCGGTGTCACTTATACGCCGACTTACAGTAGCGCAACCGTCAACGTTAATGATGTGACCGACTTCGGATGGGGCAATGGCACCAAAACTACTTTGGGTGATAGCCACAAGGTGGGTATGTTCAACTTCCGTTTGTCTGAAGCTTCCAATGTTAATATCAGTTGGAACGTTGATGATGGCGCGGGTAACTTTTTTGACAATGGCTTCACATTGTATAGTGGCCTTCTGCAATATCAGAGTCATGATGATGCTAACGAGAAATTGAATCCAAAAAACGGCCCTGTCACCAAGGTTCAGGATGCTCTTGACGGCTTAACCGCACCCGCAGACGTTCAAGGCATTACTTCTTCGTATCGTAAAACTAATGCAGGAACCGGAAATCCGGGCACTTATGTTGGCCAGTTCAATGCTCTGGCTAACTGGGGTCAAGCCAATGTTTCCGGAAACTGGAGTAACGTAGCGTTTATTCAAGCGGTTAATGGCAATGCCGGCTCTGCTGCGGGATATAGCGATAAAGCCAGTGATACCTTGGAAACGCTTGCCATTACCTTGGGTGCCGGAAATTACACCATCGCTGCCTCGGGTGCTTTGGGCGCAACTTTGGCGGCGGGTGGTTTTCTTGATCCTAACTCTCTCACGGGCGGAACACTTCAGAGCTTTGGCCAAACCAATCTCCACGGCCAATTAACCTTTAGCGCTGTCAGCGTAGCTGCTGTCCCAGTCCCTGCTGCGGTTTGGATGTTCCTGACCGGCATGATGGGTGTATTGGGCTTAAATCGTCGTAAAAGCCGTTCAATGGCTATGTAAAAAACCCCATTTGCTGGCGTTTTTTAGCTGCCGCCAGCCTCTCCAAACAGTTTAACCACTGTTCTTTTACTGGGTAAACAAGATAGGCCTCTGTCTTGTTTGCCTTTTTTTTATGGGTAAATCGGGAGACAGCCAACGGCTTGACTTAATGATATTGGGGAGGCGGCTCTTACTTAAAACCCCGTTACTATTTTACAAAGTGTGTGATATGACACACTGGGTGCGTTAAATAACATAGTTTAATAAAGTCAGTCTTCGCTTACTCACTCTAAATGCCGATTAGGCGAGGCGAGGGGGTGTTGGCACTATGCTTGCTTTAATAAACGCTGTTAATGGGCGCAAGAGCACGCTTGAATGCTGGATAGATGTTTCTAATAATAATTTTAAAGGTGTGGATATGACTTATACAAAACAAGAGGCGATTCAGCCAACAAAAAAACGCGGTTTATGGGCAGCGCTAAGCATAAATACTGCGGCAATCCTGTTAATGGGACTTGCCAATCCGGCGGCTGCGCATGTGAGTTATGTGGACTTAAGCGATTCAGTGATGTCACCGGGCGGCGTCAATAGCGGTTCTTTTTCCAATTATGGTTGGTATGAAGGTACGACAGCCACTTTGGGCGATAGCCACAATCTGGCGGGCGGAGATTTTTTTAAATTCACGCTAACCCAAGCGTCTAATGTGTCCATTAGTTTTAGCGATCCCACTCATTCCGGGCTATTAAATCCGGCCTTTAGTTTGTATAACGGTTTTTTCTCTGATGAAGCGCATGATGATACTTCCGTTGATCCGCTCAATCCTGGACATTTTGTCTTAAAGCCTACAGCTCATGTTGTTAAGGATGCTTCGCCGGTTGACGATGGTGTGACCACTGATTATATGGGTCATGTCTCTGCTTTTAGAGATACCGCCAATGTAACTTACAAAGGCCAATTTGATGCTTTGCACTCTTGGAGCATGGCTAACGAGAGCGATGACTGGAGCGTGGCTGAATACATAGCACATGCAGGCCCTACCGGCGGCAATTCGGTGTCTTTAACTGATTATTACTTGCCTGCCGGTTTTTACACCATCGCAGCGGCCGGCGGTACGGCGTTTAATGTAAACACCAATATCACCGGCCTGAGTGGCACGGTTGCGTTTAGTGCCAGTCCGGTACCGCTTCCAGCCACCGTTTGGTTGTTTGGCAGTGCCGTAGCCGGATTTGCGGCAAGTCGCAGAAAGCGCAAGGTTTAAATACGGATTGATGGTGTCGTGGGAGCGATGCCGTCATTGCGAAAAGTTGCACCCACTGAAAACCGGAAAACAAAAACAAGGGAATTAATAAAGGGAATAACAGGAGGTTAAGGCCAGGATAGCCAAACCAGGCAATCTTGCTTTTTATGGGGAGGGGAGCAAATCCGGACAGTATTTACTTAAACAACAAGGCGTTGTGTTTTTTAAGTTAAGACTACCGGGTTATAACAACATCATCCAGGGTAGCCACTCTCTCCCAGGCTGATGATTACAATAAACTTAAACCTAATGGAAAAAAAATGAAAAAATTAGTATTAAAAGCGTCTATTTTGGCAATCGGCCTGGCTTCTGGCCAAGCAATGGCTCACATTGGTTATGGTACTGACTTGGCTTTGGCCAGCGGCGCTACCACAACATTTACTGCAACCAGTAACATTGGCCAAGTGGGCGGCTTACAAGCCAGCTACACAGGTGATACTCACAATACCCGTGCCCGTACCTTTACGTTGACAGGTCTGTCTAATGTCAACTTTACTATCAGAGGCCTGGCTAATACAGTTGTTGGTGGCAATGCCAATGCTTACTTGAATGGCTTGACTGCTGCAAGATTAGCGCCTTCTTTTTCATTGTTTAAAGAAGCGAACGGTAACGGTGTCTATACTAGCGAGCACGATGGTGCGGGTGATGCGGCGGTCAAGACTGCAATTACGGCGGCCGGTGGTAATACAGTTGTTGGTACTCAAAATGCGTACAATGCCATGCCAGCTTCATTACAAACCTGGTTGGCAGGTAATGAAGGTTATGCGTCGTGGTCTCCCTTTGCTAAAATCAATGATTTAGTTTCACTTGCCAAAGGCTCACCTGAAACTGGTGATAACTGGGGTGTTTACAATGCTGACGGCAACTGGTCCATTGCCAATGATGACGGTCAAGTCAACGTTTGGAACTACATAGGTAATGGTGCACATGCTGTTGGTACTAATGAGGTGTCTTATTCTGGTCAATTAGCTGCCGGTACTTACTCTATCTTTATCGGTGGTGATGATGCATCTGCTTACTCCAATTTGCTTGGCCTGGCTCAAGCCACAAATGGTGGCTCTGTTGCCGGCGATACGGTAGCTGACTTTTTGAAAGGCACCGGCACTGCAACGCAACAACAACTTTATCAAGGTCTGCGTTTAGCCGGTAACGGTAACATTACTTTCTCTTCAGTTGCAGCCGTGCCTGTACCTGGTGCTGTCTGGTTGTTTTTGACCGGCATGATGGGCGTGTTGGGTTTAAACCGTCGTAAAAAAAGCGCGTAATTCGTCGCCAGGTAATAGCTTAACGCTGTTGCCATTGGGCAAACAAGACACGGATTGTTGTGCTTGTTTGTCCAAGTTTTAATTAAGCGGGCATCAGTCCGCTTTTTGAGTTTAAAGAAATGGCACTTCAAAATTTGGTTTTTAAACAGGCATCGTTTAATCTTCCCAACATCAGGGAGAACCAAGCAGCCTGATTTTGAAGTGCGGTAGATTGTTGCTCAAACAGGTTGAACAGGAGGCTAATTGTAAATATTCACTTCCCCCTTTGAAAAAGGGAGATTGAGGGGGATTTATCTAATAAAATCTCTCCTAACCCCTCTTTGTCAAAGAGGGGAACTGAATAACTACAGCTAATTTACAGGGATGTAACAAAAAATACGGCTACCCACTTAAGCCGGGACAGATAACTTTCCGGGAACGCCGAGCCCCAGCTCGGCACGGGATAGTCAAACCGATTACTGACTACGCCGAGCTGGGGCTCAGCGCTCCCGGAATCAATAGGTCAGTTTTATTTATCTGTCCCGCTTTTTGTGGTGGCCAAAAATACGATTTAATTAAAACCTTAAACCTACGGAAAAGCTTGTGCTAATAAAATGGTTGTTTAAACCGCTGACACTTTTAATCATGCTGGGCAGCTCCCAGGCTTACGCGCTACACGAAGGGCAAGCGGCTCCCAATTGCCCGTCCGCCTTGACGGATAAGGGTCAACAGTTGGAT
>Ga0194057_10001738_pt1 | contig 10828 bp, 8 predicted proteins | sample SepL4415m_MetaG_FD_155474 | JGI IMG/M metagenome (GOLD analysis project Ga0194057, IMG submission 155474) | Anoxic zone freshwater microbial communities from boreal shield lake in IISD Experimental Lakes Area, Ontario, Canada - Sep2016-L442-15m | ecosystem: Environmental > Aquatic > Freshwater >...
ATATAAAGCGATATAAAAGAAACAATGGAGACCAGTGAGACAAGGAACATCAGCAAGCTTGATGCGGCATAAAAATAGCCGCCCAAGCCCTTGATATAAAAAAATATTCCGCTGGCCAGTGTGCAAAACATGACGCCATAAAAAATCCGTTGCATCGTCAATGCGGGTAAAGCAGCCATTTCAGAACCCAGCCCCGTTGTCCGTTCACTACTGAACAAGCTGCCGCAGCAGGAGGTAATAACATCTGCCTTCATGCTTAAAAAGTAGGCGCTCTCCAGAATGGTTTCCAGAACAATAAAAGGCGCAATGATCGCCAGTAGCAGATACTTCTTTTTGATCAGTGGATAATCGTAGCCTTGGTTGTCGGCATAATTTAAAACCAGCCACAGTCCGGCCACAATAAAATTGACTATTTTTAGTACCAGCGTGGGATAGCCAAAAGCATCGACATTTAAGGTGCCTGCGGCGCACATGGAACCGACAAACAGCGGCGTCAGGCTGTCAGCGGTAAAAATATACAAAAAAAGGGACAGCAGTTGCAAACCAAAAACATAGCCCAGCAGGGTTGAAATCAGATAAGTTTTGCGCTCCAGCACCAACTGTAATTCGTGGCCGTTCTCTATGTCCCAATATTTAAGTATTTGCACGCCGTAAAACAGGGCATAGAGCACCATAAAGCTGGAAATATAAGCGGCCAGCAGGTTGGCGATAACGGTCGGATGCAAGATCATCTTGACTAGACCTCGATTTGTCCGTCGCGCAGATTGACCACCCTGTCTACCATAGAAGAGTCATAAACCAGCGGATCATGGCTGGTGATGATAACGGTTTTGCCTTCTGCCTTAAATGTCTCGATGATCTCCATAAATCGATAGGAGAGCTTGGTATCAAGATGCGCGGTCGGTTCGTCGGCTATGATGATATACGGATCGTTGATGAGTGCGCGGACGATTGAAGCGCGTTGGGCTTCGCCACCCGACAACCATTCCACCTTGGAGGCCGCCTTGTTGGCTATATTGAGCGCAGCCAAGCCTTTCATGGCCTTGTTTTTTAGATGAACACGTTTTTCACCCAGCGGGTAGGCTGGCAACATCACGTTATCCAGAACAGAAATGCCCTTGATGAGATTGGGTTGCTGAAAAATGAAGCCGAATGTCTTGCGGCGAATATCAGTTAAAAATCGTTCCGGCAAGCTGGTGATTTCACGTCCCTGTAACTTCACCCGTCCTGCCGAAGGCCGGCTCATACAACCAACGATGCTTAATAACGTAGTTTTTCCGGAACCGCTGGGACCTTTAAGCACGGTGACCTGATTTTCTTCAATCAACAGATTGACGCTGTTCAGTGCCGAAAACTCACTGGGATTGCCGGCGTTAAACACTTTTTTTACATTAACCAGTTCAATCACGGCTTATTCTCCGGTAAAGCGCATCGCCGAATCCGGGTCGATAGTTGCCGCTCGCCAGATGGGTACAATCGTCGCTACGGTATAGGGAACCACGGTTAAAAAAAACAAGGTCGTCAGTTGCTCAAGATTAATAAAAGGCGTCAACTTGAAATTGGGATAGAGATTCGACCAGCCCTTAAGCGCCGGTTCGAAGACTATGGAACCGGTGAAAAAGACATGGATGTAGGCTAAAATCACGCCGGTAAAAAAAGCCGTTAGCGAAATTATCGCGCCTTCCCAGAATTTCATTTGAATCACGTCCGATGTTTCCCAGCCTACCGCCTTGAGTATGCCAATCTCCCGTCTTTCACCCGCGCTTAAACCCGATGCCTTGTCCCAGGCAAAAATCACAAACGCCAGTACAGCAGCGGAGAAAATAACGATCATCATGCCGCCGCGCCAGTTAAAAACAGAGTCGTAAGTTCGCAAAATTTCATCCCGGATAATCGGCCTTGCTTGGGGCAGGCGTTTCTTTATTTTAGATGCGACCATGGCAATTTCTTCGGGATTGTTGACGATGACGGTCACATCCGTCACGTAGCTGTTATCAATACCGAAAAGTTTTCTAAAGTCTTCTCCGGTAATCAGCATCAAATCGGAGGAGACCAGTTCTGATTGCGAGGACAGGACGCCGGTAATTTTAAAATTCAGCACGTTGCCATCAAAGGCAAGAAACGGCATATAATCGCCTGTGCCGATAGCGCGAAGACGGGCAATACCATTGCCGATAATCAACGTTCCCGGTTCCAGCACCGCGCCGTTCAATTCAAACAGCGGTTTTGAGCTATCGGTCGACTCATTGTCAATCACTGTTGTTTTCGCGGTGGACTTGCCCGTATCTGTAAAACTGCCGTTGCGGGGCGGCGTCAACAGCGTGTAGTTGGCACCGACCAGGCTGTCGTAATAATAACCCCACAACCGGCTTTCAACACTAGCCACCCCTCTGATTTTTTTAATGGTGTCGATATAACTGACCGGAAACAGGTCGTGTCGCCCGGCCACTATTTTTTGCACCACTATTTCCGGCGAGTCTTTCAGGATCAGCGAGGCTTCTTTTTTTATGGAGTAAGTAAAGAACATCGTTGAGGCCAGGATAAATACGATGAGCGTATATAAAGCCAGCAAGCCAACATTTTTCACCTTTCTGCGCAGCAGCGACGAGAGTGTGAAGTCGATAATGTAACGTTGCTTTTCAATCCAGTGTCTCATGGTCGCAGGTTAATTCTTTCTGGTGGCTGGGTAAACGAGCCGGACGGAAAATGTTCCAGCGATAGCGGATGATCCTGGAAGGCGGTGTTCAAATCGGCTTGGGACAAATGTCGGGTGTAGCGGGCTTCGGTGAACAGACACAGGTCAGTCAGTTTTAGTATTTTTACCAACGCAGCTTTTTCCTCAAGATTGACTTGTCGGGCGCTTTCGCTAACCGACGCATGCACCAGCAGCAGGCTTAATAAAACAATTCCGCTGGTGATGTATAAAAAAAACAGTGAAGAATTTCTCATGATTTATGTGCTTATAAAACCTTCAAGCTCTATAGTAAAAGTCGTCTCCATGACCTTAGGCGTTGAAACTTATGGCTTGCCGGCAAGCTTCAAAAACACTAACTTAAAATATCCGCTGTTTAATTATGCGACAATAAATTTAAAGATGACAAGCATAACTAATTAACGAGCCAATAATTTTAATCTTCCGTAAAAGCCGCTTTAATAAAAAAGCATAATATATGCCTAAGCTATTAATGCTAAATAAATCAACAGAGTGTATTTTATGTTGCTAAATAAATTAATTAAACTATGTTATATAACGCGCTTTTAGTACGTGATATGACCTGTTTTTTCATGATGTTATTGATATACCTGTAAGCTGATTTTTTGCATAATGAGCGCAAGTACTGCGCTCATTATGGTTTTGAAAGGGCTGCGAATTTTGTTCATTACTTGCAGATTTTGTAGACCTGTCAGGTTTTAAAAACCTGACAGGTCTGGCGAAGAATTCCTGTGTATTATGAGACGTTATTTTCCCGTCCAAATATCCTGATAAAACAATTCCAAGCGTTGCCATAAGCGTTTAACTTCATCGATAAAGCGCTGGCGATAGACTTCGAGAACTGCATTTTTCGGCTCTGCGGGCTGGGTAACCGGCGCTTCGTTTGGCTTGGGAGTTATTGTGTTGTCTACGATCAGGAAGGTGCCGGGTATCATGCCCATCCAGCAACTCCAAGGGACTACACCGCTTTCCTGCGGTGTAAATTCGATAATTTGCGTGCCTTCTTTTAGCTCGATTTTTAATTGATATTGAGGTATCACAATAACCCTGTTGCATTCGTTCAGTTCCTTGCCGTTAATCACCCATTTTACCGGTACGCCTTTGCACAAAGTGAAGTGGTTGGGCGAGAAGCTGTTTTTTAGCACGTCCATGTGGATAGTTTGTTCTGTCTCACATGATGGTGTTTCCGCCACAGTCGGGGACAGCTTTTCCGATACGCGGGCGACCAAGGTATTAAAGTCAATGCCGGTACCGGTTACCGCCAGCCCGCGATTAAGCATAATGGCTCCCAGAATCATGACGATAATGCCGGAGGCTTTTAGTAATTTGGGTGTCAGATTTGCTGAAAGCAGACTGGTTAGAAATCCGAAACCTAACAGTAATGGCAATGTGCCGATGCCAAAAAAGAACAAAATGGCCGCGCCCCCAGTCCAACTTCCCGTGCCAGCGGCCATAATATACATGGCTTGTAACGGCCCGCAAATAATCATCAGGCCATTTAGAAGTCCGATGATGAAGGGGTTGCTGTGCTTGCGATATTCCTTGCCCACAAAGCGCATGACAAACTTGGGCGCCTTAAGCTGGAAATGGCTCAGTATCGGGAACACTTCCAGCATGTGTAAGCCGAACAAAATCAGAAAAACTCCGGCAGCAACACCGACTGCGCCTTGTGTGTAGGGTGTAAAAGCGACCACCGAGCCGAACAGGCCAAACAAGGCACCGATAAAAGTATAGGACAGGGTTTTACCGATACCATAAAGAAAATGCGTCGTATATGATTTGTGTCCATTGGCGGCGCTTTTGGCGGTATAGCCCAGAATTAGCGGGCCACACATGCCCACGCAGTGAAAACTGGTCAAGAAACCAATCAGCAACAGCAATCCGTAGCTCATGTCCCGACCAAGCTTGGGCATGTCTGCATGATTCATAAACCAACTATCCAGCCAAAGAATAAAGCCGATACCGATAAGCGCAAGCGTCACAGCAATCAGCCTTTTTAAGGCAATAAGCAAGACGTTGCCATGCGGTGGTTGGGCTGGGTCGGGCTGTAAGCTCTCGTTGCTCGTGTTCATGATTCGGTATTGGGCATGGCGGTGTCTCCAAGTTGGCATTTAAAGAGCTGAGGCTTTGTGTTGGTGTAATCGAAATCTTGTTTCTTTTGACCTGTGTGCCGGCGTCCAAGAGCTTTAGTCCTTGGCTAAAAACAGCTAAAGCCGTTTTACTCTTGCCGTTGTTCGGTTAAGCAAGCTGACCGGTTTTTAACAAGGTCAGAGCGGTAATGATAGAGCGGATTAAATACTCATTGACTTGGCCATAAAAATTGTTTCAAATGAACGTAGAGTATATGTTAGAGTATTTGATGCATCAAATTTTTTCAAAAATGAAATTTTAACACACAGAACAAGGTTGGGGGAAAGGGCAATGAAAAGCAAAGACCCGTCTAAAGATGATGTGGCGTTCACGCGCGTCACTACCGGCGTTGCAACGGCGGTTGCTACATCAACTATCATGCACACAGGCAAAGGTGTGATAGCTTCACTTGCCAGGCATCCTGTTGTCCTGTTTGGTTTGGGTATTGCTGCGGGTTATTTTACGCATAAATACCGCAAGGAAATTATGTTGATTACCTGCAAAACTGCCGAACAAAGCAAGCATTTTATATTGCGACAAAATGAAAATCTTCAAGATCTGTTTGAGGAGTTCCCCGAAGAAGCTGGGGACAGAGATATTGCCAAAAAAACCTGTGTTCTTGAAAACTGTTGAGCTAAAAAATCGCCGCTTTTAAACTTCTGAAATAACATTATCCTGGACACTGAAATGAAGTCGTCTGATACCGTTAGTTTGAATCATGGCAAAGTGGTTCATGCCCTGAATCGCCGAATCCGTATTGTTGCTCCGGTCTTGCTTAAAGATCCGGAGCGTGCCTGTGTTCTGGAAATTATGCTGCAAAAGCGGGGCGGTATCGAAAAAGTGCGTAGCGTTCCTGATATTGCCTCTCTGGTCATCTACTTTGATCCCGACACGCTACCGAAGGCCGGCTTGTTAACCCTTTTGGATGCCTTACTGGCGAATTTGGGCAAAAGAAAATCCGCAACTACCGGCACTAATAACCAGCCTTTGATACCCGTTCAGGATGATAAATCCCTCACCGAACAGGAATTTAATCTGACTATCGACGGCATGACTTGTGTATCCTGCGCCCTTTTAATCGAGATGCTATTGAAGCGGGATCCACGCATTTCTAAAGCGAATGTCAATTATGCGTCAGAAACGGCCTCGGTGACTGGCAGGATAAGTAAAGAAACCTTGTGGCGACTAATCGACAATATCGGTTATAAGGCGCACAGTCTTGATAACTTGGCTCAGCGTCAAACCCTGATTGTTCGCGAAAAGCAACGCCTGAGTGACGCCAAGCGGCGTGCTGTTTTTGCGGCAGTACTGAGTTTTCCCGTCATGATTATCGGTATGGCGGCTCCGACTTCGAGATATTGGCATTGGGTGCAGCATCTTTTGGCCGCGCCCATTGTGTTGTGGGCAGGCAGACCCTTCTTTGAAAAAGCCCTAAAACTGGCCAGGCAGCGTGCCACCAACATGGACAGTCTGATTGCCTTAGGGGTGGGTTCGTCTTATGGCTATAGTGTCGCGTCCTTGCTGAGAGGTCAGCGCGGACTGTACTTCGATTCCGCCACCGGCATTATTACCTTCGTCCTCATCGGTCGTTACCTGGAAGAAAAAGCAAAAGGTAAAGCGCATGAAGCTATCCGTACACTGGTTAATTTGCAACCGCAAACGGCGACAGTTTTGCACGAGAATAAGGAAACCACTGTCAATGTCGAAGACCTTCTGATTGGCGATTTATTGCTGGTGCGTCCCGGTGAAAAAATTCCGACTGACGGCATTGTGATTGAAGGAATTTCAACAGTAGACGAATCCATGGTGACAGGGGAGAGCCTCCCCGTTATCAAGGAAGCGGGGCAGCGTCTGGTCGGTGGTTGTATCAATGCGCAGGGTGCTTTAAAAATGCGGGTTACCGCCATCGGTGCCGATACGTTTCTGGCGAACATTATTCACATGGTCGATCAGGCCCAATCGTCCAAATTACCCATCCAAAAAACCGTGGATCGTATTTCTGCTGTTTTTGTGCCTGCTGTCATCACCCTTTCACTGTTTACCTTCCTGACTTGGCTTTCTGTGGGTGCCGGTTTTGCAACCGCTTTCAGCAATGCCATCGCCGTACTGTTAATTGCTTGTCCGTGTTCACTGGGCTTGGCAACACCTATGGCCATTATGGTGGGCACGGGACAGTCTGCAAAGCGCGGCGTATATATCCGTAATGGCGCAAGCCTGGAAACGGCCTCAAAGTTGACGACTATTGTGTTTGATAAAACCGGAACCATTACCGAGGGTAAGCCACGCGTCACCGATTTTATGGTTGCCTCCGAAGTCGACGAAGCGCGGGTATTGGCATTGGTCGCTGCTGCGGAAGTCGGTTCAGAGCATTTTTTGGCAAAATCCATTGTCGCTTATGCCCAGGATCGTAAGGTTTGCTCTATTGAAGCCGCTGAATTTAACGCTATTCCAGGTCACGGCATTTGCGCCCGTGTGGACGGTTGTGACGTTTTGGTGGGTAATCGTGTCTGGCTGGAACAGTCTGGCGTTGATGTCAATACCTTCGTGCCACGCGCCATAACGCTGGCCGAACAAGGCAAGACCCCGGTTTATGTCGGCGTGGATGGCAAGCTGTCCGCACTGTTTGGCATCGCCGATCAGCCCAGGGCTAACGCAGGCAAAGCGATTGAAAGACTACGCAAGCTTGGGATAAAACCCATGATGGTTTCAGGCGATACCGAACAAACCGCGCATTACGTTGCCGGACTGGTGGGCATTGATACGGTTATCGCGCATGCCAAACCGGAAAGAAAACTCGATATTATCCGCGAGTTACAAGGGCAAGGTTATAAGGTCGGCATGATTGGCGATGGTATTAATGATGCGCCGGCTTTGGCAGCCGCCGATGTCAGCTTTGCTATTGGCACGGGTACGGATGTCGCCATCGAAACGGCTGATCTCACGTTGGTCAGTGGTGATATTAGCAAAATCGCTGACGTTATGGAGTTGAGCGGTGCGACGTTAAGCATTATCAAACAAAACCTGTTTTGGGCGCTGGGTTACAACACGGTTGCAATTCCAGTCGCGGCACTGGGCAAACTCAACCCCATGATTGCCTCGGCAGCCATGGCGTTAAGCTCCATTTCCGTTGTTGTTAACTCCCTTAGACTCCAGCGTAAATAAATAAAGTAGATGGTTGGATTTTGGGATGAGGCAGGCGCTATTGTCAGCACAATCTATCCAGCCCAAACCAACTACTTGCGTTTTTTTATTAATGTTTTTCCACATCGTTTTCCGGCACGCCAGAGAATCGAATTAAGCGTAACGAGTTGATGATCACCGAAACAGAACTGAGCGCCATTGCCGCTGATGCCATGGCAGGATTTAGTTTTCCGGCTATTGCAAAGGGAATAGCGATGGCGTTATAGCCAAAAGCCCAAAACAGATTTTGTTTAATAATACTTAACGTTTGGTGACTCAAAGCGATGGCATCGGAAACTTTGCCTATATCACCATTGCTTAAAATCAAATCTGCCGCGTGAATGGTAATGTCAGTACCTTTATCAATCGCCATGCCAAGGTTGGCGGCGGCCAGCGCAGGCGCGTCGTTAACACCGTCACCGACCATGGCAACCTGGCGACCCTGTTTTTGCAAGCTGCGAATAATCGCCAGTTTTTTCACCGGATTCGCCTCGGTGATAACCGTTTTGATACCTACCTGTTCAGCAACAGGCCAAGCCGCTTCCCCGGTATCACCGGTGACCATCATCGTTTCAAGATGACGATCATGTAACTGTTTGATCACTAATCGGGCATTGGATCTTACTTGATCAGAAACCGCAAACAACGCCGCCGCGTGCCGGTCAATAGCCAGATAGATGAGTGTTTTACCCTGTTTGGACAGGTTTGTCGCGGTTGCTTTTAAGGCGGTTAAATCAATTTGTTGCCCCTCCAGCCAGGACGCATTACCCAGCAACACTTCATATTGACCCACGTCGGCACGGATGCCTTGATCGGGAATACTATGAAAATGGGCAGACCCCAACGGGCTAATAGTGCGTACTTTGGCATACCGCATAAGTGCTTGACCCAGATAATGTCCTGAATTAAATTCTGCGGATACCGCTAATTGAATAATACTGTCGTCATCCAGGGGAGAAATGTTGAGCAAGTCGGTAACGTTGGCATTGCCTTCGGTCAGGGTGCCGGTTTTATCAAAGATAACGATATCAATGGTGGCCGCTGTTTCCAGTGCTTCGCCATTACGAATATAAATGCCTCGTCGTGCTGCCTGCCCTGTAGCGGTTATGGTTGCCGACGATGTTGCCAATCCCAGGGCGCAGGGGCAGGAAATCAGCAGTACGGCAATGGCATTCGCCAAGGCGTATGCCATGCGTTCTCCGGCCAGAAGCCAGCCCCCTAAAGTCATACCTGACAGCACTATAATCGATGGCACAAATACTGATGAAAAGGCATCAACCGTTTTTTGAATCGGCAATTTTGAAGCCTGCGCCTGATCGACCCGGCGTATCAAACCGGATAAAACGGTATCCTTGCCGGTTGCTGTGGCACGGATATGCAAAACGCCATGACCATTGATACAGCCCTCGTAGACCTTATGTCCAAACTCCTTTATGCAGGGAGTGCTGGATCCGGTTACCATGGCTTCATCAACGCTGGAAAAACCCTTTATGACTAACCCGTCAGCCGGTATTTTTTCACCGGGACGAATCAGCAAAACAGCATCTACCGTGATTTTATCGGCACTTATTTTCGTTTCTTTATCCGCAATTAATAAGGTTGCCTCCAAAGGTTGCAGGTTTACCAGTTTACGGATGTCGTTGATCACTCTGTTTTTTGCCAGCTCTTCCAGGTATCGGCCTAACAGAACAAAATCAATGATGGCCGTTGCGGTATCAAAGTAAACATGGCGGCGGTTGCGAAATAAGGATGCCAAGCTGTATAGGTAAGCTGCCCCTACGCCCAGTGTAATCAAGCTATCTGTATTGGCAGAACCTTGCTTTGCTTGATGTAGCGCCTTTTTAAAAATATCCCGGCCGCCAAAAAAAACCACAGGTGTCGCAAACAAGGCTTGCAGCAGCAAAAAGGGGAGTGATCTTGAGCGCAAGAGGCCAAGCAGTAGCACGGGCAAGCTTGACCAGCCTATACTTATGAGGTGCTTTTTTACTCTAAGTAAATGTTTGCGCTCTAATTCAAACACCCATTTTCGTTCTGTCAGTGTATCGATTGAAAAGGCTTGGTAGCCATTGTCAGCGATGATTTTAAAAAGCTTTTCTTTGGAAACATAACCCTTGACGTTAGCTGTCTCCGTCACATAATTAACGGTCGCTTTAGTGATGTCGGGTTCACGTTGCAACATCATTTCCAGAAACAAGGCGCAGGACGCACAGCTCATGCCGCCAACGCCAATAAAAAAATCCTGTAATACTTTACTGGAGGGCGTGGTTTTCTGCTTTAGGGGGTTAGTGGTGGCACTCGGCCTTAATCCAAGGTTACCTATGACCGTTTCCAAAAGCTGCAATAGATTGGCGACAGGCAGGTAGTCCGGATCAAAATGAATCGTCACCGAGGCTATCGCCGGAACGATTTTTACTGCTTTAACGCCTTGCCGTTTACCCAACAACATTTCCAATATGGAAGCACGCTCCTGATCCTTGCGTAAACCCGGCGCGATAATTCGAACGCGGTGTTGAGTCTGATGTGCGAGGATGAAATGTTTGGCTTTGGCAGTTTGATGCATAAGGATTTTATTTTTTTATTAAATTCAATTCAGGGTCAACCAGGCATTAACGATACCTTATTAAAACGACAGACTAACCCAAGTTGATGCACAACAAATTTTAAAGGTTGGTACCGGTGAAATCAGTTTGTTTTCCAAGTCAAGCTGGCTAAGGGTAAAAAAATCAGGTTGATTAATCACAGGTATGTTTCTCAATTAAATAGGTTGATATACAAAACAGTAAATAGTGGGGCTTGATTTTAGCC
>Ga0194057_10001742_pt1 | contig 10816 bp, 7 predicted proteins | sample SepL4415m_MetaG_FD_155474 | JGI IMG/M metagenome (GOLD analysis project Ga0194057, IMG submission 155474) | Anoxic zone freshwater microbial communities from boreal shield lake in IISD Experimental Lakes Area, Ontario, Canada - Sep2016-L442-15m | ecosystem: Environmental > Aquatic > Freshwater >...
TCTCGACGATTGCAACATGACCAGCTGCACTTTCGTATGTAACAACTAAGCCGCCAACTTTTGGTGTGTTTGCGTTTGTCGGGATCCAACGAGCTAAGCCATGGCCACCGATATCGTAGCCCTGTGACTGTACCCATGTGTAGCACTGCCCCCAAGACTTCTCGACATAGCGAACACCGTTTTTCACCGCAACGTATTGAGAAGATTCGGTAGCTGTAGCAGCTGTAGCTCTTACAGTCGCTGTGTCACGTGTTACAACATTTCTAGAAGCGAGAGCAAGCTTCCGAGCGTTTTCTTTTTGCGCGATTAGCGTCGCCGAGACTTCATAGCCTTTTTTCGAGATTGAAAGTTTTTGCTGTGGCTTGATCGTGTCAGTAGATAAATCGTTTACGTATTTGATCGTAGTAACTTTCACACCAAATTTTTGGCTAATTCCACTAAGTGTTTCGCCGTTTTTCACATAATACTGTATCTCAGCTGAGGAATTATCAGGATCTGGTATAGCTCTGACGGTGATCTTAGTGTCCACAGGAGCGTTATTGTCCACAAAACCGTCAGTTGGAGCTGCCGCACTGGCTTTGGCCACAAAATCAACTGAATTTTGGATAGAGGGTGTATACAAGCTAATATTTGATACTATTTTTTCCTCATCAGCAGGCTCTAAGCTCACAAAAGCGTAGCTGTTCGACTTCATCTTGATAGATTCTGCATAGTTCGCAACACCGACGATGAAGATAAGGAAAAACAGGGCAATATGAGGCGTATATTGCTGATTTAGTATCGTGTTCTTTGCGCTTTCGTTTATCTTTGCGATGCTATCGGATACAAAAATAAGCTTCTTTTGGAATTTATTGGCGACGAACTCTGATTTGCCCAATAAAGCCTTATAAAAGCTTGGTGTGTAATGACCATCTATGAAATTTTTTCTCTTTTGCTTCGTCTCGTTTGACGAGGGAGGCTCAGAGATTGTGTGTAAAACCATAATTTTTTGACCCGCTTTTCACGGGACGAGGCTAAGTCTATCATATGAGGCGGATAAGTCAAGCCTTTTAGTACTTTCTTGATCTCAAATGGTCTAGAAATGTCAGAAAAAAACCGTCCAAGACAGGCATTTTTGCGGTCTAAAAAGAAGACAAAATATATTTTATTTGGTATTCTTAGTTGTGAAGAAAGGTTCTGACTTATTAAGTATTCCACACTTTCATGCCGCTCGTAGCTCGTTTATGCGAGCGAAATGGTGAGTCTGCCTGGGCTAAACACGCTGAAGCGTGGGCTACGTTAATATGTAGTGCAAGCTTTAGCTTGACTGAAGCACGCTAAAGCGTGATCTACAATAAACCGACTGTAAAAATATGCTTTCAAAGAAACAGCTAAAAAATAGAGCGCTTATATTTATATCTATCGCCGGCCTAATCCTGATCGGTTTGGCTTTTTTGGTGCATTACCACAATGTACTCGGTCTTGATGTTTTTCTGTCAAAAGATTTGCAAGCAGAGGGTGACACACCTGAGCGCAAGACCTTTATTTACCATGTCTTATACGCCATCAGCCTTTTTGGTAAGCCACTTATAGCTGGTATTATGACGGTGACGATCTCTCTACTATTCTTGTTCTACAAATACTATCGTGAGTCCATATATATGATAGTGACACCTATCTCTGCCCTTATCGGTTCTTTAGTAAAACTTATCGTTAATCGTCCCCGCCCAACCACTGACCTAGTTCAGGTGCTGGCGAACGAAACAGAAGCAAGCTTCCCAAGCGGACACGTCCTTTTCTATACAGTATTTTTCGGTCTGTTATTTGTGCTGTTGATTTTCACTCCAAAAATTCCAAAGGCTATTCGATATTTACTACAAGGCGCATCGCTATTTCTGATTGCCTCAGTGTCTTTTTCTAGAGTATATCTCGGTGTTCACTGGGTCACCGATACCGTTGGGGGCTACCTACTAGGTCTGATAATCTTGGTCTCGTTCCTATATTTTTATTTCCGACCTAAATTGAAAAGAAAAGCATAAGCTGCTAAAGTAGTCTAGCTATGAAAATCATGAATAAATTCACGATCGTCTTTATCATCGCTGCGCTGTTCGCCGCTGCGTACTTTTTCATACCGAAAAATGAACAAAAAGCAAAGGAGATTGCAGTAGTGAAAGCTGATACAAAGCCAGCAACAGAAACTAAAACTAATGTTGAAAATACAAATTTAAATAAGGAGCAAGAAATGGGAAAATATTCTTTTCCAGGAACACTAGAAGCAAGCAAAATTTCAGGCAAGAAAGCCGTCATCGAGACAAACAAAGGCGTGATCGAATTCGAACTTTTAGCAGATGCAGCGCCAAAAACTGTTAGTAATTTCGTTTATCTTTCAGAGAAAAAGTTTTATGACGGTTTAACTTTTCACCGTGTTGTAGATAACTTTGTCATCCAAGGTGGCGATCCAAATGGTACTGGCACTGGCGGACCTGGCTACAAATTCGAAGACGAAAAAGTTGTTGGCGAATACAAAGCCGGCTCAGTCGCGATGGCAAACTCAGGTGCAAATACAAATGGATCACAGTTCTTCATCTGCCTTGAAGATCTACCAACTTTACCAAAAAGCTACAGCTTATTTGGTCAAGTAACCTCCGGCATGGATGTTGTTTCGAAAATCGCTGTTGGCGATAAAATGACCGAGATCAAGATAACAGATAAATAGTCCTATAGAATCTCAGCAATTATGCTACCGTCCTGGCTAGGATCATTAATAATTTTGATCCGGTCAGGATTTTTGCTTACGAAGTCATACATTTCCTGCTTTGCTTGATTGATAATATCAGCATGAAGATATATTGGATGCGAGAATCTTGAGATAATAATGTATTTAAAATTCGCTTTCTTTAGCCGCTGAATCGTAAGGGCATCATCCTTTTCTTGGTGAATTTCAGAAAATGTTTCGTAATTATCAAAAAGCGTATTTCTGTTACTATTGTTTATCAAGAAATCGAGCAATTTACCGGTCATATATATATTGCCCTTTTCTTCGGTTTTATTATTTTCGTTAATAATTTTGATCGTTTTGTTTTCTGGGAAAATGAAACTGGTATAGCATTGCTCGTCGCAGGTGCCGCGAAGATATGTGAGATCTTTCGGCATGATATGAGAGAGATATTTCGGATTATACGTCAGTCGGTAAACCATAGATAGTATCAGCCAAGAGAATATCAACACAAATGCAATAACAAGTACTGATTTATAATATTTCGACATCAATTTCAACGATTCAGCCAGAAGTAGCAGTGTTGGAATTACAATCGCCATCCCGTACCAGACAATTCCCGACGCATAAACCAGCCACAAACCGAAAGCAATAATGAAGACAATGGAAGCAATTCGCAGCAAACCTGAGCGATCCTTCTCTTCTTTCCTTCTAAACAGAAGAACGATAAATGAAACGGGAATTATAGCAAGAAACAAGAAAGTAATATCGACAAACTCACCAGTGACCTTAGAATTCAAGGTAACGATGAATGGCAAGCTAAGCATGTTTGATATTGTTGATCCGTCTGCTTTAAATTTCGAAAGATCTCTTGCACCATTTTCACCAGACAGCTTATTGTATTCTGGCAATTCTGATATCTCTGAACGATCTTCTTTGGTTAATAAATGAATTGTTGGCAATTCGCCCTTGCTACTTATAAATAAAGCCTGAGCTGCTTTCTTCACACCAAGAGTAGAAGCGCTGTTTAGTGCGTAAGGCGCAAAAGATATTAGGAAAAAAATAATACAAAAACCAACAATTTTCAATATTCGAAATATCTTCATCTTTTGCTGGATAAAAATATACAAGACATAGACGGCGATGCCCGCAATGTAGAAGATTGAGGTGATTTTAGTAGCAAAGGCAAAGCCTAGAAGGAAAAAGGCAATAAAAAGATAAGAAACCTTGTTGTTTTCTTTCCATTTCATCAGTATAAATGTTGCCATCAATGAAAAGAAGAGAGCGGCAAGATCAACTTTCAAGTCTACTGCTGACTGAAAAACAACCATAGGCAAAGTATAAAAAATTGTTGCAATTAATAATGGTATGAACTTGTCATCAGAAAATAACTTAATTTTTCTAATCCTACAAAAATAGTCAGCAAGAAAATACAGTGAAACAAAAGCCAAAACGCTTTTTAGTGAATTAAAAAATGAAGTTACCGTCCAGCTATGAGACAAAATATTTACTTGGCTGACAAAAAGCTCCCAAGGAATCGGTAAGACTCCGCCAATAAGTCTACCACTCTCGCCAAGCAGTTTTATATTTTTTGCATACTGTATAAGATCGTCATGACCAATCGGCACTGGCCGCATCGCTTCTAGCGTATTCTGTGCAACGAAAGAAAAGAAGATAAATAATAAAAATAGAGTGGGACTAAGCAGCTTCACCGAGAAATGTATTTTCGTCACAAAGATAGTCTTTAGCCAAAATAGAAAACTTTTAAACGAAAATACTAGTATTAAAGCAAAGACAACTAAGATGGATACAAAGCTTAGCACCCCAAAAAGTGCAAGGCAAAAATAGACAAAAGAAAGAACAGCTATTCCGAATGCAAACGAAAGAAGGAAATCAGCCAAAGCACCCAGGCTATCCTTGATGACGAAATTTCTTATTCTCCGGCCAATAGATATAGTAAAGATAACTACTGCAACAAGGAAAAAGATTGCTGTAATCAATTTGCCATAAATATTTGTAAACAGTATCGGCTCTGCCTTGATGTCAAAATAACCCAGCCAAAGCGAATATACGGCAATGACCGCGGCAAGAAAAGGAACGAGAAAAGCGATAGGCGGAAATCTCAAATTTATTGTATCGATGTCCCTTTTACGCAAAAAAACCATCACTAACGCGTATAAACAAACAAACACCAGAATCAAACTAAAAGCAGGACTAAGACTTGTTATCGCCCCAATGTCCGTCTCCTTACGGACAATTGTGGACTTCAGCGCCTGATAATAGTAGAGATGACTTGTGCGGCCTTCGAAGCGGTAATCTCCAATAACAACAGCGCTAACCTGGCTAGTACTTTCATTTGCAACAGAAATCTTCTTCACATCTATGAAATAAAAAAATACTATCGAAACCATCCAAATGATTGCTATGTATGGAACGATTTTTTTAAAAACATCGAAAATTTTGTTATTCAACATAAAATGCCGCCTGTTTAATTAATAATAGTATTAACGAAACAAGCGGCAAAAGCAATAATATAGGTTGGTAATGTAAGCACTAAAGACAACCTTTTATTCTTCGACTCCTCGGTACTACGAGGGTGGAGAAGCTAAACGGCTAATAGTTCTCTACCTGCGCCGTTTACCCTGAGCCAGTCGAACGGGTAGAGTCGAACAATAAGGCTGATCATTAGATTTCTAAATTAGTAAATTTTAAATTTTGAATTTAAAATTCGCGAAGCGATTTATCCTTGGAGATACTCTTCAAGATCTGTTGAGCGATCAGCTTTTTTCAATTTCGAGAGTGCCTTGGCTTCAATCTGACGAATTCTTTCGCGAGTTACACCGAATTCTCGACCAACTTCTTCGAGTGTGTGAGTGCGGCCATCATCAAGACCAAAACGCATTTTCAATATTTTTTGTTCTCTTGGTTGTAGATTGCTTAGGAACTCTTGAATCTTATCTTTTAGGAGTTGCTGTGAAGTTGCTTCTTCTGGCGAAGCGTGCTTCGTATCTTCGATAAAGTCGCCAAGTCGAGAGTCCTCTTCTTCACCGACCGGAGCCTCAAGAGAGACGGTTTCTTGAGAAATCTTGATAATGTGCTCAACTTTATCCAAATCCATGCCCATTTCCTGAGAGATTTCCTCTGGCGTAGGTTCACGACCAAGATCCTGAACAAGCTGACGCTGTACTCTGATAAGTTTATTAATCGTCTCGATCATATGGACTGGAATTCTGATAGTTCTAGCTTGGTCAGCAATCGCACGAGTAATAGCCTGTCGAATCCACCAAGTCGCATATGTGGAAAATTTGAAACCTTTGCGATAATCAAATTTATCAACTGCACGCATAAGGCCAGTATTGCCCTCTTGAATCAAATCTAGAAGTGAAAGACCGCGGCCAATATATTTCTTTGCAATCGAGACAACAAGACGAAGATTTGCCTCAGCCAATCTTTTCTTTGCCCAGATATCGCCCTTTTCAATTCGTTTAGCAAGCTTCACCTCTTCTTCATTTGTAAGAAGTGGAATTTTACCAATTTCACGAAGATACATTCTGACTGAGTCATCAGCGATATCTTCAAGACCGAGCTCTTCGATAAGATTTTTTTCTTTCTTATTTTGAAGAATAGAAGCAATGATGCCTTTTGGCTTATCGACGTCCTCGTTAAACTCGATACCTTTTCTGTACATGTAATCAAAAATCTGGTCGACTTCCTCAACATTTTCCTCTGGCTCAGGGATGGCCTGGACCATTTCTTGCATCGAAACATAGCCGTGGGTGCGGCCTTTGTTTAATAGATCATTTACAGCATCTGAGAAAAGAAGGATCTCTTCTTTCTTTGGAACAAAAATTTTCTTTGCCATGTAACTCCTAAACCACAGGTCCCATTTTTCTTGGAATCCGCAGTAACCCCTTAATTATTGTTTAGATATAAGAATTTTCAATCAAAGTTCTCCCATATGAGAAAACCGATAATTGAAAATTATTGGCTACAAAAATAGTACCACATGTCTCCTACTTTATCAAGGAAGCGAACTCGGCAAGCAGCTTTTTCACCCCTTCTTTGTCCCCACTTTCTTCTGCGTCTCTGATTTTCCTAGCGAACGTCTCTTTCAGGCCTTCTTTCTGATCAGACTTCAGCCGTCCAAGCAAATATGTCAGCTCTTCGCGAATCGAGCTATCAACTCTGGCATCTACATTTTCTAGAGCAAGAATGGTATTTTGATCATAAAAATTGGCGATTTCTGGCTTAATCTTGCTCTTGTCGATCGCTTTGTTCTTGATCATTTCGGCGAGAGGGCGAAACTTTTCATCCGCATCGTCATATTTCAGCTCGAAGCTTACCAAACTGATAAGTTCTGGCTCTGCCCAAAGAATACCAAATACTTTTTGAAGAGCCGAGAGTTTCTCTGGAGCTTCAAATCTTGCCTCTTCTGATTTCTTAGTAAACTCCTTATCTACTTTTGATTTAGATAGGGCCGCACTCAGCGACTGATGGGAAACGCCAAGCTTTTGTGCCAAAAATTTAATGTAATGCTCTTTTTCAATCTCCGAAAAAATTATCTTGATCTCTGGTAGTATTTCTTTCGCAATCTGCTTTTTCTGAATGATTGTCATCTCCGGATTTTTTTCAATCAGCTGATTAATCCAAAATTCTAGCGATGGCTTAGCTTTTTTCACAGCTTTGACCCAGTTTTCTGGATCAGCTTTGATCGCCTCATCTGGGTCCTTGAACGGTTTAGACAGAGAAATCACCCGCGTGCTAAAGTCATTTTGCAGAGCAATCCTGATCGCCCGCTTCATCGCCGTTTGCCCAGCGTTGTCCGCGTCAAAGCAAAAAGCGATCTGTGAAGCATAGCGCGAAAGAATTGTAAGCTGTTCTAGCGTCAGCGCTGTACCAGAAACGGCTACCACATTTTTAAATCCGGCTTGATGACAGGCAATGACGTCCATATTTCCCTCGACTAGAATAGCGAGGTCTGCATCCTTGATTGCCATTTTCGCCTTATCCAAGCCATAGATAGTTTTGCCCTTGGTATAGATCGAGGATTCAGCAGAATTGATGTACTTGGCTTCGTTCTCTCTTTCTTCGATGATTCGAGAAGTGAAGGCGATCGTATTGCCCATGATGTTGTTGATCGGAAAAACTATTCGTCCACGAAAACGGTCAAAAATCTTCCCTTTTTCGCTTTTGATGGCGACTCCTCCGAGTACCGCTTCAGCGTCGGTGTATCCCTTGGAATTTAAAAAACGCAAGATGAAGTCCCATGAATCAGGCGCATAGCCTATCTCAAAATTTTTCATCACCTCGAGTGTCATCCCTCTTTTTTTCAAATACTCTCTCGCCTTTTCTGCTTTTGGATGATCAAGCAAGATTTTCTGATATATTTTTTTCGTCCATTCGTTTATTTCGAATATTCTAGTTTTCGTGTCAGCAGAATGATTTTTCTCGCCATATTTAACAGTATCATTCTTGAGTTTCACACCGGCTTTTTCAGCCAATAATTTCAGTGCATTATAAAAGTCCAAGCCCTCCATTTTCTCGACGAAGCTAATGACGTCACCACCTTCGGAACAACCAAAACATTTGAATGTTTGACGCTCTGGCGAGATCATAAACGAAGGAGATTTTTCATTATGGAAAGGACAGCAGGCCTTGTAATTTGTACCTGCTTTTTTCACCGTCAAATACGACGAGATAATCTCGACGATATCGACATGGTCTTTTACTTCTTGTACCTGATCCATATTTTCAATACTAGATAACTAATGAACTAATTAAAACGAAAAATCACAAAGCTCAATAAAGATTGGGAATCCTTTTACTTTTAACTCCATCTTTAGTAAAACGTATTATCAAGCCTAATTTCAAGTCTTTCGCCCGAAGATAATTATAAAGCTGGCTGCAAGCTTCCTTGTACTTATCACTGCCTGATTTCAATTCAACGACAATTTTATCGTCAATCAAAAAGTCAAAATACAGATTTGAGATTACCTTATCACCTATCTTGAGTGGATGATATAGCTCTCTTAGATAAGAAATACTCTCTCTTTTCAACAACTCTTCGAGAGCATCTCCATAATTTTTCTCTCTATGCCCACTACCAAAAATGTTGTAAGCTTCGTAGGCTAATCCAATAATTTTGTACGATAATTCTTTAAATAAAAGATCGCCCATATTAGTTCTTATTCGTTTATTAGTTATCTAGTATTGAATATAGGTGCGGCGCATCAGAGGGTTTAGCTGTGTCACTATCTCGTAGTTCGAAGTATCACAAAGCGAGGCAATCTCGTCGGCAGTGATTTGTAGGTCCCCATCTCGGCCAATCAGTGTCACTTCGTCACCGGACTTCACATTGGCAATATTTGTGACGTCGACGATGATCATGTCCATAGTGACTCGTCCGAGTACTTTTGCCCGTTGCCCATGGATCAGCACATGGCCAATACTTGAAAGACTGCGGCGAAAACCGTTCCAGTAACCAATAGGCAAAATGGCGATTTTTGAATCAACTAACAATTTTTCAGTCAAGTCATAGCTGACACACTCGCCCGCTTTCAAATTCTTAACTTCTGCGATGATCGTCTTCCAAGAAAGTGCTGGTTTTAATTCCATTTTACTTTCCATATAAAACTTAGATTCCTTTGATGTCCAGAGACCATACAAACCGATACCAATGCGAACCATATCAAAATGAGACTTTGGAAAGAGCAAAGTACCTGCCGTAGCCGCCGCATGTTTGATCAACTTACTACCAAAATAAATCTTTCCAATAGCGCAGGCTTCTTCGAATTGTCTTATTTGTTCGTTTGTATCGACGGGGAATGCTGGATTCTTGGCTGCCGCGAAATGAGTAAAAATGCCGTTGGCTTCGATATTTTTTATTTTTGCGATTTGTTGACACGCTTTTTCGACTTCTTCTAGCTGAAATCCTTGCCTATGCATACCAGTATCGATCTTGAGATGAACTTTAATTTTGTTTCTTGTTTCTTGTTTCTTGGGATTTGCTATCTTGCCTATTTGATCAAAACTCGACACTGCAATCGTAAGGTCGTGCTCAGCGCAATCATTGTAGCGCTCAGCCAAAGTATGACCAAGTATGAGGATTGGTGTTTCCAGACCTTTTGCTCTGAGCTTTAGGGCCTCAGTGACAGAATCCACGCCAAGCCAATCGGCGCCCAAGTCTGCCATAGTTTCGGCATACTCGGTTAGTCCGTGGCCATAAGCGTTAGACTTAGCGATCGCCATCAACTTAGTGTTTGGATCGATTAGGCTACGAAACACATCATAATTATGCTTCAGAGCATTTTTATCTATTTCTATCCAGGTTCTTATTCCTTCGTGATTTGTTGTCATTTCACTCCATCATATTTAATTCGCATCTCAATTGAATAATACCGTTTAAAATGATATCATTCAACTCATCAACCATTCGACATTCGCTTATTCGTAAAATTCGCTATTCGTCTGGTTTGGATACTGGAGAGATCGCATAGTGGCCTAGTGCGCACGCTTGGAAAGCGTGTATACCGAAAGGTATCCAGGGTTCGAATCCCTGTCTCTCCGCCATTAAAAAATACTCAATTTCTGTTGAGTATTTTTTAATATTTAACTTTAATTATTAGTCACGACCGAGTATTATCTATATAGAAGATTGTATTTTTCAGTAATAACGAGGGCAAAATATGTTGGTAAAAAATAAAGTGATCTTGGTGACTGGTGCTGGTGGCGGGATTGGTACGGAGCTGTGTTTGACTTTGCTCCAGAGAGGAGCCAAAGTTGCTGCTCTCGATATGCGCGATGATGGCTTAGAGAAATTAACAGAACTAGCTGGTGACAACGCCAAACACCTCACGACTCACGTTTTAGACATTACAGATAGGGCTGCAGTCGAGAAATTACCTGAAAAAATAATTGCCGAGCACGGAAGTATCGATGGCATCATAAACAACGCGGGTATTATTCAGCCATTTGTCAGAGTAAATGATCTAGATTATGAAGCGATCGAGAAGGTTATGAACGTCAATTTCTTTGGCATGCTGTACATGACGAAAACTTTTCTCCCCTTTCTTCTAAAAAGACCAGAAGCTCACATTGTAAATATTTCGAGCATGGGTGGGT
>Ga0194057_10001747_pt1 | contig 10793 bp, 6 predicted proteins | sample SepL4415m_MetaG_FD_155474 | JGI IMG/M metagenome (GOLD analysis project Ga0194057, IMG submission 155474) | Anoxic zone freshwater microbial communities from boreal shield lake in IISD Experimental Lakes Area, Ontario, Canada - Sep2016-L442-15m | ecosystem: Environmental > Aquatic > Freshwater >...
CGCGAACTGGCCGTCCGCTACTCATCGTGGGTGCGCGCTCGATTCCCGCTGCGACACGCACCTTCGTCGCCCAGCGAGGAATCACCACGGGTGCTGTGATCGCTCCCGCAGCGCTGATCAGCACTGCGTTACGCGCATCACTGCACGCCGTGCGCATCTGGAGCACCGACCCCGCGACGCTTGCCATTCGCTTGTCGCCAACGACCGGTGGCGACCGCGCGATCCTCGTTCCTTCGCGTTCACGTACCGAGGCGTCTCTCGCGGCGGCGCTGGGTCGACCCCTCCTTCCCGTCACCCCCACCGGACTTGTTCCCGCAGTCGTGTCGTGGCTCAGTGTGCGTCCCGAAGTCGTCGAGCTGGCCGCCGTCGCGTCGCCGCTGCAGGCATCCGATGTCGTGTTGACTCGAGTTGCTCGTCAGTTGCTTGATCGCGCTCCGGCTCCGTTCTCGCTTGCTGGCGTCGCGCACCGCGGCTCGTCGGCAGTAGTGCGCACCACAACGCCGCGGCCCACTCCCATTCCAGCGAGTTTCACGATCACGGGTAGCGGCTGGGGTCACGGAATTGGGTTGTCGCAGGCTGGTGCGTACGGCCAGGCACGGGAAGGTCGCACTGCTGAGCAGATCGTCACTCACTACTACACCGATACTGCGGTGACTCCCATCAACGACTCGGTGATCTTGGCTGTTGCGCTGTTGCATCGCGTGACTGTTGCCTCGCTGCGTACTGAGCAGTTGGTCGCTGGTACCGGTGGCGGCGTACGCATCAAGATCAGCGGTGGTCGCACGGTCATCGGAACCGCGCGCGACGTTTTTCGCTTTACCTACAGCGGTGGCCTCATCGTCGTCACGCGTCGCACCTCGGGCGGGCCGACACTTGTTATCGGCCGTACGACGTTCGTTCGAGTCACATGGGCGGGCAATCGCTCCTCAGGCGCACTCGGATCCGGTGCGACCTTGGTCAACCTCGTGGGCCCTGGCGACTCATTCCGCGATGCGCAACACCGCTACCGCTACGGAAGTATCGACCTGCGCACGATCGCGGCAACGTCGTCGTCGCCGGCCGCGATGATGGTGCTCAACAATGTGCGACTGCACGACGAGTACCTCTACGGCATTGCCGAAGTCGAAGCGTCGTGGCCACTTGCGGCGTTGCAGGCGCAGATTCTCGCCTCGCGTTCGTACGCGTACGCGCAGTGGAAGGCCGGTGCGCGCAAGGACTGCCTGTGCCACAGTGACGACGGCGGTGGCCCCTACTACGACCAGACGTTCCTGGGATGGGTGAAGACCGATGAAGGTAGTTACTCGCCCGCGTGGCGTGCGGCCGTCGATTCGACATCAGTGGTTCCGTTCAGTGTCCCCGGTGGAGTTGCTCCGCCGACCATGGGCCAAGCAATCACCTTCCACGGCACTGTCATCACGGCCTTTTACACCGATTCAACGGGCGGCCGAACACAGAACAACGAGGACGTGTGGGGTGATCCGCCGTTAGCCTGGGCGCGCTCGGTCGACGATCATTGGAGCCTTGACACGCGCAACAGTCCGTCGTTTGCACAGTGGCGGCCGAGGATGCGCGACCAAGCGACGATGGCGTCTACGTTCGGCCTTGCCGATGTCGTGTCGGTGGCAGTGACGAAGCGGTTGGCGTCGGGCACCGCGCGCGTTCTGACGGCGACTTCGTCAACGGGTGTGAAGGCGTCGATCAGCGGAGCTGCATTCCGGCGTGCGATGGACTTGCCATCTCAGTGGGTAAAGCAAGTCGCCTGATCGGGCGGATGTCACCAACGATTCGTCGTGCGTTCGTCGGTCACGATGCGATCGAGTGGTGCACCAGCGGGCATGGTGTCTCCACCGACAATCACCTGTGACCCTCCGACAAGCAGTGCGGCGACGTGCGCGAGTACCGCATCGCTGTCGCTTTCGACCAGTAGTCGAGCCGAGGTTGTGAGTCCCCGACGCGTCACCTCGCCCTGTACCGCGACGATGACGTCTGCATTACTCATGACAGTCGTTTCGCTGATGAGTGCATCGTCGGTTGCGACGGGTAATGGCGCACTGAAACGGTCGGGCTGCGTACGCACGTCGAGTGCGTAGTCGATGCAGCTAGCCGGTGGGGGGTCGGGCAGAGGTCGACCCAATGGAAGCAGGCTGCAGACGACGGTTTCATCGGCGTCGGATGCGGTGGCGCGATCGAGGGTGCACACCATGAGTGCGGGCCCAGACGCATCGCTGCCGTGACTGTCTAGCACCGCGCCCATCGCCCAGATGGCTGCCCACCACACATTGCGCTGCCAGTGAGGGGGGAGGCCAACGGCAACGGTGTCGCCGGCGCCTATTCCGAGTTCAACCATGAGATTGGCGGTCTTGGCCACCCAATTGTCGAAGGTGGTGTTCGACAATTCGGTGCGTTCACCTGTCGACAGGTCGTACCACGTCACGCATGGTTGCGGACCGTGCTCGGCTAATTGTCGCCGGCGCAGGCTCTCGAGGGTGCTGGTCTGATCGGGCATCACCTTCACGTTAGCGGCAGCCCGCATGTCAGAGTGGGAGGGTGACTGAGGCCGTACTTTTGGTGGGTGGACAAGGCACGCGGTTGCGCCCGCTGACCGCGAACACTCCCAAGCCCATGCTGCCCGTGGCTGGTTCACCCGTTACTGAGCATCAGATTGCGCGTGCGCGCGATGCCGGGGTCACGCGCGTCATCCTAGGAACGTCCTATCGAGCCGAAGTCTTCCGTGAACATTTCGGTGAGGGTGAGCATCTCGGGGTCGAACTCGTGTACGCCACCGAAGAGGTTCCGCTCGGAACAGGTGGGGCGATTCGCAACGTTGCGTCGCTGCTGAAGTCAGGTCCTGATGAGCCGATACTAGTTTTCAACGGTGACATCTTGACGGGAGTCGATCTTCGGCACTTGCTCGAATCACATCAGCAGCGCGATGCCGACGTCACCCTCTACTTGACGCAAGTCGATGATCCGCGGGCCTACGGGCTCGTACCAACCGATAGCGAGTCGCGGGTCACCGCGTTCCTTGAGAAGCCGCAAACGCCTGAAGAGATCGTGACCGATCAAATCAATGCGGGCTGCTACGTGTTTCGACGCTCGGTGATCGATGCGATTCCGCAAGGGCGCCCGGTCTCTGTTGAACGCGAGACGTTCCCGGAACTTCTTGAGTCGGGTGCATTGGTCTACGGAGTCGTTGACAACGGCTACTGGCTCGACCTCGGTACGCCCTTGGCCTACGTGCGCGGATCGTGTGACCTGGTGTTGGGACGCGCACCGTCGCCAGTGTTGTCAGGACGCACAGGCGATGCGTTAGTACTCGACGGCGCAACGGTCGCCAACAATGCGGTGTTGACGGCCGGTTCATGTATTGGCGCAGGCTCACATGTTGGATCCGGAGCGGTGATCGATGGCTCCGTGGTACTCGCCGACACCCTGATCGGGGCAGGCAGTCGCGTGACAAACAGTGCGATCGGCCGTGGCTGCGTCTTACCTGAAGGCACGGTGTTGCAGGGTGCGGTGTTGGCTGACGGAACTCGGCTCGGCTAACTACTCGGCGGGTGGGTGCAGGAGGAAGTCGTCGGCGCTACGCGCGTCTCGCGGCCGCGGATCGGCCGCTGCGTAACCCACAGCTACCGCGCCAAGCGGCGTCATGGTCGCGGGCAGTGACAACACCTGACGTACGACGTCGGGGCAGAACATTGTTGACGACACCCACGCCGAGGCCAGGCCGTTTGCGCTGAGGGCGATCAACAAGTTTTCAACCGCGGCACCGCCAGACACCATGAACAGATCGCGCTCGAAACTCGCACGCGTCGCATCGGGATACGCGTGAGCGGCGCCATCGAGTTCGAGAAAGGGCAGCACGAGGGTCGGGGCTGATCGCAGCACATCTCCACGTCGCAGTCGTTTGGCGACCGACTCGTCGGTGAAGTCATCAATGCGGCGCAGATCGGCTTCCCACTGATCGCGCATGGCATCAAGCAGACGGGTACGCACGGATTCATCGCGCAGCAGCATGAATCGCCACGGGGTGGTGTGGTGTGGAGCGGGCGCAGTGATGGCAGCGGCGACGGCATCGACGAGCAGATTCTGAGGAACCGGCTGATCAGTGAACGTGCGCACCGTGCGTCGTTCAAGAACCGCCACACGTCGACCTTCCGCGATCGCTTCGGCGGTTCCCAATCGGAAAAGGTCGAACGCGGGCGAGCGAATCAAGTCGCGAGCTGTCATGCCGTCGGCAACGTGCGCGGCAAGCCCGCGAACAATAGCGACGGGGCAGCCACCGAGTTTGCCTTTGACGAGGTCGGCGGCCGACGCCACCTCATCGCCGATGGCAGTAATGGTCATCTCGAGCGTGTGACCTGTGGAATCGACGCGACCGCGATGGTCGTCGAGCACGCGTAGACCACTGGAACCGATCGCTATGTCGGTGAGGCCTTCGCGCCATGGCCGCCCCGAAGTGTCGGTGATCACGACGGCGAGTTGGGTGCGGCCGAACCGCTCGGACAACTCGCGGCGAAGACTGTGCGCAGATGCATCCGGGTCGACGGGCAGCAGTGCCACGTGATCGGCCGGAACGTTGCTGGCGTCGACCCCAGCGGCGGCCAGTACCAAGCCATGTCGGGTTTCAACAATGCGAGTGCGATCGCGGGTGGCGATGATGCGCACCGCCTCAGCAGTGATGGCGTCTTCGCGGTCGGGCGCGGGGATGAGTCGACCTTCAACTTTGCTGACAGCCTTGCTGGTGACAACGACGATGTCGCCTTCGTCAAGGCCACGTGATCCGTCGGGCCACTCGGTGCGCGCAATCGCCGCAGCAGTCGCGGCCGCGAGGTCATCACCGGGAGCAAACTCTGGAAGGCCTTCGACGGCAATCACCTGCAGTGGCGCCGAGCTCATGGACGCGCCTTGACGCGGTCAGCGAGAGCGAGAGCGGCGGCAGCCATCGCGGCTGTCGCGGAAATATCGGTCATTAGCAAGGGAACGGCCACCGTCGTGATTCCCAGTGCCTCAATGGGATCGACGGATTCGGCGTCGAGGCTGTCGACGAGCCAACCGTCGAGAATGCCGCCGTTGGAGCGCGCCCCGTAGTGGGCGGCAACAGCGGTCGAGCTGGTCTCAACTGCGATCGCGGCAAGGCACGCATCAGCCATTCCGCGCACGGGGGCTGTTCCGATGATGGGGGCCAGGCCCACGACGGGGGCACTCGTGGACTGCAGTGCCTCGCGTATCCCGGGAACCGACAGGATGGTGCCGATTGACACGACGGGATTAGACGGAGGCAGCACCACGATGTCGGCCTCGCGAATGCTTTCAACGACGCCGGGCGCGGGTCGTGCTTCGTCAAGACCCATCAGCACAAATCCGTGAGCCGGCAGTGAGGCGCGGTACCTCACCCACCACTCCTGAAAATGAATTGCGGTGTGCACGGGTGAACCGTCGTCGGTGAGCGCGCCGGTGGGGTCGTCAACGAGAACATGAGTTTCGACCCGTTGATCACTCATGGGAATCAGCCGAACGCCAGGATTCCAACGCTCACACAAGCGTGCGGTGACCTCAGACAGGGGAACCCCGGCGGTGAGCATTCGGGTGCGCACGAGATGCGTTGCCAGATCGCGATCACCGAGTCCGAACCAGTCGGGCGCTGCCCCGTAGGTGGCAAGCTCGGCTTTGACGGTGAAGGTCTCGTCGACTCGGCCCCAGCCTTGGTCTTCATTGATGCCGCCACCGAGGGTGTACATCACGGTGTCGAGATCGGGACATACCTTGACTCCGTGCATCCAGATGTCATCGCCGGTGTTCCCGATGACAGTCACCTCGGCGGTGCTCGAGCCGGCGCCGTCGGGGTAAGTGGCGGCGAGGTGGGTCAGGAGCCCGCGCAGGAACCGCGCACCGCCGATTCCGCCGGCCAGCGCGGTGATGCGGGGTCCAGGTGTGGTCATGGTGATCCTTACGAGCGGTGGAGTGAACTGCAGCATGCCGGACTCGACGGTCAAGTAGCGAGGCGGGGGACCCTTCGTGGTGAGGAACTACGCCGAATGTTGCCGTTCCAGAAAGATTATTTCATACCAAAATAGACATATCACCCAGAAATTGACCCATGTACACCCCCCCGGCTTGACTAGCCGGTAGTGACACGCGTGTAATTCGACCGTTGTTGTTTGCTTCACCGCCCCGCCGGAATTTCCGCAGGGCATGCTAGGGAGGACTCGCCACGTGGCCGAACTCATGCAACTCGTGCTAGATGACGACGCGCTCGGAGCCGAACTCGATTGGCAGGAGCGGGCTCTTTGTGCGCAGACCGATCCGGAGGCCTTCTTCCCCGAGAAGGGCGGCAGCACCCGCGAGGCCAAGCGTGTGTGCCTCTCGTGCGACGTACGAGGCGACTGCCTCGAGTACGCCCTGGCCAACGACGAGCGCTTCGGAATCTGGGGCGGTCTCAGTGAGCGGGAACGCCGTCGGCTCAAAAAGGCCGTTGTCTGACGCAGCTCCGGTGGTGAGTCGCCCCGGAACACGTTGTGAAGGGATGCGACCGCTCGGGTGACGCGTAGAGTCAGATCCAATGAGTGAGCATCCCGGGTTCGAGCCACTTGAGGCTCCGGACCTCGACAACCTCTACGACGAGGAACGTGAGTCCGTCGTCGAGCGAGTCGACCGTTATGCAGATTTGGTCTTCGATGACGACGAGCCCGAAGTTCCGCTTGAGCGTCGTGAGCACCGGGTGGTGGCGGTACTTGTTGCCCACAACGGCGCCCGCTGGCTACCGCCGGCCATTGCCACGATCGATCGAATGCAGCGCCGCCCCGACCTCGTGGTCGCAGTCGATACCGGCAGCGACGATGCCTCGGGGCAGTTGGTCACAGAGTGGCTCGGCGCGCAACGAGTGGTCACCCTCGCTACCAATACATCGTTTGGAGCAGCCGTGGCAGCGGGTGTGGCCCACGCTGACACCCTGATCGATTCCGACGGGGCGTTTCCCGATGACGTTGTCGACCGCGACGAATGGTTCAGCGAACCCCCCGTAGATTCCATGGCCGTCGACGACGACGACGATGTGTGGCCCGACGAGCAGGTGGACGTGGTCGACGAGCCCGCCGTTCACTGGGTGTGGCTGCTGCACGATGACTGTGCGCCCGCCGTCAATGCGTTGCAGGCGTTGCTCGACGCCAGTGACACGGTGACCGGTGCCGCCGTCATCGGACCCAAAGTGTTGGGGTGGCATGACCGACGGCTGCTCCTTGAAAATGGCGTCACCGTTGCCGCTTCCGGCCGTCGAGTGACGGGTCTTGAACGTGGTGAACTCGATCAGGGTCAGCACGACGGTCTGCGCGATGTGCTGGCCGTTGGAAGTGCCGGCATGCTCGTGCGTCGCGATGTGTGGGATGCGCTCGGCGGCTTTGATCCCTCGGTGCGCATGTTCCGTGACGATGTCGATTTCGGGTGGCGCGCGAACGCGGCCGGTTATCGCGTCATTGTGGCAACCGACGCTGAGGTACATCACGCTGAGGCAGGCATCCACGGACGGCGTCCGCTGCACGCCGTCAACAACGATGCCCCCCGCGTCGACCGCGAGTCGGCCATGCATGTGTTGCTCGCGCACACTCGCACTGCGTTGATTCCGCTGGTGCTCTTGCGTCTCGTTTTCGGTTCCGTTACTCGCGGTGTTGGATTGCTGCTGTTGAAAGCTCCCGACGAAGCGGCCGATGAGTTCGGCGCGCTCGGCTCGGTACTGCTTCACCCGGGCCGTATTGCCGCCTCACGACGACTGACTGCCAGTACTAACGCGGTTGATTCGCGCGACCTTGCAGGGTTGAGGCCGCGCTTCGGCTCGCAGTTGCGGCACGCTTTTGAAGCCTTTGTCGCCTTCCTCGGCGGCACCGCCGGCACGTCAGTGGCCAGTTCGGGGCCTGCCACAGCCGGTCCTTCAGAAGATGAAGCCTTCGATGACTCGTTCGACGATCAGCAAGGTCGACTTGGTTTCTGGGTGAAGCGACCAGCACTGCTGCTTGCTTTCCTGCTCACGCTGGTTTGCCTCATTTCGGTACGAGCATGGTTTGCCTTCGGACTGCTGGAGGGTGGTTCGCTGCTGCCAGCACCATCTGGAATCGGCGATCTCTGGGATACCTATGCACAGGGCTGGCATGAAGTGGGGCCGGGCGCCTCAACCGCTGCGCCGCCGTACCTGATGGTGGTGGGAGTGGTCGCGGCCTTCCTACTCGGAAATGCCTCACGAGCAGTTGACGCCATCTTGATGGTGGGCATTCCCGTCGCGGGAGTTGTGATGTACCTCGCGCTGCGGCGGGTTGTCGACAGTCGCGTAGTGCGCGTGATTGCGGCCGCGGCCTATGCCTTGCTTCCCGCCGCCGTCGGTGCTGTTGCTACCGGCCGATTGGGCACCGTCGTGTTCTTGATTCTGTTGCCGGCCATGGTGCGCGTGGCATTGCGTGCACCCGTGTCATGGCGGGCTGCCTGGGGTGGTGCGCTACTGCTGGCCATCATGACGGCCTTTGTGCCGCTGTCGTGGCCGGTGTGTCTGCTGCTCGTGATCGTCGCGATTGTGTGGGCTCGCGGTATTCCGCAGTTGGCTGCCAGTGGAGTGTCGGAGACCTCGGATGAACGACTGAGCGTTCTCAACCCACAGAGTGCCTTAACCGCCACCACCTTGGTGCCGCTGAGTTTTCGATCCCGTGACGTGCTGCTCAGGATGGTTGTTCTTGTCCTCGTGCCGTTAGTTCTTCTCGTGCCGTGGTCACTCGACCTTGTGCTTCATCCCGCGTCATGGTTCTTACAGGCAGGACTCCCCGGACCGATCGATCCTGATCTGGCCCCTTGGCAAGTTGCACTGCTTGATCCAGGTGGCCCCGCCGCGATCCCGGTGTGGTTCACGGTCGGAATTGTTGCGCTGGGAATTGGCGGTCTCCTGCGACGCCGTTCGCGTTCGGTTGCGATCGTCGGATGGATCGTGGCGCTACTCGGACTGACGCTGGCAATCATTCAGTCGCTGGTACAGGTGCGGCCGGCGTCGGAATCACTGCCACTGCTGACATGGCCTGGCCCTGCCACGATCGTTTTCGGCCTAGGCCTGATCGTGGCGTGCGCCGTGGCAGCCGATGGCATCGGCGTTCGGCTTGCCGGCGACAGTTTCAGTTGGCGTCAGCCGGCCGCGGCCATCGCTGTGGTCGCGGCTATCGCCGCGCCCTTGCTGACTGCTGGTTGGTGGGCATGGCACGGCGTCGGCGACACCGTCGTTCGTGGCGACGGCTCAGCGGTACCGGCATTCGTCGCGGCCCAATCGCTTGGCGCGGATCGTCCGCGGTCGTTGGTGTTCCGCCCCAGCGATCGGGGTATCGAATACGCGCTCATCGACGGGGAAGGTCCACGACTGGGCGCTGCCGAGACGGGGCCGCCCGCCGCTGCCTACGACCAACTCAACAGCTTGGTGGCCGACCTGATGGCCGGCCGCGGTGGCGGTGAGGTTGACGGACTGGGTCGCTACGGCGTGCGCTTTGTCGTGTTGGCCGCTGCCAGCCCTGAGTTGGTATCCGTACTCGACTCCGAGCCGGGACTTCGTCGCATCAGCACCGCCGAAGGAGACACCCTCTGGCGACTCGACACTGACAGCGATCGGGTGCGTGCTCTGGCAGATAAACCGCCAGTGACCCCCATTGCCGCAGGGTCGCGTGATGGCGCGGTGTGGGTTGACGGGCCGCTGCCGAAGGCAATGCCGTCGGAGTCGGTGGTCGTGCTTGCCGAGCGTTCCGACCCGTCGTGGCGGGCCACCCTTGATGGGGTGGCACTTGCGCTGCACGATGACCGGGGTGACGGCTGGCGGCAGTCATTCGCGTTGTCCGATGGTGCGGGAACACTCTCGGTGTGGTTTGACCAAGAGCCGCGACACCGGTGGTTGTGGCTGCAAGGCCTGCTCGTTGCCGTCGTGATTGTCCTTGCTCTGCCGGGTCGTCGTCGTCCGACCGATGACCCCGATGCCGACATCGTGGGCGACGACGAGTTCGCATCCGTTGCTGCTTCCGATTCGCCCGCTCCTTCCGCTGGGGAGGTGACGCCATGAAGCGCACCCACCTGGCGATACTCGGTGCCGCCGCGGCGATTGTCGTTGTCGGCAGCGTTCTGCACCCGGTCGTCGCTTCAGTTCCTGAGCCTCCGGCCGTCGTAGTCGAGCCGGTGGAATCAAGTCGGTTGGTCTGCCCTGATCCGATCGCCAGCGCCGACGTTCAGTCGTCCGTGACGGCCATGGTGACTCCGGGATTGCCGGGTCAAAAGGCGGGCACGGGCGGCGCACAGATCGCGACTCTTCCGCCCAAGGGCACCGCGGTTGAGAAGGTCTCTATTCCGGCTGCTGGGGCCGCACGCACATTGAGCACGGCAGGCACACCGCTTCCGCCAGTCGTTGCCTCCGCGAAGGGCTCGCTGGCGCCCGGGCTGGTGCTTGATCAAATGACGCTCGGCGACCAGGGCAAGGCCCGTGGTTTGGCCGCAATGGAGTGCGCCGCTCCGGGAACCGATCAGTGGTTTGTCGGTGGAGGTTCGGACGTCGGCCGCACCAGCGTGGTGACTCTGGCCAATCCTGAAGAGTCACCAGCTTCGGTCGACGTGCTGCTCTGGGGACCCATGGGCCCACTGCCGGCGCCAGGTGGACGCGGCGTGTTCGTGCCGGCGCGAGGACAAGTGCGTCTGAGCCTGAGTGCCTTGGCCCCCGGAGTTCCTCAATTCGTCGTGCACGTTGACGTGCAGTCCGGGCGCGTGTCGGCTGCGGTGAGCGATCAGCAAGTAGC
>Ga0194057_10001749_pt1 | contig 10786 bp, 9 predicted proteins | sample SepL4415m_MetaG_FD_155474 | JGI IMG/M metagenome (GOLD analysis project Ga0194057, IMG submission 155474) | Anoxic zone freshwater microbial communities from boreal shield lake in IISD Experimental Lakes Area, Ontario, Canada - Sep2016-L442-15m | ecosystem: Environmental > Aquatic > Freshwater >...
GTGCTAATGTTTAGTCCAAGCTCAGTCGCATACATGTCTGTATAAACCTGCTGATAATGCGTAACCTTTTTGACATAATTCACTGTCTCGCTTCCAGAATTGCTATTTATAACCTTATCGAAGATGTTGGCGCTAATCCAACGATCAGCTGTGCCTGTGCCAGCGTTATAGCCAACTAGTGCTTGCGAAACGTTGCCATTGTATTTCACTAAGAGATCACGAATGTGGGCGGCGCCAAACTCGACTGATGTTTCTGCATCGAAGATATCATAAGTTGGCCAGTGACCAGTCTCCTTCGCCATCGTCGCAGCAGTGCCAGGCATAAACTGCATCAGGCCCTGTGCACCAACTGGCGACTGCGCCTTAGGATTAAATCTACTCTCCTGCAAAATCACAGCGGCGACCAAAGCAGGATCAACGTCGTACTGCGTCGAATATTTCACAATAAATTCAGTATATTTCAGCGGATAAACCTCATCTGCGACCATACCAGGCAAAAAGAAGTAAACCAAAACAGCTAACGCCACAAAAACAGTTGCGAAGCTTGCGAACATAACTTTGGCTCTTTTTTTCATAATATTGCCTTTCTCTAGATTCAGAATATCAGAAAAAGATGATTCTGAAAAGTTTTTACATGGATAAAATTATTAAATTTACTTGTTCTAGTAAAGATATTGCGACTGTTTGTTATTTGACCATCGCCACGATTATTGTTCGACTCTGTGAAACAGGTGGAGAACTAAATATATAATACTTCTCCACCCGCCATTCGACAAGCTCATGGTAAACGACACGGAGTCGAAGAATAAACGACGACGATTCACGTGGCCTTTTCAGCAATTTCTCAGAATCTGTGGTATATATTATAGATATGAGAATACTAATTGTCGAAGATGATCACAAAATAGCAAACGCAATCAAGAAGGGACTCGAACAAGAGTCCTATGCTGTCGATGTATCCTACGATGGCAAAGACGGTCTTGGCTCAGCCGTCACCGAGGATTATGACATAGTTATACTAGATAGAATGCTACCTGGCGCAATCGACGGACTAAATATTTGCAAGGCGATGAGACAAAAGTCTATTCACACACCAGTTTTGATGTTAACCGCGAAAGACAAAGTTTCTGATCGAGTAGAGGGCCTAAACTCAGGCGCAGATGACTATCTCATCAAGCCTTTTGCCTTCGAAGAACTTCTGGCAAGAATAAGAGCACTTCTCACAAGACCAAAGAATAAAATTGAGAATATTTTAAAGTCAAAAGACTTAGAGCTAAATACACTCAAATTTTCCGTTGCGCGAGCTGGAAAAAATATAGCGCTTTCGTCAAAAGAATTTGCACTACTCGAATATATGATGAGAAATCAGGATCGAGTACTAACAAAAGATAATCTGATCGCGCATGTTTGGGACTATGACGCCGACATCCTTCCCAACACTGTCGAGGTATATATCGGGTACTTACGAAATAAAATCGATAAACCATTTAAAGGAGAGCCGATAATCGAAACTGTTCGAGGATTTGGCTACAAAATATGCAAATAAAAAAATTTCCAAGCTACATCAAACTCACTCTATGGTACATGCTTATCGTCATGGGTATCAGCCTCGCTTTTAGCGTTGCAATCTACAAAGTTTCATTCAACGAGCTAGATCGTGGCTTTCGTCGTCAGCCGGTTGTCTATATGATGAACGGGAACGGCGATTTGATGCAGAAAAATGGTCTAGAGAAAGAACGTGCTGCTCGAATGGATGAAATTGATCAAAATATAAAATCATACCTGTTTTATTTAAATTTGATCATACTGCTGCTTGCCGCGATTGCCAGCTATTTCTTGGCGAAGAAAACTCTACAACCTATCGAGGAGATGGCCGAGCTCCAAAGTCGCTTCACGGGTGATGCTTCGCATGAGCTACGCACGCCGCTAACCGCGATGGAGACCGAAATAGAAGTTGCCCTTCGTGATAAAAAACTGACACTTGCCGAAGCGAAAGAATTGCTTCAGAGCAATCTCGAGGAGATAGAAAAGCTAAAATCACTCTCAAATAGCCTGCTTAAGCTCGCCCAATATCAGAAAAATGACCAGGAGCTAGCCAAAGTGAGCTCAAATCTTAAAAGTGTAATTGCAGAAGCGATTAGCAAAGTAGACAAAATAGCTGCCAATCGAAATATTACGATTGAGAACAATACCGAAGATCTACTCATTTTTGGCGAAGAGAACAGTCTCGCAGAATTATTCACAATCCTTCTCGACAACGCAGTAAAGTATAGTCATGATAAAACAAAAATTGAGATTGCCAGCACTATACAAGGAAAACATGTTGTGGTCTCCGTTAAAGATCATGGTCTGGGGATCAAAGCTTCCGATCTCCCATTTATCTTCAATCGTTTCTACCGAGCGGATCTCTCACGCTCCAAGCATAGCATCCCTGGCTATGGCTTAGGGCTATCGATTGCGAAGAAAATTGTCGAGCTAAATAATGGAAAGATTGATGCTGAAAGCCAGCCAGGCAAGGGCACGGAGTTTAAGATACGACTAGATTTGGATCAGACGAAATAGCATGTGTTCTCAGTAAAAAGACTCTTCCCTATTCAGCGAAGAGTCTTTTATTATTCAGCAATAACGATATAATGAGATTAATTAAACAAGGACTGATGTGGAAAAAATTGCAATTGAGTTCGAAGAACTTACCAAGTTTCTAAATTTCAATGAAATCGAAAATATGGAGCATCATCTGGGCGAAGCTCAGGATAAGATCGTCAGCAAAAATGGCGAAGGTGCGATGTCTCTTGGCTGGTTTGATCTACCAAAGATTTTTGATATTGCAGAGCTTGCCAGGATCAAAGAAGCGGCGACAAAAATCCAATCAGACTCAGATGTATTCATAATCATCGGAATTGGTGGATCATACCTAGGCGCTAGAGCTGCGATAGAAGCACTCAAATCGAATTTTTATAACAAACAGACTAAGGCACAGCGTGGTTGCCCAGAAATTTACTTTCTTGGTGACAATATCTCCGGCAGCTATGTCCATGACCTGATGGAAGCTATCGAAGGTAAAGATATCAGTATAAATGTAATTTCCAAATCCGGCACGACGACCGAGCCGGCCATCGCTTTTCGACTAATGAAGGCATATCTCGAGAAGAAATATGGCAAAGAAGCTGCTGCGAAAAGAGTTTATGTTACAACTGATCACGCTAAAGGCGCGCTCAAGACTACGGCTGATACTGAAAAATATGAAACATTTGTGATTCCAGACAATGTTGGAGGACGCTTCTCGGTACTTACTGCTGTTGGACTTCTACCGATCGCAGTTGCCGGAATCAATATTGACGAAATGCGCAAAGGCGCTGCCGAAATAATGCCGGATCTTCTGATCAAGGATCTCTCGATGAACCCAGCATGGCTGTATGTCGGAGCGCGCAACATTCTCTACCAGAAGAACAAGAAAATCGAAATTATGGCCAACTACGAGCCAAACATGCACTACTTCGCCGAGTGGTGGAAGCAGCTCTTTGGCGAGAGCGAGGGCAAAAAGGGAAAAGGTTTATTCCCTGCCGCAGTTGACTACACGACAGATTTGCATTCACTCGGACAATACCTCCAAGATGGCGAAAGGCACCTTTTCGAAACAGTAATAAAGATTGATGGCGAGAAAAAAGATATTACAATTCCTACTGATACGGCCGACCTGGATGGGCTGAACTATCTGAGTGGTAAGTCCATGGATTTCATAAACAGCAGAGCGCTTGAAGCGACTGTCACTGCTCACACACAGGGCGGTGTGCCCAATATTGTAATCCAAGTTCCAGAAATGTCTGCCTACTATATGGGCCAGCTTTTTTACTTCTTCGAAATCTCTTGCGCGCTCAGCGCATACATTCTTGAGGTTAATCCGTTCGATCAGCCAGGCGTCGAGGCGTATAAGAGCAAAATGTTCGAGCTACTTGGAAAACCAAAAGCATAAATATTTGACCTGAATACAAAAAAGCAACCTGTTGGCTGCTTTTTTGTATGTCTATTTACGTCATTCCGGACTCGATCCGGAATCCAGGAGGCCTTTTCTGCTTTGCCATTCCTGTAACTTTTTGTCATTCCTGCGAAGGCGGGAATCTGTATATTCCGCCTGGATCCCACCTCTCGAGCCACAGGCTGGGATGACAGAACAGGGAGATCCTTCGGTTCCTCAGGATGACATACGAATAAGCTTTGAAGTTTTAAATTCTAAATTAGTAAATTTTAAATTTGCTCTCGTGTTACTTTACCAGCGCCTTCAACTCATCAACTTGCTTCTGGATCTCGTCTATCTTCGCTTTGATTGCGGCAGTATCACCTGTCGTCGTTGTGGTAGCGGGAACAACGGTGGTGCCAGTCGTTATGATCCCCTGTGTCACAAACGCATTGAACTGTTCTAATGTATCAACGCCGACGACTTTATTTGTCTTCGCATCAAAAAGTACAGTCTTAGCAATACCTGCTGCATCATTTGGGATGATTGAGAGCAGCCAATTCAGGTCACCATTTACCTTGATAGGTCTTGGCTCAGCCAAGCTAAAGGCGTCCCAGCTATATGTTGGAAATTCACGCTTGATGTAGTCTGCGGCGGCGACAGGACCAGTGAGCTGAGAATTTTGATTGTATTCGATAACTTCGCGCTTGCCCGTTGTCGCATCAAAAAGGAATATTTTATAGATGCCGTATGAGCTGCCATAGGGCTCAGCAACTACCATTTGCTTCAAACCCTCGGTGGTCGATGCGTGTAGTATTTCTTCGCTTCCCGCGAGACTGACAGCCTCAATTTGATTCTTGTGCAAGAACCACTTGTTGATCAGGCCACCCTTATACGAATAAGAATCGGTAAAGTAGTAGACAAGCTCCTTCGGATAGATTCTGTTTCCCTTCATATAAGCAAGCTCCTGTGCTTTTTCTGGAGTGTAGTCGGTGATCGTACCGTCAGAATCTACCACCATGACACCAGCCCAATAAGGAACTCGGAATACGAAACCCTTGTAGCCCATATAAGGAACGACAGTCACCCACTTGCCAGCATCATTCTTCAGATAGATTGGCTCAGATGAATAAGTCACCGCGTATTTCTTCAGCGCCAGTCGGTAATAAAGATTATCGAAAACGCCTATTCCCTCAGAATATTTGAACTCCTGATCTTCAATCGAAACTTTTCGCTCAAGCGTGTCTACGTCTACTGTGACGAAGCCAGTCATCTTGTTCAGGAAATAAAGTAGGCCACCCTCTGGAAGTCTTGGGAATATTCTCTGTAATTTGCCATCCATGAGAACTATTTGAGAATCGCCAAGAAACTCCTGTGGATTCTGGAAAGTATCGTCAGCATATCTCTTCGCCACCTGTTTTGGCGTCAAACGAATAGGATCAAAAGTTGGCAGGTCTGCCTTTGTCGTATAGTCAATCTGCTTCGAAGTTATGAGGTAGCGAATTTCACTTTCGAAATTCAGCCCAACAAAAAGCAGGACTAGCAGCCCGATGTAGCCAAAAACTATTTTCGGTCCGACATGATTAGACGGATGAATAGTGTAGTTCTGAGGCCCGGCAGGAACAAAAGTGAGCTTCCCAAACTTTTTCAGGAACATGACAATCCCTGCGATGATCGCCAAGATCAAGATCCCCTTGAGAGGACTAATTACGAAACCCATCACAAACGGATGAAAGAACGGACGCAAAAACCAAACAATCAACAAGACCGCGACAATAGTCACAATCAGACGTACTTTCGACTTCTTCATATTCTCCTTTTATTTACTAATGTATAACGCGCACCGTAGCTCAAGCTTTAGCTTGGATTTAGCACGCTGAAGCGTGGTCTACTACGCTATTTAACCGTATCCCAAACTTTAGTTTGTTTGTTTCACGCTGAAGCGTGGTCTACGAATTAAGACATTTTAATATCGCTCATTTAATCATAGGATTTTATCTAATATTTTGCAATTGATAAATTGTATCTTGTTTCTTGTATCTTGATTATTAATGATCTTTTTCTCAGCGAATTCTTAGAATAAATGATTTATGATATAGACAACAATAAATTAATTAAACAGAAAGCAAAAAAATGTTTCATTTACGCTATCTTGGCTCGGAGCTCTTCCGACGCTGGGGCAAGACCCTCACGATCTCGCTCGGTTTGTCTATCGCAAGTGCGATCATCATCGCGATAATTTCCATTTCGCAGTCTCTCTCGGCTGCTCAAGACAAGGTGCTCAATCCCCTACAAAATGTCGGTACAGACATTATGGTCTCTCGTTCGGTTAGTATGGATCAGGCAAGCACCCTCGACGAGGCAAGCCGCACCGAGATAATGTCGCAAAACAGAATTTCGACCGATTTATCAAAGCTCGGAAACGCTGGAGACTCATTCGTAAACGACACTTTCATGTCGGGAACTCAGCTTACTTTCGAAACTGCTGTCACCGCCACTCTCGACAAGAACTTAGTAGCAGACTCAGCTAGCGGCTTGATTCTCACTGTCCAACACCAAGAAGGCAAAATCCCTGTTGTGACTTCAACATTTAAGGTTACCGGGGAGACCGTCACTCTAAATCAAGAAATTGAACCGATGACAGACGCCGAGCAACAAGCTGTCGATGCTGCGCGAACAAAGGTGATGGACGATCTAAAAGCGCAAGGAGTTGATGCAAGATCAGAAGAAGGCCGCCAAGCAATGCGCGCTGCGCAGAACGCCGCAATGCCAGAGAGACTAAAGAATTCAACATTTAAATATCAAACGCAAGATCGTTCGTTCACTCAAGATGTAGGACCAATCTCGACCGATATCAAGACCACCTCGTTCACCGTTGCTGGTGTTGATACGACAAAAACAAATATCGGCTTGATCCTACCTAGCCAGATCACTTCGGGCGTCTATTTCGACGGTACGGCGAACAGTGTCATCGTCAACAAATCATATGCAGACAAAAACAGTACAAAGCTTGGCGACAAGATCACTATGGCCAAAACCGAGCTCACTGTCATCGGTATCGTCGACCCAAAGCTTTACACAAACACAGCTGACTTGTACTTGCCTCTCGCAGATCTTCAGAAATTGTCTGGCAAAACAGATCGCATCAACATCTTGCTAGTGAAGTCGACAAATGCGAAAAATGTCGACGCAACTGGCACTTCACTAAAAACTCTTTTTACCGGTGCCAGCATCACTAGTGCAGAAGACACCGCTAAGCAAGTTTCTGGTAGTCTTGTTAGCGCGACAAATCTTACGAACAAATTTATCGGCATCGTCAGCATAATCATCGTTCTTGCCGCTTTCGTCATCGTCAGCCTTCTCACGATTCTCTCGGTCAACAAACGTATTCGCGAGATCGGTACACTCAAGGCCCTCGGCTGGAGCAACGCAGCAATCATCCGCCAAATTATTATGGAAAATATTGTCTTGGGTCTTCTAGGGGCGGCTCTCGGTGTCGGCATGGGAATTCTTGCCATCGCAATATTAAATCACTACAATATTTCACTTTCAGCTACGGTAGCCGATACTAGCAGCTCATTCCAAGGCATGGCACAAAGATTTATGGGAAGAGGCGGAAGAGGCCCAGAAGCTGCGACCCAATCCACAGGTATCACCACCTCAGTAGAACTCAAGGTTGCCTATAATTCCATGATCTTGCTGCTTGGTGCTGGTGTCGCCTTCATCGGCTCAATTTTTGCTGGCGCGCTTGCAGCAATCAAATCTGCAAGCATGAAGCCACAAGAAGCACTAAGAAATTTGGAATAAATCATCTGTCATCCCAGCGAAGGCTGGGATCCAGGCTGAATATATAGATTCCCGATCGGGTCGGGAATGACAAAAAAATTCAATATAATAATTTCTAAAAACTAAAAACTATCAACTAAAAACTAACGATAAGGACCCTATGGCTATAGTAGAAGCAAAAAACGTAATAAAAAATTACAAACAAGGTGCACGGATCATTCATGCCGTAAATGGCACAAATCTCAAAATCGAAAAGGGTGACTTCCTCGTCATCATCGGGCCGTCTGGCTCAGGCAAAAGTACGCTCCTCCAGCTCATTGGCGGGCTTGATCGCCCGACATCAGGTATCATCGAGATAAATGGAACGAACATTGCTAAAATCAGCGATGCAAATCTTTCGAAGCTCCGCCGAGACAATATCGGCTTCATCTTCCAAAATTTCAACCTCATTCCGACGCTTACTGCCGCTCAAAATGTTGAAGCTGCAATCGCGAAACGTGGAAAAGATGATGCCGATAGGGTCAAAGCGGCGCTAAAACAAGTCGGCCTTGAGGAGCGTGCAAATCATTTGCCAAGTCTCCTCTCTGGTGGCGAACAGCAGCGAGTTGCGATCGCCAGAGCGCTGATCAACAAACCAGCAATCATCCTAGCCGATGAGCCAACAGGAAATCTTGATTCAAACACTGGTGAAGAAATTCTGGATATTCTGAAGAAGCTAAATGAGAAAAACAAGCAGACCGTTATCCTGATCACCCACGGCGACTACGTCAAGAAATACGCCACCCGTATGATTCAGATCAAGGACGGCAAGATTTCCACAGTCAAATAACCAATCATCCCCCATTTTGGACAAAAAACGCTCACAAAGAGCGTTTTTTGTTTAAATTCGAGGATTCTATAGGAACGAGTCTTCTGAATTAGGTAGAAATATATAGCCGTCATTTCGACTTCCCGACGCTTCGGTCGGGACGAAAAATCTTCAGCTTAATGCATGAATATTCAAAATAAGCAGAAGATCTCTCGCCTTGTAGCTACTCAATGGCTCGAGATGACAACTATCACTTGATACTTGATAATTGGTTATTAACTGTATCTTGTTTCTTGATTATTGTTTCTAGATGATCAAATGTATGGCTGACGAATCACAGTTTTTAGCTTCTCTGGCGCTGACTTGCGAGGGTCACCGAGATAAATCTCGTGATGTTTGCCAACAAGCTTGTGCCCGTGAGATTTAATATATTCGTGAATTTTCATAATATTTGGCGCTTCTGCTAGATATGGACCAATGTGCATCAGCTGAGCTGATTTCCCCTCTTTGTAGCTCTCAAATCTTATTTTCTCGAGTGCAGGAAGATTCTTTTTCTTCTTAGTCAGAGTCAACAATTCTTCAAAAATTTCCTTGGTCACAAACTCAGGCTGTCTTATCATCGCAGTCCAAAGCCAGTTATCTCTGTTTCCCTTCTCTGGATCATAATCTCCAAAATCTTCTGCCCACCACAAGCCCTCGAGCGGCATCACGCCATAGTCGACTCCCTGCGTTTTCTTGATGTGAAATTTGATCCCATAGGCGACGGGATAGAGCGCTTCGATAGCTTCTGAGTACTCCCCCGGCTTTCCTGGATCGCCCTTGCCATCGATCATGATGAAATTGAATGCAGGCACCTCGACTTCAGAAATCTCCTTTGCAGAAGGATTAAATAGCTCCTTATCCTTTTTCTTGTAATCAATTTTTTCCATAATAACTCCTAAATTAATTATTGTGTTTTCTCTCCGTCCCTCTGCCACTCTGTCTCTCATTAAAATACACTATTTCCAACAAATGTTTAAGCAAAAAAAATCCTGCTGAACAATATATTCAGCAGGACAGGTAAATTTATAACTATTTTTTCGGCACACCATGCAAGGCGACCGATTGGTCGTTATAGCGTGAATCATCTGTTACCTCACGCGCATCAGCTGCCCAATTTGGCAAGATGAAATCATCTGGATCCTCATTTGGCTGGAACTCACATTCGAGTTTGATGTGCCCCTGATTTCTATCATGATAAATGTCGAGTTCGAGCAGATGGTTTCGATAAAGGATCGGATAGCGATCCTTAAATATTTGACGCCCTTCCGTTCCTGGCCAAAGATGATCGAACACCCAAGCTGGGATTGGTCGATCAAACTCACGACGGAGAACTCCACCAACGCCATCTTTGCCTTTCACAGCCATCGTATGCTGACTGTCAGTCTCACGAATACGCAATTCTCCGCGTCCATCTACATAGAGATAGCCTTGGCGAATCTTTTTCGCTTGTGGCAATTGAATTTTTGGAACTACTGGCAAAATCCATCGTCTTTCGACTTCTTTATCCAAATAGACAGAAAGCAGATTTATAACTTCGGAAATCTTTTCTTCCATGCTTAGCTTCCCTGAAACAAAATGCCAATTAGGATGACCTTTCCACGCTTCACGTGTTCGCATCTCAAGCGCTTGTGCCTGTTCGAGCGTTTCGCGACGATGTGGATTGGTCAATTTCAGCTGATCATAAAGCGCGGGGTTCGCTGTCGCCAAGGATTCAAGATGAATAATCATCTCATATTCCTTAAACGTCGGCTCTGCTTCGATCTGAAATCTCTCTGCTAATTCTTTCTGTCCGCCAAGCAAATATGCTGCTGGATCCATCTTTCCACGATCACAAATGATCAGACTTTGCCCGTTTTCACGAGCGGACTCAACCAATTGCGATTCCAGATACTTCTGTAGCGGAATAATAGTCCGCTGCAGCTCCTCGAGCCAACGTTCAGAATAGCTGATATCGCGACCAGCCAACGGATAGCCCATCTCGAAAATCGCTGTTGCGACTTCTGGTGCAATCAAAACTTTCGACTTCGAAAATTCCGCGATGATCGCGTTTAGAATAGTCGTTTTGCCGGCACACGGTCCACCAGTCAAAACAATTTTTAGAATTTGAAGCAATTTTTCCAGACATTGCGTCATCTTTTTCCCCCTCCAAATCAGATTTTTTGTGCGTCTCTTCAGACTGCTCCATATTAGCAGAG
>Ga0194057_10001750_pt1 | contig 10784 bp, 10 predicted proteins | sample SepL4415m_MetaG_FD_155474 | JGI IMG/M metagenome (GOLD analysis project Ga0194057, IMG submission 155474) | Anoxic zone freshwater microbial communities from boreal shield lake in IISD Experimental Lakes Area, Ontario, Canada - Sep2016-L442-15m | ecosystem: Environmental > Aquatic > Freshwater...
GCCAGGGCACGAGACTGGCTCGACGCGGCGCGGCTGCGTCAGCCCAGGCTCTTTGCCCATTGGCTCCTTGCTTCGCCCACCAACGGCCGGTCTGTGGGAGCCGTATGACGGGAGACTGTCACGTACGGTTCTGCGAGAGCCGGGGGGTGAGATTCCCCCCGGCTACTCACCCTACCCGCCGCGGCGGCGGCTGCGGCGCCGGCGGACGGGCACTTGCCGGCCGGGAAGGTACCCCCATCTTCACCGGCCGCGGGTGGAGAAAGCCGCGAGCGAAACGAACCGATTCGCACAGCCCCGCAGCGCGACCCTCGGCGGCCCCGGCGGCCGCGCCGCTCGAAGTCCACCTGCGCGGCATCGTCTGGCCCGGCTACCACGCTGACCGACCACCGCCCTCCGCGTATTGACGCGCGCCGCGCGAAAGATGCATATGGAGCGACATACAGAGGGCGAGCATGGAGAGGTGAGGTATGGCGGTGGGCGGCAGTAGCGGCGACAGCACGGTGAAGGGTCTGTGTGCGCCCCCGGTCGGGGCGCGGAGCTGGTGGCTCGACGAGGCGCTGCGCACCGATCCCGGCGCAGCTTGCCCCGCGCTGGCCGGCGAGGTGACCGCCGACGTGTGCGTCGTCGGCGGCGGCTTCGCTGGGCTCTGGACGGCCTACGAGCTCACGGAGCGCGCGCCGCGGCTGGGCGTCGTCCTTCTGGAGGCCGCCATCTGCGGCGCCGGCGGCAGCGGCGCCAACGGGGGTTTCTTCTCGCCGTCCTGGACCGGTCTGTCGGCGCTGTGCCGCGCGTTCGGCGAGCAGGGCGGGGTGGCTTACGCCGCCGCCCTCGCCGAGATGGTGAACGAGCTTGACGTCTGGATCGCCCGCCACGAGGCGCGCATCGACGCCTGCCACGAGGGCATCCTCTACGCGCGCGCCGGCGCGTGGCAGGCGGGGCCCGACGACGAGACCTTTCGCCTGCTGGAGAAGCACGGCTACGCCGACCGCCTGCGGCGCGTGGACGCCGCCGAGGCGCGGCGCGTCGCCGACTCGCCGCGCTTCGTCGGCGGCGTCATCACGCCGGACCTCACCGTGATCCAGCCGGCCAAGCTGGCCCGCGAGCTGCGCCGGGTGCTGCTCGAGCGGGGCGTGCGCATCTGCGAAGGCACGCCCATGCTCCGCGTCGAGGCCGGCCGCCCGGCGCGCGTCGTCACGCCGGCCGGCGCCCTCTCCGCCGCTCAGGTCGTGCTGACGCACGGCGCCTGGGCGGCGCGGGAGCGTCACTTCCGCCGCGCCTTCGCCGTGTGCACCGACTTCATGGTCGTCACGGAGCCGATCCCGGAGCTCCTCGAGGAGATCGGCTGGACCTCGCACATGGGCGTCGCCGACCTGCGCGAGATGCTGTACTACCTGCGCACGACGCCCGACGGGCGCATCGCCATCGGCGGCGGCGCCATGGGCATCGTCTGCGGCGGCCGCATCAGCGGCCGCGTGCTCACCTCGCCGCGGCTGGCCGGGATGGCCGCGCACGGCCTGATCTGGCTGTTCCCGCAGCTCGAGGGCGTGCGCTTCGACGCCGCCTGGAGCGGCCCCATGGACGTCACCAGCGAGGCGCTCCCGTTCTTCGAGACGGCGCCGCCAGGCAACGTGCACGCCGGCCTCGGCTTCTCCGGGCACGGACTCACCAGCACCAAGCTGGGCGGCAAGATCCTCACGTCGCTGGTGCTCGGGGAGGACGACGAGTGGAGCCGCATGCCGGTCGTCGGGCCGCCGCTCGTCACCGTTCCGCCTGAGCCTCTGCGCTGGCCCACGGTCAGTTCCGTCGCCTGGGCCTACGAGGCCGGCGACCGCGCCCAGGAACAGGGGCGGCGCCCCGGCTTGCTGCCGCGGCTGGTCACCGCGGTGTACGGACAGTACGGCGCCCACAATGGCGCCACGCGCAGCGAGTGACACCGACTGCCGGGGAGGGCACCGTGCAAGCCGTGCGTGATCACGGCGACGAGCCCATCGTGCCGGTTCGCCGGCGAAGGCTTCCCAACAGGGGCTCGGATGTGAGATGAAGAGCTTGCACGCAGAAACAGACGAGATGGACGAGTGAAACGAAAAGGGGATCGCTCATGAGAACGCACCCGCAGCACATCTCGCCGGCGGGTCGGCGTCGGCTCGTCACGGTCGCCGCGGCGGCCGTCCTTCTCGCTCTTGTGGTCGCCGCCGGGGGGGCGCTTCCGGCGCCCGGCGCGGCGCCGCCGGCCGCGGCCTCGGCGTCGCCGGTCGTCGTGGCTTCGCCGAGCCCCGGCGACAAGATCGTGTTGCGCATCGGCATCACCGAAGACGTCGACAACCTCAACCCCTTCGTCGGCTACAACGAGACCGCCTGGGAGGTCTTCTCAACCAATTACGAGTACCTCGTTGAGCGGCGCCCCGAAGACTTCATGCCGGGCCCGGACGGCATCGCCGAAAGCTGGGAGACCTCGGCCGACGGCAAGACCTGGACGTTCAAGCTGCACGACAACATCACCTGGCAGGACGGCCGCCCGCTCACCGCCGACGACGTGGTGTTCACCTACAACTACATCATCGACAACGAGATGCCGGCCTTCTCGGGCACCGCCAAGGGCATCAAGAAGGCCGTCAAGGTCGACGACTACACCGTCCAGCTTGTCACCGACAAGCCCAAGTCCAACATCCTGCGCCTCTGGATCCCCATTCTGCCCAAGCACATCTGGGAGAAGATCCCGCCGAAGACGGCGGCCTCGACGTTCAGGAACTCGAACCCGGTGGGCAGCGGCCCGTTCCGGGTGGTGGAATGGAAGCGCGGCTCCTACATGCGCATGGCCGCCAACAAGAGCTACTGGCAGGGCGCCCCGGCCATCGACGAGATCATCTTCCAGGTCTACAAGAACCCCAGCACGATGGTGGACGATCTGCGCGCCGGGCGTATCGACGCCGCCCAGAACATCCCCGTCGCCGAGTTCAAGAACCTGCAGAACGAGCCCGGCATCAAAGCCCTTTCCTACGTGTTTTTCAATTGGGACTACCTGAACTTCAACTGCTACGAGGGCGCCGGCTCACTGGGCGACCCAGTCCTCAGGGATCCGCGATTCCGCGTGGCCCTGGACTACGCGATCGACCGCGACAAGCTGGTCGCGATCGCCTACGGCGGCGAAGCCGTCCCCGGGACGACGGTGCTGCCTCCCGACAACTGGGTCGACCCGGACTATCACTGGCAACCGCCGGAGGGCGTGCTGCGCACCTTCGACCTCGCGAAGGCCAGGAGCCTGCTCGACGAGGCCGGCTACAAGGACACGAACGGCGATGGAGTGCGCGAGTCCAGGGGCAAGCCCATCAAGCTGCGCCTGTGGGCGCTCAACACCTCGGTCCAGAATCAGAGCGCCGGCAAGCTCATCACCGGGTGGTTCGGTGACCTCGGCCTCGACATCCAGCTTGAGGTCGTCGATGAGGGCGTCTACAACGACAGCATCTGGAACTACAAGGGCGACGTCTACGCCCCCGATTTCGACATGTATCTCTGGACCTGGTACGGCTACGCCGACCCCGGCCAGACGCTCGACTCGTACACAACCGCCCAGATCGAGGGCTGGAACGAGCCCTGCTGGTCGAACCTCGAGTTCGACCGCGACTATCGCCTGCAGGCCCAGGCGCTGGACCCGCGGAAACGCGCCGCGTTTGTCTACGGCGCGCAGGAGGCGATGTACGCCGACAACCCGCAGTCGGTCACCGTCTACCCGAAGCTGCTGCAGGCCGTGAACACGGCGAAGTGGGAGGGCTGGATCTACAACGACCTGGGCGGCGGCCAGGCGTTCTTCAGGTCCGCCAGCCAGAAGACGTATCTCACGGTCAGGCCCAAGGCTGGGGTGGAGGCCGCCGGCGCGTCGTCGATGTGGATCTGGGCGGCCGCGGCCGCGGCTGTGCTCTTGATCGTCGTCGTCGTGCTGCTTGTCGTGCGCAGCAGGCGGCGCGCCGTGGAAGAGGCCTGAGAGCGCCGCCGCCGCCACCGCCGGCCGGCCCGGCTCCATTCGGAGGCTCCGCGCTCTCATGGTGCGGGGCTAGATGATAGGTATTCTCATCTAATGGGTAACTTGATGGTCGAGATACTTCTTGACCAAGGGATACCCGATGAGTCGCAAATACACAGCCGAAGACATCACCTCGGCGACACGGAGGCTCGACATCGCCATGACGAGCCTCATGGTCGCCCTGTCTCGCGCGGTCGGCATCAGCGTCCCCGAGATGCTGGCGCTCGAGCACCTGGACGCCGACGGGAGCATCGGCCCGAGTGAGCTGGCGCGTCGGCTGCAGATGACCACCGGGGCGATGACCGCGCTCGTCGATCGCCTCGCAGCCAGCGGCCACGTGGTGCGCGAGAGGCACCCTGCCGACCGCCGCAGGATCCTGGTCAAGCGGACGCAGAAGGCGGACCACGACCTCACCGCGGAGATCGCGCCCATGGCGATGGAGATCCTCAAGCTCGCCGAGAGCCTGGACGACGCCGAGCGTCAGGCAGTAGGCCGATTCTTCGACGGCTTCATCGCCATCATCGAGCGCACCGCCGCTGAGGCCTGCGAACGATGACGCGCAGGCCTTCAGACGACTCTCGTCGCATTCTCACTATCGGCCCCGACCTCGCCGTCGCTGTCGACGGCGCCTACGACTGACAAAGGAGCAAGACATGGCCAGGGATCTTACAGACGAACGGCGCCTGGGACGCCTGCGCTGGTGGAACATCATCGTCGGCCTTATCCTCGCCGTTCAGGCCGCCGCCATCGCCTTTCTCACCAACGGCTTCAGCCTGCCCGTGACGTCCACCTACATGACCGGACCTCCCGGTACGCCGCCCAGGCTCGACACGCTCTTCGACCTCCCGCTGGGCTGGGGCGTGTTCGCGTTTCTCGCCATCTCGGCGGCGGCGCTGCTCATCATCGCCACCCCGGGCGTGTTCGAGTGGTACAAGCGCAACCTGCTGCAAAACCGCAACTACGGGCGCTGGATCGAGTACTTCTTCAGTTCGTCCGTCATGATCGTGCTCATCAGCATGATCACCGGGGTCAGCGACATCGCGGCGCTGCTGGCCATCTTCGGCGTCAACGCGAGCATGATCCTCTTCGGCCTGCTCATGGAGAAGTACGAGTCGCCCGGCAAGCCAAGCTGGCTCTCGTTCTGGTTCGGCGCGTTCGCCGGCGTCATCCCGTGGATCGTCATCGTGATCTACGTGTGGAGCCCGGGGCTCGACGGCCCGTCGCCGCCGACGTTCGTCTACGGGATCATCGCCAGCCTCTTCATCTTCTTCAACGTGTTCGCCATCAACATGTGGCTGCAGTACAGGAAGATCGGGCCCTGGAAGAATTACCTTGTCGGCGAGAAGACCTACATCATTCTCAGCCTGACGGCGAAGGCTCTGCTCGCGTGGCAGGTGTTCTCGGCCGTGCTCGCGGGCTCAGGCTCAAGCTGACCGCCGCTTCAGCCTCCAGCCGACCGGCGCTGGTCGAGGCCGGGGCGGGCGCGAGAGCGCCCGCCCCGGCCTTTCCTTGTCCGCACTGGTCAAGACGTCAGGACGTCGCGCCGCCCGCGGGCAAGTACGCCAGAGTCTCGCCGGGAGCGAAGGCCGCGGAGACGTCTCCGACGCGGTCCGGATCGCCCACGAGGTCGAGCTTCAGGGCTGGGGCTCCCAGGCCGAGGTCCATTGCCTCGAGTCGCACCCAGACGATGTTGGGGCTGGTGGTGGACTCGAAGTAGTACACGCGATGTGTCAGATCGGCCACCGTGCTCCAGCGCGTCGCCGAGATGTTCGGCCGCGCCGGGTCGACGGTACCGAACGGCTGGGCCGCGCCGCGCGTCACGCTGAGCACGCTGGCGACCGCCCGGCGCTCGTCGGCGGTCGCCGGCAGATTGGCGAGGTAGTAGGCGGTGCGCACGAAGCGGTCGTCCGCCTGGGTGGTGCCGGGCAGCGGCTTCGCGCCGCCGAAGCCGGCGTAGTCGGGCAGCGCCGCCAGCTGTTCGTCGTAGGGCGGTGAGTTCGTCAGCGTCGTGAACTGTCGTCCGTGATGGATGCGCTGTGCCCCGTGGAGGAACTCGATGACGGCCGAGTCGCCTTCGGCGTCGGCCAGCGCGATGTGCCCCGTGCCCGGCTTGCCGCTCGAACCCAGGGCTGCGCTGCACACCTGGTAGTCGCTCGTCTCGCACCACGCCACCGCCTCGTTCACGGTGGCGAACATGTCCAGAAGGAACTGACCGTAGACGCTGATTGCGAGGCCGGGCCGGCGTTCGTCGCGCTCGCCATAGTCCGCCTCGGTGAGGTAGAGACCGCTGACCGCCAGACCCTTCTCGTTGACGCCATCGACGCAGACGACGTCGTACATGGCGGCCACCACGCTGCCGTATTTCGACGTCCACCTCACGGTCTCACCCGACGTCATCCCGTCGCGGGCGATGCCTCGCGGTAGCGCCCACAGGTTGGTGCGCGTGTCTTCCATCCAGTCCATGTTGCGACCCACCACGACGATGCCCCTTCCGGGCTCGCCTCCGCTCGACCAGAGCGCGCGTGTGCACATGTCGTCTCCCTTCGGCCCCCACAGGGGCGCTGCTCACGATCAACTGGCTCGCACACTACCCGTGCGATGCTTGCGGCATGCCGATCGTGAGCGCAGGACTCCTCATGTACCGCCGCGCCTTGGCCGGCGCCGAGGGCGAGCGCCGCCTCGAGGTGCTGCTCGTGCACCCCGGCGCCTGGAGCATCCCCAAGGGCGAGGTCGAGCCGGAAGAGCTCGGCCCCGCGCCGGCGACGGTCACCGCCGCCAAGGCCAGGAACCGCGCCGCCGGCGTGGACCTGCTGGCCGTCGCTCTGCGCGAGGTGAGGGAAGAGACGGGGCTGGCGCCCGAAGGGCCCTTCCAGCCCCTCGGCGGCGTCAAGGCGCACCATCACAAGCTCTACGCCTGGGCCGCGCAGCACGACTGCGACCCGGCGGCCATCGTGAGCAACGCCTTCGCCATCGAGTGGCCGCCGCGCTCCGGGACGCGGTCCGAGCTCCCCGAGGTGGACCGCGCCGCCTGGTTCGATCTGCCGGCGGCGCGCGTGGCCATCGCGCCGGCGCAGCGCCGCTTCATCGACGATCTGGAGATCGTCGCCGGCGGCGCCTGATCAGGCCGGCTCGTCCGCCGCGGCCGCGGCCGGCTGCTCCGCCGCCCGGTCCGCGATCGCCGGCTGCGTCGCGGTCTGCTCCGCCGGCTGCGTCGCGGCCTGCTCCGCCGCCTGCTCCGCGACCGCCGCCGTTACGGCAGCCGCCGGCTCGCCGGCGGCGACCGCCGTTTCCGCAAGGTGCGCCGCCGGCGCGGGGCTGCTCGGCAGATGCGGCTTGCCGGCGATGAGGTCGAAGAACGCCTCGCGCCAGGCGCGCCAGGTGGCGTTTATCTTGATCTCGCGGCGTTGCGCCTTGGCCATCTTCCTGGGCTTCTTCGCGTAGCGCCGCCGCGCCCAGGGGGAGGTGGGCCGCGCCACGCGGATCGTCCCGACGATCCCGAGAATCGGCACGAAGATGCCGAAGAAGCCTGTCCAGAACTTGCCCTTCAGGAGGCACAGGACGGCGAAGCACAGGTTGATGAAGACAGTGATCCCGATAGCGGCCGCTGCAGCCGGCCCCGTGAGCCCCGTGTCCCCGGCGCCTACTGGATTGAAGCCCAGGATGATGAGGAGACCTGCGCACACCGCGACGATCACGGCATCCACAGAGAGGCGGCCCTCCGACGTCCAGTACACGTCTTGCAGGCGCAGGATCAGGGCGAACTCGTCGAGCGTCAGCGCAACCCCGGCGCCGAAGACCAGGGCGCACAGCTGCAGCAAGAGGCCCTCCGGCGAGGTGGCGATGAGGACGAGCCCGGTGACGACCATCAGGACGACGCCGATGACCATGTGGTGCACGTGCAGGCCGCCTTCGGACTCGATGTCGTGGAACCACCACTTCACCTTGGCGCGGATCAGTCGCGTGTTGATGCGCACCGCGAGGAAGGTGACCAGCAGGCCGAAGGTGAACGCGGCGACGGCAGCGCGGGTGGGGCCCAGCAGACCCTCTCCAAGGGCGTGAACGGCGACGATCATCCTCATCCTCCAGTCTCGGCGCGGCGCCCGCGCCTTGCGCTGACTACCATATCGGCAGGAGAGGCGCGGAGATAGAGCGGCGCCGCGGCGCCAGGCTCCGGGATGGCGCAAACAGGTCGCACGGCACTTGCCGTTCAGTCAGTTCAGCGTACACTGAACACACTGAACGGCGCCGGTCAGAAGCCGCGTCGCCGCGCGGGAGGCGCCGATGAACGACCAACGCGCAGGGAAGGCCGCCGCGCCGGCGGGCGCGCCGGCCGGTCGGACCGCCGCCGCACCCGCCGCCGCCGCGGCGCCCGACGAAGCCGCGTTGCGCTTCATCGAAGACACGGCGCTCCTCTACGAGCAGGTCGGCTACCCGCGCATGGCCGGCCGCATTCTCGCCGGGCTCACGATCTGCGATCCGCCGCGGCAGACGGCCGGGCAGATCGCCACGGCGCTCAGCGCCGGCATGGCGTCGGTGAGCGCCAACATCCGACGGTTCGTCGACTTCGGCATCGTTGAGAGGTTCGCCATGCCGGCCGACCGCCGCGACTACCACCGGCTGCTGCCGACCATGTGGCCGCGCGCCATGGAGCGGAGCCTGCCGCTTCTGGCCGCCTTCCGCGAGGTCGCCGACCGCGGCCTCAAGCTGACCGGGGGGCGCCCGGAGGACTGCCGCGTGCGCGTCGGCGAGATGTGCGGCTTCTACGGGCTCTACGAGCAAGGGCTCCGCGAGCTCGTGGCGCGCCGGCGGCAGCGCGAGCAGGGTGAAGGCGCATGACCGCCGCGATCCTTCTGGAGACGATGACGAAGCGCTACGGCAAGAGCCGCGGCGTGGCCGATCTCGAGCTCGAGGTCGAGGCGGGCTGCGTGTTCGGCTTTCTCGGCCCCAACGGGGCCGGCAAGACGACGACCATCCGCGTGCTCCTCGACCTCATCCGGCCGACGCGCGGCCGGGCGCTCGTCTTCGGCCTCGACAGCCGCCGCGAGAGCATTGCCATTCGGCGGCGCAGCGGCTACCTGCCCGGTGAACTGAGCCTCTACGGCAGGCTCACCGGGGACGAGACGCTGCGCTACTTCGCCAACCTGCGCGGCGGCGTGGATCCCGGCTCCGTGCGCGCTCTCTGCGAGCGCCTCGACTTCGATGCGGGCAAGAAGGTCGCCGACCTCTCCACCGGCAACAGGCGCAAGCTCGGCCTCATCCAGGCGCTCATGCACAGGCCGGAGCTGCTCATCCTCGATGAGCCCACCGCCGGCCTCGACCCGCTGGTGCAGCACGAGCTCTACCACCTCGTCGAGGAGGCCAGGGAGGCGGGGCAGACCGTGTTCCTGTCGTCACACAATCTTCCCGAGGTGCAGCGCGTCTGCGACCGCGTGGCCTTCATTCGAGAGGGCGAGCTGGTGGCGCTCGAGGACGTCGCGGCGCTCACGGGGCGCGCCGTCCGCGAGATCGAGGTGACGTTCGCGGCGCCCGTGCCCGCCGCCGCCTTCGAGGGCGTGGACGGAATCACCGGCGTGACGGCGAACGGGGCCGGCCCCGGTCCCGCAGCCGGCCCCGGCGCCGGCCCCGGCCCCGCAGCCGGCCCCGGCGCTCGGACACTCCGTCTCACCGTGAACGGCTCGCTCGACGCTACCGTCAAGATGCTTGCCCGCTACGAGGTCGTCACGCTGACCAGCCGCGAGCTCGACCTGGAGGACGTCTTTCTGACCTTGTACGGAGAGCGGCTCGGCGCCGCCGGGCGCGCGCCGTCGGGCGCGGGCGAGGAGGCCGGCGATGCTGCGTGACCCGTTTCTCAAGAGCCTCCGCGACCAGGCCCGCGGCCTGATCTTCTGGGTGATCGGCATCGCCGCCTACGTCGCCCTGCTGATGTCCGTGTACCCCAGCGTCAGGGACAGCGCCGGGCAGTTGCAGGGTTACGTCGACAACCTGCCCGAGGCGTTCCGCACGGCCTTTCTCGGATCGGGAGGGGACTTCTCCTCGCCGCGGGGATTCATCAACACGGAACTGTTCTCGTGGCTGGGGCCGATCGTCTTCATCGCCTTCGCCGTGGGAACCGCCAACCGTGCTTTGGCCGGGGAGGAGGAGGACGGCACGCTGAGCCTGCTGCTGGCCTACCCGCTCTCGCGGCGTGGCCTTGTGCTGCAGAGGTTCGCGGCGATGATGGTGAGCATCGGCGTGCTGGGCCTCGCTTTCTGGCTGTCGCTGGTCGTCGCCACCGCGCTCGCCGGCATGGACGTCGGCGCCGGCGCGCTCGCGCAGGCGCTGCTGCTGTTCACGCTGCTCGGCCTGGCGGTCGGCAGCGTCACCCTGGCGGTCGGGGCGGCGACCGGCCGCAAAGCGGCGGGCGTCGCCGCCGGCGCCGGGGTCGGCGTGGCGATGTACCTCCTCAACACGCTGGGCCAGATCAACGCGACGCTCGAGCCCTACCGCGTGCTCTCGCTGTTCCGCTACACAGGTGGCACCACGCCGTTGGGCCGCGGGCTCGGAGCCATCGACGTCGCGGTACTCGTTGGCACGACGCTGGCGCTCCTCGCCGTGACCTTGATCCTGTTTGAGCGCCGCGACATCCGCGTGTGACGGCGGGCGGGGGGGGCGGCGGGCGCGGGACGCGCCCGCCGCCCGCTCACGCTAACTCCAGCCCTGCTTCCGGAACAGGAGCAGCATGACGACCACGGCCAGCACCTGCGTGGCCAGCCCGAAGGTGAGGAAG
>Ga0194057_10001754_pt1 | contig 10770 bp, 5 predicted proteins | sample SepL4415m_MetaG_FD_155474 | JGI IMG/M metagenome (GOLD analysis project Ga0194057, IMG submission 155474) | Anoxic zone freshwater microbial communities from boreal shield lake in IISD Experimental Lakes Area, Ontario, Canada - Sep2016-L442-15m | ecosystem: Environmental > Aquatic > Freshwater >...
ACCAGCAGCGAGTGGAGCCGAACTCGGGGCTGGGCAAGGCCATCTCCGATCTGCTGAATCACTGGAAGAAGCTGACGCTTTTCCTGCGCGTGGCTGGGGCACCCTTGGACAATAATATCTGTGAGCGAGCCTTGAAGAAGGCGATTCTCCATCGCAAGAACGCATTGTTTTACAAGACCTGCCATGGTGCCCACGTTGGGGACATTTTCATGAGCCTGATCTACACTTGCCAACTCTGCGGGGCTAATCCGTTCGATTACCTCACCGAATTGAACCTCCACGCAGACGAACTCTCTGCGAGCCCGCAGGACTGGATGCCCTGGAACTACCGGCAGACGCTCTCAGACGTCGCCAGTGCTCCTAGCATCGCAAGCTAGCCCCTCACCAGTCCCCGGCCGCAGCCAGCCAACCCGATTGCCGCCAAAGATTTTTCACGGCTGCCGGAAGGACACAAAGCTCCGTTAAATGAATGTCGTGGATCACGTTGCCAATCACGGAACTGAATGAGCATCCCAGGCTGCCGACAACACCGGTCTGACCACAGTGGTGAATGTGATTGTTGCGGACAATATGACTGCCGACCGTTGCCTTGTTCCAACCGTTCGTCAAAGCTCTATTCAGAGTTCCAACGTAGCCTTCGGCAGATCCAGCGCGGTTATCAAATTCATCACCGTACTTTCCCAACGCAACACCGCTACATTTGGAATAGCTGATCTCGTTATCCTCAATTATCCATCCTTTACACCATAAAGCCGAGACAATGCCAATCTGCCTAGCTGTGGGAGGTGCCCAAGGTGTGGCCGCGTTGCGCAGGTCAAAACCCCGAACAGTGATATAGTTGATGCCTGTCTTTTCAGGTGTGAATATAGTCTGGCGAACATTGATTTCCACATCGGTTTCGTTGGGATTCACACCCTTGAATTGCGCCCAGATAGTCGTGCTATCCTTATCCACCTGCCCGAACCAGAGCGGCTCGCTGCCTGCAGGCTTGAGCACAGCATCAAGATTCACCGCCTCTACCAGCCAGTCACCGTTCAGATATATAGCACCGGTGTGGTGCTGGCGCCCGTTCGCTTCAAACCAGTCACCCTTGATCAGGTCGCTGTATGGATTGAAACTACCAAAGAACGTATTCGGGATTGTCACCTTCCAGGTATCATCCCTGACCTTTCCCCATTTCTTTATGATTTCCGAACCCTTGATCTGGACTTTCTCCCCCTTCGCCGCCTGATAGACAATACGCTTTTTGTCCGACTCGCCACCACGCGGAGGATTAATCCTTTCGCGATAAACCCCAGCATGGACTGTTATCACATCCCCCGGCTGCGCCAGATCAGCCGCACGCTGGATCGTCCTGAGCGGTTTGGAGTTTTTGCCAGGATTCGAATCATCCCCGGTAACGCCAACGTGATACTCTTCCCCCAGGGCAACCCACTGAAGAGAAAACACTGCAACTAAAATAGCGAGATTCTTAACCATGCCAGCACTCCCTGTCTTTTCTTTGCGCAAGCGTCTTATCCTACTTGCTATTATCCTTGATCGCGTTAAACATTGCCATTTGAAAAACAACCTTGCCACCCTCGAATTCTGCAGGAAGCACAATTGCGCCGTCTTTTCGAGGTTCCACCCTCCGATCATTCACAAGGGCAAACGCAGTCGTGCCGGCACGGGGAATCTCCAGTTGCAATCGACCTCGCTTGAACCGGAGATCGGCTGTGACAGGAGAACTGTTCGGGTAGAGTGCAGGTTTAATAATGGCCTGACTACCCTCGAACCGGACACCAAGCAGGTGGCGTACAATGAACAGGCTGACTTCACCTGAAGTCCATGGAAGTATGCCCGAGGTCGGAGCCTGAGATCGAAGCAGGGGAATCTCTTCAAACCACGCACCGGTGCGGCCTCCCTGAACCGTGTTGAGCCATTCAAGCGTGCGGCGACTGCGATCAAAATCGCCTGCTTCGTGCTGAGCCCGCAAGATGAAACAGGTCGCAAACGACCACGGACCGGGTTGATCGCACTGGCCGCTTGAATGGTAACGCTCGTAACCGCCGCCAGACCAGCGTCCATCGCGCAGTTTTTCAAGTTCATTCAGTGTATTGCGAGCCAGCGCCGATTGCGGAGACACCAGTCCATAGGCAATTGGCAACGCCATGGTCGCATCCGGGTTGGCCAGGTTTACGCGTTCCGTTTTCGTCGGAGCATCTGAACCACCACCTATATGAATCGTCCGCACAGGTTCACCATTGACGGCCCGGCGCTTGATCAGACATCCGTTCTCGACCAGTGCCCGGCCGGGTAACTCAAGCATCGCATTCTGGATACGATCGGCTTCGCTTAACCATCGCTCTGCATGATCGGTAGCACCTAGAGGTATTGCCAGGGCTGCCGCGTCCCGCAGGCCAAGGATGACATAAGTCTGGTAAGCGAGTTCGTAGGCATCGTCCAGCGTTCGCTCCCAGAATTCGCGGCGATTGTGAACCATGCCGGTCTGGTCGCGAAACTCCGGTCGTAAGGTGCGTTCAACCATGGCAATGAGTTTTGCGCGGTGTTCCCGAATCAAAGAGTCATCACCAGTCCAGTCGCGGTAGGCTTTAAGTGCATGGAGCAACTCACCCATCTGGTCAAACTGTTCTCGATCCGGTTTATCGAACCCGCTGGCGATCATCGTGCAACCTTCCGCGTTGACCATGTGTTCGAGGACATAAGCAAACCCGCACCGGGCGAGTTCAAAATGGCCGGCATGAACAAGGCCCAACAGAGTGTTCGAAGTATCCCTCACCCATTGGGCCCCATACTCAAAGATGCCTGCATCCATCACGCCGCTGTCTGCAACCATTCCAACCAAGCCGTATCGCGCCTTGTCACAAATTTCCCGCACGGTGGCATCGTCGGTTCTAACGGTTGACGTGGCGGCCCAGGCCTGCCGTGTTTTATCCAGCAAAGCGGAAACATTGAAAACGGCAAGGGCTCCTGCGCCAGTGGGAACGGTTGCAAGCGGTGACCAGTTCTCAGGCTGGCCGGGAGGAATCTGCGCCAGCAGCACTGTATCAACTGTCATTGTCCTGCCAGGTGCAAGGTTCAGGGGGCCGATCTCGATTGCGTTGCTGGCAACAACCGCGCGTGCCGGAGAATCCGAAGCCATGCCGAGTGCCATACGGCATTTGTCATTCTCCCGCACGAACCAGCCGTTCGTCACCGCACAATTTCCGGGCGGCAGCGCCAGGCGCAAACTGATATCTTCAGGCCCGCCGAGATTCAGCGATGCCAGTTGCATACGGTGAAGAAAAAGCCCCTGCCCCGCCAGGGCAAGCAGGTGTTCCGTGACGCGCACTCCACCAGCCCACCAGACGGCCTCAACAGCCGGAATTCCGTCTACCGTCGTCCAGCGAGTCTTTGTCTGGTGACCTACGGCAGTAAAGGAAAAGCCGCCAAGGACTACCTCCGTGCCGCTGGCCAGGAGTCCTGGTCCCTCCACGAAATTGAATGCCTTCTGCTTCCGGGACGACTGGCGGTTGTCGCCGGCATCAAACAACAGGTACATGACAGCCGGGCCCAGGTCTGCCTTGTCAGCCTGCACAATCAGCTTGGCCCGATCACTCCGCAGGACAAAGTATTCACGTCCATAGAGGAATGAACGCTTATGGAGAGAAACTAAACCCGCATCCATGATGGAGTTTGACCTGCCAACATCCTCGCCCCGCGCCAAACACGCGAGCCACAAGATGGCAGCAGTTTCAACCAGGACAAGTGATAAATTGAATTTCATGGAACATTCCTAACATCTTGTTTATTTGTTTATTGTTACTGGCCTGTTGTTACTTGGCGGCAGTGGCTTTGAGGTGCTCTCCCAACCGCAGCAATATCTCGGCCGAATATGAACTGCAATTGGGCCAAAGGTCGGCGTAGTTGATATCCTTCAACTCGCCGGGAGCATCCTTGGATGGCTTGTGCTTCATCCACGTCGGATAGAAGCCACTGGGGTGTTGGATGACCGTGAGTGTGTCGGCCAGGGCGCGGGCCTTCTGCAGCCACAACTCCGCGTTGGTTTTGGCATGAAAGGCCATGCAGACACGGATATAGTGCGCGCAGTGCCAATCGATAACTGGATAACATACATACTGCTCGCGCACTCCCGGGGTGATCTGGTCTTCGCAAGGTTGCCATTCCACGAAGTGGTCCTCGATATAGCGCGCCAGCTTTCCGACCAGCGCTTCGTAGGCATTTTGCGGAGTCGCGTGCCGCAACAGATACTCAATGAAAAGCGCCGTGTCATAGTGTTCCAGGTTTTCATAAGGCTTAAAAGTTCCAAGATCGTCCCACTGCTGTTGCCATTGGAAGGTCACGCACGGGTTCTCCAACATCCACCGCACGGCCTTGTCTAGCGACTCGTGTAAGTCCTCCTGGCCGTGGTTGCGGACCAACTTGTCGAACAACAGGATCGCCTCGGCCTGGTCTGATGTGTAATCCTCCAGTATTGTCCCTGTCCGCGGTTCGACACGGAATGGCCACCGCCCATCGGGCAACTGGTTCTTTTTCAGCGTAGCGGCGATGCGCAGCGCGGCATCGAGCCAGACCTTGTCCTGCGTGGCGGCGTACAGATCCAGATACGCCATGCCTGCCATCGCGCCGCGACCCACTTGAAACATGTGGGTTTGGTGGCCAGACGGGAGATGGTAATTGGGAAGATGTGACATGGGCATGTGGGCATACACCCAGTCGGCGGGGGTGCTGGTCTTGAGCAGGTCCTGACCGTATTGCTTGGCCTGCTGCAAGGCCATTCCGGCCAACTCGCCCTGTGGATAAACCCGCAGATAGCTTGTCAGCAAACGAATGTAGGCTGCATTCATGAGGACTGGAAAGGATCCGCCTTCTCCTGTTAGATTCTTCTGCAACAGGCATGCCACGGTTTTGGCAGCCGATTCGCCGTAGGCGCATTTGGCTGGGCGGTAGGGGCCATTGAACGGGGCTTCCCACTGGCATGCGGAGACGACGCTGGCCAACGGTTTGCCGCCTGAATCGACAGCTTCCGCGGATACCTGAAATGAATCATGTGCCGGCAGGCCGTCTTTTCCCACGCCGGTGGCCGGCCGCATGTCTTGCCACATTTTTGCCAGGTCGAATTCGGGCAAGGCCGATTCCAGGTGCTTGGTTTGCGCTGCGCCGTGGGCATCTATCCAGCTTACCCGACAACGATAATTGGCGGCCCCCGCCAGGCGTGAATACGTTAAGACCGGCGGATGCATGAATTGCTGGCGGGCCATAGCATTCCAGCCGGTCCGTTTGAATTCGGCTGGTATAATAGCGGTAGGGTTAGGTCTGGCCAGCAACTCGACAGACTTTGCCGCGAAGCGCCGGCCCAACTCGACAAAGCCATCCTTGGTGCAGTGCAAATCGTTCTTCTCGCCGTTAAGGTCGTCCGTATCCACCCACGCGCCGCGCGGATCCTGCGTCGCGACCTTTTCCTGAATCGCCCGCACCGCATCCCAGTGTTCATTCCCCTTTTGGTGATCGCTCAGACGGCCAATGACGACGGCCGCGTCGGGTTGTTTCAGGTCGTCGCGCACCGCTTGGATGAGACCTTTGAGTGCTTGCTCATAGAAGGCGGAGAGGCCGCTCTTGGCGTCGCGTTCGCCCTGCATCCACACCAACACCACGGTGTCGGGCGTCCGTCCGGCAAGTGCCGTTTGCACTTTTGTCATGAGCGTGACGTAGAGATCGCCGGGCGCTTGGTCCGCTCCCGCTGCCGAGACATCATGCGGGCCGGTCCAGCCTTGCCACCAGCGGCGGATTGGCGTGCCGCCCTCGGCATAGTGGACCACCACCACGTCGTCATTGGGAAATACCTGCTTCACGGCGGGGGTGAAGGCAGCATCGGGAGCGACCCCCTGCATGTTAGACTGCCCCGAAAGCACAAACAGCCGCACCTTGCCGGCGTCCGCAGCACTCAGGCTGTGACCGAAAAATGTGAGAGTTGAACACAGGATTGCAAATTGACGGAGGTTCATGATTGTTGGGTTTGTGCTTTTGCACATGGCGGATTGTTGACGGTTAGAGCAGGAGTTTCGTTGGGAACTTCTTGCAGCGGTTTCTGCGGGGACGCCTTTGAGGTCATGTGCCTTGCGGCTCGATTTCGATCGTTTCGCCGCCGCCCGTCTTCAAGACAAAGCGGTCGCCAGAGAGTGACTCCGCAGACTTGCCGCTGCGTATGACTCGGACGCTCTTGCCAGGCCACGGGTTGACCAGCGTACAGGGGCGGCCTTTTTCGCTGTGGATCTTCACATACTGCACCTGGCCGCTTTTCAATTCCGCCGAGACGAGAAAGGCGCCGCGGGCACGTAGTGTTCCGAAGCGGGCGTTCTGCTCCTTCGGCCAACAGGGAAAGAAACGGAGGACACCTTCGTGACTCTGCAGCAACATCTCTTGAATGGCATTCGGCACGATACTCTGGTGCTCCATACCATGCGGGTTGCTGGGGATCATCCCATTTGGGGCGCCGATGCTGTCAATCATCGACCGCATCTCTTTCAAGATGACAGTCGGATCGTAGCCGACTCGGGCCGCGGCGGCGTAGAAGCTGTTCATGCCATTGAAGTCCACCCAGCGGTTCATGACCTTGATCTGGTTTCGGGCGCGTTGGAGTTGTTCGGGCGGGCTGTCCAGGCCGATGGCGCCGGCAGGAAAGATGTGCTGAATACCCACCGTATTGTCCGCCCACCACGGTGTTCCCTGCTCGGTATAGCGGAAGATCGGCAGGTCAAGGATGTCATCGGTGTGCGGCAGATGTTTCGGCCAGAACTGCTCCGGCAGGTCACGCAATCGGCAGACAGGGAATGCGCTGAGGTTGTCGCGTATGTGCTGCCACTTCTCATGGCGCGCGGCATCCACGCCCAGTTCGCGGCTCATGTCGAGGGCCAAGTCCATAACAATGTGGACGAAGGCCAGCGAGACGATCGGGTTCACGTTGTCGCCCGAGTCCTCATGCACCGCGTCCTTGTAGATGACATAGCGGTTCGTCTCCCATTTCAACCAGTTTTCCCAGAACGTCGCCGTGTCGCGTACAAACGGATACGCCAGCCGCGCGTAATCGAGGTCGTAGGTTGCATACCATCGGCAAGCCAGCGGCACGCAGGAATAGGAACTGTTGCTCTTCTGCATCAGCGCCACATCAAACGCAACGGAGCCCTTCGGCCCGATGCCCACGTACTGGAACAGGCCCTCAATGCCGAGCTTCGCGCGGCACAGCGCCCGCGCCTGGTCGGCGCTGGCCAGCAGCGGGCCATGACAGGGATCCGCCTGTTCGATATGGTTGGCAGCATACAACCCATAGAACGGCGCGACGTGGTTGTAGTTCAAGTGATAGTCGCCATACCAACTGGGCTTGTCCGTCGTGATCCACCCAAACAGGCCCGGTGGAAAGTCATACACCCGGCTGGCACTGGCCATGACGTAGTGAGACAGGTAGTACCGCTGCTCCAGAACCTTGTCCGGGATTTCGACGAAGGACTTGGCCCAGAACTGCCGCCACCATGCGACATGCTCCGCGCGCACGCGGTCCAGCACCTCCGGTCCCAGTTCGTTGGCGCGGCGTACGGCGGCCTGACGAAACTCGGGCTGATCAAAACGGCTGCAAACGGCCGCGACGATGAGCACCGGCTTTTCCGGCGTCACAGTAAACTCCCTGCCGCCGCCCACTACTCGCAGGGCGCAGGCCGCGCCGGCCGGGACCAGCACATCCTGCTCGAAACGACGCTCGACCATCGGCACGTCGCCCGTGGCGGCCGCATCCTGGCCCGGAAGATACAGGCCCGCCCGACCCTGAAGCGCGCCGCCTTCCGCTGACAGCTTGATCCATAGCAGGTTTTCCGTCGCCGCCATGCCGGTTTCTAACGACAGCGTCACCCCCGCCTTCGTGAACCGGCCGACGGTGATCGCCTGCTGGAGATCCTGCTCCACCCGATAGGTTGCGCCCTGCATGCCCGGAAAATCGAGTTCCAGCCGGGCCAGCGGTATCGGCTGGGAACCTTTCGCCGCGCGCATGATCCACAGGTCGTTCTTGTTGATGTAGAACCGCAGTCTATCCGGCGTGCCGCCGAGCGCCGCGAGCGTGTCGCCGTTACCCAGCAGCGGCGCGTCCACGGAGTTGTCCGAAGGGATCTTCTGCGGCGGCACTGTGAACACCGCCTTGTGTTTAGCCACGACAGCCTCCTGCCGGGCCGGCGTCAGGCCGAGGGCTTTGACAGTATTGGGGTCGGCCACACGCTCGCCCGGCTTGCCGGTTGCAACGCCAAACCCACCTGCGTAGTCCCACATGCACCAGCCGATGTTGTGTTTCTCAAGAGCCTTACGAACATCCTCGATACAGCGGTTCCGGTCGGCCGCGGGGGCTGTGCGGATTACGCCGAACTCATTGCACGTCAAGGCAACGTTGTGTTTTTTACCCCACGCGGCGGCGTGGGCAATGAAGGCATCTATCTTCCTTGCGTTCCAATTCTCATTCCCGTACTGGATCATCAGTCGCTTGGCCTTTTCGTCTGGAAGATCGGCCAGGATCTTGTTCACGGCCTCCAGGTTGGACGGGTAGGGCGCGTTCTTCAAACCCTTTGTAAGCTCACCGACCCAAGGGGCATTCTGGTGGGTGAACTTGAACGGCTCATAGCAGTGGAAGTTGTAGACCACATTGCGGTCAGACACGACCTCGACGAGTTCGAGTTTGTAGATTTCCGACCATTCCGTCGAAGAAGCAATGAGCGTGTGGCGCGGGGCGGACTCGCGCATTGCCCTTAGAACCTTTTTCTGAATCTCATTCCAGCGAGCGGAGTCGCGCATCACCGGTTCGTTCATAACCTCAAGGAAAACCTTTTCTGGGTCGCGTGACGAAAGGTGCCTAGCCAAGGCGCGCCACATACCAACGAAGTTCGCAAGGGCGACATTGTCTTTCTCCACAGCTTTCTTGTACTCGTCCTCAGGATGGAAGTCAACAATCACCGCCAAATTGGCAGCCAGGAGCATGTCCATTGCAGCGTCAAATCGCTTCATCTTCTGAGCATTCAGGACCGCGGGATTCTCACGATCGACCACGGTTGCATCGTTGAAGGTGAATCGGACATGATGGAAACCCAGCGACTTGATGAGCACCGCATCCCTGGCAGTGTCGTAAGTATCCAGGTGTTGGTTGGAGTAGTTGTTCGATTGAGAGAACCAGTGTGAGAGGTTAATTCCCTTAGTCAGTTTCTCCAGCCTCCCGAGCGGAACACCGCTCGGCACCTCTGTCGCAGAAACTGGCATGCCTGTCGTCCCGATCAGTGCCCATGTCGCCAAGAGCAATGCAGGCATCATGATTCTTCGCATTGGTCGATTGAGATTTATGGTAACGCTCCTTGGAATGGTGAGTGGGAATGGTCCTCGCGCCATAAAGTGCCGCCCGTACTCATGGCGTGATGCGGACCCGCGTGGCGGTCGAAAGGTCGGCGCGTAGCCAGACGACCAGCGAGTTGTCCGTCAAGCCGAATTCGACGGCCTGTTGGATTTCCGTGGGGGGGTTGGACGTGCCGCCGCCATCAACGGCGACTTTTGCGGCGGAACCCTGCCAGCGGCGAACGATAATAGCCGGGTTGTGCAGGGGCGTTTCGGGGGTGGCGGCGATGTCGAACTCGATGCTCCGGGTCGTGTCCGGATCGCGCAGAGTGAAGACATACGCCCGTTGCGTACGGTCGTAGCCATCAAAGGTGGCACCTTGCGTCTTCATGGTGACGGGGGCCGGGCGCAGCCATGACTTGGCGACGGCGACCAAGCGGTCAGCCGGTTGGTCACTCAGTCCGTGCAGCATGACCATGGTTTGGGAATGGTCGGTGGTGGCGGTGGGTTTCCAGCCCTTCCAGAATGTTAGAGAGGTGCAGGACGGCTTGGAATTGTCCTTGGCCTCGCGGCTCCACGACTTGTCCTGGGACACCGGCCAGTGGTTCCACTGGCGGAAGATCGAATGGCGAGCATGCTTGTCAAAAAGTTGGATTTTCAGTCCTTCGTCGGGCGGAATGACCAGAAAGGGCTTGAGCTTCGACTTCAGGTTGACAACTTGCAGGCAGGAATGGTCGGGCAGGCCGTCCAAGGTGGTTTTCTTGGATGCCTCCGGCCAGCTATAGTGCTTCATGGTGCCTTGCAGGTTGCCGATGGAAACGGCGATGGTCTCGATGTTGTCTTCCGGACTCCGGCCGGGTTGGTGGACGACGATGCTTTCCTGCCAATCGGCAAAGGCGTTGACCTCGGTCGAGTAGAGCGTCGCCTCGCGGGTGGCCACCGCGTCGGGGTAAAGGTAATAGTATTCATCCACCCAATCGTACCAACCGGTTACAGGATCGACGTACGGATGACGGTATTGGACATCCACCGGAGCATAGCGCCAGTGGATGACCTTGCGGGCGTTATTGTCTTGAATGATCCGCACTTGCGAATAGCGGCACTGCTTGTCGCTCATCGGCTCGTCGCAGCCGGTTGTCTCCTTGACGCCCACCGAGCTGCGTTCGACAAATTGGTTGTTGTACCAAATCCCGTTCTCGGTCACCCAATGCGGAATGTAGTTGGCGCCGTGCCAGAACAGAAAGGTGGCGTCGCTGTTAGGAAAGCAGAGGACAACATCGGTATAGGGACCTTTGACGCTCACCTAAATTGACCAGTCTTTGCTCAGCTAAATAGGACTACTACTTGGAAAGAAGAAGAGACATTTTTCCAAGTAGTGATATTAGATATTGCGCGCAGCGAGTCTGGGTTGATTCG
>Ga0194057_10001755_pt1 | contig 10768 bp, 4 predicted proteins | sample SepL4415m_MetaG_FD_155474 | JGI IMG/M metagenome (GOLD analysis project Ga0194057, IMG submission 155474) | Anoxic zone freshwater microbial communities from boreal shield lake in IISD Experimental Lakes Area, Ontario, Canada - Sep2016-L442-15m | ecosystem: Environmental > Aquatic > Freshwater >...
CTGTCCGAGTGCCGCAAGCGAGCTCGATCTGAGGGGCGTGACGGTGGTCGCCACAAAGGCTAGTCTGGCCCTCGGCGCCACCGCGAAGGTCGCGTGGTAGTCGATGGAGTCGCCGCACTTGACCCAGCCGGTCACACCGACGGCGTCCAGGCCGGGGTCGGTGACCGTGTCCCAGCCGAGCCCGAACGTCGTCGACTTGCACGGCACAGGGTCGAAGCTGAGCAGCGTCTGATCCGTGCCCATCTCGGCCACCGAGGCGGCCGTGAGAACGCGCGTGTCGCCGTAGGCGCCGCCGTTCATGAGCATCGTGGCGAAGTGGCTCAAATCTGTGGGCGTGGAGTAGGCGCCGCCGGAGGCGAGCAGGTTGATGACCTCGCGCGGGCGTAGTGCGTCGCCCTGGTACACCCTCGCATAGGATCCGTCGGGGAAGGGCGCCAGCGGGAAGGCGGAGTGGTCCATGCCGAGCGGCGTGAAAATCTCGTCCTGCACGTACTGCGCGTAGGTCTCGCCGGTCACGGCGAGGACCAGCGCCTCGATCATCGTGAAGCCGTCGTTGCAGTAGACGCTCATGTAGCCGGGCGTGGTCTTGAGCCGCTCCCCGGCCAGGGTGTCCAGCACCTCTTGCAGATAGCCGGGGAAGTACGTATGGGTGCTGAGGTCGCCGTAGGTGGAGCCGGGGAAGCCCGAGGAGTGGTCGAGCAGCATGCGCACGGTGATCTGGCGGTACGCCGGGGAGAGCATCGTGAACCCCGGGACGTAGCGCGTGAACGGCGCGTCGAGCTCGACCTCGCCCTCGTCGACCAGCTTCATGGTGGCGACGGTGGCGAGGATCTTGCTCACGGAGCCGATGCCGTACATGGTGTCGGGGCCGGGCGCCGTGGAGGTGGCCTTGTCGGCGTAGCCGAAGGTCTCCTGCCAGACGACGCGCTCGCCGCTGACGAGCGCGAGGGAGAGGGAGGCCGCGCCGGACTGCGCGAGCAGCGCCTGTGCGGCGGCGCGGCCGTCCTTGATGGTGGCCTTGTACGAGGTGGCCCGCGCCGCGGCGGTCCCCGCCACGACGGCGAGCAGCATGATGACGAGCGCGAGTGCGACGAGCGCCCTTCCCGCCCGAGCGGCGATGCGGTGCTTCATGGCGATGCCTCCTCTGTCTGCCTGGCGCCCCGGGGCGCGCGGAGGGCAGCGGCACACCGCGGCCCTCCGCGCGCCTTCCTGATGTCATTATCGACCGCGCGCTGCCTCTTCTTGAGCCGAGGCGGCCTGCGCGGCCGTCGATCGCCTACCGCAGCCTGGGCGCGTGCTCCGGCCACAGCGCGGCCCTCCGCTCGCGCCCGGCCGCGCTCTTCTCGGCCGCCCGGCTCGAGGCGCCGGAGGGCGGCGTGACCGTCACCGCCGCGCTCGACCCGGCCTCCCCGAAGAGCAGCAGGTAGCAGCTCGGCGTGGGCGTGACCGCAGTCGCGGGGAACGAGGCGCCGGCGGCGAGCACGACCATGTCGGCGTCGTACAGACGCCAGGCCGCGCCGGCGCCGATCTGCACGTTCGCGGCGCTCGGCAGGACGCGCCACTCGGCGTAACCGTCGGCGCCGAAGGTCACGGTGTTCGGCCCGGCGGCCAGGGCCGGCGCCGAGTCCATCGGCCTGTACAGCGTGCCGCCCCACTCGATCCACCCCTCGGCGCCGTGCTGCGCGACCACGGCGTCCTCGAGATCGCGTGAGCAGCCGTCGGGGATCTGCAGAAACATGGCGCCCAGGTGGTCGCCGATCGGGTCCACGACCTGAGTGCCGTACGCGGGCTGCGTCACCGTGTCCCAGCCGAGACCGTAGCGCAGGGCGGTACAGGGCACGGGGTTGAAGCTGCCGAGCGTCTCGTCCGCGGCCATCTGGGCCACCGCGTCCGCAGACAGGATGCGCGTGCCGTTGTAGATGCCGCCGTTCATCAGCATCGCCCCGAGGCGGCTCATGTCGGCGGGCGTCGAGTACAGGCCGCCGGCGGCCAGCAGGTTGACGACCTCGAAGGGGCGGGCCGCGTCGCCGCGGTAGCACCTGGCGTACGTCCCGTCGGCGAACGTCCGTAGCGGATAGGCGGAGTGGGCCATGCCGAGGGGCGTCAGGATCTCGTCCTGCACATATCCCGGGAAGGCCTTCCCGGTCACCGCGGGCACGAGGGCTTCGAGCAGCGTGTAGCCGTCGTTGCAGTACACGCTCATGTAGCCGGGCGTGGTCTTGAGCCGCTCCCCGGCCAGGGTGTCCAGCACCTGCTGAAGGTAGCCCGGGTAGTACGCGCCGGTGATGTCATTGCCGTAGGTGGAGCCAGGCAGTCCCGAGGAGTGATCGAGCAGCATGCGCACCGTGATCTGGCGGTACGCCGGCGAGAGCATGCTGAACGCCGGCACGTAGCGCGTGAACGGCGCGTCGAGCTCGACCTTGCCCTCGTCCACGAGCTTCATCACCGCGACGGCGGCAAGTATCTTGCTCACCGAGCCGATGCCGTACATGGTGTCCGCCTCGGGCGCCGTGGAGGTGGCCTTGTCGGCGTAGCCGAAGGTCTCCTGCCAGACGACGCGCTCGCCGCTGACGAGCGCGAGGGAGAGGGAGGCCGCGCCGGACTGCTCGAGCAGCGCCTGCGCGGCGGCGCGGCCGTCGCGGATGGTGGCCTGGTACGAGGTGGCCGCCGCCGGCGGCGCAGCCGCGGTCCGCGCTGCGGCGATCCCTGCCGGCAGGGCGACGGGCGCCCCGAAGAGAGCCAGCGCGAACAGCGTGCGCAGGACGCGGGCGAACGGACGATGCTTCATGGCGCGACCTCCAGTGGTGCGAGCGTGACCGCATCGCGCCTCCGGGCACTCCGGGCGCGCGTCGCCGTCGACTGTCCCTGCGAGTAGTATCGCCTGCCACCATGCCCAGTCTGAATAGGGCTGCGACCTCTGCCCTCTGGGCATCGCTGCCGCAGCGGCGGGCGGCGGGGTGCACCCGCACCCCGCCGCCCGCCTCAGCTCAGCGCCTGCTCAGCCTGCCTCAGCGCGCCGTGACCGTCACCGTCGTGCTCGCGCCGGCCGCCCCGAAGAGGGCCAGGTACGTGCCGGCCGGCGCCTGCGTCTCGGCCGGGGAGGTCGTGCCCTCGCCGAGCACGTCGAAGTCGCCGTCGTAGAGGATCCAGGCGGCGCCGCCGGCGATCTGCAGCGTCGACGCCGTCGTGACGGAGCGCCACTCGGTGTGCGCGTCGGCGTCGAACGTCACCGTGTTCGGAGCGGCGGCGAGCGCCGCCACCGTGTCGAGCGGGCGGTAGACGGCTGAGCTCCACCAGACCCACTCGTCGGCGCCGTGCGGCTCGAAGACGGCGTCCTCGAGGTCGCGCGATCCCTCGCCGGGGATCTGCAGGAACATGGAGCCGACGCTGTCGCTGCCCTTCGGGTCCACCGGCTGCAGCCCGTAGCTGGCCGGCACGTTGACGGTGACCCAGCCGGCGAGGCCTGGGATCTCGTCGATCGCCAGCAGCGGGCCCGCTGTGGCCGTGTAGAGAGTCGAGTCGGCGCGCCCGTTCGCCGCCACCCACTTGTGGCCGACGCGCGCCCGCCAGGCGGGCGAGATCTCGTCCTGCGGCCTCAGCTTCTGCGCGAAGAGCAGGACGTTGCGGTAGAAGCCGTTGCCGGCGACGTAGCGGTACACGAGGTAGCGCCGGTCGCCGGCGGTGATGGTGGTGAACGAGGTCGGGCTCTGGGGCGCGTGGAAGCGGCCGTCGGTGCGCAGCCGGATGCCGGTCGCGCTGGTCGTCCAGCCGCCGGCGCCCAGCACCGACAGCGTGAGCGACTGCGGGTCGTCCGGGTCGGCGCCGAAGCGCACGACCATGTCGTGCTTGGCCCACACGCCCTCCATGGCCGCGAGCTGCGCGGCGCTGGCCTTATTCGCCGGAGGTGCGCTTGCCGGGAGCGGCGCCGGCATGCGGCGCAGGTCACCCGTGGCCACGAGCGCGTGCAGCAGGATGCGCTGGGCCAGGGTCTCGCACTGCTCGGAGCTCAGCGGCGCGACGGTCGTGACGGCGACTGAGAGCCTCTGCTGCGCCACCACCGTCATGCCGGCGTGGAAGTCGATGCAGTCGCCGCCCTTGGTCCAGCCGGTGAAGCCGACCGCCTTGAGGCCGGCCTCGGTGACGGTGTCCCAGCCGATCCCGTAGCGCACGAAGTCGCTGGGCACGGGGTTGAAGCTCTTCGCCATCTGGTCGGCGCCCATCTCGGCGACCGCCTCGGTCGAGAGGATGCGCGTGCCGCGGAACACGCCGCCGTTCGCCAGCATGCGCGCGAGCACGCTGAGGTCGGTCGGCGTCGAGTAGGCGCCGCCGGAGGCCAGCGAGTTGGCGACCTCCTGCGGGTGCGCGACGTCGCCGGTGTAGCACCTGGCGTAGGAGCCGTCGGGGAACTGCGTCACGGGGTACTTCGTGTGCAGCATGCCGAGCGGCGTCAGGACCTCGTCGGTGACGTACTGCTCGTAGCTCTTGCCGGTGACGGCGGGGATCAGGGCTTCAAGCAGGGTGAAACCGTCGTTGCAGTAGACGTTCATGTAGCCGGGGGTCGTCTTGAGGCCCTCGGCGGCGATGGTGTCCAGGGTCTCCTGCAGGTAGCCCGGCCAGTAGGACGCGGTGAAGAGGTTCGGGTAGTTCGACCCGGGCAGGCCGGACGAGTGGTTCATCAGCATGCGCACGGTGATCTGCCGCCACGCGGGGGAGAGGGTCGTGAACGACGGGACGTAGCTCGAGAACGGGGCGTCGAGGTCGACGAGCTCCTGGTCGGCGAGCTTCATCACGGCGACCGTGGCGAGCATCTTGCTGACCGAGCCGATGCCGTACATGGTGTCCGCGCCGGGCACGGTCTGCGTGGCCTTGTCGGCATAGCCGAAGCCCTCGCTCCAGACGACCTTGTCGCCGCTGACGAAGGCCACCGAGATGGACGCGGCGCCCGACTCCTTCAGAAGCGCGTTCGCGGCGGCCTGCGCGTCCTTGATGGTCGCCGTCCAGCGGCCGGTCTTCGTCGCGTGCGTCGCGGCGGCGGTGGCCGCGCCCGCCTGCGGCGGCGCGGCCTGCGCCGCCGCCGAGGCGGCAGCGACCCCCAGCGTCAGGACGATCGTCAGGGCGAGCAGCGCCCGCCGCGCGCGCGTGCGCAGGTCGTAGGTCATGGTGGCTCCTCCTCGGTGCAGATCCCCTGGCGTCCCCGGGCGCGCCGGTCCGCAGAGGCGGCGCGCCTTCACCCGGTTCGGACTCTATCCGATAATCGGCTGCGCACGCTCGAATCTTGACCTCAGGGGCCTCGGGCCCGCCGACGGCCGCCGCCTGCGATACGATGGGCTCATGACTGACGACGTGAATGGCGGCGCCGTGCACGAGGCGCCGCCGAAGAAGCGCAAGCGCCTCAGCACCAGCACCAGGATCCTCATCGGCCTCGGCGCGGGCGTGGTGGCCGGCATCCTGTTCGGCGAGCTGATGAAGCCGCTCGGCGTCGCCGGCGACGCCTACGTCAAGTTCACGCAGGTCACGGTGCTCCCCTACATCCTGCTCTCGCTCATCCACGGCGTCGGCAGCCTGAGCAAGGACACGGCCAGGCGCCTGGCCACGCGCGGCCTGCCGGTCATCCTGATGCTCTGGATCGTGATCGTGTCCGTCTACCTGATCGTCGCGTCGTCGTTCCCGGCGCGCACCGCGGCCACGTTCTACGATCCCAACCGCTTCCCCGGCGCCAGGACGCAGGCCTTCGACTGGATGAGCTACATCCCGTCGAACCCCTTCGCCTCCCTGGCCGACGGCATGGTCCCGGCCGTCGTGATCTTCAGCCTGTGCGTGGGCATCGCCCTCGTCGGGGTCTCCCGCAAGCAGGGCTTCCTCAACGGCGTCGACTTCGTCAACGGCCTGTTGGGGCGTGTCAACCACGCCACGTTCGTGTACATCTCGCCGTTCGGCGTTTTCGCGATCATGGCCAACACCGTCGGCACGCTCTCCAGCGAGAGCTTCCTGGGCGTCGCCGTCTACTTCGCCACCTACGTGGGGGCCGTGATCCTCATCGTGGCCTGCGCGCTGCCGCTGCTGACGATGGTCTTCACCGGCGTCACGTACCGGCAGTTGCTCTCGGCGTTCAAGGCGCCGCTGCTGCTGGGCTTCAGCACCGGCAGCGCCTTCATCACGCTGCCCCAGCTCGGGCAGGCGGCCATGGAGCTGCTGCAACTCCGCGGCGCCCCGGAGGACTCCGCCAAAGAGGTGACGGACACCATCATCCCGGTCGCCTACGCGCTGCCGCTCACCGGCAAGTTCGCCGTCTTCCTCTTCCTGCCGTTCAGCGCCTGGTTCGCGGGCATCACCCTGGAACCGCGGCAGTACGGCATGCTCGTCGTCAGCGGCGTGCTCTCACTCTTCGGGAGCATGACCAACACCGTGCAGTTCCTCCTGGGGCAGCTCGGTCTGCCGGCGGAGTCGATCAACGTCTTCCTTGCTACCGGGTCGCTGGTGTCCAACATCTACGGCCTGATCGAGCCGGCCACGATGGGCATGTTCAGCGTCGTGGCCGGCGCCGCCGTGCTCGGCCTCGCCCGCTTTCGCGTGCGCAAGGCCCTCATGTACGCGGCGGTCGCGCTGGTCGTCGTGCTCGCCGGCACGGCCGGGATGACGGTGCTGCTGCGGCCGTTCGGCAACACGGGGACGACCAGCTTCGACACCTTGCAGCGCATGCAGGTGGAGCCCAGCGTGGAGAGCGTCGTGTACACGTCGCAGGAGGCGGCGCCGGCGCCCCTTGCGCCTCCCGGCGCCGACTCCGTGCTGACGCGCGTGCAGCGGTCCGGCGTGCTGCGCGTCGGCTACGCGCCCACCGCCTTCCCCTTCTCCTACTTCAACAAGGAGCACGACCTCGTCGGCTTCGACGTGCAGCGTGCGTACAACCTCGCCAACATGCTGAACTGCGAACGGGTGCTCTTCATCCCGGTCGACCGCCAGTACTTCGCGGAGGACCTCGAGTCGGGCATGGTGGACATCGTCATGGGCGCGGTGAGCGTTACGCCGGACCTGTACGAGAAGGCCGACTTCACCGCCATCTACCTGACCCTGCACGCCGCCGTGGTCGTGCCCGACGCGCAGGCCCGCTCCTACAAGACGCTGCAGAGCATCGCGGCGCTGAAGGGCAAGCGCATCGCCGTGGAGAAGGGCAGCTACTACGCCCGCTTGCTGCGCGCCGTGGCCCCCAACTTCACCATCGTGGAACTGGACGACCCGATGGATTTCTTCAAGAAGCCGGGCGTGGCCGACGCGCTCTACACGTCCGCGGAGGAGGGCTCCGCGTACACGCTCATGTATCCCAGGCACAAGGTGGTCGTGCCGGAGGCGCAGTCCCAGCAGGTGTTTCTCGCCTACCCCGTGCCCAGGGGGCAGCCCGGGTGGACCGGGTTCCTCAACAACTGGCTCACGATCGAGAAGGATTCGGGCCTCAGCCAGGCCGAGTACGACTACTGGGTCACGGGCAAGACGGCCGTCGAGAAGAAACCGCGCTGGAGCGTGATCCGCGACGTGCTGCACTGGGTGCAGTGAGGCGGGCGGCGGGGCCGGCGCGGCGCGCCACCGGCGAAGGCGCAGCGCGGCCGGCAGGCGCTTCTCCAGTACCTGCCGGGCCTGCAGGAGGTTGGCGAAGGCGGCGGCCTCGGCGAGCAGGTCGGGCGTCAAGCGCACGGTGATCCGCCGCCACGCGGGGGAGAGGGTGGTGAACGAGGGGACGTAGGCCGAGAAGGGGACGTCGAGGTCGACGAGCCCCTGGTCGGCGAGCTTCATGACGGCGGCGGCGGCGAGCATCTTGCTGACCGAGCCGATGTCGTACATGGTGTCCGCGCCGGGCGCCGCCTGCGTCGCCTCGTTGGCGTAGCCGAAGCCCTGGCTCCAGACGACGCGGTCGCCGCCGACGAAGGCGACCGAGATGGAACGTGCGGGCGGCGGCGCGTGCAGGCGCCGCCGCCCGCTTCCATCACCGGCTCGTCGATGGGGTCAGTATCGTGAGACCCGAGGTCGAGGCGCGGAAGAGGCGCCGCAGGTCGACGTGGACCCAGCCCACGTGCTCAGGCGCCCTGATCCACCACTGCAGCGTCTGCGGGACCGCGACGAAGCGGTAGATGTTCGTATCCTTTGGTGTGGCGCCGCCGGCCTCGATCAGGGTGTCCATGATCGACCTCATCCGTGCGACGTCGATCGCGCCCTTGCTCGCCGCGGCGAGCGCGACGAGGTTGCCGTGGCGGAGCTCGGAATACTCGATGCCCTCTACGCTGCGCGTGGGGAGCAGCGGCCACGACGGGTCCACGAAGTGGTTGACCCCGACGGCGAGCCCGCCCTCTCCGTCCCGCCGCTTCACCTCGTAGGTGGTCGTCTCGTAGACGTAGCCCGCCTGGCGCGTCGCCAGGTTCCAGATCAGGGGGTAGGGCCCGCGGTACGAGCGCATGGCCGCGTCGACCCCCGCCGCCGACGTCTGGTCGAGGAGGACCTGGGGCAGGTGGATCATGAACGGCGTCCTCGTGAGGAAGTGGCGGTTCGGGTCGCCGTAAGTGGAGCCGTTGTTGTTCTCGAGGACAAACCCGTGCTCGCTGAAGCCCGAGATGGCCCCCACCGACCCGGCCCACGTGAGCAGGGCCGTCGCCGACGAGCCATCGGTGGGGTGCAGCACCACGACGACCAGGGCGCGGTCGAACTTGCGGTAGAAGCTGGGGAAGTCGTAGTCGCGACCCATGACCAGCGTCCCGCCCCTGGTGTACGGGCCCCAGGCCGAGATGGCGGAGCAGGCGCCGGCCGCCGCACCGGCTTGGGGGCCGACGAAGGCGGCGAAGTACTCGAAGAGCTCGCTGTTCTCTGCGACGACGGCGAGGGCGACGTGCGCGCCCTCGGCGACGCCGCGGGCGAAGTCCTTGAAGCGCACCGGATACAGGTCGAGGGAGCGGGTCGAGAACTCGCGCAGCGAGAGACCGGGGATGGCGATGTCCAGCTCGTCGTAGATCCTCTGGACGTCGCGGTTCAGCCGGCGGATGTCGGCGGAGAGCAGGGCGCCGTACTGCCTGCCCATCTGACGGAAGCCGCCGCGGAGGCAGACGACGGGGAGCCGGCCGGAGCGGCCGACCGGGGCCTTGCCCGCGGAGGCTGCGGGAGCGGCGCGCAGGCCCGGCGCGCCGGGCTGCGCACGCAACTCCTGCGCGGCCGCCCGCGCGGCCCGCGGCGCCGCCGCCGCGGCGCCCGCGCAGAGCACGAGCAGGAGCGCGGCGAGCGCGCCCGCCGCGAGCGCCCGCCCCGTACGAGCGGCGATGTGGTGGTTCATGTGCGATCCTCTCATGAGTGAGGCGTGTCCGGCGTCAGTCCGACGCGACCGTCAGCGTCGTGCTCGCGCCGGCCGGGCCGAAGAGCAGCAGGTAGCAGCCCGCCTTGGGCGCGGTGACCGTGGCCGGGAAGGTCGTGCCGGAATCGAGCGCGGCGAAGTCGGGGCCGTAGAGGCGCCACGTCGTGGCGCCGCCCGCGTCGATCTGCACCGTGCCCGACGCCGCCAGCGAGCGCCACTCGGCGTAGCCCTCGGCGCCGATGCTCACCGTGTTTGCGCCGGCGCCCAGCGCCGGCGCCGTCGCCCGCGGCCGGTACAGCGTGCTGCCGTACCGGATCCACTCGTCCGAGCCGCGCTGCTCGACGACGGCGTCCTCGAGGTCGCGCGAGCCGATGCCCGGGATCTGCAGGAACATGGCGCCCAGCATGTCCCCGGCCGGGTTCACGAGCTGCAACCCGTAGGGGGCCGTCGTGACCGAGACGTAGCCCGGCAGGCCGGGGACGTCGCCGACCGCGAGCAGCATGAAACGGTCCCAGACGTAGAGCGCCGAATCCGGCTGCCCGTTCACCGCGAGCCAGGTCTGGCCGATGCGGCTCGTCCAGGCCGCGGAGAGCGGCGTCTCGGACGCGAGCTTCTGCATCGTCAGCGCCTCGTCGCGATAGTGGCCGTTGGCTCCGATGAAGCTTTGGACGAGGTAGCGCCGCCCCCCCGCGCTCTGGGTGCTGTATCCGCCGGCCGAGCCGTCGGCGTGGAAGCGGCCGTCGGTGCGCAGCCGCAGGCCGCTCGTCAGCGGCGCCCATTCCGAACCGCTGAGCCGGAAGAAGTCCAGAGCCTGCGGATCGTTTGCGGAGACCGCGACGCGGAGCACAAGATCCTTCTGCGTGCCCCAGTAGCCCTCCATGGCCGCCAGTCGGGCCGGGGAGGCGCGTTTCACGGGCGGGGCCGTCTGCGGCAGCGGCTTGGGCAAGCGCCGCAGGGTGTCCTGGTCGACCAGCGCGTGCAGGAGGACGCGCTGTCCGAGTGCCGCAAGCGAGCTTGATCTGAGGGGCGTGACGGTGGTCGCCACAAAGGCAAGTCTGGCCCTCGGCGCCACCGCGAAGGTCGCGTGGTAGTCGATGGAGTCGCCGGCCTTGACCCAGCCGGTCACACCGACGGCGTCCAGGCCGGGGTCGGTGACCGTGTCCCAGCCGAGCCCGAACGCCGTCGACTTGCACGGCACAGGGTCGAAGCTGAGCAGCGTCTGATCCGTGCCCATCTCGGCCACCGAGGCGGCCGTGAGAACGCGCGCGTCGCCGTAGGCGCCGCCGTTCATGAGCATCGTGGCGAGGCGGCTCACGTCAGTGGGCGTGGAGTAGGCGCCGCCGGAGGCGAGCAGGTTGATGACCTCGCGCGGGCGTAGTGCGTCGCCCTGGTACACCCTCGCATAGGATCCGTCGGGGAAGGGCGCCAGCGGGAAGGCGGAGT
>Ga0194057_10001756_pt1 | contig 10762 bp, 6 predicted proteins | sample SepL4415m_MetaG_FD_155474 | JGI IMG/M metagenome (GOLD analysis project Ga0194057, IMG submission 155474) | Anoxic zone freshwater microbial communities from boreal shield lake in IISD Experimental Lakes Area, Ontario, Canada - Sep2016-L442-15m | ecosystem: Environmental > Aquatic > Freshwater >...
ATACTCACCCTTGATCGAGCCCTTCGGGCCTAACGGTTTACGCAGTGATATTGCCGCACCCAGATTAGTTTGTTTGTAGTAATCGCTGAAATAGGTAGATTCTTTATAGAATATTTCACCACCCAGCGCCAGTTGTCGATCCATGAACCATGGTTCAACCAGCGACATGCTGGCCTCGGAGCGCTGGGATCCCGCACGCAGGTTCATCGCAAACCGCTGGCCGCCACCGGTGAAATTCCAAGGATTGAATAGATCAAAGTTGGATTGTTCCAGCGTCAGGAAACCCACGATGCTGTCGATCGAGCTAAAACCCGCGCCAATGCCCACCGAGCCAGTGGCTTTTTCTTCGACCAACACATTCACATCACGATAGCCGGTTCCACCAGGTGAACCAGAGGCTTGCACGTCAGAGAAATATTGCAGGTTCTGGAGGCGTGACTTGGTGGTGTCGAGTTCGACGGAGTTAAACATATCGCCGGGTTTGAGCGGGATTTCGCGGCGGATGACTTTATCCTTGGTCTTGGTATTGCCAGCGATGTTCACGCGGCCAACGCGGAAGCGGGCGCCCTCGGTTACCCGGTAGGTGATGCCCACGCGGTTCGGCCCGGCATCACGGATATCCGGCGTTACCAAGGCGTCGGCGTAACCACGCGACCCGTAGTAGCTGCGGATCATTGTGATATCGGCCCGCATTTTTTTAGAGGAATAGGCGGCGTTGGTATTAAGTGTTAGAGACGGATAGAGTTCCTCGGGTTTAAAGACGGTCATTTTGCCGAACCCGACACCTGCGACGGTGTATTTGTCACCTTCGTTGATCGGAATGATCAGATCGACCCGGCCATCCTTGACTGGCTCACGGCGCATCCCGGGGCTGCTGGCACGCAGGTAACCCTTACTGCGGTAGTAGTCCAGAATCGCATCCAAATCCGTATCTAACTGGTTGGACTCGAAGCGTCCGGACTTGGTCAGCCAAGAAAACCAGCCTTTTTCCTTGGTTTTCATTTCCTTGCGTAGTTCAGGATCGGTAAAGGCGTGGATCCCTTCGAAGCGGATCTTGCGGATCTCATTTTTCTGGCCTTCATCGATTACAAAGATCAGGTCGGACAGCCCGGCCTGGCCGGTCGCTTGCGTTTTATGCGTCACCTTCACGTCGGGATAACCATAACCTTGATAATATTTTTCGATATTGCGGCGTGCTTCGAGGATTTGTTCGTCACTCAATGCGCCACCGGTTTTCATTTTTGATTCCTTGGCGAGTTTCTGATCGGTGAAAACCGTGTTGCCGACAAATCCTACGCCACCCAAACCCGGGCGGGTTGTGACCTCAGCAATCAGTCTCACTTTGTCACCCACGGCTTCGGCGAGGAAGCGCACGTCATCCACCAGTCCGGACTCAAAGAGCGACTTGATGTCATTGTCCAGACTCTCCGCGTGATATGGTGTGCCAGCTTTGGACGTCATCAGGTTACGCAAACGGGCCTCGTCGACGGTTTTGGCTCCGGTGAAGCGCACGGCCACCTCAGTGATGGTTTTGCCTTCGAAATCCTGAGCTTTGAGGGTGCCGGTTAGAGCTAGCACGGCGAGGAAAGTCAGGGCGGCGAGGTGGCCCATGCCGCGCAGCATGAGAGGGGTGGCAACTGGAGGAATTGGCATGCTGGTATGAAGGATGGGCGTATCAAGCCCGCCCGCCCCCCGTGCCGTCAAGGCCAATAGTGGGCATTTCCTGCATTTCTAATCAGCATCCGAATTTCTTGCTCGTTGGGCCGTCCTCCACTACACCCGCCACGTGCTCACGATTAAAAAGCTTAGCAAGACCCTTGGCGGCCGCACCTTGTTGCGCGAGGCGGACATGTCTATCAACTGGGGCGAGAGGGTTGCACTGGTCGGCCCTAACGGTGCGGGCAAGTCCACTTTGTTTCGCATGATTCTTGACGAGGACTCGCCGGATGAAGGGGTCATCGAACGCGATGATTATGCCATCACTGGCTATCTGCCGCAGGAGGCCGGCACGCCGACTGATGAAACCATCATTGAGATCGCCATGGGCGTCACCCCGGAAATGATCGGCATTTTGCGCACCATGCGGGAGCATGAAAAAACTGGAGATCTCTCGCATCCGGAGTTTGCCCGGGCGCAGGACCACTTCAACCACCTCAACGGATATCAGTTAGAACCCAAGGCCAAAAAAATCCTCAACGGTCTGGGTTTCAAACAGGCTGACTTCCACCAACCGGCCCGTGAATACTCGGGCGGCTGGGTCATGCGTGCTCACCTTGCCCAACTGCTTGTCATGGAGCCCGACTTATTGATGCTCGACGAGCCGACCAACCATCTTGACCTGCTCTCGTTGTTGTGGCTGCAGCGGTATCTGCTCAATTATTCGGGCGCGATTTTAATGATTTCCCATGACCGTGATTTCATGGACACGATCATCGAGACCGTCGTGGAAATCGATCCTGATGCCGCGCAACTCATTTCCTATACCGGCAACTACACGGCTTTTCTTGAACAACGGGAAAAACGTTACGAGCAACAAGTCCAAGCCTACCGCAATCAAAACAAGGAAATCGAACACGTCCAAGATTTCATCGACCGCTTCCGCCAGGTCTCGTCCAAGGCCTCCCAAGTTCAATCGCGTGTCAAACAGTTGGAGAAACTCGAACGCATCGAAAAACCGCGGGCCCCGCGCAAACCTTTCAAGTTCACCTTCCCCCAACCGCCGCGCTCGAACCAAAAAGTCATGGAGCTCAGCAAGGTGGGGCAGTCCTATGGCCCCAAACGCATCTATCAGAATCTCGATCTAACAATCGAGCGCGGCGATCGCATCGTGCTCGTCGGGCCTAACGGTTCCGGCAAGTCCACACTGCTCAAGATTTTGGCTGGCATCCTGCCGATTGACGCTGGCAAACGCGAACCCGGATACGCCACCAAACTTGGGTATTACTCGCAGCACCGCATCGAATCTCTCAATGAAAACAACACCGTGCTTGAGGAAGTGCTGGGGGCCTGCACCACTTTGCGCGATGAAGACGCACGCTCGATCCTCGGCACCTTTCTGTTTCGTCGCACCGATGTCGAAAAACGCTGCGGCGTTTTATCAGGTGGGGAGAAATCACGCCTTAATCTGGTCAAATTCCTGGTTGATCCGCCCAACCTGCTGTTGATGGACGAACCGACCACGCACTTGGACATTCTGTCCATCGACTCGTTGGTCAACGCGCTCAAGTCCTATGAGGGCACGCTGGTGTTCATTTCCCACGACGTCCATTTCATCCGCAACCTCGCGGAAACCACCCTCCATATCAACGACGGCATCGTCACCCGCTACACCGGCGGCTACGATTACTTCTTGGAAAAATCCGGCCTCAACGATGACCGAGGCGCGGTCACGGCGTGACTAGTAGAAGCGTCCGCTAAAACTCTTAAATAGAGCCACAGACGAATAGTCAGAAAGGTGCTTGCGGTGAGGATCAGTGGTAGTGGTGGGTGTTAGCCGCCTAACTGTCGCGCGGCTTGGATGGTGTTTTGCATCAGCATGGCGATGGTCATGGGACCGACCCCGCCAGGGACCGGGGTGATGGCGGCGCAGCGCGGGGCGACTTCGGCATAAGCGACATCGCCGATGAGGCGGTAGCCGGACTTTTTGCCTGGGTCGGCGATCCGGTTGATGCCGACATCGATGACTACGGCTCCGGGTTTGATCCACTCGGCCTTGACGATTTCCGGGCGGCCGACAGCGGCGATGAGGATATCGGCACGGCGGCAGATGGCGGGCAGGTCCTGCGAGCGGGAGTGGGCGATGGTGACGGTGGCGTTGGCTTGTTTGGAAACTAACAGCATGGCCAGCGGCTTGCCAACAATCATGCTGCGGCCGATGACCACTGCTTCCGCACCAGCAGTTGGGATTCCCGCGACTTCTAACAATTTAAGGCAGCCGGCAGGGGTGCAGGGAACAAAGCCGGAGGGGTCTTCCAGCACGAGTTTGGCGACGTTTTGCGGGTGGAAACCATCGACATCCTTGCGTGGGTCGATGGCGCGGATTATTGCCGCTTCATCGATGTGAGGAGGAGGTGGTGATTGGATGAGGATGCCATGAATGGCCGGATCCGCATTGAGTTGGCGCACGATTGCCAGCAGTTCCTGCTGGGTGGTGTTGGCCGGCAATTTGATTTGGCGTGAGAGCAAGCCGAGTTCGGCGCAGGTGCGCGTTTTGGCGGCGACATAGACCTGCGACGCCGGGTTGTCACCGACGAGCACGACGGCCAGGCCGGGGGTGATGCCCGCCTTGGTCAGGGCGGCAGCTTCGGCGCGGCACGTGTTGAGCACGTTGGCGGCAATGGCTTTGCCATCGAGAATGAGGGGTGGGTTCATGGGCGTCGTATGAGAATGATGCAATATTGAATGCTGGGTTTCAGGCGTCATCGACACCGTTGACCATTAGTGCTTCGATTTGGAGGCGGGTGTTTTCAAAATCGGCGGCGTCCATTTTATGGGGCAGTGTGATAGTTTCGCCAAAGGTGACATCCACCCGGCTGAACGGTTTGGGGATGATGAAACGGTCCCAGGTTCGCAGCCGCCAGGCGGCAGTATAACGCACGTGGATGGGGATGATCGCCGCGCCCGAGGATTCCGCGAGTTTGATGGCACCGGGCTGGATTTGATAGCGTGGGCCACGCGGCCCGTCGGGTGTTAGACAGACGTCAAAACCATCCTGCAAGGCGCGTTTGAGACCGACCAGAGCGGCGACCCCGCGGCGTGAGGATGACCCGCGGACAGCCCCGAAACCGAAGACGGCCATGGCGCGGGCGACCATGGCGCCGTCGCGGCTGGCACTGGTAAGGGTGACTCCGTGGCGGTGGGGGCGGCAGATTTTATTATATGCCGCCGGTATGGTGAAAAATCGGTTGTGCCACAGGATGTAGATACTTGGCGGGATGGCGGCCTTGGGGGATGAGATGCCGCAGCGGTCGTGCACTTTCAGACGTAGCGTAAAAACTAACAACTTCATCGCCCATCCGCCCAGTGTGCCAAGGATGGCGGACTGGCGGTTGCCGCGGATTTCGTGGCGTTGGTCGTTACTCATGGAATGGTCGGTAGGAGGAAGTCTCAGGAAAAACTCAGGGCGTCCATATCAAAGACGACGGTGACATCCTCCGGCAGGGTGGTATGGGCGAGGATGGTTTGGACGTGGCGGGTCAGCGGCCGGGCCTGCTGCGAGCGGAGGATGACCTGGAAGCGGTGCTGGCCGTGGGCGCGAACTAACGGCGAAGGTAGCACCTCCCCTAATGAGATGCCAGGCGGCAGATTCTCGGCCAGTCGAAGGTGGAGGTTTTGCAGGGTGAACTCGGCGCGCCGTTCATGGTTGGAGCGGGATGTTAGAACCGCGCAGTGGGAAAATGGCGGGAAACCAAATTGGCGGCGGAATTCCATTTCCTGTTCGGCATACCCATCGAAGTCGTGTTGGCGGGCATATTGGATGGACGGCGAATGAGGGGTGAAGGTTTGCACGATCACCTCGCCCTCAAGATCCCCGCGCCCGGCACGCCCGGCAACCTGGGTGATGAGCTGGAAGGTGCGCTCACCAGCGCGGAAATCCGGCACATGCAGACTGAGGTCCGCGTTCAAAATGCCGACCAAGGTGACGTTGGGGAAATGCAGTCCCTTGGCGATCATTTGGGTGCCAACGAGCACGTCGATTTTGTGTGACTTGAAAGCATTGAGGGTATCGCGCAGGGCGTGTTTGCGGCGCATGGCGTCGGCATCAATACGGGCTATTTTGGCCGTTGGCAGCACCTTGGCCAGGACTTCTTCAACTTTTTGCGTGCCGTATCCTTGCAGGATGATGGCTGGATCTTTGCACTCCGGGCACCTGCGCGGGACGATCGCCTGATGGCCGCAAACATGGCAGACTAGCCGTTCGTCTGGGCGGTGATAGGTGAGCGCAACCGCACAATGCGGGCACTGGCAAACGTGGCCGCACTGCGGGCATTGCAGCGAGCGGGCGAAGCCGCGCCGATTGAGAAACAGGATCGCTTGCTCGCCTTTTGTTAGGCGTTGTTCCAGTGCGGCCCGTAGTTTGTCTGATAGAATTGCGGGAGCGCCCTTGTGTTTGGCCGCCTCTAACCGCATGTCCACAATGCGCACCAGCGGCATCGATTGGCCGTCCGCGCGGTGATCGAGCCGCAGTAAGGTGTATTTGCCGGACTGAGTGTTGTGCCACGACTCGAGCGACGGGGTGGCGGAGCCGAGCACGATGGCGCAGGACTCGAAGGCGGCACGCAAGACCGCAACGTCACGCCCGTGATAGCGTGGCACGTTTTCCTGTTTGTAAGTGTTTTCATGTTCCTCATCCACGATGATCAAACCCAAATCAGGCAGTGGCGCGAACACCGCCGAGCGCGCGCCAATGACGATGCGCGCAATGCCCTTGCGGATGCGGTGCCACTCGTCGAAGCGCTCGCCTTGGGAAAGGTTTGAGTGCAATACCGCCACTTGCTCCTGCATCGCGGCAAAGCGGGCCTTGAAGCTTCTAACAGTCTGGGGGGTGAGTGAAATTTCCGGCACTAACACGAGCACGGTTTTGCCGAGATCCAACACCTGCCGTGCCGCCTGCAGATAGACCTCGGTCTTGCCTGAACCGGTGACACCTAACAGAAGTATCGGCTTAGGGGAGGTGGTTTGCAAGCCGGCGAGAATGGTCTCCAGCGCCCGTTGTTGGTCGGCGTTGAGAACCAGTGCTTGGGATTCGAGCACCTCGTCCACGCCATCGGCGGCGGGATCACGGCGGACATCCTCGTTTTCGAGATGCAACCAACCGGCTTTCTCCATGCTCTTGAGCGTGGCCGCCGCGCCGCCGCCCAAATCCGCTACGGCCAGTCGGCATCCTGGAGCGTGGGCCAGCAAGCATAAGATCGCATGTTGACGGGGTGCCCGCAGAGCGAGTCTTTCTAACACCTCGGACGCAGGCGGCGCGTCGAGCACCGCGATGCGGCGGGTTTTGGCTGAGTTTTCTTCCATGCGCACGGCCTCTGGCAGCAGCGAGCGGATCACGGTTTCAATGCCGCAGCCGTAATAGTTCGCGATCCATTCACCAGTGCGCAGCAACACTGGCGTGATCAACGGTTCCGGGTCGAGCAGTGCGGCCAGTTCACGTAGCGCAAAATCCATGGGCGGGCCCTCAACCACCGACAGCACGGTGCCAGTCGCCAATTGCCGGCGGAGCGGCACGCTCACCCGGCAGCCAGGACGCACGTCCAGCGCCGCTGGCACCGCATAGTCGAAAACCAGCTCCGACGGACCATCAATCAATACCCGGACATTCACTGCCCGAAGCCTGACTCCCCGAAGTGAGTGGGCCAAGATTCAATTTGCGCGATGTGCGCCGGCACCCGGCTGTGGTGTTGGAATCACGTTTACCCAATTCGCGTTTTCAAATCCCTCATACTCCACAAAGTCCCGGCCGCCGCAGCTCCGCGCTCCATCCTTGCGCTTCCCACCGAAGCGGTCACGGCATAACTACGACGCGAGATGTTTGGTCAGTATTGCCAGTTTGCGCAGTTTAGAAATGCTGTAGCGTTGGTTAAAGACGCGGAAGCCGTCCTGTCGCATGCGGTTCAGCAATGTCTGATAGATTTCCGCCATGATGCGGGCCGGGGCCAGGGCCCGCCGATCGCCGCTGGGCAGCGCGGCGGCGGCCTCACGGAAAAACCCCTCGGCCCGCGCGGCCTCAAATTCCATCAGCGCCACAAACCGCTCGTCATAAAGGTGTACCGCCAGCTCCGCCGCAGTGTAGTTAAACCGGGCAAGATCCTCCAGTGGCAGATAGATGCGTCCGCCGTTATCGAGGTCTTCACGAATGTCGCGCAGGATGTTGGTGAGTTGCAAGGCGCGTCCCAGCGCCACCGCATAGGTTTGCGCCGCAGGGTCATGGCAACCAAAGAGCCGGACCGAGATCAGGCCCACTGCGCACGCGACCTGCCACACGTATTCCGCTAACTCGTCCCAGGTGGCAAAGCGCTGGGGTTGCAGGTCCCGCTGGCAGCCGTCAATGATGGCTGTTAGAAGGTCGGTGGGAAGCTGGTGACGGTCGCGCAAGACACAGACCTGTTGTTGCAATTCGCTGGGTTTGGCAAAGCCGGCGCGCAAGCCGGACCGCCAGAATTCTAACAACTCACGGCGTTGGGCGTCCGGCAGATTGGGGTTATCAGCAAGGTCGTCCATAGTGCGGCAAAACGCATAGAAGACCACCATGTCCTGCCGCCGTTTGCGGGGCAGGATGTTGAGAGCGAAGGCCAGGTTCGACTTGGCGCGGCGGGTGATGTCCGAGGCGTCCGACACGTTGTTAGTGGATGAACCCCCAATGGCCGGTAGTCACCGGCCACAAAGCAAAGAGCGCCGGGCCCACCAGGTTGAACTCCTTGACCGGGCCCCAATAACGCGAGTCCAGTGAGTTGCCGGTATTATCCCCCAGCGCGGCATATTCACGACGGCCGGGGGCGGCCTGCGCCGCGAGTTTGAGCTCAGCGCCGGGTTTGGCCAGGTATTGGACCAGCGTTTTACCCCCGTGTTGGGCCTCACGCGGGTCGGCCAGGCCGTAACCATGCGGGTTGATCGCATACACGCCCGCCCCGCGGATTACCCGTTGGATGCCGGGCTCATTGGCGATTTTGCCATCAATTAGCAGGTTGGGAGATTGGATTGTTAGAGTATCACCAGGCACACCGCACAGGCGTTTGATGTAGTGTGAGCCTTTGGCTTGTTCGCCGCTGCGTTCGTCGATGCCGCGAATGCCTTGGGTGTCGAAGACGAAGACCTCGCCCCGTTGCGGTTGGCGGAAGTTGTAGGAAACCTTGTCCACCAACACCAAATCCCCGGAGTCAATCGTGCCCTCGCACAGCACCGTGCCCTTGGGCAGCAGCCCGCCATTGCGGCTGGCAATCTGCAGGGCCGATTTCAACCCGATCTCAAAACATGGATTGCGCGGGGCCGGCAACCGCAGTGGCGGGGAGTCGGTGAAACGGATTTCTCCACGGCTGAAAAAGTGCAGCAACTGGGTGTCCCTAATATCAAAATCAAATTGGCCGATGTTGTCGCGCGGGATCAAGGCGATATGCCGGTCACGGTCATTGACCAAGCGCACATAGGACCGCCCGCGCAGAACTTGTTCTAACATCCTTTGAGGCAGGCCGGGCCATTCCGCTGCGGCCAGTGGTTTACCAATGATGCCATTCAAGGTCGGCTGCATCGAGCCGGTAGGGATGCGGAACGGCTGCAGGTAATATGCCCGCAAGCCGAGCGCGATGACAATCGCCACGAACATCACCTCCACGTTTTCCTCCAGCCAACCTAACGGTTTTTCACGGGGCAGCGCATTGTCGCAAACGGCACGCACTTGTTTGCACGCCTCGTCCACCGAGGCGCGCACGCCGGACTTGACCGCCGCCAGCACATCGGCCCGCCGGGATTCGATCTCTGCAACTTGCCCGGGCTGCAGCAGATCACGTTTGTAATGCACGAACTTGCGCGCCCCCTTGGCCAGATGCAGCGCTTCCTTTTTCCACTTCGGCGTGAACATGGCGCGTAGTCTCACGACACATGCCCCCGACTGCAAGCGCGGAGAACATCCCCCCGAGCGCGCTGTAATCCGCGCCAGTGAAAGTCTTTAGTGGCGGATGTGAGTTATGGGTTGGCCGGGGCCGGCACTGCACTGGACGGGGCTGGCTTGTTAGATGAAGTTTTATTGCGCACCGGTGGTGGGTCGATTGTCTCCGTGTCGGTGCGGAATGGCGAGGTGGGCAGGCCAGCTTTGTTCCAGAGGTTTACGTCCGGGACATTTGCCCAGCCATAACGCACGGCTACGGGGGCCGCGACCTTATCGCTCTGCACCACGACTGTGTCGCCTTGGATTTCGGCCACGGCGGGGAGGAAGTTATGGTCCGCTGCGGCAATGGTGAAGCCTTTGAGCGGGCCACCCTTGGCCACCAAGCCGCCGCCGAGGTGCTTGAAACCAAGCACCGCCCGGTTGTTTTCGATTTTCAGCGAGTCATAGGCCGGGCCGGAGTATTCGATTTTTTCGCCATAGGCCAATGCGCGGGCACCCAATGCCAGGCGTGCGCCGATCGGTTCCTTGAACGGGGGATGGATATCATTGGCCATTCCGACATCGACCGTCACGGCCATGGCGGTGTTGGGGGTTTTGAGTGACGTCAGGAATTGGGCCTCGCGGATCTCCGGGGTCATATCTTTGAACGGACAAATCTGCACCAAGAGAAACGGAAAATCACCCACGCCCCATTTCTTCCGCCAGTCGGCGATCAGGCAGGGCAAGAGCGTGCGGTATTCCAAGCCCTTGGCGGAATTTGCTTCGCCCTGATACCAGATAGCACCTTTGATGGCATAGGGAATAACCGGAGCGATCATGCCGTTGAAAAGCAGCGTGGGAGTTCCCGCCCCGCCGCCCGGTTGGCGGGGTTGTTTTGGTGGGGCAATCGGCGGAGTCGGTCTGGCAATCACCGGTTTGCCCTCGGCCTGGCCTTTTTTGTTAGCATCATTCACCGCCTTCACCGCCGCCTGATAGTCCGTGCCCACCGAGTTCTGCCACTCCTTATACTTGGCCTGAAACTCCGCCATGGCCTGCGGATACTTCGCCGCCTCCGCCTCGTAGCCGGGGACTTCCTTGTTATATAAATCAACGTAGCCGCTCAGCGTGGGTTCCTTTTGCAAGCCTTCCAGGCTGGTCCAACACTGGGCCGCGGTGCCCCCG
>Ga0194057_10001758_pt1 | contig 10753 bp, 21 predicted proteins | sample SepL4415m_MetaG_FD_155474 | JGI IMG/M metagenome (GOLD analysis project Ga0194057, IMG submission 155474) | Anoxic zone freshwater microbial communities from boreal shield lake in IISD Experimental Lakes Area, Ontario, Canada - Sep2016-L442-15m | ecosystem: Environmental > Aquatic > Freshwater...
GGATCTGCACGCCGACGTCACCCGCAATCATCAGTGTCGCAACATGAAGGAACTCATGGAGGAAGTTCACTATTGGGTACGAAAGCGGAATCACACACTACAACGTCAATACGCCCTCAAACAAGCCGCTTAAATCAGCACCTCCGGGAATCATGCAAAGCTATTTAGATCGGAATCAAGGTACGCCAATCAGCGCAGGAGGACGCCCAGCCGGGAACCGGCTGGGCGTCAATCTTAATGCCCCATTAAACTCTCCAGAATAAAGCAGGACATTGCCATTTTGAAAAGACGGCCTGGAGGTCGTCCAAAACAAATTGATTATTGAGAAATAGCTTTAATTTATTTTAGGGCCAAGGTGGTCAAATAATCATGGTCGGCTGGCGGTTTTAGTGCGTCCGACATAATGCCCCAACCAGCATTGCGGCCAAACTCTCGTCGATAAAACCTGGGCTGGTGCAAACTGTTACGATGTCGGGCTTCGGCCAGCCACGTCTACAACTTGGCCCCATCGTGAATCGGCTGGCGACGGAATCCCAGGCTTCGTCCGATAGCCACATCTTCGGTGAATCAATCCGGCCGTTGACTTGCCAATGCACCCGACAATCAGGCCATTGCCGCATCGCAAAATAGAGGAAATTGCCATACTGGATCGGTTTTATCTCGCCAAGCATGTCGTGATGTTCATCCACATGGAGGATGAACTGCGGGGCGGCAAGCGATCTCTTGGCGATAGCCTGCTGCCAATACTTAAAGGATTTGTGATGATGGTCCACAACCCTATCCACTGGCCGGTTTGCCCAATCAAGCAGTTCGTTGAGCCGGTCGAGGGGGTCGTCGAAGAGGTTAAAATAGTCCAGGTCTATGTCGAGGATGGAGGTCATCGCATCATCACCAGGCCCGCCATTTGCGTTTCACCAACCAAGCCTCGGCTTGGGCGATATTCTCGCTATCACTTGGCTTGATCGTGTAGGCCGCCCACTGCCCTTCCCGTTGGATATACAGGCAGGTGCCACCGAAGGTTTCGCCCGACATGGTTTCTGCCGTAAACTGCACCAGCACCCGTGTCCGGTCCTTGCTTGCCTCAATGATCTCGGGCGTTCGGCGGTATTCGTACCAATTCGATGGCTCGGCAACGACTTCGATGGGAATGCCAAAATAGTGAAACAATGTTTCCTGAACAGTGCATCCCTTGCCTGTGTCGGCGTAGGCGTATTTTCCCTTGCCTTGATGTTTTACCGGCAGCCTATCCTGCCCTTTGCCCAATTTGCGGAGGCTCGCATCCAGAAAACCCAGCCCGTGAAACTTGCCCCTGGTGTCGCTGGCGATGGCCTTGATGAGATTGTCCGCTGCTCCTTGGGTAACTTCGGACCATTTTCCTTTACGGTTCGCTGTTTCCAGCAGCAGTTCATTATCGGCATCGGCCAGCGGTGTGATTCTGCCCCAGACCTCCGTATCGGGCTCGGAATCTTCATCTTGCTGCTGCCGTTCGATGTAGAAGCGACCTCGCTGTACTCGTACTTGGATACCGAAGGCGGATAGTACCGGTGATGCTACGATCCCCCGCTTCAACGTCGCCAGGATGTCTTGCTTTTCAGCCTCGGTCAAGGAACGTACCTTTGGGCGACGTTCTCGATCCGGCCATCGTTGTCCCCATCCCATGTGACATTCATCCTTTCTTTTTCAGGAAATTGGCGAGCATTCCCACCTCAACGGTCAGCAGGTATCTCTGCGGAGGCAACATTCAGGGCGAACATCCCTTCCGATGGGCCAAAATCGAAGCTCACGATGTACTTCCGCAAATGCGGGTAGTATGTTTTCCGCCGCTCTGCGATCACGCTCATAATGTAGTCAATCACTTCACCGCCCTCGGCCATCTTGTCTGGTGGCACAACTGCATCAAGCACCATTCTCTGGAATTCCGCCTGCATCTCCGGGGGCAGAACTATCTTGTTCCAGGCAGCAATAGCAAAAGCGACAATGCTCTTGCAACGTGTGGGAGTGTCGCCATATTTCTTTAGTAGTGGCTCCGCAAGCTTCAGGATCACGGCGGACATCTTGGGTTCACTACCGTTTTGTTGCAGATGGCTTCGCCGTGCCGAAGCAGCTGGTTCTTTTTCTTCTTCCGTTTCATGTCAATATCCATGCTCCTTTCTGTGGGCAAGATTATCTTCGATGGTACAACTTGTAAAACAGAAGGCCGCCTTCACAAGACAATTTCATGGGATTATTTGTGTTTTCTCCAAGTCGGGGATCGATGCCGACGTGACGTTCAGCGTGAGAAGGCCACCGGATATTACCACGTCGTAGTCCACAATGATCTTGCAAAGGTCAGGAAACAGCTTCTTACGCCGATCCGCAATCATGTCCATGAAGTCAATGGCGACACCAACAGCCTCGGCACTCCCGTCCTTGGGCACGAAGATGTCGATGAGGTCTTTCTCGATGATCGATTGCTTGTCGGGCGGGAACATGGATTTGTTCCAGCCAGCGATGGTCAGCATGAGGATCGCCTCGGCCTGTTCCGCAGTCTTCCCATGTTGCTTGATGTGGGGGTCCGCAAGCTGAAGAATGACAGCCGACATTTTGGCTTGGCCCTCGGGCGTCGGAATCTCCCTTTTTGCCCCTAATGCAGCCAGCCGATCCCACCGTTCCTGCTCTTTGATTGACATGAATTACGCTCCTATTGGCTATGGTCCCTTGTTTGCTCCGCCCCGATCTGCGGGAATGTACGGGATCATCCCCTTTTCGTAGGCAAGCACCTGAACCTCCCGTGATGCATGGCGAATGTCGATTACAAAGCCGTTCACTTCCATCATCCAGACCCTCGGATTCTCGTCCATCTTGCTAGGCAGAGTCCACTTGGGATCGAGTTGATGAATCCTCAGCATTGTCCGAATCGTCTTCAACTTGGCCGCCCCAGTGCTTTCTCCCACGCCGAACGCTTGGTCTATAGACGAAAGCTTCATGTGAGGCTTCTGGCTCGGATCGTGGAGAAAGTTGACCCAACCGATGGTCCGCACGATCCCAGAGGCCCATGTCTCCAATTTTCCTTGAAGCAGTGGCGATGGACGCTTTCTAGCCAGTGTCTCCGCCAATTTGCGGCAGAGGTCTGCGTATTCCCCGTTTAGGTAGTTCTCACAGAAGGCGTCCGTTATCTCGATCACGATATCGAGGATGTCTTTGATTTCCATTGAGGATGACTGGCTCCTGGCCTTGGACGGGGAAGGCTTCCGTGGCTGTTTGGGCGGCGGCGGTTGACTTCCTTCAGGCAAGGAAGTGATGATGCCGAACGTCTGTTTTGCCTCGTTGTAGTCTTCGTTCAAGTGCCTGCGAACACCTCCCCCAAATGTAACAGAGTATGTTGCAATGAAACCGTCGTAGATGATCTGTCCGTTGAACGGCAGGAGGATGGCGTTGCACAAAATCGGCAGGCTGCGATGGCTAATGACTTCTTCGATTGGATCGGCCAGACCGATAACTCCGTAGGCTTTGTAAGGTTTCTCGCTGATGCAGATGAAAATCGTATGCTTCTTCAAATAGCGAAAGATGTAGAACTTTCCGACCAGTGCGTTCTTCCAACCGGCGACGATTTCCCGTTCGTCGGACGACAGCCCAGCAGGGTTCTCGGCAACGAACTGGTCAATCAGTTCCAGATGTTCATATAGGGCATCCCGAACCTTGCCCCTGGTCTGCGGCGACAGGGAAGTGTACTCGATCTCTTTGGAGAACTGCTCGGGCACGACATTCAGCGTTCGATTGACGTAGCCCAGCAACGCTGCAAACAGCTTGTAGAATAGAGTGCATTCTTCAACGGTGACTTGCATGATTTGGTCTGCCCTCGCTTCCTTTCTTCTTCCCAATCTTCGATGCGATCCGGTTCTTTTCCATCTTCTTCCGCAGGTGGGCGAATTTGGTTGCCGGTTTGCGGGGCGTTTGACGTTCTTTTTCAGCCATTGGAGCCATTCCTTTTGCTGATTGCTGCTATGAATAACTTGGAATCAGTTCTTCATGTAAAACTTTCTTATAGCACGCCACGCACAACAATCGTTCCCAGTCCTTCGAGACCACCGCCAGCACTGAGGCCCTCCGTGTCTTGTTGCAGTGGGAGCAATGAAACGTAGCTGGACTCCGAACACTCACCAGTTGCATGTTGCGGTTTTCGGGAAATCTCTTGATTACGAGTTTGGCGAGATCGGTCATGGATTCTACCTCAGTGCAGAAGTCGGTTTTCTCTATTCGACAGCATTTTCACCCACTAAACCCACTCGGTAACTTCTCCACCGCCTCTCGATGCACGATGCTGCCCCGCCTTGGCACAAGGCGGGGCACCTTCCGGCCTGCTCCTGTCCACACCAAAGTCATGTGCGGTCGCCGGAAATGCGGGATAACCTCGATATGCTCCCACATCCCAACCGATTTTACCACGGCGGTGGGCCTTGTCGATATATCTCTGGTCGCCACTGGCCTCGAATTTAGCACGGTCGTCGGTATATCCGGGTCACGGCCACGGCAATCGTCCAGGTAATCTTCCCACAGCTTATTGGTGAGGGTCTTGGCAAAGACCCGATATTGATCTCGCACGACCAGATCCAGGAAATCGCCAAGCAGGAGACTATGCTTCACGGCAGCGGCGAGGGCGGCGTGCGCAGCAACGACGGCCGAGCCATCTTTGACCAATTGCCATAGATCGGCCCCCATCAGTTCCAACCGTTTGCGGATAAGCCTACTCACACGAATGGCCGTGGCCGGGTTCCTGGCTTGAAGTAGGTTTTGGGTCACAATCGCATCCTTCCATGCCTACTCATCTACGCCCCGCAACAAAAGGTCGGCCACGACCCGGCTTTCGGGCACTTTGAGCGATCCTGCGGTTAGGTCAGCGTGATAACGCATGGTTCCATCATTCCTCGCACAACAGCAGCAGGAAAAACATGATTTTACTTATTCTGAGGGATGCTTGCAAGCATCTGCAAGTGCCTCAACTAGCGTTAAGGCAACAACTTAGGTCCGGTTAAGCAAGGCTGGCAAGGCGTACCGCCTTGCCAACTCTCAAATTGCCTAGATTTCCATGATAACCAATGTGGAGACAGTAATACATGGTACTCCAGGTCAAAATCCTCTGACCCCAAGGTAAATGCGGCCCCAGTGATGGCCGAGGCCAGCTTGGATGTCTCAGGCATCTGGGATTCCCCGAAATCGGTTCATGGACGCTACCGAACAATCTGGCTTCCCCAGCGGGTGATGGAGAAGCTGGACGGCCTTGATCATAACCTTGCCAACTGCTAGCGGTGACAGCGGGTTGTAGGGTGCGTGGAGCGAACTGCCCGGCAAATGGTGGGTTGCGCACGAAGTTGAGACGCTGAAAGCACTTACCGCTGTTCCAGATCAGTTCGCGTAACGCACCTTTCAATGCTCCACCCACCCTACGGCGAGCCAGCAATGACAGCAGTTGGCAAGGTTATGATCAAGTCCAAGCTGGACTTCCGTTACGACCGGGACTTTGAGTTTGCGGGGTTGCTTCTACCGGGTGGTGGCTGGGGATTGGAAGGGGTATGATGGAGGCGACTGATTGGGAGATAGACATGGACCGATGCAGATTTTGGGCGACGACCTAGTTGGACTCCCGCTGCTGCCAAGCATGGTCGCAGCGGAAAGGAAAATACCATTTTATCAAGCCGCACAATCCTCGTTCTGCTCTTGGTGATGACGCTGGGTATCGTTTACGTCCTGAGTATTGGGCCAGCGTTTAGCTATTACCTATTGCGTGACGAAGTACCTCCGCCATTCGTGTGGCGAGTTTATTATCCGGTTGGTCGCTATGCTCCGCCCGATATTCTATGCCACTACATGTCGCTGTGGGGAGTGCCTGACATCACGATGTACTTTGTAATCTGCTCCTACCATCCAGAGGAAGTCAAACGGAACTCGGGCGGAAAATAGCCCAGCAATTCAGAAAAACCAGAATAGCCTGTATGAAAATCCTCTTCCTCCACGGCTGGCAATCGGTTCCAGGCGGCATCAAGCCGACCGATCTCAAGGACCACGGTCACGTCGTCCTGAACCCGGCCTTGCCCGACGATGATTTCGATGCCGCCGTCCGCATCGCCCAGGCCGAGTTTGACCAGCATCGGCCAGATGTCATCGTCGGTTCCAGTCGTGGCGGTGCCTTGGCCATGAATATCGACTCTGGTTCCACGCCGCTGGTCCTGATGTGCCCGGCCTGGAAGCGATTTGGCACTGACAGGACCGTGAAGCCCGGCACGGTCATCCTGCATTCCAAGGCCGATGACGTGGTGCCGTTCTTGGATTCGGTGGAACTGGCGTGCAACAGCGGCCTACCCAAATCCGCCTTGATCGTCGTCGGCCACGAACATCGACTGGTCGATCCTGAGTCTCTGGAGGCGATGGTGGAAGCGTGCGAACGGTGCTTGAAATAGAAGAACGTAAGGACTGACTACAATGGCAAAACCAAGAGAACCGTGGAATATTCGCCCGGCGAAGAAGAAAGCCTCCGTGACCGCCTCGCTCAAGGCCGAGGTAGAAACGAAGGCAAGGGACTTGATCGAAAACGTCTTGAAACCCAAGTACGTCAAGCCGCCGAAGAAGGGCGAGCAATTCAACTACATCACCGACATCGAGGCGAAATGGTTCAGGAACAATTTCTACTTCTTCTCGACCTACGCATGCCCAGGTCCGAACGCTCTTTCGCCCACGTTCGAGGCAAAGTTTGCTCGGATGGAACCACTTGGTAACAGCACCTTTGCCCTCTACGCCATGCGGTATACGGGAAACGAATGGGTCGGCGTTTTCGACGCCCTGACTGTCGATGAGTGCATGAAATCCATTCAGGATGATCCCTGGTTCGTACTTGCGTAATGGCACCGTGACCGGATATAATTATTCCTCTGGGCTGACGGCAATCGTGCGCCCAATCAATCACTACGGGAAACGCAGAAATGGCAGAAGGCACTATCAAGACGTTGACGAAAAAGAACTTCGGGTTCATCAACACGGGCGGCGAAAAAGACCTGTTCTTCCACGGATCGGCTGTCCAAGGCGTAGATTTTGAGGAATTGGAAGTAGGCCAGAAGGTGTCCTACACGGAAGGCCAGAATGCGAAAGGCCCGTGTGCCGAGAATGTTACACCGGTGTAGTTCTGCTCGTCGGCCAAGAGGTCGTGAGACGAAGCCACGGAACCTCGTCATGACCGACAACATCTTCACCCCCGGCCCCACGCCAAACACCGTCCGATCAGCCGATGGCAAAATCCTGACGCCACCGGAAGGTTGGATACTGCTTCCACCTGGAGATGCCGCCTTGACCCGCAGGGTCAAGGCGGCCCACTCCCATTGGATCGTACAGGAGGAAAAGGGCAGGAAGATTTTCTCACGTGGAGTTTGGGCACCGGCTGCCATCATCAATAAAATCCGTGCCGATCTCGAAGTCGAGCGATCCACCGAGGGATACGCCAAACGCAAAGACGCAGATGCTCGACGCCGTGATAAAGCCCAGGTCGAATACGTCGAAGATTTCTACGGTGCGGTGGTAAAGTTTCTGGCCTTCCATTCTGCACATGCTGATTTCGCAGGTAAGCTGGCCCGTGCGGTGGCCGATCATGCTACTCCGGTCGGCAGCGGCACGGTGGCTAGGACGAAACGAATTCCCGTCGAAAAACGTGCCGAAGCCGCCGTTATTGCATGGTTGCGGCATCAGACTACGGCTTATGATTCCATGAAGATCGCCAGGATCAAGGGCAAGCGGCGAGAAGTGCGGCGAATGCTTGCTCAGCGATCCAAGGAATTGCTGGGGCGGTATCGTAGGGGCCAAGCGGTCGGGGAGGAATGTCCGCTCAAAAAGGCGTTGGCGGGTGGCAAATGAATCCTACCCGTACTTCTTGATGGCCTGCTCAAAGGCTGGTCCTGCCTTCTTGAGATCGTCGGGAACCATCACGGGGACGATCTCCAAGCTGGCGTTGAAGGCAAGGAACCAGGGTTCCGCCAAGGCAGGAATCTGCGAGGCGTCGTTCGTGTCCACAATCAGCAGTGCGGTTCGCTTCCCGTTCGACGCTAGGAAATAAGCCGCTTCCGGCTTCAGGTCGTCCAGAATAGACTCGATTGTCTTCGACAAGCTAGCGTCCTTGATGGCCGCATTACCTGCTTCAACCGGCCATTCGGCCTTCAAGAGAAATCGCATGGGGCACCTCCTTGGATTTGTACATTGATTGTGGGAATTATACGGCCAATCCGTCAGCGAGCAAGGAGAAGCCGCTGAACTCATGGCGGCTTCCTGCACGAACATTCAGCAAATTCCTCGCATCCGGCCCCTTGGTTGTGAAGTATCCTTGAGATATTGTCCTTTTATCCGAGGAAAAAAATATGCGAAAACCAATGAGAATCGTGGTCGGCATGCTTGGCGTTCTGGGCCGAATCTTGCTCTGCACCGTTTTCCTGGCGGCGGCAGTGGGATACACGGCATCGAATGTCCAGAGCTTGGCCCTGGTGCTAGCAGCGAAAGTAGCCGTGGCCCCGATCTGGATATTGGTCGGTGCAATTGTTGTTTTGGCCGTTGGCTGCATTTCCGTGGTCGTGGGCTACAAGGCTCGCTTCGGGGCATTGGTCCTTCTGGCATTCCTGGTGCTGACGACTTATCTCTTCCACGGGTTCACGTTCTGGAACGTGGTCAACAATCAGGCCCGGCACGACCACATTATCTATCTGGTCATGAACCTGTCGATCATGGGGGCAATGCTTCTAATTGTCGTCAATGGGGCAGGCCAGATGAGTCTCGATGGTAAGCGGCGATAAGGATGAAGGCAAGGCATCCAGGACGATCCGCTGTTTGTGCAATGAGAGCAACTTCGAGATCAGGCAGAGAGCAGGCATGAGCGGACCTTATTGCTTCTCCTTAACACGGCGAATATCATCCCACAGTCCCGGCGATACGTCGGCCACACGGAATTTCGTCACCCGTTTCAAGCATTCGTCGAAATCGAGATTCTCGACTCTTGCGATTGCGGCAGCGGCAATGGCTGGGGAACGGCTCATGCCCATAGCACAACAAACCAGCGTTGGAATTCTTTGCTGGATTAGGGTCGCCACGCAACCGATAGCGAGTTGAAGCAAACCCGGATCGTTGCCGCATCCGTCCAACAAAGGAATGCGGCAGTAGATGAATTCACGGGGAGGCTGTAGAGGCAGTTCCGTAATCGCCACCTGGACGATGGCCCGAATTCCACAATTTGCGGCTTCCTCGTAGGCTCGTCCATCTCCAGCGTGACCAACCCATAGCTCATAAGGCTCGATCTGGTTCATGTGATTTACTCCATCGAGTCCAAGATACCAACCGTTACCGGACCATGATCCACGCTGCTATTTGGGTATTATCGCCGTAGATAGGCTAGGCAAGATCGAAACTTGCTGTTCCTGGGACCGACACGGCCCCTTCTTATTCGGTCAGCAGCCCGGCAGTGACAATGCACCGGCCAAGAGCAGAATTACCAAGTACAACCGTTTCATCGTGTAGCCTCCATCGTTATGCCACTGAAATCTTATCGATCAGCCCGACCCGAAGAAGAGCCATCCTTGCCGTAAAAGCGAGTCGTTTTGCCACTGCCTTCGGCTCGACCCGTGGATGACCCGTCTTTGCCATAGAAACGAGTCGTATTGCCGCTTTTCTCAGCACGGCCAGCAGAGGAGCCATCCTTATTATAGAAACGAGTCGTGGTGCCGCTTGTCTCTGCCCGCCCATCAGAAGAACCATCCTTGCCATAGAAATGGGTTGTGGTGCCGCTCTTGTCCGCACGACCCGAGGAAGACCCGTCTTTGCCATAATATCGGGTCGTCGTGCCACTGGATTCGGCTCGGCCTGACGAAGAACCATCCTTGCCGTAGAATCGGGTCGTATTGCTGCTGCTATCCTTATCAGGAATTGCGGTAAACTTCTTCTCGGTTGTCGTAGTTGAAGAGGTCTTTTTTCCTGATTGGCAAAAGCCTTGCCCGATGAAACTCAGAGAAATAGCGACTGCAAGGACAGCGATCAGAGATTTACGAGCCATGATTTAATTCCCTTCCTGTGGAGTATGAAGCCAATGGCATTATAGGAAAGTGATTGGGTTTGTCAAATATGTGGTCGTCCTGATTGATCCAAAATAGCTTTCGCCGTGCGATCCCCGGTAATCGTCATCCGCCCAGCCTTCATCACCCTCCCTCCCACTCCGCATAGAACCGCCGCAAATAGTTCTCCATGAACGTATGCCGCTCTTCGGCCACAGCCCTGCCAGTCGCCGTGTTCATGCGATCCTTCAGCAACAGCAGCTTTTCATAAAAGTGGTTGATGCTGGTGCCACCCTTCAGATATGCCTCGGCAGTGAGATGTTCAGTGGGCTTGGCCGCTGGGTCATAAATCTCCCGTCCCTTGGCTCCCCCATAAGCGAAGGCACGGGCAATGCCGATTGCCCCCATTGCATCCAGGCGGTCGGCGTCCTGCACCGCTTTCCCTTCCAGGGAAAGCGGTGGTTGCTCAACTGCTGCTCCTTTGAATGAAATTCCGGCGATTATCTGGCAGACTTGATCGATGACGCTGGGCTCAATGCCCAGGGAGTCCATCCATTCTTTGGCCCTGGTCGGGCCGACTGATAAATCGCCATCATGAAACTTCCAATCGGCAATGTCATGGAGCAAGGCAGCCAGTTCTACGACCAAAGGATCGGCCTGCTCCGCATGGCCGATCCTCTTCGCCATTTTCCAGACTCGGTACA
>Ga0194057_10001759_pt1 | contig 10752 bp, 9 predicted proteins | sample SepL4415m_MetaG_FD_155474 | JGI IMG/M metagenome (GOLD analysis project Ga0194057, IMG submission 155474) | Anoxic zone freshwater microbial communities from boreal shield lake in IISD Experimental Lakes Area, Ontario, Canada - Sep2016-L442-15m | ecosystem: Environmental > Aquatic > Freshwater >...
ACGGGAAGCTGTCTCAATCGCTGGCAGGGCTACTTCGCGTTCCGTGTCACTCAGTTGGAGCACTGCGATCACAGGCTTACGGTCGCCGCTTGCCGTTACAAGGCCGCTTGCGACCCTCAGTACGTCAGCAATCCCGCGTGCCGTAACAACCGCAGGGCGTCCGCTAGCCCTTGCTGCGCCATCAGCGGCATGCGCGGCCGCCTGCGGGTCACGCATTGCGATAGCCCCAATCTCGAGGGCAAGTGATCCGGAAGCTAGAACGGGCAACTCTGCGGTCTTGCTTAGTTCTGCTTCTGTCGCCATCGGGCCGAGCCTATCGCCCACCGCGCAATATCAGGAGCGTGGGTCTCGCTGACGATCGCGTGCTGGCGATCTGCCAACAGCTCCGATCGCCGGCGTTATGCCCTTGAAGCGCCTTAGCCGCAGGGCATTACCGATAACAAACAGGCTCGAGAAGGCCATCGCCGCCGAAGCAATGATTGGCTGCAGCAGACCAGCGACAGCGAGTGGCAGCGCAGCGACGTTGTAACCGAACGCCCAGGCAAGGTTCCAGCGGATTGTCGACAGCGCCTTTCGTGAAAGCAGGATTGAGTCAGCGATCAGACGTGGGTCAGGGCGCAGAAGAGCGAGATCGGCAGCCTCTACTGCAGCATCCGCCCCGCCACCAACGGCGATGCCAAGGTCGGCGGCTACGAGCGCAGGCGTGTCATTGATCCCATCGCCAGCCATCGCCACGCGCTTTCCGGTTGCTTGGATCTCACTGACTGCAGATGACTTACCAGCCGGCAGAACTTCAGCCCTGACCTCGCTAATCCCCAACTGGGCGGCAACCACTTCGGCTGCTGCTCGCGAATCACCGGTAAGCAGGACAGGCCGAGCGCCAAGGCTCTTGATCGCTTCTACCGCCTGCGCAGCACCCTCGCGCAGACTGTCCGACATCCCGGCCACAAGCCGAACCTCTCGATCCCAACCAGCCGCAACAACTGCGCGGCCCAGCTCACGCTGTGAATCAACGGCAGCGCCCAGCGCATTGAGGCCAAGACCTTCCGCGACGAGGTGTTCCGGCCGACCAACGGTGACTCGCGTTCCATTGACAGTTGCAGCGACACCAAGTCCGCCCTGTTCGAGCAGATCCTCAAGCACCATTGCCTCTGTCGGTGCAGTTGCTTCAGCAGCAAGCGACCTAGCCGCAGGATGCGATGAGGCCGCCGCGACGCTCCCAGCGATCGCGAGCACCTCCGAGCGATCGTTCCCTTCAGCAACGAACAGTTCAGCAACTGCCAGCTGCCCGGTTGTGAGGGTTCCCGTCTTATCGAGAACAACAACATCAACATTTCGACTTGCCTCGAGAGCTTCCGGTCCTCTTACGAGAATCCCAAGCTGGGCGCCACGGCCTGAGGCGACCAGCAGGGCCGCTGGTGTAGCTAGTCCGAGCGCACATGGGCAGGCAACAACCAACACGGCAACCGCTGCAGTCAGCGCGCCTGCCGCGCTCGCCCCAACTAGCAGCCAGCCAATGAATGTCAGCACTGCGAGGACGATCACGCTGGGGACAAAAATCGCACTGACCTGATCAACGATCTTCTGCACCGGCGCCTTGCGTGCCTGAGCATCACGAACAATCGCGGCGATCCTTGAGAGCTCGGTGTTCTCGCCGACTTCTGTCGCCCTAACGATCAGCCTGCCGCCAACATTGACTGTCGCGCCGGCGACCATGTTGCCCGGCCCGACCTCCTCGGGCAGGCTCTCGCCGGTCAGAATTGAGCGGTCCACCGAACTGCTGCCCGCCTCAACTTCACCGTCAGTAGCGATCCGCTCGCCCGGTTTAACGACGAATCGGTCGCCAACCAGCAGTTCGGCAGCGGGTACAGATCGCTCACTGCCGTCAGCGTCAACAACGGTAGCCGCCGGTGGAACAAGGTCAAGCAGCGCTTCGACGGCAGCGCCCGCCCGACTCTTTGCACGACTTTCCAAAACTCTGCCGAGCAGTACGAGAGTCGTAACCGCAGCAGCAACTTCGAAGTAGACATCGCTCCCAGCTGCTGATCGATCAAGCGTCAAGTCAAAGCCCATCGTCATTGACGATTCGCCAGCGCCCCCGAAGATCAGTGCGCCAAGCGACCATCCCCACGCAGCTAAGACACCAAGCGAAACAAGCGCATCCATGCCAACGCTGCGATGTCGCAACGAGAGAAACGCAACTCGATGAAATGGCCAAGCGCCCCAGAGGGCAACTGGAGTAGCGAGTACGAGCGACACCCACGCCCAGCCGTTGAATTGCAGCGCTGGGATCATCCCGATCGCCAGCAAGGGAACCGTTAGGCAGGCACTGACCGCAAGTCGCGGTCCAAGTCCATCGCCTGAGGCCATTCCATGCGAAGCGTGATCGTGCTGCTCGCCGCCATTCGATTGCGAGTGATGAGCACCAGCAATAGCAGCCCCATAGCCGACCGACTTGACCGCTTCAAGGATCTTGTCCTGCGTGCTAGTCAGCGGCTCGAAACTAACCCTTGCTGAATCGGTCATCGCGTTTACCGATGCGTCGACTCCCGGCAGCCCATTAAGCGCTCGTTCGACCTTTACGGCGCAACCAGCACATGTCATTCCCGAGATGCTTAGGTCAAGAACCTCCGGCCGATCTGGAGTTACCTTTTCGCCAGTAGTCACGGATCAGAGAGTAGCCCGGCGCTGAGTGGCCTGCGACAGAGACTAGGCAGCGGAGCGATCGTCGCCCGACCACGTCGGTCGCGGTCAATCAGCCGTCATCTCGCTTCTCAGCCTGGACGGCATCCCATTCGCCAGTGACTATTTCCTGCTGCACCTTTACATCGATGGCATGTTCGCTTGTCTCTGGGTCAACACTACGAAGCTGCCGTGCGCGCAACCTTCGGAAGCCGCCGATCTCGAGTACGGCAACGACCTGAATGCTGACCGCAAGCGCCAGCAGGCCAAGCAGTACGAGCAGCAGAGTCCAGCCGAGGTTGAAATGACCATGGTCATCGCTGTACGGGACGAAGCGCAGCGCAACAGCAAACAGGCCAAGCAGAAAGGTCCAGAGGTAGAGATAGATGACGGTTCTCCGCGCCGAAAATCCAACCCGCGCAAGCCGATGGTGAAAGTGATTCTGGTCGGCTTGATGAACAGGCCGCCCATATCGCAGGCGCTTAGCTACGACAAAGCCACTGTCAAGCAGCGGAACGGCAAGGATCATCAGCGGCAGGATCAGCGCAACAACAGCGTTCGTCTTGAGGGTTCCCTGGACGGCCACACAACCGATCAGCAGACCAAGCAGGTTCGCGCCACTGTCCCCCATGAATACTTTCGCCGGCGGGAAGTTATGGAACAGGAAGCCAAGCGCCGAGCCCGCGACAATCGCTGCGAGAACTCCGGCCGCTGCGCGATCGAGGTCAAATGCGATCACCGCGAAGGCAACCGAGCCAATCGCGCAAACCCCTGCGGCGAGACCATCAACTCCATCTGAGAAGTTGACGACATTCATCAGCGCGACCAGTCCAAATACCGTCAGGGGTCCGGCGGCCGCACCGAGGTTGACTGACCCAACAAACGGCAGCGTCAAGACCGCAACCTTGACGCCAACCGCAACTGGAATGATCGCCGCGATTATCTGGCCAAGCAACTTCCAGCCAGCAGCAAGCTCAACGGCATCATCAATTGCTCCGATCACGGCAATGACAATCGCTGCGACGAGAATCCCTTTGGTTTCAGCGTCCCATGGCAACCAGATCAGACCGGCGACCAAGACCGCCGCGAGCATTGCGAGACCACCAAACAGTGGTGTTGCACGCTCCGAAAGTCCACGGGCGCGCGGCTCGTCGATTGCCCCGACCCGAGTCGCTAAACGGGCGGCCAGCGGCGTCAGAGCGGCTGATACGAGCATCGCCGCGAGAAACGCGTAGAGGGCATCTAGTGAAGTCACCACGGTGTCAGACAAGAGTGGCAGGCGCCGCGGCCCACACCGCCTGCTTCTGGCAGGTCAGGCAGGCGCGGCCGTCTCGAGGCTCGCATAGAGCGGGAAGGACTCGGCAATCGCCGCAGTTCGTGCCGTCAGCTCCTCTCGCTTCGATTCGAAGTCCGGTCCAAGCGCTTCCGCAATCACACTGCCAACCTCATTGAAGTCCTCAACAGCCAATCCTCGGGTCGCGAGAGCTGGCGTACCAATCCTCAATCCCGAAGTGACCATCGGTGGCCGTGGGTCAAATGGAACGGCATTGCGGTTGACGGTGATGCCAATCGTGTCAAGCCTGTCCTCAGCCTGACTTCCATCCAATTCGCTCTCTCGCAAGTCAACGAGCACGAGGTGCACATCAGTTCCCCCGGTCAGAACGCTGACACCATCGCCAGCTGACAGAAGCTGTTTAGCGACCGCCTGAGCTCCGGCAATCGTTCGTTCCTGCCGCTCGCGGAATGAGTCGGTCATAGCGAGCTTGAAGGCAACTGCTTTGCCCGCAATTACGTGCTCGAGTGGACCGCCTTGCTGACCTGGGAAGACACCTTGATTGATTTGCTTCTTGAGCTCTTCGCGACAGAGAATCAAACCGCCGCGGGGGCCGCAGAGGGTCTTGTGGACTGTTGTCGTTACAACATCGGCGTGCGGAACCGGGCTTGGATACAGACCGGCTGCGACCAATCCCGCGAAGTGGGCCATGTCGACGAGCAGCATCGCGCCAACCTCGTCAGCGATCTCCCGGAAGGCGGCAAAGTCAAGCTGACGAGGGTAAGCCGACCAGCCAGCAATGATCAGCTTCGGTCGCCTCTCCTTTGCAACAGCAGCGACAACATCCATGTCAACGAGGAATGTCTCGGGGTCGACTCCGTAGGAAGCAACATCGAAGAGCTTGCCAGACATGTTCAGCTTCATGCCGTGGCTTAGGTGACCGCCATGAGCAAGCTCAAGGCCAAGGATCGTGTCGCCGGGATTGAGCAGCGCGTGGTAGACGGCAGCATTGGCCTGCGCGCCGGAGTGTGGCTGAACATTGGCGTGTTCAGCACCAAACAGCTCCATTGCCCTGTCGATCGCAAGCTGCTCGGAAACATCAACGCTTTCGCAGCCGCCGTAATAGCGCTTGCCTGGGTAGCCCTCTGCGTACTTGTTAGTCAGTACCGACCCTTGGCACTCCATGATCGCCCGTGGCGCAAAGTTCTCGGATGCGATCATCTCGAGTGTTTGCTGCTGGCGGCGTGTTTCGGCCAGAAGAACATCATTGATCTCCGGATCGATCTCACTTAGCGGCCGGTCAAGCCAATCTGCTGGAAGGTCGGTCATACGGTCTTCGGCTCCTTTTCTATCGCCGTTATCTCCTCAACTCGGCGGGCGTGGCGTCCACCCTCAAAATCGGTCGTTAGGAAACTGTCCAGAATCAAGACTGCCTCGTCTCCAGCGATACGCCCCGCTCCGAGTGCGAGCAGGTTCGCATCGTTATGGCGTCGCGACATCTCGGCCTCCTGCGGATCATGCGCATTGACGGCACGAACCCGATCGAACTTATTCGCCGTGATCGCCATGCCAACACCAGAGCCGCAGATCAGGATTCCCCGGTCAGCCTCGCCCTTCGACACCATCCGTGACACCAGCGCAGCATAGGTCGGATAATCAACGGCTTCCGTCGTCTCTGGCCCAAGATCAAGTGGCTGGTGACCCAGTTCCATGAGGTGATCGTAGAGCTGCTGCTTGAGAGCAACTCCATGGTGGTCTGAGGCGAGGGCGATCTTCATCTCAATCTGCGGCCAAGCTACCAGAGCGCACCCACCGCTCAGCCGCTGCCGTAGCCGCTAGCCCAGCAGTTCAGTGATCTGCTCGGCTGGCATGGCACCTTCCCGAATCAGAGTCCACTCTCCAAGCCTTTCGTAATCGAGCATGCCGATCACAGTGGAAGCTAGCCCTGGCAGCTCACCGCCGTCAAGGATTAGGTCACATCCCTCACGGATTGAGGACGGAATCTCTTCCAGCGTTCGCGGGTCAGGGCCACCTGCCAGATTCGCAGACGACTGAATAACCGGCCAGCGGACTTCACCAAGTGGAGCAATAGGCCCCTCGCAACGCGGAACCCGCAGACCAAGGATTGAGTGATCACCCGTGCAGGCAAGCGGAAAGCGGCCGAACGGATTCGGCAGCAGCAGCGTTGCCGGGCCGGGTAACAGTCGCCTAACCGCCTCAACCGACCGCGGCCCAAGGTCAGGTAGGGCTGCGAGCGCTAGGTCAACATCAAAGAACATCACGGCTGCCGGTTTGTCGGGGACTCTGCCCTTGAGCGCGTAGAGGCGAGTGACAGCCTGTTTGTCGTCGGCTTCGCACGCTAAGCCGTAGACGGTGTCGGTCGGCATCACGGCGACACCACCGACCGACATGCAGCGCTCGAACAGCTCGCCATCACCGCTGTTCACTTCTGACCGCCTGCTCTAAGCTGACAGCCGCTAACAACTCGCTCAATCCCAGCTAGGTCGCGGATGATCTCAACCTGTTGCCACCCGGCCTGACGGACAGCATCGGCAACCTCAGACGCCTGTCCTTGACCTAACTCCAGCGCAATCCTCCCGATCCCCCGTTCAGCCGCAGCGGCAACCAGCAAAGTGATTAGTTCCAATCCCCCTTCTCCTGGACTAAGCGCCGACTGAGGTTCATATTTCGCGACTTCAGGTTCGAGATCGCTCAGATCAGAAGCTGGCACATACGGCAGGTTTGAAACAAGCGCATCGGGAGTCCCGGTAACAGCATCGAGCAGGTTTCCCGCGGAAAACGAGACAGTCAAATCGAGCCGCTCAGCGTTGTCAATTGCCACTGCGAGCGCCTCTGAATCAACATCGGTAGCGCTTACATCAAGGTCGGGTCGCTCATCAGCGATCGCCAGTGCGATCGCCCCACTCCCGGTACCTACATCAACGATGCTCGCTCCTTCAGGAAGCTCAATTGCCCATTCGACGAGCAGCTCACTCTCAGGCCGTGGAATTAGAACTCGGCGATCGACAGTTAGCTCGAGTCGTCTAAACCAGCGACTGCCAATCAAGTAGGCAACCGGTTCGCGTTCCTGACGGCGAAGAAATAGCTGTTCGGCCCGCTCAGCGCTTTCGCGACCGACAATTGCCTCTGGCGACCTGCGCAGACCAGCGCGGTCTGTTGCGAGGACGTCGGCGACTAGCAGCTCGGCATCAAGTTGCGGACTCGCGCAGCCGGACTCAGCAAGACGCTTAGCTCCGCTGCGGACCAGCTCGCCAACAGTTTCCTGATGCTGCTCGGCTGGAGCCGGCAAATCCGCGGCCATGCTCACTCTCCGCTGGCCTGCGCCTCAAGTCGTTGACGCTTTTCATCGTCCTGAAGCGCGGCGGTGAACTCATCTAATCCGCCATTCAATACGCCATCAAGATCATGGAGTAAAAGTCCAACGCGATGGTCCTTGACGCGCCGCTCGGGGAAGTTATAGGTACGGATCTTCTCTGCTCGCTCGCCTGTTCCAACCTGAGCAGAGCGATCGGCATCAAGCTTCGCCCGCTGCTCCGCCATTGCCCGTTCATGCAGCCTTGCCCGCAGGACTCGCATCGCCTTCTCGCGGTTCTGCAACTGACTCTTCTCGTCCTGCATCGAGACAACTACGCCGGTTGGCTTGTGAGTGATTCGTACAGCCGAGTCGGTCGTATTGACCGACTGCCCACCTGGCCCAGATGAGCGATAAACATCGATTTGGAGGTCAGACTGCTCAATTGCTACATCAACATCTTCAACCTCTGGAAGGACAGCGACTGTGGCGGTTGAGGTATGGATTCTGCCCTGGGATTCCGTCTCAGGAACCCGCTGGACACGGTGCGTTCCACCCTCAAACTTGAAGACGGAGTAGGCGCCACGGCCCTTAACCGCAAATGTGGCACTACCTTCACCGCTGCTCAACTCCTCTGTCTGGAATCCACGCTGTTCGGCATAGCGGGCGAGCATCCGATGTAGGTCTGCTCCCCAGAGGGTCGCCTCATCTCCACCGGCACCGGGTCGGATCTCAATGATCACATCACGCTCATCATTCGGATCCTTCTCAACCATCGCGAGCCGCAGATCCTCAACAAGCGCCTCCGCGCGTTGACGGGCGTCAGCAGCCATTTGGCGCATTTCCGGATCCTCTGCCTCCTCAAGCAGCTCAAGCGCGCCCTGTTCATCATCAATTGCCCTGCGCCACTGAGCAGTCAGCCGCGCTGGCTCCTCAAGCTCGGCGTAGGCACGGCTAGCAGCCTCAAAGGCCGCGCGATCGCCGATCGTCTCCGGATCACCTAGCGCCGCCTCAAGTTCAGCGAAGCGCTTCTCAATCCGTTCTACGAGCTCCTCAATCAAGTCTCTCTCCCCAATTGGCAGCAGGCGATTAGGCTGCTACCTCAAGACCGGCACTTGCGGCCAGCTCAAGATCTTCAGGCTTCTCACCATCAATTACTGACTGAAGCGCGGCGATCGCTACTTCGAGTTGAGCATGATCTGGCTCGCGAGTAGTAAGCCGTTGGAGCTGTAAGCCTGGCCACATCAGATGGCGGACCCATGCCTTCGATCGATTGCGTCCGAACCAGCGGATCGCCTCAAACGAAAGTCCCGCGATCAGTGGAACTCCAAGGATTCGTGAGAGAACGAGCCAGTACCAAGCCGGCAGTCCAAGCGGAGCGAAGACGAAGATCGCAATCACCATCACGATCAGCAGGAAGCTGGTTCCACAGCGAGGGTGCAGCCGTGAGTACTTGTCCGCGTTTTCCGGAGTGAGCGGCTGGCCTGCCTCATAACAGGCGATTGTCTTGTGCTCGGCGCCGTGGTATTCAAAAACGCGCCGTAAATCAGGCATCTTCGCCAGCAGCGCCAAGTAGCCGAGGAAGATCGCCGTACGCAGCAGTCCCTCAACGAGCCAGAACAGCCAGCCGGAGGCCAGCTGGTCGCGGAGCAGGCTGGTCAGCCCGACCGGAATAACGAAAAACAGGCCAATTGCGAGGACTAGCGAGAGAACCATCGCGCCGATCCATGCTCCCCGTGAGAGTTCCTCCTCCTCACCGAGTTGAATGTCAGCGCTTAACTGCAAAGCGCGGAAGCCGATCGCAAGTGACTCCCACAGCGCGACTACACCGCGGACAATCGGCAGCCGCAGAAACCTATGACGCCGCAGAACCGACTGGAGCGGGAAGCTCCGAAGCTCAATCTCGCCCTCCGGCTCGCGGACCGCTACCGACCAGAGGCCGATGCCGCGCATCATTACTCCTTCTAAGACCGCCTGGCCGCCAATCGGGGCGTCCTTGCCAGCCATCAGGCGCCCATCCGCTAGGCGCACCGGCTCGCCGACCTGAGCGCTCACCTGAGCAGTCCGCTCAGCTGTCTGGCTGGCTCTTGGCGGCGCGCCGCTTGAAGCGCTCAACACGACCGCCTGTGTCGACAAGCTTCTGGCGTCCCGTATAGAACGGGTGACACTCGGAGCAGATCTCGACGATGATTTCCGGCTGGGTCGAGCGCGTCACGAACTCGTTGCCGCAATTGCAGCGCACGTGTGCCTCGACATATTCTGGGTGGATCGCGGAACGCATCGCGGTCTAGTTTAGCGGGGCGGGCGATCCAATGACTCGGTCGCAGCGGTACGCACCGATTCAGTCGGCCGGCGCAGGGCAAAAAACTTCCCAAATATTGTTGTCGGACCTACTCTCACCAAGCCTATTTGCAGGATCAACCTCAATTTGATCTGTACGCCCCGCTGGAGCCGGGCTGACAGGAACATCAAGTTTGACCGGCAAGGAATGGCCCGCACTTATCGGACCAACAGAGGCAATCCAACGTGTCCCAGAGACAATCGTCTGCACCGTCGTGGCCGCTGAGCGCCCCTTGCCAACGTTGGCGACTGTCACCTCGTACCTAACCTTTCCAGCCGGTGCAGGTTTGACAATCGCGACGCCTGTGATCTTTAGGTCGGGACGGAGATCAGGTTGAGTGCAACTGACGGGCGCAAGTGTTCGTTGTGAGATCAGATTTCCGCGCGACCCGAACCAGCGCACATCCACATTCAGGCGATAGCCGGCTGGAGCAGCGAGCCCAGCAATGCTCTTGCTCGCCTCCCAGTGAGTTGTCGGGGCAGCGTTTTGGAACTTCCAGACCTCCAGGCCAGCTGCATACTTGGTCTGCTCACGCCCGCCCGCAAGCGTCTCGCGCAGGTGGAAGCGCACCGCCATCCGACTTACATGGGCGGCGCCGTAGATCGACACTCGAGCTGCCAAGGAGCGCTGAGAGGCAAGCGATCCAGTTGTGCACGCAGTCCGTGTGAGCGATGCCCGATAGGTCGAGGCTGCGGTCGCAGAAACAGTCGGAGCGATTGCGGTCGCACCAACTGGCGCTAGCGCGCACGAACAGATTGTCGCAAGGGCGACGAATATTCCTCTACGCATAATCACCACTCTTACCAACCCGACGGAACTCCGCAAGTTGCGACCGTCAGAAAGTTAAGCTCAGGTGATCTGGTAAAGAGGCCCATCGCCGCCCTCAGGCGGCGTAAGCCGACCGCCCTTGGCCGTGATCGCTCCGCACTGCACGCAGTTCGTGTAATTGACCGTGACGTCGACCGGCCCACTCTCAGGAGCGTCCTCGGGGATTTCGTATACGCCCGCTGGACACATCCACTTCCAAGTCTCCGCGATCTCGCGTGGAACATTCGTCTGAACACGGATGTGATTTGGCGCATCGTCACGGGTCTGATTACCGGTGATGTAGACGCTTGAGAGCTTGTCGAATGTCAACTTGCC
>Ga0194057_10001762_pt1 | contig 10740 bp, 15 predicted proteins | sample SepL4415m_MetaG_FD_155474 | JGI IMG/M metagenome (GOLD analysis project Ga0194057, IMG submission 155474) | Anoxic zone freshwater microbial communities from boreal shield lake in IISD Experimental Lakes Area, Ontario, Canada - Sep2016-L442-15m | ecosystem: Environmental > Aquatic > Freshwater...
GCGATGGTGCGCGATCGTCTGGCCGAGCCCGACGCCGCCACCGGTTTCTTGCTTGACGGCTACCCGCGCACCGTCGACCAAGTCGGCGAACTTGACGCGATGCTTGCTCTCGCCGGGGTCGCTCTTGACACGGTCGTCGAGCTCATCGCCGATGTCGACGAGGTGGTCGCACGGCTTCTCGAGCGGGCAAGTCAGCAAGGCCGCGCCGATGACACCGAAGAGGTCATTCGCCGCCGTCTTGAGGTGTATGGCGAGCAGACAGCACCCCTCACCGCCGCCTACGCCGAGGTGGGTCTGCTCGTGCAGGTCGATGGCATGGGAACAGTCGATGAAGTCACCGCGCGCCTGCTTGATGCGCTCGGGGCTTAGCGCGGGTTCACATGTTCCGACGCAAGGGACGCATTGAGATCAAAACGCCAGCGCAATTCGCACTGATGCGCGAGGCGGGCTTGGTGGTCGCTCGCACACTGGAGTTGCTGCGCGTTGAAACCCGGCCTGGAATCACCACTCTGGATCTGGATGAAGTGGCGCGAGAGAGTCTGACCTCAGAAGGTGCCGCATCGTCTTTCCTTGGCTACCACGGATTTCCTGCGGTGGTGTGCTTGTCGGTCAATGACGAGGTGGTGCACGGAATCCCAGGTGATCGGCGGCTGCGCGATGGCGACATCCTGTCGATCGATTTCGGCGCCATCGTCGAGGGTTGGCATGGCGACGCGGCACTCACTGTTGCCGTCGGAGAGATCGACGCCGCTGACGCCCTTCTCAGCGAGGTCACCGAGCAGAGTTTGTGGGCTGGAATTGCGGCCACTCGCGCGGGTGCTCGACTGAGCGATATCGGCCACGCAGTGGAAACGTCGGTTCTGTCCAGGGGCGAGTACGGCATTATCGAGGAGTACGTGGGGCACGGTATTGGCTCGGCGATGCACATGGACCCCAGTGTGGCGAATTATGGTGAGCCCGGCCATGGCCCTGTGCTTGAGGTGGGGATGGCACTGGCGATTGAGCCGATGGTGGTTCGCGGCCTGCGCCACGTACACACCCTCGACGACGGCTGGACGGTCGTCACCGACGACGGTTCACGCGCTTGCCACTGGGAGCACACGGTGGCAATTACCGCAGAGGGGCCATGGGTGTTGACGGCACTCGACGGCGGGTCGGCGCGGCTTGGTGTGCCGACAAACTGACGTTTCGCCATGCGGGACGTTCGTTTCCCTCCAAGGCACCCAGGGTCCAGTCTTCAGTGCATCGGTGACTCAGGTCACAGCCGAGCCCTACGGAGGCATTGATGCCCAAGCTCCCCCGATCAGCGTGGTACGACCTCACCCGAGACATGAACTGGAATGTCTCGTACGTCGACGAGGCGGAGGTCTGGCCCGACGATCTCTCGCACAGCCTCGACATCCCCGCCGAGAGTTGGTGGACGTGGGATGAGCCCTACAAGATCACCTACCCCGAGTACGTCCACAACCAGACTGGCAAGGACGAGTCGGTTTACGCCGTTAACCAGGTGGTAAGCCGCTCGAAGATGTTCGACAACCTCGACCCCGGCTGGAAGGCGGCCATTACCGCTCACTACGGCGCGATTGCGGTGCCCGAATACGTTGCCGGCATCGGTGAGGCTCGGATGGCCCGGTTCGGTCGGGCGGCGGCGTGGCGCAACATGGCGACATACGGAACCCTGGACGAGACCCGTCACGGTCAAATCCAGACCTTCTTCCCGCACGGCATGCTTGACCGCGAACCTCGACTTGACTGGGCCCACAAGGCGATGCACACCAATGCGTGGGGTGCAATTGCAGCCCGTCACTTGTTTGACGACATGTTTACCGCCAATGACGCTGTGAGCATGGCGTTGCAGTTGACGTTCACGTTCGAGACTGGCTTCTCCAACCTGCAATTTCTGGGCATGGCAGCGGACGCAATGCAGGTGGGTGACCTTGACTTCAGTTCGCTGATCTCCAGCATCCAGACCGACGAAGCACGGCACGCGCAGCAAGGCGAGCCCACGATGAAGATCCTCGTCGAGAACGGAAAGAAGGAGGAGGCGCAGGCGCTCATCGACCACATGTTCTGGCGCTCATGGAAGATTTTCGCGCTGCTGACCGGTGCTTCGATGGATTACTACACACCGCTGGAGAGCCGCAGCCACTCATTCGGCGAGTTCATGAACGAGTTCATTATCAAGCAGTTCACCGACCAGTTTCGCGACTTCGGGCTTGAACTGCCGTGGTATTGGGAAGAGCACTTCCTCAACGAGCTCAAGTGGTACCACCACGCCACACACATGGGCGTGTACTTCTGGCGTCCCACGGTGTGGTGGAACCCGGATGCCGGCGCGAGCCCAGAGGAGCGCGACTGGCTCGAGGAGAAGTACCCAGGGTGGAACGACAGCTTTGGCAAGATCTGGGATGTCATCGGAGAGAACGCGCGCGCAGGGCGCATCGAGAACACGCTGCCCGAGACACTGCCGATGATCTGCAACATGTGCCAGATCCCCCTGTGTAACCCGGCGGGTTACCTCATGGGCTACCTCGATAGCCCCGAACCGTTCATCCACATCCACAACGGTCGTAAGTACTCGTTCTGCAGTAAGCCTTGTCAGTGGATCTTCGAGCAGAGCCCGGGGCGCTTCCAGGGCCACCTGAACTTCATTGATCGCTTCCTCGCGGGGATGATCCAGCCGCCGAACCTCATGGGCGGTCTGGCCTACATGGGGATCTCTCCGGCGGAAATGGGCCAGGACGCAACCGACTTCGAGTGGGCCATGCCGCGCAAGCCCGCCACCAAGGCAAGTTGAGGGAGGAGAGGAATATGGCACTGTTCCCAGCGCAGGCGATCTTCGAGGGTGATTTCGTGGTGCTGCTCGTTCCGGTGGATGACGAGCAACCCATGAGTGAGGTAGCGCAGGCGGTTGCCCATCACGTGGTGGGCAAGCGAGTTGCGCCGCAGGACCGGCCGCTGCAGGTTTCGCATAATGGTGAGGTTCTGGCAGATGACTCGACCATCGCCTCGCACCAGATTCCTCCACTCGATGTGCTGAGGGTCGCGTACGCGTGAGCGTCGACGTGGCGTGGCACTCGGTCGTCGACCTTGCCGAATTCTGGGAAGGCGAACTCTACGACACCCAACTAGGCGATGACCATGTGCTGCTAGTGCATCTGCCTGGTACGGAGGTGCGGGCCTTTCAGGGCCTGTGCCCCCACCAGGAAGTGCTTCTAGCCGACGGCGAATGGGATGAAGATACCGGCACGCTGCTGTGTGGCGGTCATCGATGGGAGTTCGACATGCGTACCGGCAAGGGGATCAACCCCGCGGGCTGCACGTTGTTCGAGTTCCTCGTGCGGATCGAGGGCGACACCGTCATGGTGGGCGTCCCGCAGGACGGCGAACGCCACTACCTGCGTGCCAACGAGAGTGAGTGAGGAACTGATGGGTCAGAGTGCAGTTGACAACGGCAAGTACGTCGGGCCGGTGGTTCGAGGATTTGATCCTGATCTCGCCGACGCAATGATTGCTGCAATCGAGGAGGACAATCCCGGGCGCGAGGTCATCGTTGATGATCGGGGTGGGTACATCCGCGTCAGCGTCTCGCAGGAATGCCGTTTGACCCGCGCAAGTCTGGTTGATGCGCTGGGTCGCGACTTCGCACTTTCCGAGCTTGAGCCGAGCCTTTCGGGCTTTGCCGGGCGCATGAGGCTCGATGAGAACGAGGTCATCTGGTACCTCGAGAGAGAGGACTGATCATGACCACCAACAACACGCGACGTCCGATGAAGACGTGGAGCTTGCTGGGCGACGTGCGCAAGAAGCCGTCGACGTACGAGGTTGTCACCGCTAAATTCCACTATCATTTTCGCCGCGATCCCGCGCCCTTCGAACTAGATCCCGAAGTACCGCTCAATCTCTGGTACCTCAAAAACCGGGAGGGCTCACCCCTCATGGTGGAAGACTGGGAGGGCTTCCGCGACCCGGCTCGCCTGACCTACCGCGACTATGTTCTTCTGCAGGACAAGCACGAGATCTACGTCGATCAACTAATTGATCAACACGAGGCTGCAGGCAGTGCCGGTGCGCTCTCAAGCGGGTGGGTCGCGACGCTGCGCGATGTGCTGGTTCCACTGCGTTTCCCTTTGCACGTGTTGCAGATGGTGTCGATTTACGTTGGTCAGATGGCTCCCTCGTCATTCATTACCAACTGCGCCAATTTCCAGTCGGCCGATGAACTTCGTCGAATTCAACGCATCGCGTATTGGACGAAGGTCCTGGCCAATGCCCACGGTGACGATCTCGCTGACACTGAGACGGCGCGTGGCCCATGGGTCAATGGTGAAGCGTGGCAGCCTTTGCGTGAACTACTCGAAAATCTGCTCATCGCCTACGACTGGGGTGAGGCGTTTGTGGCGCTTAACCTTGCGGTCAAGCCAGCGATTGATGAACTGGTAAACACGCAGTTGGCCGATCTGGCCCGTCTCAACGGAGATGAGTTCGTCTCCAACCTTCTGGTGGCACTTCGAGGTGATTCCGAGCGCAGCAGCGACTGGACATCGGCGCTCGTCTCGTACACCGTTGCGCAGGACCCAGCGATGCAGCCCATCATTGACGGGTGGGCCGCCGAGTGGCGGCCGCGCGCGATCGCTGCCTGTGCGCCTATCGCAGCGCTGTTCGAAGCGGCGCCGGTCCCGATGGCTGCCGACGACGTGATGGAGGCTGTCGCTTCGGCAGTTGACAGGGCGGGCTCGCCCGTCGGATGACAGCCAAGAGGGTGCGAACAGTCACACTCGAGCCGTCAGGCGTCACTTTCACTGCCGCTCCCGGGCAGCGCCTCTTAGAGGCTGCCCGGGATGCGGGGGCGTGGCTGCCCTTCGAGTGCGGGTGGGGTTCGTGCAGTTCCTGTAAGACCACACTGGTTTCAGGCTTGGTGGAAAGCCTTCTTCCTGACGCTCCTGCCATCAGCGACCGTGATGCTAGGCGCGGACGCATTCTGCTGTGTCAGTCGTCAGCACTCACCGACGTCATACTTCGACCACTTCGAGTGGACGACTCAGCACCCGCGGGCAGACACACACGCCGACTTGCCGGCCGAGTCGAGTGCCTCACCAAGGTGGGTCCAAGCCTGTTCGAGCTGCGAATTAACGTGGGATCCCCACTTGATTTTAGGGCCGGACAGTTCGCGATCCTCGAGAATGGCGACGGCCTGCGACGCTGCTACTCCCTCGCTGGAACAGCGGGCGAGTCGACAGCGCGGTTTGTTTTCAAGTGCTACGAGGGTCGACCGATGTCGACTTGGCTCAGTACGTGCCTAGTAGGAGACTCTCTCACGGTGGAAGTTCCCTACGGCGATGTGTGGCTGCGACCGGGCCAGCGCGGGATGCTGATGATTGCCGGAGGAACGGGAATTTCAGCCATCATTTCGTTGGTGCGCGAGGCAGCGACGAGCCACCGAACCAGGGAACTTACCGTGTTGTACGGCGCGAGGTCGGCGGCGGAACTGGCATTACTCACGGAGTTGCGCGGACTTGTCGATGCGCATGGCTCCGCACGGCTCGTCGCCATGGCCGAGGAAGGCCCAACGGAGGCCCCCGTCGAGTCTGGACGGGTTACTGATGTGTTGGCTCAACTGACTGTCAATGACCACGACGTTTATTTGGCGGGTCCGCCGGCGATGGTCGACGCGGTCGACATTTTGTTGGAGGAACGAGGCGCGCAACGGGACCGGCTCTTTGTCGATCGTTTCGGCTGAGGCGTGAGAGCACACCATCGGGGCTCACAAGTCCGATTTGACCGATTAGCCCCCCGGATTGGCACTTCGGGGCTCTGACTGCGTAGACTGGGTCGTCGGCTCGCTGCGAGCTACGTTCCTTCTTGTCTCGACACGGATTGTTCCGATCGAAATACGCGTGGGTTCAGGTCAGCAGTGGTCACCACGCTAGATATTTGATGAGGAGTTGCACGCACTTCATGGCTAAGAAAGACGGCGCCATCGAGCTCGAGGGCACCATCACCGAGTCCCTTCCGAACGCAATGTTTCGGGTTGAACTCGACAATGGCCACAAAGTGCTCGCCCACATCAGCGGCAAGATGCGGATGCACTACATTCGAATCCTGCCGGACGACCGTGTTGTCGTAGAGCTTTCGCCCTACGACCTATCGCGCGGACGCATTGTCTATCGGTACAAGTAAGCGCGCTACCTGCCCTACCTGCCCAACCTGCCCTACATGCACTGCCCACCGCTGTCGTGCCACCAGGCACGGATGCCCGCACGAGAGAGACTTGGGATGAAGGTCCAGCCCAGCGTCAAGAAGATCTGCGACAAGTGCAAGGTCATCCGTCGCCACGGTCGCGTCATGGTTATTTGCGAGAACCCGCGCCACAAGCAACGGCAGGGCTAGTCGTTCGAACGGCACGATCAGCACCGCCTACAACTTCAATTACTTCCCTTACCAGATGGCACCCGACCCCTGATCGCACTCAGATCAGGACGACACCCCCGGCAGCAGGCCGGGGACCCGGCAGCACCACCGCCGGGAACGGTGTCCTCACAGATCCTGCTATTTCCACGAAAGTGAAGTGACACGTGGCACGTCTAGTCGGCGTCGACCTACCCCGCGATAAGCGGCTTGAGGTTGCGCTCACCTATATCTACGGCATTGGCCGTACCCGGTCCCGCGAAATGCTCGCCGCTACCGGCATCAGTCCCGATCTGCGCACCAAGGAACTCACCGAAGATCAGGTGGTTGCCCTGCGCGACTACATCGATGTGAACTTCCGCGTTGAGGGTGACCTCCGACGCGAGGTTTCCGCTGACATCCGACGCAAGGTCGAGATCGGATGTTACCAAGGCATTCGCCACCGCCGCGGTCTTCCCGTGCGCGGTCAGCGCACGCACACAAACGCGCGCACGCGTAAGGGTCCCAAGAAGACCGTCGCTGGAAAGAAGAAGGCAGGCAAGAAGTAATGCCCCCCAAGAGCAAGCAGGCTGGCGCGAAGAAGGTCCGGCGCAAGGAGCGCAAGAACATCGCTCACGGACACGCGCACATCAAGAGCACGTTCAACAACACGATCATCTCAATCACTGACCCCACGGGTGCGGTGATTGCCTGGGCCTCTGCCGGCCAGGTCGGCTTCAAGGGTTCGCGTAAGTCGACGCCGTTCGCGGCCCAGCTTGCTGCCGAATCCGCTGCTCGCCGGGCGATGGAGCACGGCATGAAGAAGGTCGACGTGTTCGTCAAGGGTCCGGGCTCAGGCCGTGAGACCGCCATCCGATCGCTACAGGCCACCGGCCTTGAGGTCGGTTCGATCCAGGACGTCACCCCGGTGCCGTTCAACGGATGCCGCCCCCCCAAGCGCCGTCGCGTCTGACTCGCCGACCTACCACAGGAGACTGAACTCACATGGCTCGTTACACCGGAGCGGACTGCAAGCGCTGCCGCCGGGAGAAAGTGAAGCTCTACCTCAAGGGCTCCAAGTGCGACTCCCCGAAGTGCCCGTTTGACGCTCGACCTTACCCTCCCGGCCAGCACGGTCGTGCGCGGACTAAGGAGAGCGAATACCTGCTGCAGAAGCGCGAGAAGCAGAAGTGCGCGCGCATCTATGGCGTTCTCGAGAAGCAGTTCCGTGGCTACTACGAGGAAGCCAACCGCAAGCAGGGTAAGACGGGTGAAAACCTACTGCGCATCTTGGAGACGAGACTCGACAACGTCGTCTACCGTGCCGGTTTCGCCAAGTCTCGTGACATGGCGCGCCAGTTCGTGCGCCACGGCCACATCATCGTGAACGGTAAGAAGGTCGACATTCCTTCCTTCCGGGTCAGCGAAAACGACATCGTTGAGGTGCGGCCTGCGAGTCGCGAAATGACGCCGTTCATCGTCGCGCGCGCAGAGGCTGGTGAGCGTCCGGTTCCGACATGGCTGGAAGTTATCCCCAACCGCATGCGCGTCCTTGTGCACGCACTCCCGTCACGGGCGCTGATTGACACGGCCGTGCAAGAACAGTTGATCGTCGAGCTTTACTCGAAGTGAACCCCGTTCGCGCCGGCCGCTGTGGCCGTCGCGAACACCGTCTCAGGCGTCATATGGCGGACGCTACGAAAGGACACCAACAGTGCTCATCGCACAGCGGCCCACTCTCACCGAAGAGCCCATTTCCGACAACCGTTCGCGGTTCGTCCTCGAGCCTCTCGAGCCAGGTTTTGGGTACACCCTCGGAAACTCGATTCGTCGCACCCTGCTTTCGTCGATTCCGGGTGCTGCGGTTACCAGCATCCGCATCGACGGCGTGCTGCACGAGTTCACGACCATCCCCGGCGTTGTCGAGGACGTCACCGAACTCATCCTCAACATCAAGAACCTCGTGGTGTCATCTGAGAACGATGACCCGGTCGTGATGTACCTGCGCAAGCAGGGACCCGGCGAGGTCACCGCGGCTGACATCGCCCCGCCCGCGGGCGTGGAGGTTCACAACCCGGAGTTGCACATTGCCAACCTGAACTCCAAGGGCAAGCTCGAGATCGAGCTTGTGGTTGAGCGTGGCCGTGGCTACGTGTCGGCAGTTCAGAACAAGCAGCCCGACCAGCCGATCGGTCACATTCCGGTCGACTCGATCTACTCGCCCGTGCTCAAGGTCACGTACAAGGTTGAGGCCACGCGCGTTGAACAGCGCACCGACTTCGACCGCCTCGTGATTGATGTTGAAACCAAGTCGAGCATCCGTCCGCGTGACGCTGTTGCCTCGGCTGGTAAGACCCTCGTTGAGTTGTTCGGTCTGGCCCGCGAGCTCAACATCGAGGCTGAGGGCATCGACATCGGCCCGTCGCCGATTGACGCCTTTGCCGCTGAGCAGCTGTCAATGCCCATCGAGCAGCTCGACCTGTCGGTTCGCTCGTACAACTGCCTCAAGCGCGAGGGCATCCACACCGTGGGTGAACTCCTCGGTCGTTCCGAGGCTGACCTGCTCGACATCCGCAACTTCGGCGCCAAGTCAATCGACGAGGTCAAGGTGAAGCTGGTGTCGCTCGGACTGGCCCTCAAGGACAGCCCGCCTGGATTCGACCCCTCGCAGGTCGTGTCCTTCTACGACGACGATGACGACGCCGCCTTCGCCGAGGACGAGCAGTACTGAAAAACCCGCCTCGGCTTCCTAGCCGCTGGCACCACGCGATCAAGGAGTAGCAATGCCCACGCCCACAAAGGGTCCGCGTCTGGGAGGTGGTCCCGCGCACGAGCGGCTGATCCTGGCCAACTTGGCCACAGCACTGTTCGAGCACGGGAAGATCACCACCACCGAGGCCAAGGCCAAGCGACTGCGTCCACTGGCCGAGCGACTAATCACGTTCGCCAAGCGCGGCGACCTGCATGCACGCCGCCGCGTCCTGACCGTCGTTCGCGACAAGGGGGTGGTGCACACGCTGTTCGAGGAAATCGGACCGCGTTTCGCCACTCGTCAGGGCGGCTACACCCGCATCGTCAAGATCGGTCCTCGCAAGGGCGACAACGCGCCCATGGCGATCATCGAGCTAGTCGAGCCGCTCTCGGAGCAGGCCGTTGCCGAGGCTGAGGGCGCCCTCAAGCGCGCTGCCAAGGAGCGAGCCAAGGCGCAGGAAGCCCAAGAGACGGCTGCCGCCGCTGCTGCTGCTGCCGTTGCAGCGACGGAAGAGGTTGCTGACGAAGCCGACGCCGACGTCGTCGAGCAGGCTGAGGCCGAGGGCGCTGACGTGGCCGAAGCCGTCGAGGCCGAGACCGCCGAGGCTCAGGAGGCGGCCGACGAGGTCGTCGAGGAAGCTGCCGAGGGCAAGGACGCCTGAGACGGAGACATTCATGACTGAGCCCCTCGACGCATTCGTGTCTGAGGGGCTCAGTGCTGTGAGGTTGCGGTTACTCGTGGCCTATGACGGAACTGACTTCTGCGGGTGGGCTCGCCAGCCCGGACTTCGCTCGGTTCAAGGAATGCTCGACGAAGCAATTGTCACCGCGCTGCGTCTGGATTCGATTCGGGCCGTGTGTGCGGGCCGCACTGACGCGGGAGTTCACGCCCGGGGTCAAGTGGTACACGTCGATGTTCCGGTGAGTAGCTGGGACGTGGTGGCACCGGTTGCGCTGCGCCGACTCAATGGGCTGCTCGCTGCTGATGTTCGCGTGCTGTCGGTCGAGCCCGCCGCACCTGGGTTTGATGCCCGCTGGTCAGCATTGCGACGCCACTACCGGTACCAGGTGAGCGATGGAGTCGGAGATCCTCTGCGGCGTACGACGTGTGCGCATCACGTTGACCCTCTCGACATTGACCGGATGAATGTGGCGTCACAGTGGTTGTTGGGTGAGCATGACTTTGCCTCGTTTTGTCGTGAACGAGAAGGCACGTCATCAGTTCGCACACTTCAGCGCTTCGACTGGGTGCGTGAAGACGACGGCGTCGTGACCGCACATGTGACTGCCGACGCGTTCTGTCACTCGATGGTGCGCTCGCTCGTGGGTGCGTTGCTTCCGGTGGGTGATGGTCGTCGCGCGATCGACTGGCCAGCCCAACTGCTGGCTGCGCGAATGCGTGATGCTGCCGTCACCGTTGCTCCGGCTCGCGGCTTGGTATTGCAGGCGGTCGACTACCCCGATGACGCATCGCTGGCTGAGCAAGCGCGATTGGCGCGACGGTGGCGCGGCGCACCTCAGGACAATCCGATCACTCAGGGCAGCGCATGAGTCACGTCGACGTTGCCCACGTCACTTACACGCTTCCTGATGGTCGAGTTC
>Ga0194057_10001765_pt1 | contig 10726 bp, 14 predicted proteins | sample SepL4415m_MetaG_FD_155474 | JGI IMG/M metagenome (GOLD analysis project Ga0194057, IMG submission 155474) | Anoxic zone freshwater microbial communities from boreal shield lake in IISD Experimental Lakes Area, Ontario, Canada - Sep2016-L442-15m | ecosystem: Environmental > Aquatic > Freshwater...
CACTTCTAGCTTCGTCCGATCAAATTAAATGTGATTAAACTTGTAGATATTATGTTTTTAACCTTTTGGACGAGGGTGCAACTCCCTCCACCTCCACCATATGGGAATTAGGGGCTCTAAAGGCCTCTTTTTTCATGCCATTTTGGTCATTTAAGCTCAAAAATATGCTTACTTTTGGGGTGCAAACTTTTTCAGAAAAATTTACTACAATTTCACCAGGAAAGGCTAATAGTTTGCACTTTACTCTATTATCCTTGTCTAGTTGATTCCAAACTTTAAGCTTTTCGCCAATAAATGCTAAACCGAATCTAGTAAAATTGATGAAGTCATCATCATTCTTAGACACTTCCGCTATATCTGCCTCCGTATTCTCAATTTGTATTCTTATTTCACTCAATATGACTTTATACTCACTTTCAAGCTCAGAGTCATTCGAGAGTGCAATTTTCCGAACTACTTGGTTTTTTTCTTGTTTCTGTTGCTCAAGTCTCAGTTCAAGAGCTCTTTTCTTCTCTTGCAAATATCCTTCCTCCTCTTTCCATACTTCCTCAAAAGCCTTAACAATTTCTGTTTCTTTGCTTGAATTTAATGAGATATTGCCAAAAACTTGATCGAGAGATGGATGAACTTTTGAGGCATGATATTGTTTACCACAAGAGCGACAGCGGTATTTGGGGCTTCGCCAACCTTTGCCATTTTGATGATAGAATCCCACCAGTTTGCCTCCACATTGGCAAATCCCAATGTTTCCAAGTGGTAGCTCAAGGTTGTCCTTTTTTCTTTCAAAAATACGCTTTTTGCCAGACACAATCAGCTTCAGCTCTCTGTGCTCTTCAACACTGAGCATGGGCTTGTGTAAGCCCTTTATACCTTTGAATCTTTCGTCATCCCATCTTTTGACAGTGATTAGGCCTGCATAATAGTCATCAACGAGCAACTTTCTAAAATTATCAATTCGTAAGGATTTCCCAGTTGGAGTTCTGTAACCCTGAGCATTTAGACCTTCCATCGCTTCGCTAACAGTAGATCGACCTGCAATTATGTCCCTCATAGCCTGTTGCAATAAAGAAAAACGCTCATCTGGCTCATGCAGTCCCTTTGTCGAAGTTCGCTTATATCCTTGATGAAGAGGGAAAATATAATATCCTGCAAGAACTCGATCTTTCATCCTTGTCAAAGTAGTATTAGCTCTTTCTTTATTGTCTCTTTCAGCCTCGTAAATTGCCAAAAAGGTTTTCAGTTGCGCAATTGAGTCATCTTTATTTAAGTCATGTTGTCCAGGATCGGCAAAATAGGTTTTAACGCCAATCATTTCAAGTTCCTGAATAAACCAATAAAACATTTTGATTTCACGCATCAAACGATTAACTTTATCAACAATAAAATATTTGATATATTTGTGTTCCTTGCAATATTGCCTGATCTCAAGTAAATCTTTTCGTTTGATGTTCTTTCCCGACTTACTAGAAACATCAAGTGACCACAATTTATCGATTTCAGCCCCTAAAATATCATGTGCAAAATCATACGAATGCTTTTGCTGGCTATCTAGGCTATTACCGTCAACCCTTTGCTCTGCCGTTGAAACACGACATAACCCAACTGCTTCCCTTTTCATTTTTTTGATCTCCTTAGACATAAGTGGCAGCCTCTTGGATACTCCGTTACTACACGGAAAAAGAGACTGCCGCTAATGTCTTTAAAGTTTTTGTAGTAATTTGTATCCATAAATACTTTATCAAATTATTGATCTCCATCCAACACTAGAGCAACTATTTCTGGATGTTCTCGATAGAGTTTATACAAGAATCTCGCCCACTCTTTTGCCTCTTTTTTCTGTTCTTCTAACTCGTTGCCGCTATCAGCTACCATTAGGATTCCTTTCGGATTCCTAAGTAACCAAGTTACAAAAAATGCCACACAAAAAAACTTGGTTGGCACTTTCAAAGGCTCTGTCTTAGAAAATAAATTGTTAAATTGACTAAAAAAATCTGTCGATAAGATTGAGATTATACCGACAGATGTCTATTCTCAATCTATCTATATTTTACTATAAATTGAGAGATTATACAAGCGAAATTATTTATTCAAAAAACTCTTTAGCTGAAATCTTCAAAGCTTTTGCTAGCTTATTAATATTATCAACGGAGATATTTTGTTCGCCTCTTTCGATTGATCCGATATATGTTCTATGCAATCCAGCTTTGAATCCTAGCTCTTCTTGGGAAAAGCCAGCTTTTTTGCGTAGCTCTCTCAATCTTGAACCGAATTCTTTTCTTTTGGTAGTTATTGACATCATGACTTAATAGTAAGAAAATGAAGTCAATAGCTCTACAGTCAATAACTAGCATTTAGGAGAACCAATGGAAATACTTGCCGCAATCATTATTATAGCTGCGATGGTCTATATAACCAAATATAAACAAAAATACAATCAAATGGAGAATGCCTTGGACTGGCTATGTGTAGATGAGGAATTCAGTTCTTTTATGATCGGCTATAAAAAAAGGATTGAGAAAAAAATGGAAAACACGGAGGATTATAATTCTGATGAATCACGCCAAGCCAAGGTTAAATACCATGACTCAGTATTATTGTTACAAGGATGGGCACATAAGCCATATAATGCTTTTTCTAATTTTGCCAAATACTATCTATATATGGTAAAGAAAGATAAGAAGTAGAATTTCGCTAAATTATGAACAAAGCAAAGCCCGATAATTTTTGGGAACAAAATTCAACCAATAAAAATAACTCAAAGATTATTATTGGTTTACTTTTTATTATATTGTTTATTGGATCTGGAAGCTTTGCTTATGCGAAATTTTACAACAAGCCCAACACTCAACCCAAACAAATACCGATTCAAATAAGCAATGATGAGACAGCTAAAAACAAAGGTACCGTTTCTCAAACCCCGTCAACAAATGTGCAAACACAGTCAACTCCCGATAATAGCACTACTAGCAATACTACGGTGCCTACATATAATCAAAGCGCTGAGATAAAACCAGCTGCTGATACCAAGAGCATAGCCACAACACCAGTCAACGATTATGAGGCAAAAATTGCTCAGATTAATCAAAAAATACTGGATGATAACAAAAAAGCAGAAGAAGAGTATGCTCAAGAACAAGCTGCTAGACAAGCAAGAATTCAATTTTGTGATAATTCAAATAAACAGAGAAGTGCAATACTAGACCCTATCAAGAAGCAAATAAATGACTTATGGCTTTATTATATTGATATACCAAATGCAATGTCTCAAAAAACCAAGGGGTATAAAGTTAATCAAGCTCAACTAGATAGAATGATCGAGGCAGAACAAAATAAAACTCAAACAGAAATCAACAAACTACAACTCCAGTCAAATCAACTTTCAGATCAGTACCCTGTTTGCAATTATTGATTGGATTAATTTTTAAGCAATTAATAAAGGATAAATACAAATGAAACGGACAACGACGAAAAACACCAGCTTAATATTGCCAATAGTAATACTAGTATCAGTTCTGTTGCTTGGTAGTGTCTACTATGTGATTGAACAAAAAAAGATACAAGCAAACGATAGAAAAGTAAAGATAGAAGAACAAAACAGAATAAATGAATCCAATATCGAAGAAGCTCAAAAAAATGCTTACAGAAATTGCCTTCAGGCTGCTGATAAAAGCTATCAAGAATCACTAAGCAAGCTTACGGGTGGTAGTGACGACGCTGTTAAATTTTTTGTAAGCAAGATTGACAATGACAAGAAAAGTTCAGTTGATACTTGCAATGAAAGATTGAAAAACAAATCTTTTAATACGATGTTTCCTACAAGTTTCTAGCTACTTACTTGGATCAGCACTGCCCCATCTTTTATGTATCTCGTCTATCGTTAATTTTGTTGGCATACATACTACAATCATGTCTTCCGATAAACCAAGCTCTATATCTCGTTCTCTTATTTTTGCAATTTCTGCGTCCATTTTTTGCTCATAGCCTGGATCATCTGGATTATACGAAACAACATGCGGTAATATTTCCGTTTTAGCACGAACTGAATTTAATCTCTTTTCAAGTTTTTCGAGTAGTGCTTTGTGTCTCATTTTTCCGCTTTCTCTAATCTTTTCTCGATTTCAATAATACGCTTGTCAACCTCAGCTGAATCGTGAGCATCTAGCCAGCAACGAGCCAGAAAGCCCATAGACGAGCCGAGCTGTGCGGGCGCTTTACCTGTCCAAATTGCATTGATTACTTTGCCAAGAAATACTTTTATATCCTCTGGCTCTTTTAAGGTTACCTCTTGCCCGTACACGCCTTGCAAACGCCTATTCAAGCCCCCTTTTTGACTTGCGCTCAGCTTTTCTTCTTCCAGATCAGGATTATGTCTAAAACAAAAGCTAGAGCCTTTTATTGGCCTTGCTTTGCATTGACTACCATCTGATTTTATAAATTCACATTGACTCATATTAATAACTTAGTTACGGGTGGACAATAAATTGTTTTACGACCGGCCTCTTTAACTCTTTCTAGATAGTGCTAACTTCCTATGGGAATAGCTGATCCTAAAGCAATCTTATGCTTGGCGTAATCGAAGTGAAGAATTAATCTCCACCTACTCGATTCTTCTACGATTGAGTGCCAATTTTTTTTGACCACCTCCACCAAATCGTTACTTTTTGCGCCCAAAAGCCGTTTTATATGGAATGGGAGCGATAATTTCGGTGTTCCAAATCCGGTTTTTACAGAGTAAGAAGGATTCTCCGTAAAAATCATGTTGTGGATAATGCTTTTCATCGCTTTATCAGAGTTTTTCCATGTTTGGGCCGGTGTTCCAAGGAATTTTAGCGTTAGATTAAGAGCCTCGTCAAAGTCGGGTGCTTTTTTGTTTTCAGACCCAACTTCAAGCTCTTTAATTTGTTTATCCAACCCTTCAATCTTGGCCTCATAACGGCTCCTGATGCTCTCTGATTTTGTTTTTGGTATTAAACCGATATATTCATCTATCATCGTTTCTAACTCTTTTTTCTCGGTTTCTCTTATGGCCTCATTTTTGCTGACATCTTTTACTTTTTGTTCCCAAATTCTAGTCGCAATTAATTTTCCTATTTCTAAAACTTCTTGCTCGACCTTTATATTATCAAGAAGCGCGACATAGTCATTTTCAAGTTTTTCCATCCCAATATTTTTAGGATTAGCACTGCACTCTTTATTATTACAAGTATAATGGGCATAGTATTTAGTTTTGCCTTTGCTGACACTACCAGTCATCTTTTTCCCGCAAACGGCACAATCAATCACTCTTCTTAAAGGAAATTCAAGATTATCAGTTTCTCTTGGTTTTCTTTCTGGTCGAGCTAATTTCCTTTGAATTTTATTAAATGTTTCTTCGGTGATAATTGCTTTGTGATGTCCCTTTCTTCTCGAAACTCCCCATTCAGTATGTTTGATCAATCCGGCGTATAGAGGTTGAGTTAAAATACCTTTTATGTACTCGAATGTCAGACGCTTGACGTTTTTGCCGATCAAAACATGAAAGTTTTTCGATTTTAAGAAATTTAAGAAATCTGTTTGTTCTAACAGTCTATTTTCAGCAAAAGCAGTCAATCCTTCCGCCAATACATTCGTAATCGGTCGGATTGGAACAAGAATTTTACCGTGCTCCTGATCTTTTTTGTACTCGTAACCTGTCGGGGGACAAAAGCACCAATAGCCTCGCTCGATTCTGGCTTTCATTTTTTGACAAACTTGTCTTCGGTTTTGTTTGCGTTCTAGTTCATTTTGAGCAGCAAAAATAGTTTCGACAAATTCTCCTTCGGCACTGTCGTCAAAATTATAATTAGGACAGCCAAGTTTGGCTTCTCGACATTTTAATTCAGACCTTAATCGCAAATGGACTTCGACATCTCGAGCAAATCTTTTTAAATCATCAAAGATAACAAAATATTTAGTTTGCCAGTTTTTATCAAGGTATTTAATAAGTGATTGTATGGCCGGACGATCAAAAAGACCACCAGAAATACCCTCGTCTTTAAAAACACTCTCAACCTCTAAACCAAGTGAAGTCGCATATTGTCTGCAACGGTGTTCTTGGCTTTCGAGGCCATTGCCTTCTTTGACCTGTTTTTCTGAAGATACACGGCAATAAATTACTGCTTTTGTGTATTCAATTTCCATTTTTTCACCTAAAATCTTCTAAATATGAATCAATTATTGTATTAACTATACCGACCAAATTATTTTTAATTTCAATAACTCTTTTATCGTCAAGGTCATATTTTTCGAAATGTTTTTTACATTCATCAAAAGACACAATCTCGTCGATTGCACTCTTTGGAGTACTTAAAACATCACTCGTTTTGGCGTTAGTAGATTGTTGTTCGAGAACCATAAACCCTCCTTAAACTATCCCTATACTGTTAGTATATATCCTCATCGTGATAGTTGTCAAGAGGGCAAATTACAGGTTAAGTTGATATTTATTTAAGGATTTCCGTCTAAAAATACCCTCGGATTTACTGGAATTCCGAAGACATTAATTTGAAAGTGTAAATGAGGGCCAGTCGACCAGCCAGTAGTACCACGAGTCCCAATTGTATCACCAGCTTTAACATGATCGCCAACCGCCACATTTAAGGTGTCTAAATGCCCGTAGATAGAAGTAACAAAGTGTCCGTTATCTAGTTTAACATGTCGACCAAAACCCCATGACATCGCATCTGAATAGGTAACAGTGCCATCCATAAAGGCAACGACTGGATCACCAACCTCATGAGTCCAGCTAGCAATATCAATTCCAGTGTGAATTGGTTGATACGGTAAATCAATTGCTCCGAATTCAAGGCTTACAGGGCCACTGACAGGCCACATAATTTTACTATCTACATGGTCGATAACCTCGCCAGTTTCTGGATCATGAATATCCACTTGAGCGGTTTGTGGGTTACGGCTAACCAAGACTCCGGAAACGGCGTCGATACCAGCTTGGGTCAAAAGCAAAACGGTAAATATTGGCAAAAGACAAATTGCAATGATTGTGAAAATAAGTGTCTTAATTTCATTTTTCATTGAAAAAGCGACAGCAATATACTTGATTACTTGAGGATTCATTGTTTGGCTCGATAAATTTCTGCTGGGTCAGTAGTAATTAATGGATGTTCGGCTTCTGAAGCAGTAATTTTAACCGCCACGTGATGTTGGTCGGCAATAATGAGGGCTTCACCTCGCTCACAAGTTAAAAGAAATCGTTGTTCATACTCACTTAAACGAAATTCAGACGCTACACCCTTAATAGTAGTGGTATCTTGTCGCATTAATATTCTTAAAGCACTTTGAGAAGCGATGGCTCGACCATAGGCATTTTGCAGAAAGTCATTAGCCTGTTGAGAGATGATACTCACACCTAAATAATATTTTCTGGCACGCCTAACGAGTCCCGCAATAAATCGAGCGCTTTCTTCGTGTTCAAGCATTAACCACGCTTCATCAATAACCAATAAGCGTTTTTGTGGATCAGTTTTAACTTGGTTTTGAACAAACTGAGCGATAACCAAATGCATAATTTGTCGAAGTGACTCTGGTAAATCTTTTGTATCAAATACAACTAATCGATTGTCTAATTCGATATTTGTTTGGCTATCAAAAACTTGTGAAAGTGAACCAGTGGTATATTTTTCAAGTCTTCTGGCCAATTTTAGTTGTCCAAGTGATTTAAGTGCTAGGTATAAATCATAAAGCAATGGGTATGTTTTACTGTTCTTTTTGCGTGTTTTGTTAATTGACCAACCGGCCTTTTGATAGGTTTTAAGAATAGCTTTATCAACAACAGATTTTTCTTCAGCAGATAAACCTTCGGCCATTAAAGAAATGATTTCCGTCAACGATTGAACATGATCAGTGAAGCTATCCTCTTCATTAAAAGCATTAACCGATAAATCAAAAGGATTAATTTTTTCACGAGAATGAACTGATAACTTGATATATGTTCCGCCAACTGATTCCGATAGTCTTCGATATTCTCTTTCTGGGTCAATTACAATAACTTTTGTGCCCTGCATCAAATGGCGTAAAATTTCAACTTTAGCTGTGTAACTTTTGCCCGAGCCTGATTGAGCAAATAAAATACTATTAGCATTTGGCAGACTAAATCTATCTAAGATAACTAGCGAGCTGTTCGAACGATTAATTCCGTACAAGACACCTGATTCATGGACGACTTCCGAAGAGATAAACGGAAAAGTTAAGGCCGCTGATGAGCTATCGAGATTTCTCTTTTGACCAAGCAAGTTATCACCTCGAGGCAAGATTGATTGTAGCCCCTCGATTTGCTGATAGATAGCTGGTTTAGTATAAAAAAGTCGGGTAGCCAAAACAGTTTCCAGCAGCTTAATAGTTTTTTCTAATTCCGGTAATGATTTGGCAGACAAGGCAATATAAAGCGATACTTGAAAGAGATTCTCTTGACCACGCTGAATTTTATCTCGAAGTTCAGTGGCTGATTCCAGTGGGTCGAGTAGCTCTGACCCAATAATTTTTCCGGCTCTTTCCATAGCTCGCTGGGTTGAAACTAATTCGGTTATTTTACGATTAAGCTTTGGCAGAGCTAAAGTCGCATCGATTGGTTCAAAGTGATAAGTAATATCAACATTGTGATTAAAGTTGATTAAATGGTTCAACCAACCGCTTGAGGCAGTATATGGAAAACCCGAAACAAAGAGTGTTTTGATATAGCGACCGTCAACTACAAGATAATCTTGCTGTTCTTCAAGTCCAGCATAGGTAATAAAATCCAGTTGATCCTGATCTCCAACGTGAAATGAAAGCGTTTTTTCCCGCTCAAGCTGTTTGTTTTTGGAATTCTTTGGTTCTTTTTTTCTTTTAGAAAATATTTTTATCATTAGTTTTCCTCATTATTGCTTTAACCAAAGGTTGGGTTTTGGCCTGCTCTGGTCGATAGAAGCTATAAAATAAATCTAAGATTTCTAAACTTGTTAATGGTCTGGCTGTCATACCCATTTTTTCCAAACCCTTGATAATGATTTCTTGCTCAAGATTCAACTGCTCTTTGGCGAGTGAAAAATCTGTCACTGCTTTATTTTCGTAAGGAATAACAATATAAAAACGTCGAGAAAGAATTTTATTACCAGCTACTAACTTACGAATAAAGTCACTGTAATTTTCTAATTGTTTTTTATAAATATCTTTTGTTTCATCTAGACGTGATAGTTGTAAATCTTCTAAATAGCGGTCGATATCCAACTCTCGGACTCTGATTAAAATTTGGACTGGTCTAGTTAAGCTATTAAGAAAAGATTGAAATGTGTCGATGATGACATCTTGTTCAGCCTCGCTTTGCAACTCAAAGTTGACTGACGAAGTGGCTAGTATAGAGCGATAACGATTATCTGGCAAAATCAAAATACCGTCACGCACTTCTTTGATACCAATTTGAGCTCTGGCTGAGCCTTTATTCTTTTGTTGTTTTAAGTGAGACATCTAGTCCTCCTTTCTTAGCAAACTTAAAGGATACTGACAGTGCTGGATTTTCCAGTAGTCGATCAACCTTAACTTTATCGGACATTGGAAAATGGGTATGCGTTGCCTTTTCTTCTTGACTGGAAATCTCAATTTCAATCGGCTCCTCAGTAGGGATAATCGCAATATCTCTGGCGGTCGTATCGTTTTTAGTAAAGATATAGAACCTCGGTCTTAATTTGAATCTGAGATAAATCACTAACCAGTCAGCAATGATTTTGCCACGAAAACGCAGTGCTAATAGGCCAAAAAATATAATTTGCCAAGCTACTAGCACCACCTTAAATGTGTTCATGTGCATTTGAACAGGAACAATAGCGTAAATCGCTGTACTGGTAAGTAACGGGATAATCAAAAGTACGATTTGTGGAAAGGTAAAGTTTCCAGCAATTCTATCTTCGACAGTGGTAATTTGGGCTGGTACTACTGTTGTTTTCATTTTGTCCTCGCAGAAGGTCTTACTTGTTTCACGCTCGTATTGCTACTATTGGTCGAGCTGACAACATTGATAATTTGGGTAGCAACTTTTTTAATTGCACCTGTTGATTGTGCCGATAAGGCTAGTTGAACGCCGGTAGCTGTACTCTTTAAAAGAATGCTCAACATGGCAATACCAATCAAAACAGAAATAATTGGATTGGCCCCAACTTGGCCGGGAACAGTTAAGAAGGCTGAAGCCAATTGAATTATAACGACATGAACAAAGATCGAATAAATCGTTACGAGATAAACATTAATGGCGTTTTCAGCAAAATCTGTAAATCTCGGAATTAGCCATAAAAGACAGACAAGTGGTGAAATTACTGCACCAAAAGCTAAAATCATTAAGCGACTAATGTAAAACAATAATAGAACAATAGACAGTACCACAAAAAGAACCATGAAAATTAGTGTAATTAGTGCCGTTGTCCCACTAACTAAAGCCGCTGGATCGAAAGCATTTAGTATCCACGCTTGACCAATTCCACCTGTGGCATTTAAAACAGCTTGAACAAGGGTTTGACACAAGGAAACTAGCCAGTCGATTAAGAATATTGAGGTATTAGCCATCACAAAGGCTAAGGCGATTCTGGGTAATAATTCTTTGAGACTTAATTCTTCAAAGCCAAAGCTTGAAGCGCTCATAACTCGAAAGCCAAGCAAGGCAATAACAACGGCAAACAGTGAGTCGGTAATACCGACAATTATAAGCCAGAAGTTAAAAATAACT
>Ga0194057_10001770_pt1 | contig 10713 bp, 10 predicted proteins | sample SepL4415m_MetaG_FD_155474 | JGI IMG/M metagenome (GOLD analysis project Ga0194057, IMG submission 155474) | Anoxic zone freshwater microbial communities from boreal shield lake in IISD Experimental Lakes Area, Ontario, Canada - Sep2016-L442-15m | ecosystem: Environmental > Aquatic > Freshwater...
CCCGAACGCGCCCCAGAACACCACGCCGCAGCCGGGCCAGTTAACGCCCAGCGGCTGACCTGGGTGGTATCAGCTGCGCTTGCGCATCATCCTTACCGCGACGATCACGATGAGGACCAGGACCAGGACCGCGCCGAGGATCACGACAGTCACGGCGACGCCGGACGATCCTGAATCCGCGGGCGCTGCGGTCGCCGAAGCGGACGCCTGGGCCTGCGTGGACGCAGGCACGGATGAGGCGGCTGCCGTCGCGCTCGCTGACGGTGTCGTTGATCCACCCCCCGTGACGGTGAACGTGATGGCCCCCGTCACAGGATGTCCGTCGCCGGACACCACGCGGTAGGCCACCTGGAAGGTGCCTGCCGAAAGGTCAGCCGGCCACGGCACCGAGACCGCGGCACCGTTCGGTGTGACCTGCTGGCTCGCGACGACATTGCCGTTCTCGTCATTGATCGAGATGGTTTCCGTGTCGGCGAGCAAAGCCTCGTCGAACGTGAACGTGACGTTGGCCGGCGGCGCGCTGAGGGTCGCGCCGTCTGCAGGGTCAGTCGAGATGAGCGCTGCGTGCGCGCTGGCAGGTCCGGCCAGCAGCCCGGTCGCCGTCACCGCAAGGGTGACAGCGACCAGGCCGCGGACGATCGATGACCGAAGGGTGTGCTCAGCCACTGAGAGTTACCTTCCCTTTCACCACGGTGACGAGGTTCCCCTTGGTGAGTGTGGCAGTGAACGACCACTCCCCATTTGTCGGCAGGACACCGGTGGCGGAGACCTTCGAGCCGTTGCCCTCGGCCTCCCAGTTGATCACCTCGGGAATCGCAGCGCTCGTCCACTCGACGTCGCCGGCTGATGCCTTGGAGTCGAAGACGATGGTGCGCGAGCCCGGTGCGGCGGCGCTGATCGTGGTCGGCACCTTGGGCACCGTGGCGATCGACACCGGCTTGCCCTTGGCGCTGGGCGACGCGACGGTGAAGGAGATGGCACCCTCGACGGGGTCCCCGTCCACCGAGATGAGATGCCAGGCAGCGGCGTAGCGGCCCTTGGGCAGCTTGGCGTTCGGAACGAACACCACCTTGGTGCCCTTAGCCGTCACCTTCGCGGGGACGGTGTTCCCCGAACCGTCGATCAGTCGTGTGCCCTTGCCGTTGAGCTTGATGTGCTCGGCGAAGGTGAGCGCGACGGCCTTGGGCGCCGCCGACAACTGCGCGCCGTTGGCCGGCGTGCTCGATTCGATACCGGCATGCGCCGACGCCGACGTGGTGGCTGCGGCGATCGCCCCGGCCGCGAGTGCGGTCACGGCGAGGCCGCGACCGAAGATGGATAGCAGGTTCATGTCTGGTCCGTTCGTCGATGGTCAGCCGCTGCCCCGTTGGCAGCTGGCCTGGACGCGTGCCTGAGGTGCAAGCTCAGGCCGTGACCACCGGAGGTCCCCTTCGGGCGAGCCAGTCGTGCTCGCGAAAGCGAGGTGTGAAGACGACATGGAACTGACGAGGCAGGCCGAGCCCATACGGACCCGCTGCCGTCACAGTGGGCGCCCCGCGTGTCAAGGCGGTCAGGAATCTGAGCCATCGATCGAGCAACGTGTCTGAATGATGGAGAAGCACCGCTGCAATGCAGGCTGCGCCGATGTGGCCAAGCACCATGCCTGACGTCGGGGCCATCGAGACGGCATGACCGTCGTGGCCCAGCGACAAGGACAGCACGACGTGGCAGAGCGCCTCGGCCCCGAGGAGGTAGGCCGCCAGCCAGGCGATGCTGCGCCGCCGGTCGGCAAGCACGGCGCTCAGGCCGATCATCGCGGGTAGCAGCCAGAGGACGCCGATCAGGTGGGCAGCCTGCCCGTCAACGGCCGTGTGCGCGCCTGCGGTCAGGACGAAGAGCGCGACGCCGAGCGCTCCACCGCGCATGGCGCGAGCGGTCCCGGAGAAGTGGTGACGAGGCACAGGCGGACCTTAGCGGGGCGGGGGAATGCCGGGCAAAAGGTCAGGGGGTCGTGGGCGGAGCGTTACTGCGACGCCGGAACACGATCGCGGTGACCAGGGCGACCAGGCCGGCCAGGAGGATCGCGGCCCCGACGAAGAGCGGCATCATGGACGTGGTCGTGCCGTCGGTGGACGAGGCCGGGTCCCCTGCCGGAGCGGCGACAGCCTGGGGCGAGGGTACGAACGGACCCGATGCAGTGGGAGCGGGCGCAGAGCCCGCAGTACTGGCAGCCGCGCTGCTGTTGACCGTCAGCGTGAGCGACCCGACCACCGGATGTCCGTCGCCACACACCACGCGATAGGCAACCTGGTACGTGCCCGGTCGCGCCTCAGCGGGCCACGGGATGGCCACGGAGTTGCCCTCGACCGCCGGGTGGATGCTTTTGATCACGTTGCCGTACTCGTCATTGATCGAGATGGTGTCGGTGTCGTTGAGGAGCGGGGAGTCGAAGGTCAGGCGGACTTCCGACGGGGGCACCTCGAGTACCGCTCCGTCGACAGGAGAGGTGGACGTCAGTTGCGAATGCGCGCTGGCCGGCGAAGCGCCGAGGCCCGCCATGGCCGCGACCACGACAAGTGCGGCCAACCCCCGTGCAACTCGTGTGCGCGCTCGGTCAGCACTCACCTCAACGTCACCTGGCCCTTCGGGATCATCACGGAGTCTGCGCTCGAGAGATTGGCCTCGAACGTCCAGGTTCCTTTGGTGGGCAGAACGCCGGTGGCGGAGGCCTTCTTCCCATTGCCGTGCAGCTTCCAGGTAATCGGCTCCCCGACCCCCGGACCGCGCCACGCTACCTCAGCGCTCTTGAGCGACGTCGCGATGGTGATCGTCCGGACGCCGGTGCGGTTGCCGTCAATCGTGGTCGGGACGTTGGGCATCGGCTTGACCTTGACCGGGCTCCCCTTGGCGGTGGGCGTTGCGACGGTGAAGGCCAGCGCCCCAGGGACGAAGTGTCCCTCGACCGAGTAGAGGTTGTACGCGGCCGCATACATGCCCCTGCCGAGTCGCTTCGTCGGGGTGATGGTCAGCGTCTTGTTCTTGTTGCTGAGCTTGTTCGTGGAGGGGACGATCTTGCCACTGCCATCGATGATGCGGGCGCCCTGAGGCGCCATCTTCACGGCCTCGTCGAACGCGATCACGACCGAACTCGGTGCCGAGCCGAGCGCCGATCCATCCTTGGGGCTGGTGGAGATCAGGTTGGGATGTGCTGATGCAGGGACTGCCGTGCCGAGCGTCACCAGGCCGAGGCCCACGGCCACCGCGATGGCCAGCACTGGACGCCGCCGCCCGACGATCAGCGACCAGGCCCCGTTCATACTCCCAAGGGTAACTTTGCACCACTACTGACGAGAACGTGAACGCTCACCCGCGCGATGTTCCCTTCACCACAAGGCTGTCCATGAGGCCCTGGGTGGACCTGGCTATCTCCCGGACGGCTCGCTCGAAGGCGGCCCGGTTGTGGTCGGCCGGCTCACGGAAGCCGCTGACCTTGCGCACGTACTGCAGGGCGGCCGCCTCGATGTCGGCCGGCCCGGGCTCGTCGGTGAACGGCGGCCTGAGGGTCTTGATGCTTCGGCACATGCCGCGAAGGCTAGCCCCGGAACAGATCTCGGGGCCAGGGTGTTCTCAAGGTGTTGGAACGTCGCGAATCCGCGTCGCGTCCAACTGTGGTCGGCCGGGCGGCTGGCACGCTGGAGGAGGACGGCATGGGAGTCATGGGTCGAGCGACGACGGTCGGTGCTGCCGTGCGGGCCAGTCGGGGTCGGCATCCGCTGGGGCAGCGCATCGGCGCGGTCCTGCCGATGTTGCGCGACGCGTTCACGGGGCGATGGGTCGACGCTCCGCGCTTCAAACTGTTGGCGGGGCTGGCCGGCATCGTGTACGTGATCTCCCCGCTCGACCTGATGCCCGAGGTGTTCCTGGGCCCGTTCGGCCTTGGCGATGACCTGGCGATCGCCGCCCTCGCGGTGACGGCCCTCCTCGGCTCGGCCGAGGACTGGCTCGACCGGGACTACCGCACGCCTACGGAAGCGGGCGACTCACCGGCAGATGTCGTCGAGGGCGTCGTGATCGATCGTCGCTGACCTCAGGGCGCGGAGGGGCTGAAACGCACTGTCCGTGCGCGCCCGGAGCGCTTTGCTTCATAGAGCGCCCGGTCGGCAAGTTCGAGGATGCGCTCGGCCCGTTGCCCTGCCTCGGCCAGCGCGACGCCGATGCTGACGGTGACCGTCAAGGTCTCGTCACCGACGCTCATCGGGCTTGCAACCACCGCGTGTATCTTCCCGGCGATCGCATCGGCGTCCTCGATGCTGTGGATCGCTGGTAGCAGGACGACGAACTCGTCCCCACCCAAGCGGGCCACGAGGTCCCCCGACCGCACTTGCGAACGCAGGCGAGCGGCGACCTCGATGATCACCGAGTCGCCGACCGCATGGCCGTAGGCGTCGTTGATCGCCTTGAGTCGATCGAGGTCGACGAACAAGGCGGCGATATTCAAGCCGGTGCGCGGGGATCGCGCGAGCAATCGGTCCATCTGCGCCAGTAGTTCCGGGCGATTGACGAGTCGGGTAAGCGAGTCGTGAGTGGCCATGAATCGCAGTTCCTCACGAGCCTCACGTGCCTCGGTCACGTTGACGAACTGCGAGACGTAGCCGCGAGGAATCCCGTCGTCGTCGCGCAGGAGGCCGATCGAGTGATCGACCCACACGATGCTGCCGTCCGCCCGGATCAGGCGCTGCTCATGAGTGAGGGCGTCTTCGTGACCGGAGAGGATGGCCGCTCGCGTTCGAAGGTCGAGGGCGTCGTCCGCTGCATCGATGACGTCAACAATCCGGCGCGACAGCAGCCATTCGTCGTCACGATCAAGCATCTGGCACAGCGCGGGGTTGACCTCGAGGAACCCGCGATCGAGGCTGACGACGGCCATCCCGGTGGGAGCGGAGTCCATCGCGGTCCGGAAGCGCTCCTCGCTGCGCGTGAGGGCCTCGCGGGCCTCCATCTCGGCCTGGATGTCGCGAAGCCGCACGACCCGTGTGCGCTTGGCATCGGATGTGGTCACCGTGACCCGCCACGCCACCTCAGTCCACCTGTAGGACCCGTCTCCGCAGAGGACTCGCACGTTCAGCACGCCCGCGGAGTGCGCAACCTCCTGGCGTTGAACCTCCTCTTCGAATTGCTCACGATCGTCGGGGTGGATGAAGTCGGCGTCCCGCGCCCCGGCGACCGCGCCGGGGTCCCAGCCGAATGTCCGGGTGGCGGCCGGCGAGACCCATTCGAGAGCGCCCTGTGGACCGACGACAAGGATGACGTCCGAAGCGTGGTCGGCCAGCAGCCGGTAGAACGACAGGCTTGACTCCAGGGCCTCCTCGGCTTCCACCTGCTCGTTGACGTCGCGGGTGATGATCGTGAGGGCGTCAATGCTGCCGTCCGGGGCGCGCACCGCCCGTGCCGTGGAGTCGGCCCAACGGAACGAGCCGTCCACGTGCTTGAGTCGTAGACGGACAGTGACAGAGGGCGCGCCTTCCAGCAGGCGATGTCGCGCCTCCACCACCGCAGGCAGGTCGTCCTGATGGATGAGCTGGAGGTTGAGGCTCAGGCGTTCCTCCGCCGTCCAGCCGAGCACGCGCTCCACCGCCGGCGAGATCCATCGCAGCGTCCCGTCGGGCTGGTGGATCGCGAGGATGTCACTGGATTCCTCGACCAGGAACCGGTAGGCCCGTTCGGGGTCGGCCACCAACGCGTCGATCAGCGGCTCCGTGGACGTTGACCGGAGAGGGGGCATGCGCCGTTCTCCTTGCCAGTCAGGTGGTGTGGTTCGCCACGATTGTCCGTCAGGACGGGCAGATGATGCCTGCTGAGGGCAGAGTCCCATCGATCAGATACGTGGCCACCGCGTCGTTGATGCAGGCGTTGCCGCGAGTGCCGCTGACGTGGCCGAAGCCGTTCCACAGGAGCAGGCTGGCGTTGGGGAACAGCCGGATCGACTGGCGGGCCATCCGCACCGGGGTCTTGGGATCGTGCAGGCCGTTGATGAGGAGGACGGGGGCCTCGGTGGTCGGCGTGACGGGAAGATTGCCCTGCGCTTTTCGGACCGGCCAGTGGAAGCACGAGGCCGGGATGGGCACGAACAGCGCACTGAAGAAGGGGGCGAGCTTGCGCCACTGGACGGTGTTGCGCCGGGTTGTGGCCCGAGTGCCCGTGGTCGGGCGGTCGTAGCAGTTCACCGCCTGGTTGACCGACAGGAAGTTCGGGGAGGCCAGGGTGTAGGCGACGCGGTCGGCGTTGACGGTGTCGGCTGCGTCAGCGGCGTTCTCCCCACCGCCCACGGCTGTTGCGGCGGCTGCGAGAAGCTCGTCAAGGTTGGCAAAGCCCGCGCCCTGCCCGTCGGACAGCATCCCCAGCGCGATCTCCAGGATCGACCGGTCGGTGATCGGATCGCCGACGGACGGCCGGATCGGATGCCGATGAAGGACGTTCAGGAGGTTGCGCAGCCACGCAAGGACGTCTTTGGTCCCACCGACGGACCCGACGGACCCGACGGACCCGACGGACCCGGCGGACCCGGCGGACCCGGCGGGACAGGTGGCACCCCGGGCCGAGCAGTTGGCGGCCCAGCCCGTGAGCGACTCCTCCGAGCCGCGAGCCTGCGCCTGCGCGAGCCCGATCATGTTGTCGAGGGGCCCGTTGATGCCGTCGAGCACCATGCGTCCGACTCGCTCGGGGAATGTGTGCGCGTACATCATCCCGAGGTACGAGCCGTAGGACGCTCCGTAGAAGTTGAGGTGGTCCTCGCCCAGAGCTGCCCGCACGATGTCGAGGTCACGGGCCGCTGAGTCGGTGCCGATATTCGAGGTCAGGCCCTTGTTGGTGCGGTCGCACACCTCGTTGAGTGTGGCGTCCGCGGCGTAGGCGAGCTGCTCAGCCGCGGTGTCGGGCAGGCCCAGGGTCAGCGCCTTGAGTGCTGCCTCGCTGAGGCAGACGAGTTGGGTGCTGCGTCCCACCCCGCGGGGGTCCATGCCGACCAGGGAGTACTTGGCGGTGATGTCCGGACTGGCGGGGTTCACCAGGAGGCTGCCCGCTGCGTCCACCCATGCGGTTGCCGACACTCCGGGGCCGCCGGGGTTGAAGACGAGGGACGGGGCATCGGGAGCGGTCGGCGGCTTGCGGAGCAGGCCGATCGTGATGGTGACGCCGCGTGGCTTGCGGTAGTCGAGCGGGACGGTGACGGTGGCGCATTCCGAGCCGTCGGCGTCGGGGCAGGGAATCCAGGTGGCCCGCTGGGCGTAGAACGACTCCAAGGGGCCGGCTCCCCGCACCGCGGGTGCCGCGCCGGTGAACGCCGCAAGGCCCGGGCTCGCTGCCCCAACAGCCAGCGCGCTGGCGATGCCTGCGGCGACGAAGGTCCCAAACCGGATGCGCATCGTCACCCCTCACGACTGCAGTCCATGGCCGCGATGTGCCCTGAATGTCCGGACTGTACCTCGTGATGCCGGGGGCGGGCCAAGAGCCGGTTGTGACGGCCACCTGTCGGATGGCGCCGCCGCGGGGGACGTAACCAGCCGCCGTCGGGACCTGCGCCCCCATCGCGAACGGGGACCTAGGTCCTGATGCTGGCGAATCCCCGTGGATATAGCCAGGCGATAGCCATCAGTTGAACGTTCACCGGGCCGAGACCCATGCATACGTAGCGCCACGCACGTGGTGCCGATGGAAGTAGGCGGACGATGACGAAGACCAAGCGAGCAGCGTCACGAGTAGCAGCGTCGGTGGCGATCCTGACCGCGGCGGCAGTAGCCATGGCCTACGCGCCAGCGGCCCAGGCTGCTCCGGTGCGTGCGGCTCGCACCGCTGTCGTGCACGCCGTCCGTGTGGCACCGGCCGCCGCGCCCGCGCTCGTCGTCGTCCCGGCCGCAGTCACCTACACGCTGGCCGACGTGGCCACGCACAACGTCGCGGCGAACTGCTGGGTCGTCATCAGCAACAACGTCTACGACCTGACTGCGTTCGAGAGCCTCCACTCCGGTGGAGCAAGCAGGATCACCGGCCAGTGCGGCAAGGACGGCTCCAATACGTTCAGCGGCCAGCACGGCAGCGCCGGCTCCAGCTCCAGTACCTCCCACCTCAGCACTCTTGCCAAGTACATGCTCGGCGCACTGGCCGCGGCTCCGGCAGTTCCGTCGGCTCCGACCGGGCTCGTCGCTACGGCTGGCAACGCACAGGTCGCTCTCGCATGGACGGCGACCTCTGGCGCAACGTCGTACAACGTGCTGCGGGGCGGCGCATCGATCGGCACCTCGGCCACCAATTCCTACACGGCAACAGGCCTGACCAACGGCACCTCGTATTCCTTCACGGTCCAGGCCGTGAATGCGGGCGGGACCTCCGCGGCGTCCGCCGCCGCCGCCGCCACCCCGGTGGCTCCCGTCGTCATCCCGGCAACGCCGACCGGCCTCCTCGCCACCGCCGGCAGCGCTCAGGTGACGCTGTCGTGGACGGCTACTTCGGGGGCGACCTCGTACGTGGTGCTCCAGGGCGCGACGCAGGTCGCCACCCCGAGCACGAACAGCCAGGTCGTCACCGGACTGGCCAACGGGACCTCGTACTCGTTCACTGTCAAGGCCGTGAACAGCGCGGGCACCTCCGCCGCCTCCGCCGCAGCGACCGCCACCCCGGTGGCAGCGGCCGTCGCACCCTCCGCCCCGACGGGCCTTTCGGCTGTCGCGGGCAACGCGCAGGTCGCTCTGACATGGACCGCCACCGCAGGCGCCACGTCGTACCAGATCCTCCGCGGCGGCACCCAGATCGGGACGTCGGCGACGCCGGCGTACACCGCCACTGGCCTTAGCAACGGCACCGCGTACTCGTTCACGGTGAAGGCCGTCAACGCGGTGGGAACCTCAGCGGCATCCTCCGCAGCCAGCGCGACTCCGGTGGCACCGGCCGTGGCGCCCGCCGCTCCGAGCGCCCTCGCCGGCACCGGCAGTGACGCGAAGGTCGCTCTCACGTGGACCGCGCCGACCGGCGCTACCTCCTACGAGATCTACAAGGACGCCGCGCTCGCCGGCACCTCGGCAACGGCTTCCTACACGGCCACGGGCCTGGCCAACGGCACCGCCTACTCGTTCACGGTGAAGGCCGTCAACGCGGTCGGCACGTCGGCAGCCTCCGCCGCACTCAGCGTGACTCCGTCGGCCGCCGTGCCGGCCGGCAGCTTCGCCGCCGCCACGGTCGCGCTTCACGCCACCGCTGGCAACTGCTGGGTCTCGATCGCCGGCAACGTCTACGACTTGACGGCCTTCCTCGGGACCCACAGTGGCGGCTCCGCCGCCATCAGCCCGGCCTGCGGCGGCGACGCCACGAACACCTTCTACGGCAAGCATGGTTCATCGGCCAGTGGCAAGCTCGGCTTCCTCTCGTCCTACCTCAAGGGCGCCCTCGCCAACTACGTCGCCACTGCTCTGCCGTCCCAGGCCCCAACTGCGACGGTCGACGCCGTCGTCGGCGGCGGCGAGTACACCATGGAGGAGGTCCAGGCGCACAGCACGGCGGCGGACTGCTGGACCGTCATCTTCGGCGGCGTCTACGGGCTCAGCACGTGGATCCCGGTGCACCCGGGCGGCTCCGCGGTGGTTGCCGCGATGTGCGGCGTCGACGGCAGCGGGATGTACAGCGGCAAGCACGCTGGCAGTGGCTCTGCTGGAGCCATCCTGGGCAAGATCAAGCTCGGCGTGCTCGTCGCCGGCAAGGCCGCGACGACGACAGCCGTCGCCAGCTTCACGCTCGCCGACGTGACCAAGCACAACTCAGGCACCGACTGCTGGTCCATCGTCAACGGGACCGTCTACGACCTGACCTCGTGGATCGCCAAGCACCCGGGCGGCGCTGACGCCATCAAGGCGATGTGCGGCATCGACGGCACCGCGATGTACAGCGGCAAGCATGGCTCGAGCACATCGGCGCTCGGAGTCCTGGATGGCATGAAGGTCGGTGCCTTCGCCGGCTCTTCGCGAGATGACGCCTCGGCGACCGGTGCCACGAAGGTGGCAGGAGTGTTCGACGCCAAGCGGATCCGACGCCACAACACGGCGGCCAACTGCTGGACCGTCATCGACGGCAACGTCTACAACCTCTCGGCGTGGACCAAGAAGCACGCCGATCGCCAGTCGACCATCGCGCAGCTGTGCGGCCGCAACGCCACCAAGTTCTACGCGAAGGCTCCGGGCGGCGTCGCGAAGGCGACCAAGTCGCTCAAGCGTTTCATGGTCGGCAAGTTCGGTGCGGCCACTCCGGCCGTGACTGTGGCCCCGGCCGCGACCACGAAGTACACGCTCGCCGATGTAGCCAAGCACGCAGCCTCGGACAGCTGCTGGTCCGCAGTGAGCGGCTCGGTCTACGACCTCACCGCATGGGTCGGCAAGCACCCGGGTGGCGCTGGCGTCATCACCGGAATGTGCGGAGTCGATGGGACTGCCTCGTTCAACAGCATGCACTCGGGCAGCGCCTCCGCCAAGGCCGCGCTGGTCAAGATGAAGCTTGGGGTGCTCGGATAGGGGGATCCGAAGGGGATTGCGACCGGGGTCACGAGCGATTGTGGCCCCGGTCCTACTTTTGGCCCCCCTGACGGTCGATAACCACGGTGTGCCTCGGCTTGCTGCTCTCTTTCTGGTGGGTGTCCTCGCCCTCGTCGTGACGTCGCCACCCGCTGCGGCGGTCTCGGCTCCGGGTCGGGGGGCT
>Ga0194057_10001771_pt1 | contig 10706 bp, 9 predicted proteins | sample SepL4415m_MetaG_FD_155474 | JGI IMG/M metagenome (GOLD analysis project Ga0194057, IMG submission 155474) | Anoxic zone freshwater microbial communities from boreal shield lake in IISD Experimental Lakes Area, Ontario, Canada - Sep2016-L442-15m | ecosystem: Environmental > Aquatic > Freshwater >...
CTTCGGTGAGCTCTGGGCTGAGAGCCAGGAGGAGATGTTTGGAGATTCGGTTGAGGTCACGGATGGCTACCGCTCTTGGTGGTCCTACATCCCCCACTTCATCGGCACCCCCGGTTATGTCTATGCCTATTCCTACGGCCAGCTGCTTGCCCTCTCCGTATTTGCCCAGTGGCAGGCCGAGGGGGACGCATTTGTTCCCAAGTACCTGAACATGCTGCGGGCAGGCGGTTCGATGCCACCAGAGGCGATCGCGGCAATCGGCGGTCTGGACTTGACCGACCCCGGCTTCTGGGACCGCGGTCTTGACCTGATTGAGGCTCGTTTGGTCGAGGCGGAGGAAGCAGCGAAGGCCGTCTGACCGCTTAATCCTGGGAGCCGCCGCCGAAAAAAGCTGGCGCCTTTCCGATGGCTCCTAATCGCCCCGTCTGGGCTATTGTGTGATCAACGTCATTTACCGGAGAGATGAGAACAGACACATGAGCAAGCGCACCACCTTCGCAGCAATCGCCACAGCCGCAGCCTTGCTGGCAGTTCCAGCCGCCGCATCCGCCGCTGACGGCCCGTGCTATTCACCTCCTACAAAGCCAAAGGTGATCTCCCACGTCAAGTACGGGGGAATGCAGTCCATCCTCTATTGCATGGGCCCAATCACGATCCGCCCAGGGCAGAACACGAACGATTACACGTTCAACCAACACCCCGGCTCGAACAACCTCCTTCCCAACACTCCCGGCTGGATCACCCGATTTGACCCGGACCTGATCTACGCCGACAAGACAAAGGGCAACCACGGCGTTCCCTCCGTTGATGTTCTTCACCTTCACCATGCCGTCTGGCTTGGAATGGGCGAGAACGACCCCCGCTGGGCTGCCGGTGAGGAAAAGACCGTCGTTCAGCTCCCACAGGGATACGGGTACCGCAACGACCCAACACGCAGTCTCACGATCAACTACATGATCCACAACCTTTTTCCAACAACGGAGAAGGTCTACCTGACATGGCGTCTTGACTTCATTCCTGACACCTCCCCGGCTGCCGCGACCATCAAGCGCGCACAGACCCTTTGGCTCGATGTCGCTGGCATCAAGCAGTACCCAGTGTTCGATGCCCTTCGTGGCATGGGCTCGGGCGGCAAGTACACGTTCCCAAATCAGACAACGGGAGCAGAGACAGCGAAGATCGGGTCACGCCACCAGTACACGGCCCCAGCCAACATGACTCTGCTGGAAACTGCCGGACACCTTCACCCTGGTGGTCTCAGCACAACGCTTAAGGCAACCAGGGGAAGCCTTACCAAGACACTCTTCACCTCCAAGGCCCACTACTACGAGCCTGCGGGCGCAGTCTCATGGGACGTGGCAATGGGCGGAACCAGTTTGGGCTGGAAGGTCAAGCTCAAGGCAGGCGACAAGCTCAATGTGAGCACCACGTACGACGTCTCCAAGGCCTCTTGGTATGAGTCAATGGGCATCATGCCTGTGGCTGTGTACTTCGGCGACAGCGCTGGTGGAACTGATTGGACGAAGAAGTCCCTTTCTCAAACCCAGCTGCTTACCCACTCACACCTTGCCGAGAACAACGGGCATGGTGGGGCCTCGGTTCCGGGTGCAGTCAACCCAGCACTCCTGCCCAACGGCATCGCTTCAGACGGAACGATCATCCCGATCAGCGATTTCATCTACAGCCTTGGTGACTTCTCAAACTCAGGTAGCGCCCTTAATCCGCCGACGGTCAAGCAAGGCGGAAATCTGACCTTCAGAAGCGATGATGTGACAGGTAACCCTTACACCGATTACGCCTTGCACACGATCACTTCGTGCAAGAACCCTTGTAACAAGTCATCGGGTATCGCCTATCCAAGGGCTGACGCGGATCCAAGCGTGCTGTTCGACTCCGGTGAGCTTGGCTCAGGCCCAGAGGGCACGGCCGCATCTGGCCGTCGCACCTGGGAAGTTCCAAACACACTTCCACCAGCCACATACTCATACTTCTGCCGCGTCCATCCGTACATGCGTGGCTCGTTCCGGGTCGTTCCCAACTAGCTCCACTTTGGCGCGGTCTCTATGAGGACTGTTCCAAGCAGGGGAAAGTACACAGCAGCACTCGCGGGGATCCTCCTCGGGTGTCTGCTGGCCGGTCCGATTTCTGGGTCAGCTTCAGCTGCTGACGGACCGTGTTACTCGCCCCCTAGCAAGCCTGGGGCCATCAGCCACGTCAACTATTCAGGCATGAAGTCAATGCTCTTCTGTTACGGGCCGATGACCGTCAGGCCGGGACAGAACACGATTGGTGTTGCCACCAAGTATTTGATGCCAACGATCCCCGGATGGATCACCCGGTTTGACCCGGACCTGATTTACGCCGACCCGAGAAAGGGGACCAAGGGTGTTCCCAATGTGGATGTGATCCACCTTCATCACGCGATCTGGTCTGGAATGGGCGACGACTACCCGCGTTGGAACGGTGGTGAGGAAAAGTCCATCTTTCAGCTGCCGAAGGGCTTTGGGTGGTTGAACGACCCGACCAAACCCATCGAGCTGACTCACATGATCCACAACCAGTATCCGACGACCGAGAAGGTCTACCTGACATGGCGAATTGACTTCGTTCCTGCCACATCACCTGACGCAGCGAAGATCAAACGGGTTCAAACCCTCTGGCTCGATGTAACTGGGTTCAAACTCAACGGCTTCAGCGCACTGCGCGGAACTGGCTCCGGTGGGAAGTTCACCTTCCCGGACCAAGCGACCCCGGAGGCCTTGGCGCAGCGTGGGGATCACAACCGTTTCGTTGCCGATCAGGACATGACTCTTGTTGAAGCAGTTGGACACTTGCACCCCGGCGGACTGACAGCACAGCTGAGGGTGCTCCGCGGGGCAGCTAGCCGCACGATCTTCACTTCCTCCGCCAAATACTGGGAACCGGCGGGGGCCGTTTCGTGGGATGTGGCCCTGACCGCCACCCCCGCCAATTGGCGAGTGAAGGTCAAAAGCGGCGATGTGCTTGTCCCGAGTGCCACCTACGACGTTTCCAAGTCCTCCTGGTACGAGTCAATGGGCGTTATCCCAGTATTTGCGAACTACGGCAACAGCACCCCTGGAAAAGATCCTTTCCTTAGTCGGCTGGTCTCGACAACAGGCAAGATCACGCATGGACATCTGGCGGAGAACAACCATCACGGTGGTAACGCAGTCACAGGATCGACAATCGCGACCGCACTCCCAAACGGGCAGCCCTCAGACGGTTTGACGGTCCCGATCAGTGACTTCATTTACTCGCTCGGGGACTTCTCAAACTCCGGCGCAGCGTTGAACCCTCCCACCGTCACCGCTGGCGGATCCTTCACCTTCAGAAACGATGATGTAACAGGGGATCCGACAACCGACTACTCGTACCACACGATTACTGCCTGCGCGAATCCTTGTAACAGGGCAACGGGAATCTCTTACCCCAGAGCAGACGGCCCCTTGGAGTTTGACTCCGGCCAGCTTGGCTCTGGGCCGATCGGCGCCACAGTCGCTGCTCAGCGACGGACATGGACAATTCCGAACGATCTCCCAACCGGGACCTACTCGTACTTCTGCCGCGTTCATCCGTATATGCGCGGAGCGTTCCGCGTCGTCCCGAGGTGAGAGACTCCCGGATATGACCCCATCCCCTTCCGCATGGCCCTTCGGCGCTCTTGGACTCCCGCCCGCGAGCATCCTTGCCGTCCCAGGGCGTGGCGAGTTCTTTCTTCGTGACAGCGGAGGCGACGGACATCCGGTCCTGCTGCTCCACGGATGGATGTTCAGTGGAGACCTGAACTGGGCGCTCTCTTATGAGCCACTTGCCGCAGCTGGCTATCGGGTGCTCTCAATTGACCATCGTGGTCACGGCCGGGGCCTGCGGAGTCGCAAGCCGTTCCGCCTCTCCGACTGTGCCGATGACTGCGCCGCAATCCTCCGTGAGACTGGGGCTGTTGGGGCGACGGCAGTTGGTTACTCCATGGGTGGAGCGATCTCCCAGCTACTCGCGCACAAGCATCCGGCCTCAGTTTCAAGCCTTGTGATGTGTGCAACCTCAGCGCAGTTCTCAAGCCCTCAAATGAAGCGAATCTGGCGAGCAATGCCAGCACTCCGTATTGCGCTTGGCATCGGCGGGGTAGCCACCTACGAGCGGGCGCTGGGCCAAATGGGCTTCCCGAAGAATCCGAGGTCAGAATGGGTTGCTGCGGAGCTTTCCCGCGGCAGTTCAAGAGACATTGCTGAGGCTGGCAAGGAGCTGGGAAGGCATGACGCGAGCAAACTTCTCGCTTCAATCAAGCATCCTTCGGCGTCGGTGATCACGAGCCGAGACAAGTCAATCTCACCAACCTTCCAGCAGCATCTTGCGGATGGCCTCCGGGCGACTGTCTTTGAGGTCGAGGCTGACCACATGGCATCAGCGACCCACCCGCATGAGTTCAATACCGCACTGCTTGCCGCGCTGGCAGATGTTCGTTCGCGCACGGTTACACCGAAGCGCAAAGCTGCGAAGTAACTGAGCCAAGTCTCATGAAACGGGCTTGAATCCCGCTTCCCTGATGGACCCTCTGCCGTGACCTTTTTCACGACCCTCAGGAGGATCCATGTTCCATTTTCGAAGAGCTCTGCTTGGCTCGCTCGCCCCGTTGCCTTTGCTGCTCATCTCACCCCCTCACGCACTTGCTGAAGGAAGGGTTCTGTTCCAAGCCAAACCCGGGATCGCTCAAGCCGCCTTCTTCCACGCCCATGGCGGAACAACCCTGACCGGGTTGACAGTGCGGCGGCTCCGGGTTGCCGGCAGCCCCGCGGCCGAGGCCAGGCGCATCCGGATGCTTCCTGGTGTCGCCTGGGCTGAACCGGAAGGCCGTATTCACGCACTCAAGTTGGACCCCTTGCAGTCGTCCCAATGGGCCCTGGGTTTCATCCACGCAGAGCAGGGCTGGGCGTTGGCTGGACTGACCCGTGTTCCAGCGCTCATCGGCGTGCCAATTGGAATAGTGGACACTGGAGTGGACACAAAACACGAGGACCTCAACGGTCGTATTACCGCCTGCGCAGCATCAACTGCTGGTCGAGTCAAGCCGGGGGTCTGCGAGGACGGCGATGGTCACGGCACGCATGTCGCTGGCATTGCTGCCGCGGCCACAGGAAATGGCGTGGGTATTGCGGGGGTCGCAGGAGCTTCTCCCCTGATCATCTGCCGCGCGTTGTCCGCCAAGGGATCGGGGAGCACGGGTGACGTTGCCGCGTGCATCGCCTGGGTGGCTGCTCAGGGAGCGAAGGTTGTGAACCTTTCACTCGGCGGCCCCGACTCTCACGCACTCCACACTGCAATTCAGACGGCAGCTCGCAGTGGAGCCGTAATCGTTGCTGCAGCGGGCAACAGCGGGCCCTCCGAGGTTTCCTGGCCGGCGGCGTACCCAGAGGTCATCTCAGTGGCCGCCTCCGACCCGAATGGGCACCGTGCGGACTTCTCAAATACAAACCGCGATGTCGAGCTGACGGCGCCCGGGACCAATATTCTCTCTTGCAAGGCCCATGGTGGCTATGTGCGGATGAGCGGGACCTCAATGGCGGCTCCGATGATCTCCGGGGCGGCCGCGCTTGTCTGGTCAATTCTCAGCCGGCCCACCCCAGCTTCTGTCAGAGCCGCGCTTGATCACAGCGCGCGTGATGTTGGCACCCGCGGCAGAGACGCCTCTTACGGATTTGGCCTCTTTGATTTCGCGCTCACGGGCCAGTCGGGGTAGGGTTTGGGCATGGGAAACGGAAAAGGACCACTCGTAATCGCTTTTGACGGCTCACCAGCCGCCATTGAGTCAGTCGAGCGCGCAGCAGGCCTGCTCGGCGAGGGAAGCGAGGCCGTGATTCTGACGGTTTGGGAGCCTGGCCTTCTGAACGCTGCGGTTGCACCTATCCCAGGCGGACTTGGTGCCCCGGTTCCCCCTCCGGACATGGAGCAGGTCAGGGAACTTGACAAGAGTGAAGCGGACCACGCTGAGCGGATCGCCGCAGAAGGCGTTGGCATTGCTCAAGCAAACGGCCTCAAGGCAGAGGCAGTGGTCTCCCGTGATGAGACGTCGGTGGCAGCAACAATTCTCAAGGTCGCTGAGGAACGCGATGCATCGGCGATCGTGATCGGATCACGGCGTCATGGTGCGATTGCATCCGTCCTGCTTGGTTCGACCACGGAGGCAGTGCTTCACAAGACAAGCCGCCCCCTTCTGGTCATCCGTCCAGCTACTCCAGACGCTTAGCAACCGCGGGCACCCTGTGGCCTGCGCGGCCGCAGTAAAGGCTTTGTCAGTTGGCGACACACGCAGGCCCTGAAGTTGAGACCATTGGGGTAGTGAAATCACTCCGTGGACAATTCCTTGTGGCAAGCCCGGCGATCATGGATCCCAACTTTCGCCGTGCGGTGATTCTGATCGGGCATCACGACAAGGATGGGGCCCTTGGTGTCGTCATCAACCGGCTGGCTGGTGCGAGCATCGCTGAAGCCGCACCACCCGTGGCTGAGATGGTCGGAGACGGAGCACTTCATGTCGGAGGTCCGGTCATGCCGCAGGCAGTAGTGATTGTTGCGGAGTTCAAGCGTCCAAAGGACGCCGCGATCATCGCCTTCGACAACATCGGAGTCCTCGCCACCGACACGCCCCCCGACGAAGTCGAGGAGCTCACCAGCCGGGTCAGGGCCTACGCCGGACACGCCGGCTGGAGCGCTGGACAGCTGGATGCGGAGCTTGAGAGCGAGGACTGGATAATCGCCCCGGCAGACGCCGAGACAGTTTTTGCGGAAGATGTGGACGACATCTGGGCAAGCGTGCTTGGCGCGTTGAGCGGAAGCTACGAGCTGCTCGCCCGCATGCCGGACGACCCAAGCCTTAACTGACTTCGCTGCGAAAATCCTCCAACCCTGAAATCGCGCTAGCGTACGGAAGCGAAATGACGAATCTCTCCCCAACAGCAATCGGAGCCTGGGGCGGCGGGCGATTCATGCGGTTCGGAGCAGCTGTAAGCGACGAGCGATTTGAGGCGATGCTTCGCCCCGATGGCCTGATTCCAACGGTTATCACTGCCGATGTATACGGGCAGGGTGACGCGGATCTGGCCGTGGGCCGGGCACTCGCGGGCCTTGATCGCTACTCGTACAACCTTGTTGGGGCAGTTGGGCACGACTTTGAGAAGGGCGAACGGCAAGGAGCCAAGGGGTTCCCCCGCTTCACCAACCCGGCCCTCCGTGGCCCGGACGAGTACGCGGACTATCTGCGCGGTGCAACGGAGGCCAGCCTTGCCCGGTGTGGAGTTGACCACTTTGACCTCCTCCTGCTCCACAACCCGGACCGAATTGGTTATACGTCTCCAGTTGTGTGGGAGGCGATGGCCGACCTCAAAGCTCAAGGTCTTGCTGACTCCGTCGGGATCGCGCCGGGCCCGGCGAACGGATTCACCTTGGACATCATCAACTGCGTTGAATCGTTCGGGACCGTGATCGACTGGGCCATGCTGATTCTCAACCCTCTTGAGCCGTGGCCGTCTGGCTTGGCGCTCCCTGCTTGCCAAGCAAATGGCGTGAAGGTCATCGCACGCGTTGCTGACTACGGCGGACTCTTTCACGGCGACATCAAGCCCGGCCATCCGTTCCTTGAGCACGACCACAGGAATTTCCGCCCTGCTGGATGGGTTGAAGCAGGGGTCGAAAAGATCAACCAGATGCGCCCGATCGCAGAACGGACCGGCCTGACAACGCTGCAGCTTGCCTGCGCCTGGGGCCTCGCGCATGCAGCAGTTGAGTGCGTGGTTCCAACATTGATTGAAGAAGAGGTCGAAGGCTGCAAGTCACTTGAGGATCAGCGTGACGACATGGCAATGCTGCCCACAGACGCAGTCGAGCGTCTGACCACCGATGACCTCGTTGAGATGTCCCGGATTGGCGACAACACGGGATGCATGAAGCTCAAGGGAGCGTCTCCGGCGCATGAGGGAGACGAAGTCGCCGACGCCTGGGGCGTTACCGACGAGCTTGAAACTGCTGCAGGCCGCTGGGGCGTATCACCCCAGGACCTGCTCCTGCGCTGACGCCAAGCGCCAGCGCAGCACCTACTTCTTCTTCTTACCGCTCTTCTTTTTTTCGCTCTTCTCGACTGCGCTTGGCTCGGTCCCAACTGGGTACCAGCGTGGGCCTTCCTTGACCAGAAGGCCTTGGTCAGCGAGCGTCGGAAGGACACGGAAGAGGTAGTTCCTGTGAGTGCCGATCGCAGCTGCGATCTCGGCAACAGTCATCCCTGGGCGCTTGCGGAGGACCTTAAGGGCTTCCCCGCCGCGGTGGCCCGATCCTCTCGGACGGCCTGGCTTGCGGCCTGTTGGGCGACGTCCGCCACCCGGGCTTCGCATGGCGCTGTCTCCGCGCAGAAGGCGAAGGGCTCCAATGAGGCGTTCATACTCTTCGACGACAGGCTGAATCTCGTCGATCCTCGTCTCAATGTCTTGCACTACTGCGTCTACGTGATCCGCTGCCATGTCTCCCTCTATCTACATAGTTGTTATCGAGTACCTACCTCCACTGTGCCGCATACATGTAAGCGAGGAGTAAGTGTTACTACGCAGAATAGCCAAACCTGCTGACATACTGTCAGCTACCCTCACGCAACTGCATACCCTGACATGGACTTCCGGAAATCGCCTTCCGGACCTCAGGTTCAAGAATCCCATGAGCTCTTGCCGGCGACGGTGGCACGCTCCAGCCGCCAGCGGCGATAACTTCCCTCTGACAAATGGATATGACCTCACTCATCACAGGGCTTTTCGTCGGCGCTGCCCTTGGTGGCCTGATTGCGTGGCTGCTAGCCGGGCGCAACCAAACCTCCTCAGAACTTGACCAGGGCAGCCTTGACGCACTGAGGCTCGCGCTGCGTGAGGAAACCGCTGCGTCCCAGAAGGAGGCGTTTGCCGAACTGGTCAGAACGAACGATGAGTCCCGCAAGACATCACTTGAACTGCAGCGCAAGCAGGCTGAAAGTGACAAGGAAGCCGTCAAGCACCTTGTGACTCCGGTTAAAGAGACCCTGGAGAAAGTCTCTTTGAAGATTGAGGAACTGGAGAAGGAACGCAGCCGTGACTCCGGCCGCATTGGCAAACACCTTGAGGAGATAGCGAAGGCAAACAGCGAGGTATCGAAGGAGACCCGCGCTCTGGCCGGCGCCTTGCGAAAGCCAGAGGGTCGAGGCCGTTGGGGAGAGCTTCAACTGCGCCGCGTGGTCGAGCTTGCAGGCATGACCGACTATTGCGAAGACTTCACGGAACAGGAGTCCGTTCGCTCAGACGACGGGATCCTTCGACCGGACATGATTGTGAGGATGGTCGGCGGACGGAGCTGCGTCATTGACTCCAAAGCGCCGTTGAAGCACCTTCTCGACGCTTACGAAACCGGCGACGCGGATGTCCGCGCCGAGATGATGCGAAAGCATGCCGCGTCACTCAGAACACATCTCACCGACCTCTCCCGCAAGGCATACTGGGAGCAGTTCCCTGAGGCCCCAGATCTTGTCCTCATGTTCCTTCCCGGCGAGCACTTCCTTCAGGCAGCATTGGAAGTTGACCCTTCACTGATGGAAGATGCGATCTCCGACAAGGTCATCATCGCTACCCCGGCGACACTTGTAACCCTGCTGAAGGCGATCCACTACGGGTGGCGCAATGAGACGGTCGCGGCCAATGCCGCGCAGATAGCGAGCCTTGGCAAGGACCTCCACAGCCGACTGAGCGTGGTCATCGGCCACCTCAACAGAGTGAGCGCCCAATTCACGACGACGATCACAACGTTCAACAAGCTCGTCGGCTCGATTGACCAGAAGCTCGTTCCTGGGGCTCGAAAGATGTCGGACTTGGACCCTGGAATGGGCGATGTTGAGGAAGTTCAGCCGATTGAATCCCAACCCCGGATTTCAAGGTCGCACTCAGTTTCGGAAGCTGCTGCACCTGCCGAGCTGGGCAGCGGCGACGGCGACGGCGACGGCGAAGCTGTCTCCGACCCTGCCTGACCGGGGACCTTCAGCCGAAGGACTGCCTCTTCCTGACCGCTCTCTGACTTCAGACCGAGAGACCACCTCCCCTCCCTCCAGCTACAGTCGAACCACGATGGCTTTGGACATCCTCCGCATAACCGACTCTGCTTGCCCGTTCGCTTACGCAGCTGAGCCTGCGCTTTCCGTGCTGCGCCACCGTTATGGCACGCAGATCAATTGGAGTCTCGGGATGATCGGCCTTGCGGAGAATCACGATCTCTTCGAGGAGAAGGGCTTTACGAGCGAGATGATTGCGATCAGCAACGCGTCGTTCTCCCGCCGTTATGGGATGCCTACGACCAGCGAAGTCATGGCGAGGCCACTGGCAAGTTGGCTCGGATGCAAGGCCGTTGTTGCAGCGCGCCTCAACCAGCCTGAGCTTGAGGCCAACGTTCACCGTGCCCTGCAGATCGCCTGGTTCACAACAGCGCTCGTGCTGGACGAGGAAGCCCCTCTGCAGACCGTCCTCGAGCAGGTGGATGGCCTTGACGCCAAGGCGACTCTTGAAGCTGCTGTGAACGACCAGAAGGTTGCTGACGCTTTTGCCGAAGACCGACACAAGGCCCGCAGCGCTCAAGGTTCTCCAACTGAGGCTCAGAACAAGCACGCAATGGACGGTGACCTCGTTCGTTACACA